>RCNB010000090.1_pt1 | contig 85348 bp, 73 predicted proteins | sample 2041321 | NCBI WGS metagenome assembly RCNB01 (sample SAMN09708232, study PRJNA481090) | Marine sediment metagenome, whole genome shotgun sequencing project. | reverse complement strand
TGGCCGACTTGCGTCGAAAGGGAAAGGAAATCAACTATTTAAGACCTGATGCCAAATCTCAAGTGACCATTGAGTATTCAGATGACAACATGCCACAGCGTATAGATACTATTGTGGTATCTACCCAGCATGATCCGTTCGATAAGAACGATGAAAAAATGTTGGCAAAAATCAAGAAGGATATTATTGAAATCTTGATTCCTAAGGTAAAAAAGAGATTGCCGAAGAAAATACAGAACCTTTTTGATGACCAGATTAAATATTTCATTAATCCAACAGGTAAATTCGTTATCGGAGGTCCTCATGGCGATACAGGCCTAACAGGAAGAAAAATAATTGTGGATACGTATGGGGGTAAAGGCGCACACGGGGGTGGGGCCTTTAGCGGAAAAGACCCAAGCAAGGTAGATCGTAGCGCTGCATACGCCTCAAGACATGCTGCAAAGAATCTTGTCGCTGCGGGTGTTGCTGATGAGATATTGGTGCAAGTAAGTTATGCAATCGGTGTTGTAGAACCCACATCTATTTTTGTAGACACCTATGGTACGGCAAATGTCGATTTGGCCGATGGCGAAATTGCGAAAAAAGTCGAAAAGTTATTTGATATGCGTCCTTTTGCAATCGAAAAACGTTTAAAATTGAGAAACCCCATTTATTTAGAGTCCGCGGCCTACGGACATATGGGAAAAGAACCCAAGATTATCAAAAAAGTGTTTGAATCACCATACAACGGGCGGGTCGAGAAAGAAGTCGAACTATTTACTTGGGAGAAGTTGGATATGGTCGACAAGGTAAAAAAGGCTTTTAAGTTGTAATTTTTAATATAATTTCTACGAATTGTCTTCTTGAAGAGCAGCCAATGAAGTGGGCAAGACTGAAAGAATTGTAATTTTTTTTGGGAGTTTTCACAAGTTGGTCAGAAATTTTATGGTAAATAATGCGAATTTTAAATTTCCAGCATTATATTTGTTTTTCTAAAAGTTCAAACACGTATTGAATTGTTATCAAGAAAGGTGGAGGGAATAGACCCTTTGAAACCTTAGCAACCCTTCGCCACTTTTGCGAAGAAGGTGCTAAATTCTATCACGCCGTCGGCGTGACAGATAACGCAAATGAATTACTTCATGTAATTTTTCGCTTTCTTATAACTTTTTGATTTGACCGATTCGCAACGTCCGCGACTGGGGTTTGGCCTTTTAATACTGTTATCTAACTATTAAAAACCAAAAATCATGAGTGATTTAAAATTTTCGACGAATGCCTTGCATGCTGGGCATGATGTAACTGCAAACGGGGGTACACGTGCTGTGCCGATTTATCAAAGCACGGCCTACGTATTCAACAATTCGGACCATGCTGCCAATTTGTTTTCCCTAGCCGAATTCGGCAATATTTACACGAGAATCATGAACCCTACCAACGATGTGTTGGAAAAACGTTTGGCTGCTTTGGAAGGTGGCATGGCAGCAATCGTTACAGCATCTGGCTCGTCCGCTACAGTAACCGCACTTTTGGTATTGCTAAAGGCGGGCGATCATATCGTGTCGTCAAATAGCTTGTATGGTGGCACCTATAATTTGTTTAACGTCACTTTGCCCAGATTGGGCATTACCACCACCTTTGTCGACCCGGCTGACCCAAGCAATTTTGGCAAAGCCATTCAGGAGAATACACGAGCCATTTTTGTTGAATCTGTGGGTAATCCCAAGTTGGATGTACTCGATTTAAAGGCCATATCGGCAGAGGCAAAAGCTGCCAAAATTCCATTTATTGTAGATAATACGGTGCCAACCCCTGCTTTACTAAATCCAATTGAACACGGGGCGAATATTGTTATCCATTCTTTGACGAAATATATCAATGGCAATGGGACCGCCTTAGGAGGAGCTATCATCGATGCCGGAACTTTTGATTGGACCAGTGGAAAGTTTCCAGAATTTACTGAACCTTCCCCAGGATATCATGGCTTGATTTATCATGATGCCGTAGGACCGTTGGCATTCATAATCAAGGCACGTATTGAAGGTCTAAGGGATTACGGCGCGGCACTAAGTCCTTTTAACGCGTTTCAGATTATCCAAGGACTGGAGACGCTTGAAGTACGCATGAAAAGACACAGCGAAAATGCGTTGGCCCTTGCGGAATGGTTGGAAGGAAGGAATGAAGTTACATGGGTAAACTACCCCGGCTTAAAATCAAGTAATTATAAGGCGCAGGCGGATGCCTATCTTCCCAAAGGTCAAAGTGGTATTGTAACCTTCGGTGTAAAAGGCGGCTTCGAATCGGCAAAAAAGATAGCTGATGAAACTAAAATTTTCTCTTTGCTGGCAAATATTGGAGATACAAAATCCTTAATTATCCATCCAGCGAGTACAACGCACCAACAGTTAGACGAGGCTGCCCAAGAATCTACGGGAGTAACCAAAGATTTGATTCGTCTGTCTGTTGGTCTTGAAGATCTCGAAGATTTAAAAACTGACCTTGAAAACGCCTTTGCAACTATCGACAAATCGGTTTTTGCCTAAGAATATTGAACAAGACCTCTCAGGTTTCATTTCTAAACAAACCTTTCCTCATAATACGGGTAAGACTTTTGTAGACAAGTAAAACCCGTGAGGTCTTTTATTGAAATCCGATGCTCCATCACCTTAAACTTGAAAACTATACTACGCTAGGCGGAATATCGCAAGATATTGGGCTTTCCTATGAATTATTTGGTCAGGAACTTCATTCTGCACCTATAGTTTTGGTCAACCACGCCCTTACGGCTAACTCCAATGTTACAGGTAACGACGGATGGTGGTCGGCACTTATCGGAGCGGGAAAGTGCATCGACACCAAAAAATACACCATCTTATCTTTTAATATTCCGGGTAACGGGCATGATAAGTTCGTTATTGATAATTATAAGGATTTTGTTGCTGGAGACATCGCGCGAATATTTCTATCTGGATTAGAACAATTGGAAATTAATAAGCTCTTCGCTATTATAGGTGGGTCTTTAGGAGGTGGTATCGCTTGGGAAATGGCTGCATTGAACACAAAGATTACCGAACACTTGATTCCGGTAGCATCTGATTGGAAGTCTACCGATTGGTTAATAGCGAACTGCCAGATTCAAGAGCAGTTTTTGGTCAATTCGAAACAGCCGGTACACGATGCCCGCATGCACGCTATGCTTTGTTACCGCACTCCGGAATCTTTTAAAGAACGTTTTAAGCGAAGTACCAACGAAGAACTTCAGGTATTCAACGTAGAAAGTTGGTTGATGCACCATGGCAAGAAGTTGCAAGAACGTTTTCAGTTATCTGCATATAAATTGATGAACCAGTTGCTCAAGACCATTGATGTTATGCGCGATGGGGAGCAGAATTTCATCGATTTGCAAAATAGCGATACCAACATTCATATTATCGGTGTCGATTCAGATCTGTTTTTTACGGCGAAGGAAAACAAGGAAACTTTTAGGAGACTAGCCCAGGCGAATAGCAATGTCACCTATGGGGAAGTCAATTCTTTACACGGCCACGATGCTTTTTTGATCGAATTCCGGCAAATGGAGCAATTACTGAAACCTATTTTTGGAAAAAACGGAAAAGCAAAACGAATCAAGGTCTTGAAATTCGGTGGCAAGTCATTGTCCAACGGTGAGGGCATTGGTAGCGTTTTGGAAATCGTTACCGAAAAGGTTAAAGCTGGTGAAAATATTGTAGTGGTATTATCGGCGAGGGAAAAAGCAACCGACCAATTGGAAGCCATGTTGGAAAAGGCCGCTAACGGAAAGAGATATTATAAAGATTTTGAAGTCTTCGAAAAGTATCAAAAGCATGCGTTCAAAAACGTCAATCTTTCGGCCGAGTTCAAAGAATTGGCAAAACTGCTCGAAGGGGTATCTCTTTTAGGGGATTACAGCCCTAGAATAAAAGATCAAGCATTGGCTTTCGGCGAATTGATCTCAGCAAAACTGGTCACGAAATTACTGATTGGCAAAGGTGTGAACGCCCAGTTTTTTGATTCAAGACAATTGCTAAAGACAGATTCAAATTTTGGCGATGCTACGGTCGATGAAGCCTTGTCAAAGGAAAACGTAATACGACAATTCGCTAAACTTGATGTTGATAGTGTACCTGTTATTACGGGCTTCATAGCATCTGACGAAAACGGTGAAACGACAACCCTCGGTAGAAATGGCACCAACTATTCTGCCGCTTTGTTCGCCAACTTCCTGAACGCCGAAGAGTTGCAGAATTATACCCATGTCGATGGAATTTTTACTGCGAACCCAGACTTGGTTTCCGATGCGAAACGCATTTCGAACCTTTCGTATGGCGAAGCCAACGAACTTGCGAATTTTGGGGCTACCATTTTGCATGCCAAGACCATAATTCCATTAATAGAAAAAAATATTCCCCTTCGTATTCTGAATACGTTCAACAACGATAATGAGGGTACTTTAATCAGTGCAAAGACCGAAAAGGAAGGAATAAAATCCTTATCGGTTATTGAAAATGTTTCGTTGGTCAATCTGGAGGGTAGGGGGCTATTAGGAAAAGTTGGCATAGATGCGCGTATTTTTACGGCCCTCGAAAAGAATAATATTAACGTCAGTATCATTTCACAGGGTTCTTCGGAACGTGGAATAGGTCTGGTCGTTGATTCAGATAGGGCATTAAGGGCTAAAAAGGCCTTGGATGCAGAATTTGAAAGTGACTATCAGTCGAAGGATATCAATATGATTACCGTACTTGATGAGGTATCCGTTATATCGATTGTTGGACAAGACTTAAGTACTTTTCATAGGCCTTACAATGCCTTGATTAAGAACCAGATCGTTCCCCTTCTTTTCAATAATACTGTTTCCGGAAAGAATGTTAGTCTGGTGGTAAGGAAGTCTGACTTGAACAAAGCTCTAAACGTAATGCATGGGCAGATTTTCGGTATCAGCAAGAAAGTGAACTTAGCGATATTCGGACATGGAAATGTCGGTGGAACACTAATCGACCAGATATTGAAATCTACCAAGACGATAGAAAAACGTAAAGGTATCGATTTAAGGGTTTTCGCCGTAGCCAACTCAAGACAGTTGCTTTTGGATAAAAAAGGAATCCCTAAAAATTGGAAATCTGCTATTGTAGAGAAGGGGGTAGCCTACAAACCCAACGATGTGATTGCATATGCGAAACAACACCATCTCGAAAACCTGATTGCTGTCGATAATACGGCCAACGAAGATTTCACGGCAAATTATTTTGAATTCGTTGAAAATGGTTTCGACTTGGTATCGTCAAACAAAATTGCGAATACACTTGGGTTTGATTATTATCAATTATTACGCGATGAGCTAGCAAAACATCAAAAGCAATATTTGTACGAAACCAATGTAGGTGCAGGTTTGCCGCTAATTGATACCATTAAGTTATTACATCTCTCAGGTGAGAATATTACGCGTATAACAGGTGTATTTTCAGGATCGTTGAGTTATATTTTCAATACGTTTTCCGAAGTAGATGTTCCCTTTTCCACAATTTTAAAGGATGCCATGAAAAAGGGCTTTACCGAGCCCGACCCAAGAGAAGACCTATCTGGCAATGATGTAGGTCGAAAGCTGTTGATTTTGGCTAGGGAACTCGATTTAAGTAATGAATTTTCAGATATCAGCATTCAGAACCTGATTCCTGAGCAGTTGAGAAAAGGTAAAGTCGATAATTTTTTAAAGCATCTCGATATCTTGGACGATACCTTCAACGAAATCAAAAAGAACCAAAAGCCAAATCACGTACTTCGATATGTAGGTGATCTGCATGGCGATCTGCAAAAGGAGAAAGGTGTTTTAGATGTGAAACTAATTTCTGTTCCGAAGGAAAGCGCTTTGGGCCAAGTAAAAGGTTCCGACTCGATTATTGAAATTTATACCGAATCCTATGGGCAACATCCTTTGGTCATTCAAGGTGCCGGTGCGGGAGCAGCGGTAACTGCAAGGGGTGTCTTTGGAGATATATTGAGAATTGCCGAGAAAGGTTGAAAAAGTACGAGGTAAAAAATCCGAGGTTCGAAGGAAAGGATAAGAGAAGATAGAAAATAGAGAAGAAACTTTATGTCGAGAGAAAGTTTCAAAAAGAGATTGTCCCCTTGAGGGGAATTTAGGGGTGTTCATGGGAACACAGGTAGTTACATAAACTCTGTACTTCAAAAAAAGGAAACGATTATAAAAGATTCTCTCCTTCGAGGGAATGACAATAAATATGAAGAAGAAATTCGAGACCAATGCCATACGCACTCAACTGGAACGCACCCAAAATTTGGAGCATTCCGTGCCGATCTACCTGACTTCTAGTTTTGTATTCGAGGATGCGGAGGATATGCGTGCCTCTTTTGCCGAGGAGAAAGAGCGAAATATTTATTCACGTTATTCAAATCCGAACTCATCTGAGTTTATAGAAAAGGTCTGCCAGATGGAAGGTGCCGAGGAAGGTTTTGCTTTTGCTTCCGGCATGGCGGCCGTGTTTTCTACTTTTGCGGCACTATTGAACAGTGGTGACCATATATTGTCGGCAAGAAGTATTTTCGGATCTACGCATTCCCTTTTCAACAACTTCTTTCCGAAATGGAATATCTCACATTCCTATTTCAAGATTGATGAATTGGAAACCATAGAACAACTGGTTCAACCGAATACAAAGATTATATATGCCGAATCGCCTACCAATCCTGGGGTCGATATTCTAGACTTGGAAGCGTTGGGTAAAATCGCAAAAGCGCATAACTTGATTTTGGTCATCGACAATTGCTTTGCATCACCTTATTTACAACAACCGATAGAATATGGTGCCGATTTGGTTATCCATTCCGGAACAAAATTGATGGATGGTCAAGGCAGGGTATTGGCCGGGATTACAGTCGGAAAAAAGGAGCTGATTGAAAAAATATATCGATTTGCAAGAATAACAGGCCCTGCGCTTTCTCCTTTTAATGCCTGGGTATTGTCAAAGAGTCTAGAAACTTTGGCTGTTCGAGTAGATCGCCATTGCGAAAATGCCATAAAACTCGCTGAATTTTTAGAAGGTCATGAAAAAGTAAACTGGGTCAGATATCCTTTTTTGAAATCACATCCGAAATACGAAATCGCCAAAAGGCAAATGAAAGCAGGTGGTTGCGTCGTTGCTTTTGAGGTGAAAGGTGGGCTGGAAGCTGGACAAAAATTCTTCGATGCGATCAAACTATTGTCGCTCTCCGCGAATTTGGGAGATTCACGGAGTATCGTCACACACCCGGCATCTACTACACATAGTAAATTATCTATTGAAGAAAGAGCTGAAACAGGGATAACCGACGGTATGGTACGCGTTTCAGTTGGCTTGGAGCATATCGATGATATTATTGTTGATATTGAGCAGGCTTTGGGTTGAGGAGAATGCTTTTTCTAGCGTAGAATCTGAAATAGCGTCACTATTTTCATTTTACGGAATTCCGGATATTCAAATACATTTTCCAATTGCCATCTTTTTTTCGCCAAATGACTACATATTTTCAGTTCGAAGCACTTTTCGAGCTATCTGCTTTTTTAGTGACACCATCATATCCGATTCTTATCATATAGATTTAAGAAAGGGCAAAATTGGATACATATAGAATGGTTCGGGTTTCGGTTGATTAGAATATGTCGATGATATAACCAACAACTAAAGGGCTTTAACTGTTCAAAAAATCACAATAGTCTTGAAACCGTATCAGGCGGTTTTGATTCAATTGGACTAAAATAAAATGTCCCGACAACTATGAAGTCATCGGGACATATTTTTCAATTTCACAGTTGTATTTATCCTATCACCTGTTTTTCAGAAATATACGGCTGATTGTAATGTCGCTTTCCTGTAGCTTTATACAATGCGTTTGCTAAAGCTCCCATAATCGGTGGTAATGACGGTTCACCCAATCCTGTAGGGTCGATTCCATTGTCTACGAAGAAGGACACAATTTCTTTGGGCGCTTGCTTTTGCCTTATCAATTGATATTTATCGAAATTCATTTGTTCGGGTCTACCATCTTTGAAGGTCATTTGGCTATAAGTGGCATGGCCGATACCATCGATAATGCCCCCTTCGATTTGGTTTCTCGCGCTTATAGGATTTATGACAATACCGCAGTCTACGGCACACCATACTTTCTGAACTTTGGGTGTATTGCCATCCATCTCAAGGTCAAGCACCTGAGCTACATAGGAGTTATGGCAATAATACGATGAAACACCGCGAGATAAGTTATTATTGGCACCGTTGCCCCAACCAGATTTTTCTTTTACTAGCTTTAGCACGCCTGCATAGCGTTCGGGGTCGTAATCATTTTTCTCAGGGTCCCCAACAGGATCAGTAATAGCGCGATCAAACAATTCCAACCGGAATTCTATAGGGTCTTTTCCAGCAAGTTCTGCCACCTCATCCATAAAGGATTGCTCAGCACCCGCGATAAAGTTCGACCGAGGAGCTCTCCAAGCACCGGTAGTGACATTGGAATTCAATTTATGTTTTTCTGCCAAATAATTGTCAACGGCACCAGCAGGAAAACGGTTCTCAAAAACCAAATCGTCATTTGCACCGACTCCTCTGACATGCCAAGCAATTAATTTGTTATTTTCATCCAAAGCCGCTTTGTAGCGAACTTTATATGCAGGTCGATATGTACCCTGTGTCATATCATCTTCACGGGTATAGACCAATTTAATGGGAGCCTGTATTTTTTTGGAAATCACCGCTGCCTCAACTCCGAAGTGTCCGTAAAGTCGACGGCCAAAACCTCCTCCCATACGGGTCATTGCGATGTCGATTTTTTCAACCGGCATATCCAAAACCGCAGCTAAAGTTTTTTCAAGGAACTCTGGTGTTTGAACAGGGCCTTTCAGTTCTGCCTTTTCAGCTGTTACATGTGCGAAAAAATTCATCGGCTCCATGGTGTTATGTGCCAAGAAAGGAGCGCTATAGGTGCGTTCTACCAACTTAGCGGCATTTTTGAAGGCTTTATTCACATCACCGTCTTTACGTGCGGGCGCCGCCGGTACGGTATTTAACAACTCGGTCAAAGCCTTATCGTGATTTGCACTGCTTTCAAGAGGGGAAGATTCTTCCCACTCCACAGTCAATGCTTTTTTTGCTTGTATACACTGCCAAGTAGACTCACCTACGACGGCGACCAACTGCGCGATGCCACCTCCATCGGACCACTGCTTTTCAACACCTTCAGGGTAGACTTCAACAGGAAAAACATCTTTGATGCCCGGCATTGATTTAACCGATTCGGCATCCATTGACTTATACTTCATCCCAAAAGCTGGGGGGTGTACAATCATAGCCGTAAGCATGCCTTCTTCTTGAATATCCAATCCAAACAAAGGTTTTCCGGTCACGATGTCGGGTCCGTCGACGTTTTTTCGATCGGTACCAATAATTTTAAAATCTTTTATTTCTTTAAGGGCTACTTCTTCAGGAATTTCAAGACCCGCAGCAGTGGAAGCCATTTCACCGTAACCAGCAGACTTATTGGAAGCCTTATGAGAAAGCACTCCAGCATCCGTTGTGATTTCTTCGGCAGGAACCTGCCATGATGCAGCCGCTGAGGCAATTAACATGTGCCTAGCCGTAGCTCCGGCCATGCGCAGAGATTCCCATCCATGACGTATGGATTGGCTGCCACCTGCCAGTTGTCGTGTGAAAATATCAGTATTTAACGGGGCTTGTTCAACGAGTACATCATTCCAGTCAACATCCAATTCTTCGGCAACGATCATTGGCATTGCCGTTTTTACGTTTTGACCGATTTCAGGATTGGGCGACATGATGGTCACCATACCATTATCGCCGATTTTAAGAAAACCGTTGAGATTGAACCATTCTTTTGGCATGCTTTTTATTTGCTCAGGAGTGGGCTTGCAAGAGGCCAACCAGCTAAAGCTAAGTAGCATTCCACCACCGGCGAGGGTAGAGCTTTTTAAAAAGGAACGTCTGTTATATGTTGTTTTTACGAGTGTCATTTTCTTTGTTTTTTAGAGGTGCTAGCAATTTTCAAACGTTTTCTGAACTCGCAGCTTTTTTAATTGCTTTCTTGATTCTTGTGTACGTTCCACAACGGCAAATGTTACCGTTCATAGCCGCTTCGATTTCGGTATCGCTCGGATTGGGGTTGCTTTTTAAAAATGCGCTGGCATTCATGATTTGACCTGCTTGGCAATAACCACATTGGTAAACGTCTTCCTCCAGCCAAGCTTTTTGGACCGGGTGGTCACCGTTTTCCGATAGCCCTTCTATTGTGGTAATAGCCTTATCGCCAACTGCCGAGACTGGCAGTTGACAAGAACGCACCGCATTGTCTTCTAAATGTATGGTGCAGGCACCACACTGCGCGATACCGCAACCGAATTTTGTCCCGACTAGTTTGAAGTGGTCTCGCAATACCCAGAGCATTGGTGTAGTAGGGTCAACTTCTATTTGCTGGGTTTTTCCGTTGATGTTTAAATTGAAATTTGCCATGATTCTGATATAACGTGTTTGAATATGTTGAAATTACGAAATTTATGACCATCCAAAACACATAATACAAACAATTTCTTACAAAACGGCAACACTATTTTACAAATTACTAACAAGCTATGTGTACTATAAGAGCCTCTTTTTCGCCCAATAGTTATAGACTTCCGGCAGAAGTATTTGGCCATTACACTAGAAAAACTGGCGTTCGGGGTATTCATTCCATTCTTAACATTTTTTGGGGATAAGATTTCGACAATAATCGCTTTCTTGTATACTAATTTCTGTCTAAGGCGTAAGACCGAAAAATGATAAAAATATATTCCGAATCAAAAGTTCTTAATACTATTTCTAATAGACTACAGAAATCACAGGCAATGGAGATTTTTCTTGCCTGTGATTTTTTAAATTAGAGTAGCTTCCACAGAACGCTATTTAAGTTCAGGCGAACTGCCAAACACCATTTCCCAATTTTCCCTATCTTAGCAATATGCTCTCCAAAAAGACGAAATATGGCTTAAAGGCATTGACCTATTTGGCTTCCCAAAAAGATGTCAAGCCTGTGCAGATTTCCGAAATCGCACAACATGAGAATATATCCCAAAAATTTTTGGAAAGTATTCTATTGTCCCTAAGAAAAACAGGATTTTTAGGTTCAAAAAAAGGAAAGGGTGGGGGATATTATTTGATTAAAAACCCAAAGGAGGTTCTAATGACCGATGTGATGCGGGTGCTCGAAGGCCCAATTTCAATGGTACCCTGCGTTAGTTTGAATTTCTACGAAAAATGTACGGATTGCCCTGACGAAGATTCTTGTTCAGTGCATAAATTGATGCTTATGGTAAGGGATGCCAATCTCGAAATCTATCGCAACAATACCTTGGCAGACTTAATTATCTGATTTTTTATTGGGCCAGTGTAGGTTGGAACCTTTTATATCTTGAATTTTTCAAGATTTCTTCGAAATCCTTATATTATTTTCAATTTCACATCCATTTTATTATTAATCTACTAAATCTATAGGGTAAAAGTAAATTCTTTTGAAAATCCTCGACCAAGACAATAAATTTATGCTATTTTTGTTTACTCTATTAAATTGATAGGGTAATTAGGTTAATAGAAATTAATGATTGTAGACCAATTAATTTTAGACAAACGAGCTTCTAGAAAGAAGTATTCGGAAGATAAAGAATCGGAGAAACCCATACGCAGCGTAGCCAAGGCTGTCAGCTGGAGGGTAATAGGAACTTTAGACACCTTACTTATTTCCTATTTATTAATTGGTGAAGTCGCTATAGCCGCCTCAATTGCGTCTATAGACTTCGTTACTAAAATGTTTCTTTACTTCTTTCACGAACGCATTTGGAACAAAATTAATTGGGGTAAATAAATAAGTTGGATATGGGATTTTCACAAGAGTCAATAAAGAAATTGAATGCGCAGTTCAAAGGTATTCCACCTACTGAAATTGTGTCGTGGGCAGTAAAAAATTCCAAAAAGGCAGTTGTGACTACTAATTTTCGTCCCTATGAAGTTGCAATATTATACGCTGTTTCAGAAGTCAAAAATGATATTCCGGTAGTTTGGTGCGATACGGGCTATAACACACCCAACACTTATAAACATGCCGAAGAATTGATAGAAAGACTGAATTTGAATATTGATTTGTACGTGCCCAAACAGACGGCTGCGAATCGTGATGCAGTGATGGGAATTCCACAGATTGATGACCCCCGTCATGCCAAATTTACCGAACAAGTGAAATTGGAACCCTTCAAAAGGGCAATGGCAGCACATAAAACAGATGTCTGGTTTACAAACCTAAGAAAAGGACAAACCGCCTTGCGCGATTCCTTAGATATTTTAAGCTTGAGTAAAGACGGTGTTTTAAAAGTGAGTCCGTTTTATTATTGGAGCGATACCCAGTTGGATGTCTATTTAAAAGAACGAAAATTACCTAACGAGCATAAATATTTTGACCCCACCAAGGTTCTGGAGAATCGGGAATGTGGGTTACACACCTAGAAAAAAACAAACACAAACACAATATTTTTTTTTGCGGAATTGAACTTCTGATTTTGGTATTTGAGCTTGACATTTGAACTTGAATTTTATTATGAAAGACACATCACATATAAACGCTTTAGAAAATGAGGCCATATACATTTTTCGGGAAGTAGCGGCACAATTCGAACGCCCTGTACTCCTGTTTTCTGGCGGAAAAGATTCGATAACATTGGTGCGTTTGGCACAAAAAGCCTTCTGGCCGGCAAAGATTCCTTTTCCTTTGATGCATATTGATACGGGTCACAACTTTCCTGAAACTATTGAGTTCCGTGATAGATTGGTCGAGGAACTGGGCCTGGAGCTTATTGTAAGAAATGTGCAAGATTCTATCGACCAAGGAAAAGTAAAGGAGGAATCCGGCCGTTATTCGAGTAGAAATTCACTTCAGACTACGACTTTGTTAGACGCCATTGAAGAATTCAAGTTCGATGCCTGTATTGGTGGTGCCCGCAGAGATGAAGAAAAAGCTAGAGCTAAGGAACGTATTTTTTCAGTACGGGACGACTTTGGCCAATGGGACGAACGTAACCAACGCCCCGAGCTTTTTGATATGTTGAACGGTCAAATAGAATTGGGGCAGAACGTAAGGGTTTTTCCGATTTCAAACTGGACGGAATTGGATGTTTGGTCCTATATCAAAGAAGAGGAGATTGAAATCCCATCCATCTATTTTGCGCACAAGCGAAAAGTGTTTTTACGCGACGGACTCATCTGGTCACATTCCGATTACGTCTATCAAGAGGAAGATGAAGAAGTTTTAGAACGTATGGTGCGTTTTCGTACCGTGGGTGATATGAGCTGTACAGCGGCCGTTTTCTCTGATGCGACTGATATCGAATCTGTAGTCGAAGAGATTAGGGATTCCACCATTTCTGAAAGGGGCGCACGTATCGACGATAAGCGCTCTGAAGCGGCAATGGAAAAAAGAAAACAACAAGGGTACTTTTAAAAGCTCGCAGTTCTCAGTCGCAGTGCGCAGTCTAAAAACTGTATTTACTGCCTACTGCTGCTGCCTACTGATACTAAAAAAATATGGAAGTTTTAAAAATAGCAACTGCAGGAAGTGTAGACGATGGAAAAAGTACTTTGATCGGTCGATTGCTCTACGATACCAAGTCATTGACCTCTGACAAATTGGAGGCCATTGAAAAAACAAGTAAAAAGAACGGGTATGATTACCTTGACTTTTCTTTAGCAACAGATGGTCTTGTGGCCGAACGTGAACAAGGTATTACCATTGATGTGGCGCATATCTACTTTTCAACCGATACGAAAAGTTATATCATTGCTGACACTCCTGGGCATGTTGAATACACCAGAAATATGGTGACGGGGGCTTCGACCTCTCAAGCCGCTATTATTCTTATAGATGCGAGAAAGGGCGTCATTGAACAGACCAATCGACATTTTTTTATTAATAATCTTTTGAGAGTTAAAGAGGTTGTCGTAGCCATAAACAAAATGGATTTAGTTGATTTTTCTCAGGAAATATATGATGAAATAAAATCCGATTTTGAACAATTGATGGCGAAACGCGACTATCAAGATCAGAAAATCACTTTCATTCCGGTCAGCGCCTTGAAAGGGGATAATGTGGTCAACAAATCTAAAAATATGCCTTGGTACGAAGGCGAAACCTTATTGGAACATTTGGAGAGTTTAGATTTGGCAGCAGTATCTAATGTAGGAACACCAAGATTTCCGGTGCAATACGTTATCCGTCCGAAGACCGAAGATTTTCACGATTTCAGAGGATTTGCCGGTAAAGTTTATGGTGGAGAACTAAGCGTGGGTGATGAGGTGGTGGCGTTACCGTCACAAACCAGATCAAAAATCAAAGAAATCTATTTTCATGATAGAAAATATCAAACCGCCTCAAGACGTTCATCGGTAACAATCACCTTAGAAGACGAAATCAATTTGAGCAGGGGCGATATGTTGGTTAAGGTAGGTGATTTGCCAACCATCGACAAGCAGTTCACGGCAACCATTTCTTGGATGGATTCAGAGAAATTTATTGGCGGCAAGAAATATGTTGTACAGCATGGTGTGAATAAAGTTTTGGCTAAAGTCGATAACATACATCATAAAATTAACCCTGATTATTCGGGTATCGATACTGAAGTTGATGGTTTAGGCATGAACGATATCGCCAAGGTAACCTTCAAGTTGAACAAGCCCATTTTTTACGATAAATTTAAGAACCATCGTACCAATGGCTCGTTTATTTTGATTGACACACAGACGAATAGTACCGTAGGGGCAGGTTTTATAAATTAAAAGAGGTTTTTGTCATTCATGCGAAGGCGGGAATCTTTAAATCACAATCAAAATAATGCCTATTAAACCTATAGGAAAAATATAAAAGTATTGGTCTAGACTCTTGATTCTAGGCTTTAGAATCTGAAGGAATATGCAAAGTTTTAGAACAGAAATAGAAAACCCGGTAGTCGAAAATGACATCTTAGAACTAGAAAAGAAGATCCGTCAGTTCCATGAAGGGAAATTGGATGAGGAGAAATTTCGAAGCCTTCGTTTGGCCCGTGGTGTTTACGGCCAAAGGCAACAAGGTGTTCAGATGATCCGTATCAAATTGCCCTACGGAAAAGTTACTTCAAACCAGTTGCGAAGAATTTGTGATGTGTCCGATGAATATTCAACGGGACGTTTACATATTACAACCCGTCAAGATATCCAGATTCACTATGTCGATCTTGACCGAACTCCAGAGCTTTGGGCACAATTGGAAAAAGACGATGTGACCCTTCGCGAGGCATGTGGAAATACCGTACGTAATGTGACGGCAAGTGAAACGGCCGGTATCGACCTTGAAGAACCGTTTGATGTTTCGCCTTATGCCCATGGACTTTTTGAATATTTTTTAAGGAATCCGATAAGTCAAGAAATGGGTCGAAAATTTAAGGTTTCCTTCTCATCAAGTGATGCCGATACCGGACTTTCTTATATGCACGATTTAGGCTTTATTGCCAAAATTGAAAATGGTGTTAGAGGCTTCAAAGTGATGGTAGGTGGCGGATTGGGCTCGCAGCCACGGCATGCCGATGTACTTTTTGATTTTCTTCCAACCGATAAAATAATTCCGGTAATGGATGGGGTAATTCGCGTTTTTGACCGTTATGGAGAACGAAAAAGTAGGGCAAAGGCACGGATGAAGTTTCTGTTGAAGGACGTCGGTCTTGACGGATTCAAAAAACTATTGGAGAATGAGCAAAAGGCAGTTCCCCATAAAACGTATCCTATCGATGCCGATGTCTATCCAAAGGTTAAAATAGCGGAAACTGATATTCCAAATCTAATAATCGAAGACGATGAAGCTTTTGAAAAATGGAAAGCTACAAACCTTGTTCCGCAAAAACAGGAAGGCTATGTAGCTATAGGTATAAAGGTTTTGTTGGGTGATTTCTATACGGATAAAGCACGATTATTGGCCAATCTGGTTGAGAAATATGCTGCTGGTGAAATCCGTTTATCGTTGCGTCAGAACATTTTGATTCCTCATGTAAAAGAAGAATTGCTGCCTTTTTTCTACACCGAGTTAGAAAAATTGGGCTTTACCGAAATCGGCTATAATACAGCCTTGGATATTACGGCCTGCCCAGGAACTGACACCTGTAATTTAGGAATTTCAAGCAGTACAGGTATCGCAGAAGAGTTGGAGCGGATTATTAAGGCAGAATATCCGCGATACATCAGCAATCCTGACGTAGCTATCAAGATCAGTGGCTGTATGAACGCCTGTGGGCAACACAATATGGCCAATATTGGTTTTCAGGGAATGAGCATACGTACCAAAGACAAATTGGTCGCACCCGCCTTGCAGGTGTTATTGGGCGGGGGAAATATAGGAAACGGTGAAGGTCGATTCGCTGACAAAGTGGTAAAAGTTCCTAGCAAACGTGGTCCTGCAGCTTTGAGGTTGATTTTAGACGATTTTAATGCCAATGGAAACGGATTATCATACGCCGACTATTACCAAGAAAAAGGGCAAATGTATTTCTACGATTTCCTAACCCATTTATCCGATTCAGATAACCTGACCGCTGAAGATTTTATCGATTGGGGAACTAACGAACGCTATGAAAAAGCCATTGGTATTGGCGAATGTGCCGGGGTGGTAATCGATTTGATTGCTACACTACTTTTTGAAAGCGAGGAGAAAATCGAGAATGCACAGGAAACCTTTGAGGCCGGAAAGTGGGCAGCGAGTATTTATCACTCCTATTCGTCTATGGTCAATTCGGCAAAAGCACTGTTAACTGCAGAGAAAACCAAGGTCAATACCCATGCCGGTATCATCAGAGATTTTGATGAGAAGTTTGTAGCCTCTGGTAGAATCAATCTTGGAAATGGATTTGAAGAGCTTGTTCTTCAATTGAATAAAAACGAACCTACAGCGGCATTCGCGCAACTTTATATGGAAGGTGCCAAAGGGTTTTTAAAATCTGTTGAGCAGTTCAGAAACCAAGAATTAGCCGAAGTATAGGAATGAAAAATAGTTTCGGACATACAGATTTTAATGACCTGAATTCCCCCCTTCTTACCTCCGACGAGCGAGAGCGAGAGGAAGGCACAGGCGTGGGTGGTGTTCCCATCCGAGTAAGCGATTCCTCTTCCGGTAGCCGAGGGTTGCTGACGGTAATAGGTGCAGGCCCTGGTGATGTGGAACTCATCACCCTTAAGGCTATCAAAACCCTGCAAAGGGCCGATGTCGTTTTATTTGATGCTTTGGTAGCTACAGAATTGCTGGATTATGCGCCAAATGCGGAACATATTTTTGTAGGCAAGCGTAAAGGTTGCTATTCGTATCAACAAGAACAGATTAATGAATTGATTGTAAACCGAGCGAAATCACATGGTCATGTGGTCCGCCTAAAAGGAGGCGATCCCTTTGTATTTGGTCGAGGGGCCGAAGAAATTCAATACGCTGCAGCACATGGTCTGGAAGTCGCAATGGTTCCGGGAATTTCATCATGTCTTTCCGTACCTGCCTCACAGCATATTCCTGTGACCAAAAGAGGTGCGGCAGAAAGTTTTTGGGTCATTACGGGTACGACAAAAGCACATCGATTATCTGAAGACGTTGCCTTGGCGGCAAAAAGCAATGCAACGGTCGTTATTTTAATGGGGATGTCAAAACTGTCCCAAATTGTAGAGCTTTTCAAAAGGGAAGGAAAATCGGAAACCCCCATAGCTATCATCCAAAACGGAACTCGAAAAGATGAAAAAGTGGGTTTAGGCACTATTGCCTCTATAGAAAATGAAGTAGTACAGCAAGAATTGACGAATCCCGCTATTATAATAATCGGGGAAGTAGTCAGGCATAGAGAGCAGTTATTGGAAATTAAAAAAAGTCACAAGCATCTTGAAGAGGTCGCAATGTGATTGAGAAGTTCAAAAAAATAAGTAAAAAGCTCTTCCCTCTCAGTAGAAGTTAGAAGGCCTTAAGCGAAGCGAAAAGGCCAGAGGAGTTGAAAGCCCGAGCCTAAATCAAATAATACAGATATCCAAAAGATTCCCGCCTCCGCGGGAATCACAATAAAAGAGTAGTAGTATGATAAAAACAGATTTATTAATAATAGGTGCAGGCCCAACAGGTCTTTTCACGGTATTCGAAGCTGGATTACTTAAATTGAAATGCCATTTGATAGATGCGTTAGCACAACCGGGTGGACAGTGTTCTGAAATCTATCCGAAGAAACCCATTTACGATATTCCGGCTTTTTCGGAAATCTTGGCAGGGCAGTTGGTTGATAACCTTATGGAGCAAATAAAGCCTTTTGAACCTGGGTTCACCTTTGGTGAACGTGCCGAGACTTTGGATAAGCTTAAAGATGGTTCATTCGTTGTTACAACCAATAAAGGAACGCAGCACCAAGCTCCTGTAGTTGTCATCGCTGGTGGACTGGGTTCTTTCGAACCACGTAAACCACTGATCGAAAATATTATCGATTTTGAAGACAAGGGGGTTGCCTACATAATCAAAGACCCAGAAGTATATCGCAATAAGAAAGTTGTTATTGCCGGTGGCGGAGATTCTGCCTTGGATTGGGCTATTTTCTTGGCCGATGTAGCTTCCGAAGTTTACTTGGTACACAGGCGCAACGAGTTCCGCGGTGCCTTGGATTCCGTTGAGAAAGCATCCGAATTGGCTAAATTGGGAAAAATTAAATTGTTTACGGAAGCCGAGGTAAAAAAATTGTATGGCGACGAGCATTTAGAGGCAGTGGTGATCAAACACAACGATTCCGAAAAGGGCGAGACTTATGTTGAGGCAGATAACTTTATTCCGTTATTCGGATTTTCACCAAAATTGGGCCCTATCGGTGATTGGGGTCTTGAAATTGATCGTAATGCAATAAAAGTAAACAATGCGAAAGATTATCAAACCAACATTCCCGGTGTGTTCGCCATTGGTGATGTTAATACATACGAAGGTAAACTGAAACTGATTCTATCGGGTTTTCATGAGGCTGCGGTCATGTGCCAATTTGCATACCAATTGATAAACCCCGGAAAGCGATATGTTATGAAATATACCACCGTCGGCGGTGTAGAAGGTTTTGACGGCAGCAAAAAAGAAGCAAAAAAAGAAGTGGTGCAGAGCATAGCATAATGAATAAATAGCTGCCGTATTGAGTATATGGTAGTGACCTATTTATATTGGCCATAAACCTCCTAGCAAATTTTGATGGGAGGTTTCAGCTGTAAAAACCATTGACTTTACTTGGTTTTCAAACTTATGTGATGTTACTTTGTACTAGTTCATTTATAAACTGAAATCGTTATCAAGAAAGGTGGAGGGACTAGACCCTATGAAACCTTGGCAACCCTTTGCTTTAAAGAAGGTGCTACATTCTATCCTTTTCCGATTGTTATCGGGAGTATTGGGACAGATAACAAAAAGCGGCAAATTTGTCGATCCGTTTTCTCCTTTCTTGATAGTTGTATTTTTTTAGAATACCATTTGAGTTGTGCAGTGGTGTTTTAAGAATCTGCTGGTTGTGCCTAAAACGAAAATTTTAATAGGGCTTTGAGTACATAAGAAAATGAAAAAAATTAGAGACATATTACAAAATCGTATCATGATATTGGATGGTGCCATGGGTACCATGCTGCAACGGTACAAGTTTACTGAAGAAGATTTTCGTGGTGAACGTTTTAAGGATTGGGAACATCCGTTACAGGGCAATAATGACCTATTGTCTTTGACCCAACCGGAGGCCATTGCAGAGGTTCACCGAAAATACTTCGCGGCCGGTGCCGATATTGTGGAAACGAATACATTTTCAGGAACGACTATCGCTATGGCCGATTACCATATGGAAGAACAGGTCTATGAACTCAATTACGAGTCCGCTAGAATTGCTAAAGAAGTGGCAAATGAATTTACGGCTAAAGAACCCGACAAACCTAGATTTGTGGCTGGAAGCATCGGCCCTACCAACAAAACGGCCAGCATGTCCCCCGATGTCAATGACCCTGGGTTTCGTGCGGTTTCGTTTGATGAATTACGAATTGCATACAAACAGCAGGTAGAAGCATTGCTCGATGGTGGCTCCGATATACTTTTGGTAGAAACCATTTTTGATACCCTAAACGCCAAAGCTGCACTTTTCGCTATCGAAGAAGTAAAAGAAGAACGCAACATCGACGTTCCCATAATGGTGAGTGGGACGATTACCGATGCTTCGGGAAGAACATTGTCGGGACAGACGGCCGAAGCTTTTTTGGTTTCCATTTCACATATTCCTATACTGTCGGTTGGGTTTAATTGCGCGTTGGGAGCAGAGCAATTGGTGCCACATCTAGAAGTGTTGTCAAGTAAAACGGAACAAGCTATTTCGGCACATCCCAACGCAGGGTTGCCGAATGCTTTTGGTGAGTATGACGAAACCCCGGAACAAATGGCTGAGCAAATAAAGGAATATGTTGAAAAAGGTTTGGTCAATATCGTGGGGGGATGTTGTGGCACAACACCCGAGCACATCAAAGCGATTGCAGATTTGGTTAAAGAATATAGTCCTCGTAATCTATATATAGAAAACGTTTCCTGATGCTTTTAGAGATAGCTACTTTGAACATAAAAGAAGGATTTTCGACAGAGTTTGAAAATAATTTTGAAAAGGCCTCGCGAATCATTTCGTCAATGAACGGTTATATCCCCCATGAATTGAAAAAGTGTATCGAGGTTAAAGATAAATATATGCTTTTGGTCAATTGGGAGACTCTGGAGCATCATGAAATTGGGTTTCGAAAATCTCCCGTGTACCATGAATTGAAAACCTTGCTACATCATTTTTACGAACCCTTTCCAACAGTTTTGCATTACCAATAAATGAGCGATTCGAAACCAAAATATTTAAAGTTAAGCGGCCTTGAACCTTTGGTCGTAACTCCCGAAAGCAATTTTGTGAACGTAGGGGAGCGTACCAATGTAGCCGGTTCAAAAAAGTTTCTCCGTTTGATCAAGGAGCGCAACTTCGAAGAAGCGCTCGATGTTGCACGAGATCAGGTAGAAGGAGGTGCCCAGATTATCGACATTAATATGGACGATGGCTTGATCGATGGTAAGGAGGCCATGGTCAAGTTTTTGAACCTCGTCATCGCAGAGCCCGATATTGCCCGCGTACCAATTATGATCGATAGCTCTAAATGGGATATTATCGAAGCAGGACTGAAGGTTGTGCAGGGTAAGTGTGTGGTCAATTCCATAAGTCTTAAAGAAGGCGAGGAAGAATTCATCCATCATGCAAAATTGATAAAGCGTTACGGTGCCGCTGTAATTGTAATGGCTTTTGACGAAGTAGGGCAAGCGGATAATTATGATCGACGTATAGAGATTTCGAAACGATCGTATGATGTTTTGGTGAATAAAGTGGGTTTTGCGCCGGAGGATATCATTTTCGACCTTAATATTTTTCCCGTAGCAACGGGAATGGACGAACACAAACTGAATGCGATCGATTTTATTAAGGCTACCAAATGGGTTCGGGAAAATCTACCTCATGCGAGTGTCAGTGGAGGTGTGAGCAACGTTTCTTTTTCGTTTCGGGGGAATAACCCCGTTCGGGAAGCAATGCATTCCGTTTTTCTATACCATGCCATAAAGGCCGGAATGAACATAGGTATCGTAAACCCAACGATGCTTGAGGTGTACGATGAAATTCCCAAAGACTTATTGGAGAGGGTCGAAGACGTTATTCTTAATCGTAGGGATGATGCTACTGAAAGACTACTCGATTTTGCGGAAAGCGTTGTTGGAAAAGCCAAAGAAAGTAAAGTGGATCTATCATGGCGCGAAGAACCCCTGCAAGATAGAATTACAAGAGCGCTCGTTAAAGGCATCGACCAATATATTGTGGAAGATGTGGAGCAAGCCCGAATAGAATCTGATAAACCCATTGAAGTAATCGAAGGCCATCTGATGACTGGCATGAACGTCGTGGGGGACCTTTTTGGGAGTGGAAAAATGTTTTTACCTCAGGTAGTGAAGTCTGCTCGGGTAATGAAAAAGGCAGTGGCCTACCTTCTTCCTTATATAGAAGAGGAGAAGCGACGAAATCCACAAGATGGAGATGATAGGGGGGCAGGAAAGATACTAATGGCTACAGTGAAAGGAGATGTCCATGATATTGGAAAGAACATTGTTAGTGTAGTTTTGGCTTGTAACAACTACGAAATCGTGGATTTGGGCGTGATGGTACCTCCTGAAAAGATTATCAGGCAGGCTATCGAACATAATGTTGACATTATTGGTCTGAGCGGATTAATAACCCCATCACTCGATGAGATGGTGCATTTGGCCAAAGAGATGGAGCGCAAGAATTTCAAAGTCCCGCTATTGATTGGTGGCGCCACTACAAGTAAAGCACACACAGCGGTAAAGATAGATCCGCAATACAGTCAGGCAGTAGTGCATGTTAACGATGCTTCGCGGGCGGTTACGGTAGTTGGCGACTTACTTAAAAAGGAAACCTCGGGAGAGTATAAAAAAACGATTAAAGAAGATTATGATGTTTTCCGGGAAAAGTTTCTAAACCGCTCCCAAAATAAATCGTATAAATCTATTGAGGCTGCGCGGAAAAATAAATTTAAAATTGATTGGGTAACTTCGGAAATTGTAAAGCCCAATCAACTAGGAGTTCAGATTATAGAGGATATGGACTTGGAAAAACTGGTGCCCTTTATCGACTGGACACCCTTTTTCAGAAGCTGGGAACTACATGGTAAGTATCCAGATATTTTGACCGATGAGGTAGTAGGTGAACAAGCCACAGAACTCTTTGCCGATGCACAAAAAATGTTAAAAACTGTCTTGGCAGAAAAACAATTGAAAGGCAAAGGTATTTTTGGGCTGTTTCCTGCCAATACTATTAATGATGATGATATTGCCCTTCGGCTACGCTCAGGGGCCGAAGATGCTGGTAGCGGGTCACTGAGCGAAGCCGAAGTGACGAACGAATTCATTTTTAGAACCTTGCGCCAACAACTACAACGCCGAGAAGGTGTGCCGGATTATGCTTTATCCGATTTTATAGCACCAAAGGAAACAGCTAAACAAGATTATATGGGTTGCTTTTGCGTGTCTACAGGGTTTGGTACTGATGAGCTTTCCGATAAATACATAAAAGATTTAGACGATTATAATTCTATTATGATCAAGGCCTTGTCGGATCGTTTGGCGGAAGCCTTTGCCGAATATTTACATAAACAAGTGCGAACGAAACATTGGGGCTATGCCTTCAATGAAGATTTGGATAACCAAGATTTGATTAACGAGAAATATCATGGAATACGGCCGGCGCCAGGATACCCGGCATGCCCGGATCATTTGGAAAAATCAACTATTTGGGAGCTGCTGAACGTTGAGAAATGTATCGGCGTTAAATTGACCGATAGCCTGGCCATGTGGCCTGCTTCTTCGGTGTCCGGGTATTATTTTGGAAACCCTGAAGCACGCTATTTCGGATTGGGTAAAATCAAAGAGGACCAGGTACGGGATTTTGCCGAACGTAAGAGTATTCCTTTGGAAGAAGCCACCAAATGGTTGGCACCTAATATAGCCGATAATTGATATGAGAAAGTATATCGAGGTTTCTTTGGGCAGTTATATTATTAGTCATGGTTATGATGAAAATAACAAGGAGATTGAGGAAGAAATTATAGTCGATGGATTTTCTAAAAAACTGATAGCTGCGGCTAGGGTTAAATCTCTGAGTAAAAAATACATTCTTACAGATTACTTTGGCGGTCGATGGATATATTGGGAGTATGAAGAAGCGTACTAAATAGTAAAAAAGAGCCTATTGAAAGATTGATTTTATTGGTGTAATGGGTGTTTTGCGTTAGGGATAGCAGCGGAATCTTTTTTGGCCTTTTCGCTGAAAAAATATTGCGAATAGCCCGCCCGAACGCCCAAATTAAAAAAATAGATACTGAAACTAGTTCAGCAGAAATGAAGATAACAGACCACATAAAAAAAGCAAAAAGGGAAACTTTGTTTTCCTTTGAAATTATACCACCTGTAAAGGGCCATAGAATTCAGGAACTGTACGATAATATCGATCCGTTGATGGAATTCAAACCTCCTTTTATCGATGTGACCACTTCGCGTGAAGAATATGTGTACATCGACAGGGATGGCCTTTTGGATAAAAAGTTGACCCGTATGCGACCGGGTACGGTGGGTATCTGCGCCTCGATCAAGCATAAATACAACGTCGATACGGTGCCGCATGTGCTCTGTGGCGGGTTTACAAAAGAAGAAACCGAGTATCTTTTAGTGGACTGCCACTATTTGGATATCGACAATATTATGGCACTTCGGGGCGATCCGATGCGCGAGGAACAGTATTTTCATCCTACAAAGGGAGGCCATCCTTATGCCCTCGATTTGATAAAGCAAGTACACAACCTTAATTGCGGAAATTATCTACACGATACGGTCGAGACTGATGATTGTGCCGATTTCTGCATAGGTGTAGCAGGTTATCCTGAAAAGCATTTGGAGGCCCCATCGCTTAAATCAGACCTCAAACGCTTAAAAGAAAAAGTAGACGCTGGGGCGGATTACGTCGTAACTCAAATGTTCTTCGACAACCAAAAATATTTTGAGTTTGTTGATGCCGCCAGGGAGATGGGTATTGATATACCGATTATTCCCGGTATCAAGCCTATTGCGGTAAAACGCCATCTACAACTTTTGCCCCAAGTTTTTCGTATCGACCTTCCGCAAGATTTGATTGATGCGGTCGATGACTGCGCAACGAACAAAGACGTGCGTAAAGTGGGCGTTGAATGGGCGATTCAGCAGTCGAAAGAATTGAAGGCTGCAGGTGTACCCGTACTGCACTACTATTCTATGGGTAAATCTGACAATATCAGGGCGATAGCGGAAAAGGTTTTTTAAGTTTCAGTTTTCTATTGTTCCAAGTTTTTCCTTTAAAGCCGGAAACTAAAGAAACAATCCACTGCCCATTTTTTTAATCCTTCGTACCTCGTATTTCGTACTTCGTACTTACCTTTGCCTTCCATGAACCTAAGGGTACTTCTGCTTTTCTTTTTATCGGTAGGTTGTGGTTTTTCGCAAGATGGTAAGCGAATACATAGCTATACCTTTGACGCCAACCCCTTTTACGGTTCGATCATTCTGCATAACCCCGATATTTCGCATTTGATTTCGGAGCACCCGGCAGGTCTAATTTTGGGGTATAACCGAAAGACCTTTGGGCTTAAAGATTGGCAACAGTGGTACAATTATCCCGATTTGGGTGCCTCCTATCTTTATCAAAATACGAACAATGCCACTTTAGGGAATGCCCATGGCCTATACGCCCATTTTAACTTCTACTTCTTCAAGCGAAATTTACAGTTTCGCATAGGTCAGGGAATCGCCTATGCGACGAATCCGTACGATCGGGAGACTAATTTTCGTAATAATGCCTATGGTTCGCGCCTGTTGAGTTCTACATTTATGATGTTCAATTACTACAAGGAAAATATCTTTAAAAACTTGGGTTTTAAGGCGGGAATTTCCATTGTACATTATTCCAACGCCAATGTAAAAGCTCCGAATACATCGACCAATACGTTGGCTATTAACGCCGGATTGATCTATACGCTTGAGGGTGCCGAAACCGAATATATCAACAGAGGAAAAGTGAAGATTACGGAACCTATTAAATACAATCTTATTTTTCGCGCCGGAGTAAACGAAAGCGACAATATTGGTCACGGGCAGTATCCATTCTACATTTTCTCGGGTTATGCGGATAAACGGTTGGGGCGTAAAAGTGCAATTCAATTCGGGACGGATGTGTTTTTCAGTAATTTTTTAAAGGAATTGATACGTTTTCAATCTATTTCATTTCCTGAAAATAATATTGATGCGGACACCGATTTTAAACGTGTCGGACTTTTTGTGGGCCATGAGCTTTTCATTAACAAACTTTCGATTGTCACACAATTGGGCTATTATGTCTATTATCCGTTCGATTTTGAAGGAAGGGTCTACAATCGGTTCGGCCTAAAGCGTTATTTTGGCGAAAAAGTTTTTGGGGTTATCAGCCTAAAATCTCATGGGGCGGCAGCAGAAGCCGTTGAGTTTGGGATAGGAGTACGATTATAAAGTTATGAGTATTACGAGTTCAGAGTTATGAGTTTATATCTAAGGCTTAAAAATATGGATTGCCCCCCTAAGGGGACCTTAGGGGGGGGTTCCCATGCAGGGAAAATGCTGCTATCAATCCTATGTTTATCAATGTTTTCTTCCTGCAACTCCGAATCCGCCCCCGACTGCTTTCAAAACGCAGGGGCTTTAATTCGAGAAGAAGTATCGGTATCTGAGTTTTCAGAAATCACGGTTTTCGAAAACGTATCCTTAGTTTTAAAACAGGGTGCCACCCAAAAAGTGGAGATCGAAACCGGAGAAGTGCTTCGCAATGAAGTTACTGCCGAAGTCGAGGGCGACCGCCTGCTGCTTCGCGATACGAACGATTGTAATTATTTCAGGGAATACGGCCTGACAACAATTTACATTACCTCACCAAATATTACAGAAATAAGAAGTAGTACGGGCTGGCCGATAAGAAGTGATGGGATTTTAGTGTACCCAAGTCTGAACCTGCTTTCAGAGAGTTTTGTAAACCCCGAATCGGAGACTACCGATGGAGAATTTGATTTGGAAGTCGATGTTCAAACCCTTAGCATTGTTGTAAACGGTATCGCCTATTTTAAGCTTAAGGGGAGTACTGAAAATTTTAATCTGACGATAGCTGCTGGCGATTCGCGTATTGAGGCGGAAAATTTGTTGGCTCAAAGCGTTGATCTTAATCATAGGGGCAGCAACGATATGTTTGTGAACCCGCAAATGTCCATTAAAGGTGTAATTCGAGGTACAGGCGATGTTATCATTTCGAACCGACCAGATGAGGTTGATGTTGAAGAGCTTTATAAAGGAAGGCTTATTTTTAAATAGCCTTTTGCAAAGGTTCGGCAGATTGCCGCGCTTCGCTCGCAAAAACAAATTCCCGAGGAGCCTGTAAAAAAGTTAAACCTTCCAAATGGTTAAGGTGAATTGGCGATCTGTAACTTTATTACGCAAAGGTTTCTCATAGGTCAACATCTATTGAGAACAAATTCGACAGATTGCCTCGCTATTGACTTGCCGAAGGCAAGCTATAGCTCGCAATGACGAAATACATGAACCCTATCGAGAAATACCTTAGAAATCTCTTCGCTAAAAAGCGAGTCCTGCGAGACGACCCAAAACTGAGTGGACTGGCAACTGCCGATGCTATCCTGTGTGATTTAGTGAATGAAAAGAAAGTTCCTGGACTTTCAATTACAGTTTTAAAGAGGGGTAAAACAATACTCCAAAAAGGTTATGGCTATTCTTATTTGGAAAAAAAAATACATGTTGATCCTACTAAAACTATTTTCCGAATCGCCAGCGTCTCCAAACCTATCGCAGCCACCGCCTTGGCGCATATGGTAGCTGAGGGACAGATTGATTTGGACACCTCTTTTTATGAGTATGTACCCTACTACCCAAGAAAGCAATGGGATTTCACCATTCGCCAGCTGGCAAGTCATACGGCAGGTATCCGTGGTTATCAAGGAATGGAGTACGGTCTCAACAAACCCTACGCCATAAAGGAAAGCATTGAAATCTTTAGGGATGACGCGTTGCTCTTTGAACCGGGTACGAACTATCTCTACAACAGCTATGATTGGGTTTTGATTTCGCTGGCTATGCAAGAGGTCAGTGGTATTCCGTTTGAAGACTATGTACAAAAGAAAGTGTTGCGCCCTTTGGGAATTACAAATACTTTTGCAGAATGCGATCCAGACCCTTCTACGCTGCTCGGGGTTCGGTCAAAATCGGTCGCTGAGCGTAGCCGAAGTAACATTTCCACTTTCTATTCTAAAAACCGCAAAGGCTTCCGTTCGGCCATTTCTGTAAACAACTTTTACAAACTGGCCGGTGGTGGCTACCTCTCCACTTCCGAAGATATCTCTAAACTGGGCCAAGCCTATTTGGACGGGAAAATTTTGAATGAAGAAATATTAACTCAATTTCTGACCTCCGAAACGGTGAATGGAAAACCGATCTATTACGGACTTGGTTGGCAGGTCAGTGAAGATAAAAAAGGTCGGCCTTTTTATGGCCATGTAGGGAATGGAGTAGGCGGCTATTCCAACTTTTTTGTATATCCCAAAGAGCAGATGGTGTTTTCCATACTAATCAATTGCACCAACCCCAATCTGCAAGAGGAATTAGATAAGGCAGTCGATGCTTTGATTGAATCCACCAGGACGGTTTTTTAGAACTTCCCTTTCCTCGCGAGAGGTTATTATAGAATTGTCGGGATGGGAGGACTCCATGAGAACAAAAAAACGAGTTCCAAAATTTTTTTTAACTTGAACGCGTTTAAAATGATTGAAAATGAGATATTATCTTTTACTACTGTTGGTGCTTGTAGGCCTGAGATCGTGCAAATCGGAACCCAAAAACAAAATCGGGTTAACGGAAGTGAATTCCAAAACCAGCTTCGAGGTCAAAAAAACTGATTCGACGATATCCGTGTTTCTTGAAGGTGAGTCTAGTCCAATAGTAATTCAAAATGCACGCCCTGACTTTAGACCTTTCCTTCATCCTATTTTAGCTCCCGGTTCAGATTCCGAACTTACCGAGTTCAGTCCAGGACATCACAAACACCAGACGGGATTGTACTGGGGTTTTACCCGCGTCAACGGCACAGGTGCCGACACAACGGAACTTAAAAAATGGTTCTATGACCGTAACAAACCCGATAAGATTAAAAAGAAGATTGGGCGTGACTTTTTTCATTTTCCCGACGGGGACCATTGGCAAAAAGTTGGCGCGGAAATACTTATCGATTCAGGTGAAGAGGTAAAATGGAAGACCGTCTACAACATGCTCGACGATGCAAAAACACCCATTCTAAGGGAATCCCAAACATGGACCTTAAAGGAAGAGGATGGCCATTATCTTTTGAATCTGGAATGGCAGGGAGAGGCTTTGACCGATATTACCATCAACGAATTCGATTATGGTGGACTGTTCTTACGAATGCCCTGGAATCCGGATATTAAGGGAGAGGTAGTAAATGCGGCGCGCCATCGCAATGCAAAGGCCGAAGGGCAAAGAGCAATGTGGGTGGACGCTGGAATAGAAATCGACGGACTCGATGAATGGGGCCATATAGCAATCTTCGACCACCCCGACAATGAAGGCTTCCCACAGACTTGGCGGGTCGATAATCAACTCGGTATTGGGCCGGTGCGCTCTAGAATGGGCGATTGGCATATCAAAAAAGGTCAGGTCGAGACCATTCAACATCAGATTGTGGCGTATTCGGGAAAGTTGGATGCCATGAAAATGAACAACCTCTGGGGAGATTATGTGGGTGACAAGGGTATGTACAATACGGCGTCCCTTTGGGGAATCGCCCAGCAGGAAGGACGCGATGCAAAATTGTTAAGTCCGCAAGAAGCCGTTGAGGCCATGACGCTAAAAGAAGGCTATCAAGTAAATGTATTTGCGTCCGAACCGATGATTACCCAACCGATGGCATTTTGTTGGGACGATAGGGGAAGAATGTGGATTGCCGAAAACAGGGATTATGAATCCCGTCAAGATGGATTCTCAAATTCAGGCGACAGTCGTATTTTGATTTTAGAGGATACCGATAAGGACGGTGTCGTGGATTCAAAAAAGGTTTTCTTGGAAGGAATACCATTTCCTTCTGCCATCGCGGTAGGTCACGGGGGATTGTTTTTAGGCGCACCACCAAACCTGCTTTTTGTTCCTGACAAAAATAATGATGATAAGGCGGATACACCGGATATCAAGGTACTGTTGACCGGGTGGGGCATTCGGGACCGGCACGAGACCATAAACAGTTTCCATTGGGGTCCGGACGGATGGCTATATGGTTTAGAGGGCTTTGCAACACCTTCGGTCATTCGAAAACCAAAGGGAGAGGGCAAGATTTACAAACACCGCGAGGAATTTCCAAAAAATCTCTTAAATGCAGAAGGTGTTGATATTAACGGTGGCGTATGGCGGTACCATCCCCTTAAAGAGCGCTTTGAAGTGGTCGCACACGGATTCAGTAACCCGTGGGGTATCGACTACGATGCTAAGGGACAGTTGCTCATCTCCGCCTGTGTGATTCCCCATTTGTTCCATGTAATTCCTGGAGGCATCTACCATCGACAGGGCGGTAGCCATTTTAATCCGTATGTATATGATGATATTAAAACGATCGTGGACCACCGACATCGTTCGGCGCATGGTGGTGCGCGGATCTATCAGTCTGATGCTTTTCCGGAGGAACAACAAGGTCGACTATTTATGGCGAACATTCATGAACATGCGGTACTCTCTGATGTGCTGACTCCGAATGGTTCAGGCTTTACGGCTAGTCATGGAGAGGATTTTATGCTCGCCAACAATGCGCAATGGATTGGGTTCAGCATGGAGGTAGGTCCGGAGGGTGGACTCTATGTGCTCGATTGGCACGATGCCGATATCTGTGGAAAGGAAGTCGTCAATAAAGATACTGGAAGGGTATTTCGGATCATGCCTGAAAATTCACGGGCCAAAGATTGGCCGGACAGATACACAGACCTAAACAAAAAAAGTGATTTGGAATTGGTCGAACTACAGTTGAGCAAGAGCAATTGGCATGCACAGCGGGCGCGAACGATTTTACAATATCGCGCTTCGCAGAGGCCACTAGAGAAGAAAGCGGTCGATCGTCTGAATGCATTATTGAACATTAACGACAATGAAAATACGCGGTTGCGCGCCCTATGGACTTTACATAGTACAAATTCAAGCAACGCGAAACAATTGGTCGATTTACTGGATGATAAAGATCAATATGTCCGGGCCTGGACGATTCAGTTTTTGTTGGAGGATAGGCAACCTGAAAAGTCCGTAATCGAGGCGCTAACGGCCATGGCCAAAAACGAAAATTCTCCTGCCGTGCGGATGTATCTGGCGGCAGGGTTGCAGCGCATCGACAAGAAAGATCGTTGGGGTATCGCTTCCGCATTGGTACAGGTAGCCGAAGATGTCGACGATCCGAATATTCCGTTAATGCTATGGTTCGGTATCGAACCGCTCGTAGCCGATGATTCACAAAAGGCTTTGCAATTGGCAAAGCAAAGTAAAATTCCTTCTCTGACGCAGAAAATTGCGCGGAGATTGGTCGATGCCGACAAAATAGAAAAACTGATTACCGAAATCGGAACAAATTCTGCTGGCAGCAGTGATTTATTAAAGGGAATGCTTGCCGGTATGGAAGGCCGTTCCGATTTGACAGAACCTTCAAATTGGTCGACGACCTATAAATCGTTGCCCTCCAACGAGAAAATTATAGCTATCGCCGACGAAATCTCCCAACGCTTTGGAAATGTGGAAGCCGCCAAAAGAATGTTTGCTGTATTGAACGATTCCGGTGCGGATACCGACCGAAAAAGGGCCGCTATCAAAAATTTGGCAGTACAACAGCACCCCGGACTTCAAGAGAAATTACCACAATTATTGCAACGGCCAGAACTACGGTCGGAAGCCATTCGTGCCGTGGCGGCCTATGACAATAAAGCGTTGGGGGAGATACTTCTAAATCAATATCCTAAATACTCGACTTCCGAGAAGCAAGAAGTAATACAGGCGATGGCCTCAAGACCGGTCTATGGCTGGCAGCTTGCCAATGCGATAAAGGAGGGGTCGATGCCCAAAAAGGAAATCCCCGCCTATGTGGCCCTGCAACTACGAAGAGTGGTCGGCAACGGCTTTGTTGAAATCTGGGGGCCCTTAGACGATATTTCCGGAGGAGTGCAAGGGCAGTACAGCAAATATCAACGGCTTTTGACCGATGACGCTGTTGCGAATGCAAGTGCTGCGAAAGGCAAGGAAGTCTATGAAAATACCTGCTATGCCTGTCATAAGATGCATGGCGAAGGTGGCATTATCGGGCCAGAACTCACCGGGTCGAACCGAACGAACACTGCCTATCTGCTAGGTAATATTCTAGAACCGAGTGGAGAGATACAAGATGATTATAAATTAGTGGTGATTACTACGCAAGATGGGCGAACCTATAGCGGAAATGTGATATCCGAAAATGACCGTAGCCTGAGTTTGCGTGTCGTCGGGCAAGAACCCATAACAATCAATAAATCCAGTATTAATTCGCGGGAGACGACCCCGAAATCTATGATGCCGGAAGGCTTGTTGAATACCTTGACCGATGCGGAAGTATTGGATTTAGTGGCCTATCTAAAGGCTTTGAATCCACTAGATAAAACCTGATGCGTTTGCAATTTTGGTTCTGTATTCTGGTTTATAGTTAATGAATCTGTTACAGGTCCGGTTATCGTCTTTGCCACAACAGGCCTAGAGTTGGTTTGATTTTCTATCACTCGGCCCCAAAAAATAATAAGGAGGGCATTTTAGAATGCAACGATAACTTAGTTGGAAGAACATCGTTTTTATGAGTGCCTACTAGTTATGAAAATGGGTGGGGGCTGGCCTTGAAGTTTTAGTTATTCCGTCTTACCAATAGCTTATCAGAAATCACGAAGTAAGTTCGGTAAACAAGCTCTCTAAATTCTTGTTTTTTCTGCTCAATTGCAGCGTTTTTAGTTTATTGTCATGTGCAAAATCAAAAACTTCGGGACGCATATCTTTTGAGGTTTTGAAAGTAACTTCGTAAATAAATCCGCCCGTATTTTTAACATGGCTTACATGCGGCAGTTGGCTCAAAAAAACTTCTTCTACGCGATAATCGAATTCCACTTCTATAATTTGTTCGTCTTCTTCGCGCAGATCCGAGAGTTTTTTGTCCGCCACCAAAACACCTTTGTTGATGATCAACACGCGGTCGCAGACAGCTTCCACTTCCTTCATGATATGGGTAGAGAGTAGAATGGTCTTTTTTTTACCAATTTCTTTGATGAGTTTTCGTATTTCGAGTAATTGATTGGGGTCTAGTCCCGTAGTGGGTTCGTCTAGAATCAGAACATCCGGGTCGTGCAAGAGGGCGGCAGCGAGCCCCACACGTTGCCGGTAACCTTTAGAAAGTTGACCAATTTTTTTATGGACCTCCGGGGTAAGTCCGATCTGTTCTACGACCTCGGCAATCCTGGTTTTATCCGTTTTATAGACATCAGCATTGAAAGCAAGATATTCCTTTACGTACATATCCAAATACAGGGGGTTGTGTTCGGGGAGGTAGCCGATACTCTTCTGTACATTCTTTTTATCGCTAAGTACGTCGAATGAATTGACTTGTGCCTCACCTTCATCAGCTTCGTGGTAGGTGGTCAAAATCTTCATCATGGTCGATTTTCCGGCTCCGTTCGGGCCTAAAAAGCCTACGATTTCCCCTTTTTGGAGCTTGAAGGTAATATCGTCTAAGGCTTTTTGATTTCCGAAGCTTTTCGTGATGTTTTTGACCGCAATCGACATTTCTTAAAGGTTTCTTCAAAAATAAACAATAAAGCAGTCATCCCAATAAATCTGATATTCCTAATCTCACATGGAAATCTCAAAAGAATCCATAGTTATTGCAGTAAACTAAACTTAATACAAAAAAAATAATCCCCAACTATTTGATTTTTAAATATAATTGTTACTTTAGCCGAAGTTTAAGTGTACAATGTCAAAACAATATTTTTATAGTGGTTTCTTTTTTTACTTCTTTTTTAAGAGAGGTACGGGACTGATATAGTATATTGTAACCAAGATATTATTTAGAAGTCCCGTGAAAAACGGGACTTTTTTTGTTGATATGGGCCGAATTTTAATTTGGCCCTACAAATCCCCTCCTTAGGAGGGGCTAGGAGAGGCCATGAAACTAAAAATAGCTATACAGGGGATTAGGGGATCTAACCATCATCAAGTATCGCGCGACTACTTCGGTGATGATACCGATCTAGTCGAATGTATGTCATTCGATTATTTGGTCGATCGGTTACTAGATGGGTCTGCTAACAAAGGCATTATGGCTATCGAAAATTCGATTGCGGGCTCCATTATTCCCAATTATGCATTGGTCTATCATAATAATCTACATATTATTGGGGAGTACTATCTAAATATACATCACAACCTTATGGCCCTGAAGGGGCAGCGAATCGATGATATCGAAGAAGTCAAGTCACATCCCATGGCCCTACTACAGTGCAAGGAGTTTTTCCGCGAGTATCCTCATATAAAAATGGTTGAAGATGTAGATACGGCGGAGACGGCAAAACGCATTCAAGACGAAAGTTTAAAGCATATTGCAGCCATTGCGCCCAAGGTCGCAGCTGATTTGTACAGTTTGGACATCGTAGCTGCGGAAATACAGACCATCAAAAATAACGCGACCCGTTTTATCATTGTAAAGACAAAAAATAAGGAGCTGCCCAAGGAAGAAATTAACAAGGCTTCCATGCGATTTGTGACGGGCCATAAGCGTGGTAGTTTGGCGACTGTGCTTAACGTAATGAGCGATTGCCATCTGAACCTGACCAAAATACAATCGCTGCCGATAATCGAAACGCCATGGAAATATGCCTTTTTTGTCGATGTTACTTTTGAAGAATATGAGCAATTTGACAAGGCCAAATCGCTTTTGAACATCATGGCAGAAGATTTTAAAGTTTTGGGTGAATATAAAAATGCCAGATTATGATTCAAACGGCAAATCGTTTACATACTGTGGAGGAGTATTATTTCTCAAAAAAACTGAGAGAGGTACGCGGTCTCATGGCCGAAGGTCGTCCTATAATAAATATGGGTATTGGTAGTCCTGATTTGGCACCTTCCAAAGAAATTATAGCAAGTATTCAAAGTGCAGTTCTAGAAGATGGTGCACACCAGTACCAAAGCTATCAAGCCCTACCTGAATTGCGGGAGGCGATAGCGGAGTTTTACAGCTCAAAATTTCAGGTAATTGCAAATCCGGTGAACGAGATTTTGCCGTTGATGGGTTCCAAAGAAGGTATCATGCATATTAGCATGGCCTTTTTGAACGAAGGGGATGTTGTTCTGATTCCCAATCCGGGGTACCCCACGTACACCTCGGTAACCAAACTGGTGGGTGCAGAGGCCAAGTATTATAACCTGACCGCTGAGAACGGATGGTTTCCCGATTTGGAGGTTTTGCAAAAGCAAGACCTGTCAAAGGTAAAGATTATGTGGGTCAGCTATCCGCATATGCCGACTGGGGCAACCGCTACCAAGGCCCAGTTTGAAAAATTGGTGGCTTTTGCCAAGAAGAACGATATTTTATTGGTTAACGACAATCCGTATAGTTTTGTTTTGAACGATAATCCCGAAAGTATTTTGACTGTGGAAGGAGCAAAGGATGTTGCATTGGAACTGAATTCTCTGAGCAAGACCTTTAATATGGCCGGATGGCGTGTGGGCATGGTCTTGGGTAGTACCGAGCATATCAATGCGATTTTAAAAGTCAAGAGCAATATGGATTCCGGCATGTTCTACGGTATTCAAAAAGGCGCGATTACCGCGTTGAAAAGTAGTCAAGATTGGTATGATGGGTTGAACAAGGTATATACATTACGAAGGGATTCCATTTTCGAATTAGCGGATAAATTGAATTGTACCTATGACAGGAGTTCGGTCGGAATGTTCGTTTGGGCCAAATTACCGGTGGGAAGCAAATCCGCAGAAGAATTTATAGATAGAGTTTTGTACAATAAGAACATTTTCATCACCCCGGGAACTATTTTTGGAAGTAATGGCGAAGGATATATTCGATTTTCGCTATGTGTGACCGAGGATAAGATTCGGGAAGCAATCGGGCGTTTTTAAAAGGTACGAGGTACGAATTAGAAGGTAAGAAGTAAAACGCAAAAAAGTTAAAATTGAATGGCACGTAAAATTTTCAACGCTAGCAGAATAAACTCCCTCCTTGATTGCGGTAAGGGGGGTTGGCGAATATTTGTCGAAAATTTTAAAAAAAGGGGTAACGTATTTCAGCAGGCAAAAACATGAACGTATTCATCATCGGTATCGGATTAATAGGGGGGTCTTTCGCAAAGGACATCAAACGTTTGCGCCCTGAAGCCAAGATATATGGGATAGACACCAATGTTTCCCATCTAGATGAGGCTTTTGAATTGGGTATTGTAGATTCGAAATCGAGTTATGACAAACTTGACATTGCAGATGTGGTAATTGTCAGTATTCCGGTAGATGTTATGGTTCGAGAACTTCCCAAAATATTAGATATTGTTAACGATGGTTGTGTAGTCTTTGATGGGGGTTCGACCAAAAGTCTCATTTGTAAGACTTTGGAGAACCATCCGAAAAGACGAAATTATTTAGCGGCCCATCCTATTGCAGGGACAGAATTTTCAGGTCCTTCCGCGGCTATTGAAAACTTATACGAAGGCAAAACGAACATTATTTGCGAGGTAGAAAAAACGGCCTTTAAATTACAAGAAAAGGCATTAGAACTGTTTCAGCAGATGGGTATGCGTATTCGATATATGAACCCCGAGGCGCACGATAAGCACATTGCCTACGTATCACATTTGTCACATATCAGTTCTTTTATGTTGGGAAAGACGGTTATTGAGAAAGAGAAAAATGAACGTGATATTTTTGACATGGCAGGCAGTGGATTCGAAAGCACCGTACGCCTAGCAAAAAGCTCACCAGCCATGTGGACGCCTATTTTTGAGCAGAACAAAGAAAATGTAGTAGAGACCCTAGAAGAGTACATTCAAAACCTGCAAGAATTCAAGGAATTGTTGGAGAAAGGGGATTACAAAGGCATTTATAAGGAAATGAACGACACGAATAAAATAAAGGAAATTCTTAATGGAATACCTTTGAATAAAAAATCACCAAGTAACTAGCGACTTTCAAACTGGTCGGTAAAATTGTCTCCTTGACTTGTATCCGAAAAACGATGCAAGAACGGGAGGAATGTATAAGGGGGTGTTGGTGAAGTAATATGAAATATTGAATCAAGAACAAAAAGTAAACTAAATAGTACAATGGAAAACACAAAACAAATGAGAGCATGGTTAGATGATTTGGGTTTAGATCATCCACTAGTGATAGCAGGGCCATGTAGTGCGGAGACCGAAGAACAAGTATTGGGTATTGCCCATAGCTTAAAGGATACAGATGTCAATTATTACCGAGCCGGTATATGGAAACCCCGTACCCGCCCCGGAAATTTTGAAGGTGTGGGTGCTCTCGGTTTAAAATGGTTACAAAAAGTAAAGTCGGAGACGGGTATGAAAACCGCGACTGAAGTTGCTAATCGTGCCCACGTCGAACTAGCTTTGGAGCATGATATCGATTTATTGTGGATTGGAGCACGCTCTACCGTAAGCCCGTTTATCGTACAAGAAATTGCTGATGCCTTAGAAGGTACCGATAAAGTGGTATTGATTAAGAATCCCGTGAATCCTGATCTTTCACTTTGGTTAGGTGCAGTCGAGCGTTTGCATACGGCCAACATAAAGAAACTTGGGGTTATCCACAGAGGTTTTTCCACTTATGAAAAAACCAAATACAGAAACATTCCCGAATGGCAACTGGCGATTGATCTACAGACCAGGTTTCCCGATCTGCCCATTATCAATGACCCATCGCACATTACGGGCAAGCGCGACATGATCCTTGATATTTCGCAAACTGCCTTGGATCTAAATTTCGACGGTCTAATGATCGAGACCCATCACGATCCCGATAACGCATGGAGCGATGCTGCACAGCAGGTGACTCCCGATAGCTTGGTCCAGATTATGAAAGATCTGCGTATTAGAAAAGAGAGCGATAGTGAAGCGGAATACAATGCGAAGTTGAGCAACTTAAGGGCGCAAATTGATATTTTCGACGGTCAGTTGATCGAAACTATGGGCAAGCGTATGAAAGTTTCCGATGGTATCGGAGCTTTGAAAAAGGAAAAAAATGTGGCTGTACTGCAGTCTAATCGGTGGAACCAAATTTTAGGTGCTATGATTTTGGAAGGCGAATCAAAGGGGCTCAGTGAAGAGTTTGTTTTGAAAATGTTCAAGGCCATTCACCAAGAATCTATCAATCACCAGGAGAAAATTATCAACGGCTAGTACGTCATTGCGAAGCTGCCTCCCGCAGACAGACGAATTGAAGCAATCTGTTGAACCTATAGTAAGGTTCAACAGATTGCTTCGTCGTTTCATGATGCCTCTTAATTACAAACTTTTTAGCTTCCTCCCTTGAGTCGAGGGCTGGGAGCGCACTTTCAATCCTTCTTAAAAACATAGCGGGTAATAAATATACCTTGACCGTCACTACTTCCTGCATCGGATTCGACGCCACTGGTTACGAATATTAATTCCCATCCATCTTGAACCATTGTAGTTAGCTTTGATGAAATCATTGCATCGTTTGCTGCGATATTTTGAAAGCGAATGCCAGCGATGTTATAGAAGTTGAGTAATTTGGTCTCCTCAAAATCCTTTACGCGAATATCACCGCGTTTTGATTTGTTTCTGGTGTTGTCTTCAGCGGTCTGCTCTGAAGTATACTCGCCAAAATCTTTTTTCTCTTTGCTGTCGATAATCCTTGAACGGCCCAACCCGTTGGGTACTATCGATTCTACGCTGGTAATTATCTTTATTTGTTGTGCATTGGCATCTATAGCTGCAGCGATTAATAAAATTCCAAATAATGCGATTTTTTTCATGATTTAATTTTTATGATTTATTATTAAACACAACAGATTTTCGATAGGGTTGCACCCTGACAATAGTAGTTGAAATTAATTTTATGTTTAAAAATGATGAATGATAGCTACCTTCTGAAATAACGTACTGTCCGTTTTATACAAAAGTATTGCTTTTCTTTGCGTTATAAATAAGGTAAATGGTAGGTGTCGTTTATAAATCTACGGGAAGCTGGTATACGGTGAAGACCGAAAACGGTAAATTTTTTGAATGCCGTATCAAGGGTAAATTCCGTATTCAAGGTATTAAAAGTACCAATCCGATTGCTGTGGGCGACGTGGTAGAATTTAAAATCGAGCAATTAGGCGATGACACGGTGGGTACGATACATCGTATAGATGACCGTAAGAATTATATCATTCGTAAGTCGGTCAATCTTTCGAAGCAGACCCATATTATTGCCACTAACCTTGATCAGGTCTTTTTACTGGTAACTTTGAATAACCCGACTACGTACACCATTTTTATCGACAGGTTTTTGGCTACGGCCGAGGCCTATGACATACCGGCGATTTTACTGTTCAATAAAATAGACACCTATGACCAAGAAGAGTTGACAGAGGTCAAATATTTGGCCGGCCTGTATCGGGATGTTGGCTATACATGTATTGGCATTTCGGCAAAAAAAAGACAACATGTGGATAAGGTCAAAGAGCTGATGATAGGAAAGACCAGCATGTTTGCGGGCCATTCCGGAGCAGGAAAATCTACCTTGGTCAATGCTTTGGAGCCTGAACTTGAGCTGAAGACGGCTAAAATTTCAGAGCAACACCTGCAAGGGCAGCATACTACCACATTTGCCGAGATGTACGACCTCAGTTTTGGGGCCAAGATTATAGATACACCCGGAATTAAGGGTTTCGGTATTGTTGACATGGAGAAGGAAGAAATAGGGGATTATTTTCCCGAATTCTTTGCCTTGAAGGGGGAGTGCAAATTCAATAATTGCCTACATTTAGATGAGCCACAATGCGCCGTTAAAGAAGCCTTGGAAAAAGAGGAAGTTGCATGGAGTAGATATAGAAGCTATGTGCAAATGATAACTGGTGAAGAAGAGAATTATAGAGTCGATATTTATGGCGATAAAAATTAGTAATAATTTAAAAACCGCCAGCTTCATATGGAGAGGGCGGGTGGAGAGGCCATGCGTTCAGTAATACAGAGAGTTTCAAGAGCAAGTGTAACGGTCGAGGGCAAAATTATTTCCGAAATACAAAACGGACTTTTAGTTTTATTAGGTATTGAAAATGCCGATACTCAAGAAGACATCGAATGGCTTTCACGTAAAATTATCAACCTGCGCATCTTCAATGATGCCGATGGAGTAATGAATGAATCCCTCTTGGATATTGATGGCGAAGTAATCGTAGTGAGCCAATTTACCTTGCACGCGGCCACGAAAAAGGGTAATCGACCTTCGTATATAAAGGCTGCAAAACCCGAATTGGCTACCCCTCTCTATCAACAATTTGTCTTGCAAATCGAGAACGATCTAGGTAAGAAAGTCGGTACTGGTATTTTTGGTGCAGATATGAAAGTATCGTTGCTCAACGACGGGCCTGTGACCATTAGTATCGACACAAAAAATAAAGAATAATGAGCATAACGACAGCACAACAGGAAGTAGATAAGTGGATTAAGGATCATGGTGTCCGCTATTTCAATGAATTGACCAATATGGCACAGCTCACCGAAGAAGTGGGCGAAGTAGCTCGTATTATAGCCCGTAGGTACGGCGAACAGAGCGAAAAGGAGTCTGACAAAACAAAAGACTTGGGCGAAGAACTGGCCGATGTGCTTTTTGTAACCCTTTGTCTGGCCAACCAAACAGGCATAGATCTTCAGGCCGCATTTGACAAAAAATTAGATTTGAAGACCAAACGCGATCACGACCGCCACCAGAACAACGAAAAGCTTAAATAGTACTATATTTGAGTTTATTTTCGAAATTGGAAAATTACCCAATTTTCAAAAAAGTAATAATCAAATACACTTTCCTATTCACATTTCTCCTGCGGGAGAAACGGGAATGAGAATATTTATAGCTTAAGTGTATTTGATTTAGATTCGAATATCTTAAATGTCCAAAATTGAAACTACACCTTTCCGGCCCACCTACTAATCGACTACATGCCGAAATTCAGATAACCGGTTCCAAAAGCGAATCGAACCGCTCATTGCTGCTTCAGGCCTTATACCCGAACATAGCAATCGAGAACCTTTCCAATTCCGACGATGCTGAGGTAATGCAAAAAGGGTTGCAAATTGAAAAGGGAATTGTAGACATCCATCATGCCGGAACGGCCATGCGGTTTTTGACCGGATATTTTGCTTCTCAAAAAGGTAAGGAAGTTACTTTGACAGGCTCACAGCGTATGACCGAACGTCCCGTAAAGGTTTTGGTCGAAGGCTTACGCAGTTTGGGTGCCGATATCGAATATGTAAAGAACGAAGGCTATCCGCCCATTCATGTCAAAGGAAATAAACTAACTCAAAATAAGGTAAATCTTCCAGCTAATATTAGCAGCCAATACATCTCTTCTTTATTGCTGATCGCACCAAGTCTTGAAAATGGACTTGAACTAGAATTGGTTGGGAAAATAACTTCCGTTCCTTACATAAAAATGACCCTTGCCCTGTTATCGCAGATTGGAGTAGCCAATTCTTTTGAAGGCAATACGATTAAGGTGCATCCTAAATCATACATAGAAGATACAAATCTTGTTGTGGAATCTGATTGGAGCTCGGCCTCCTATTTTTATAGTATTGTTTCTTTATGTGACGTTGGTACCGAAATTACACTTTCCGCATATAAAAAGAGTAGTCTGCAGGGGGATAGCGTGTTAGCAGAAATTTATCAGGATTTTGGTATTGAGACACTATTCGAGGAAAATAAAGTAGTTTTGAAAAAAACTTCGAACTGCGAACTGCGAACTGTCAATTGCGAACTAAGTAACGCACCCGACACGGCCCAGACAATTGCGGTAAGTTGTTTCGGATTAGGAATCGGATGCCATCTGACGGGTCTTCATACCCTCAAAATTAAAGAAACCGATCGTCTGGAGGCCCTACATACAGAACTCTCAAAACTGGGTGCTAATATTTCCGTTACTGAGAAATCATTGACTCTCAGCCCTTCGGATGGCACTATGCTAAAAAATGTGGCTATAGATACCTACAAGGACCATAGAATGGCTATGGCTTTTGCCCCTTTGGCAATGAAAACTTCTTTGTTCATAAACGATGCCGAAGTGGTATCAAAATCGTATCCCGATTTTTGGAAAGATTTGAAAAAATTAGGACTGCAGGTCAAGTAAATAGAACCTTTTTTTCTAAGCAACTGTTTTTAAGATACTTACGTTTGGGTCTTATGTTCAATGTCTTTTCGCTAAGTTTTCATTTAGTTATGCGGTTCCGATTTATCTAATATAATCATCATTTTACTTGACATCCCCTATGCGTACATCGTATCTTTGCAGCCGCAAAAAACTATAACTACTATGTCCAATATGAAATTATCGCACTTTAGTTTTGAACTTCCTGACAATTTATTGGCGGAATATCCGGCAGAAAATAGGGATGAGTCGAAGCTAATGGTCATTAATCGTGAAACGGGAAAAATAGAACACAAAATGTTCAAAGACCTTATCAATTATTTCGATGAGGGCGATGTGATGGTTTTGAACAACACCAAAGTTTTTCCGGCACGCCTATATGGAAACAAAGAAAAAACAGGAGCTCGCATCGAGGTTTTTCTTTTGCGCGAACTCAACGAAGAACAACGCCTTTGGGATGTTCTGGTAGATCCGGCGCGTAAAATTCGTATTGGTAATAAATTGTATTTCGGTGATGACGAAAATCTAGTAGCAGAAGTAATTGATAATACTACCTCTCGAGGACGAACATTACGTTTTTTGTATGATGGTTCGTACATCGATTTTAGAAGAAAGCTACGCGAATTGGGCCAAACACCTTTGCCGAAGTATATCAAAAGAGATGTAGAACCCGAAGATGAAGATAGATATCAGACTATTTATGCCAAACACGAGGGCGCTGTAGCGGCACCTACAGCTGGACTTCATTTTTCGAAACATTTGTTAAAGCGTTTAGAAATAAAAGGTGTTGACTTTGCAGAAGTTACCCTTCATGTTGGTTTGGGTACTTTCAATCCTGTTGAGGTAGAAGATCTTTCGAAACACAAGATGGATAGCGAAGAATTGATTATTGATGAAAAGGCTACTGAAATTGTCAATAATGCCCAAATAAAAAAGAAACGAATCTGCGCTGTAGGAACAACGGCTATGAGAGGTCTTGAAAGTGCCGTTTCTTCAGCACATACCTTGAATACTTTCGACGGCTGGACGAACAAGTTCGTTTTCCCTCCATATGAATTCAGTATTGCTAACTGTATGGTTACCAATTTTCACCTACCAAAATCTACCTTGATGATGATGGTATCGGCCTTTATGGGGCATGACCTAATGAAAAAGGCCTATAAGGAAGCAATTCTAGAGCAGTACAAGTTCTACTCTTATGGTGATGCGATGTTGATCATTTAAACTAATTTATTTGTCAATCCCGCGAAGGCGGGAAGCTCTCCCTTCTTTTGATTTCTATAATTAAAGAAGGGATTTTTTTATCTTGTAAATTGTGGAAACGAAAAAGAAAGACATACGGGCATTGACCAAAGAGCAGTTGCGCGATTTCTTTGTTTCACAAGGGGATAAGGCTTTTCGTGGTAATCAAGTCTACGAATGGCTTTGGCAGAAGTCGGTACATTCATTTGAGGGTATGACCAATATCTCAAAGGAGACAAGAGATATGTTGCAGGCTAATTTTGTTATCAACCATATCAAGGTCGATCAAATGCAGCGCAGCAAAGATGGTACGATAAAAAATGCCGTACGTCTACATGACGATTTAATCGTCGAATCGGTGTTGATTCCCACTAAAACCAGAACCACTGCCTGCGTTTCGAGTCAAGTGGGCTGTAGTCTCGATTGCCGTTTCTGCGCAACGTCACGTCTGAAGCGCATGCGTAATCTGAATCCCGATGAGATCTATGATCAGGTGGTCGCGATCGATAATGAAAGCCGTTTGTACTTTGACCGACCCTTGAGTAACATTGTTTTTATGGGTATGGGCGAGCCGCTGATGAACTACAATAACGTGCTAAAGGCTATAGATAAGATTACTTCCCCAGAAGGGTTGGGCATGTCGGCCAAGCGTATAACTGTTTCAACGTCGGGGGTGCCGAAAATGATTAAAAAAATGGCGGACGACGGAGTGAAGTTCAAATTGGCCGTATCGCTACATTCCGCAATCGACGATATCCGTACTTCGATAATGCCCTTTAATGTAACTTTTACATTATCCGATTTACGTGAGGCCCTAGAATACTGGTACGCCAAGACCAAAAGCAGAATTTCTTACGAATATGTGGTCTGGCAGGGCATTAACGACACCCAAATCGATGTTGATGCCTTGGTCGATTTTTGCAGGTTTGCACCATCGAAAGTGAATTTGATAGAGTACAATCCCATTGATGATGGTGAATTCAAACAGGCTTCCAATACCGCCATAGATATGTATGTGAATACCCTTGAGCGCAACGGTATCGTGGTTACGGTGAGGCGTTCTCGTGGTAAGGATATCGATGCGGCATGTGGGCAATTGGCGAATAAATCTTAAAAGAGTTTCAAACCTAAAAAGTTTAAAGTTTCAGGTTCGCTATTTTTTAACTTGAAACCAGAAACAATAGAAACTTGAAACGACTTTATTTCCCTACTTTTATCTTTCCTAGGTTATTAAAAGACAAAACCGAATCACTTGAAAGTTGTTGCGCAAATAAAGGAACCGGTCAACAAAGAAATGGAACTTTTCGAAAACAAGTTCCGCGAGGCCATGTCTTCAAAGGTTGCATTGCTGAATCGTATCACGTATTACATCGTAAACCGTAAGGGTAAGCAGATGCGGCCCATGTTTGTTTTCTTGACCGCTAAATTATTGAATAACGGAGAGGTCAACGAACGCACTTATCGTGGAGCATCGGTTATCGAATTGATACACACCGCGACACTCGTTCACGATGATGTAGTCGATGAAAGTAACAAACGCAGGGGGTTCTTCTCGATCAATGCCTTGTGGAAAAATAAAATCGCCGTTTTGGTAGGGGATTATTTATTGTCAAAGGGCTTGTTATTGTCCATCGATAACAGTGATTTTGACCTATTGCGTATTATTTCGGTGGCCGTACGTGAGATGAGCGAAGGCGAGCTTTTGCAGATAGAAAAGGCCAGGCGTTTAGATATTACCGAAGAAGTCTACTACGATATCATCCGCCAAAAAACGGCTACTTTGATTGCTGCCTGCTGTAGCTTGGGTGCCTGTTCTGTCAAGCCTGAATCGACAGATGTAGAAACATTTCGAAAGTTCGGGGAGCTTTGCGGCATGGCGTTTCAAATAAAGGACGATCTCTTCGATTACGGAGAGGAAAAAATCGGAAAACCGACAGGCATCGATATCAAAGAACAAAAGATGACACTTCCGCTGATCTACACCTTGAATAACTGCTCCAATTCAGAAAGAAGATGGCTTATCAATTCGGTAAAAAATCACAATAAGGACAGGAAACGGGTAAGGGAAGTTATCGCTTTCGTAAAAGCGCATGGGGGATTGGATTATGCCGTTCAAAAAATGCTTTATTTCAAGGAAGAGGCCCTAAAGCTTTTAGAGGCCTATCCCGAATCGGAATATAAAAGTTCACTTGATCTTATGGTCAATTATGTTGTTGATCGGAAGAAGTAGTATGAATCCTTTCCTTTTAATCGCGAGCTGTATACAAATTGTTTGGTGCTATTTTTAAGCTCCCCTCTTTAGAAATAGGGCCGAGCTAAGAAAGCATCAATATTTTACGTCTAAATTATACCCAACACCAAGACCCCGAAATTTTTTGACTTTCCCTTGGCTTGATTTTCTATTATAAGTGCCTCCCGTAAACATGCCCAAAGACAAAAAGATACCTTGATCTGTCTTTAGTTCTCCTTCTGCTTCAACCCATTCTAGCATAACTATAACATCATCGGTAAGGACTATATCATATTTTTTGAGATCCGTTGTAAACAAACCCGTTTGCCCTGATTCTACCGGAATTAAAATACTTTCTTTGAGTATGTTTTCCGTTGGTTTGCCCCCTTTTATCGTATACATGTTTAGTCGAAAAATAGCTTTTGCACCGAGTCTGTTGTACGAAACATAGAAATTAAATGCGCGGACAAAAGTAGGTTTCTTCCGAACATTGATACGCACTCCTAATTCTGCACCAAGCATATCATATGAAAAACCGGTCCCCAAAAATTTGGATCTGGTTTTATTCCCGATAGTTTTAAATTTCCATTTCTTGGCTGTTACGAACACCTCGTTCAGTTCCGAGATTTCCTCTTCTAAGTTAATCTTATAGCCTCCCTTTCGATTCATAAGGGTTTTGACCAAAACGGTCTGGGGGGCATATCCGACCATTGAAATACGAAGTGTGTCATTAATGTGTGTTTCATTGAGATCGAGTTCGAAAAACCCTTCTTTGTTGCTTACAGTGCCCCAATCTTTGTTCAATATCCCGATATTAACATAGGGTAACATAACATCAGTCTTCGAATCACGGACACTTCCGGTAAGTAGTAGTTCTTTTGGGATTTTGGTGTCATATTTATGGGGTTGGTCGGTAATGTCATTGTTCTTTATTAGCTGTTTGTTGTAGCTCTGAAATCCGAAATTTTCATTTAAATATTCATCAAAGAACAATACCGTGCTTTCGTTTATAAATTGAGCTATTTTTACCGACTCTTCTGAAGCTTCCAAAATACTGGGTATACTGGTAAAGTCTTCGTGCATACTTTTGGTGTATCGTAAATAGTACTTTGGGGAATTTAGCTCTTTATAATAATGATATTCCCCTGTTGGTTTAAATTCATTCCATTTATTACCGCTTTCCATATACAAATAAGCCGCTTTCATCTTTTCGGGATGAAGAACATCAGAATCGTAAATCGCGGTCAATAAAACGTCTTCCTCTTCGGTATCCCCATAATAGAAAATTTCTGAACCATCTAAAGATGCCATTGCCTTGATTTCAGGATGTTTGTCTAAGAGAATTGCAGCACTCATTCCGTCCCAGCTGCACCCTAAAATTCCGATACGGTCGAAGTCAATATCGAATCTAGGTTCGTTTTTTATTATTTGAAGGGCAAATTCGCCATCATACACTTGTTCCATGGTATCTCCTACGTAGTTGCTCATATATCCGGGATACAATCCTACCGACCAAACAGATACCACTACAAAACCATTTTGCGCTAATTTTTCTAAAACCTTATAATTTTCGTACCCCATACCATTATTTCCGGCCATGTATATTATTAAAGGGTGCTTTCCTTCAGCGATTGGCGAGTTTTTGTAACTATCGGTTTTTATTTTGAGCAAAGCAGTAGCTTTACTACTATCTAAACCTAAACCAGCAGCGAAGAACATAGCATATTCTTCAGTAATTCCAGTAAAATCTCCTTCTTTATAGCGATTTGCTCTTTCCTCGTTAAGGCCAAATAAATCTCCGAACAATAATCTTGTTCCCCTTTTTTCAGTCGATGGGTACCAAATATCTAAATCTAGCGGACGGCAGTGAAGGCTATCTGTTTTTGGGGAATCGGGTTTGAATACTCTTGTTGAATCTACTAGGCGTAAAGTCATGAAGCCTGCTTCAAATATGGTATTTGAAGCCTCTTGCGCAATGCTGGTAAAAGTAACGGTAATTAACAGGATAAGGGATATTTTCTGAAATTTCATATTATCAATATATAGGTCATATAGTAGTAGAGACGTAAGGTTTTATTAAATGGTTGCCCGAAGGAACTAAAGTTGGAGAAAGTCTTACTCGATTTGCCTTATCTATTCTAGAATATTTTTATAGTTTATTCAAAGTAATGGCCCATGAGGCTGGTTTATTTTTTGAAAATTTATTTCACAAAAAAATTCTTGGCGAAGATTATGTAATCAACTTTTCAAAAAAATAATACACACGGGCAACCTTTCTCGAATACAACACGTCTATCTTTATAGAAGGCAATAGCAAAAAGGTTGAAAATCATTCCATTTTATAAGAACGAGAAGCAGCTGATCCGGAGATCAGCATCCGGCAATCGGGAGGCACAACAGCGGCTATATGAAAAATATGCGCCGAAAATGCTAGGATTATGCAGAAGGTATATAAAAGATATGCAGTTTGCAGAAGATGCCATGGTGACTGGTTTTGTCAAGGTTTTTAAAAATCTGGATTCGTTTCGGCACGAGGGAAGTTTCGAGGGCTGGATACGAAGAATAATGGTTCGTGAAAGTATTTCTCATTTGCGAAAGCGGCAATTCGTTGTCTACGATGATAACGTTTTTGAAGAAATGGCACTTCATGCAAATAGTACCTCTGAATTTGACACAGAACACATTCAACGATTGATAGATGCCTTGCCCGAAGGGTATCGCGCTGTTTTCGTTCTTTATGCCATAGAAGGCTACAAACATCAGGAAATTGCTGAGCTACTCGATATATCGGAGAGCACATCAAAATCGCAACTTTTTAAAGCACGTAAATGGTTGCAGCAAAAATTAAAGGCACAAAATATTATAGGGTATGGCACCGAATAAATTTGAAAAACACATCAAAAAGCAGCTACACGGGAGGGAGATACGACCTTCGGAAAATGCTTGGGGCAGAATTTCAGAACAGTTGGAAGTTTCTGAAGAACCAAAATCCACAAATTTCTTCAGATACGGCATTGCGGTAGGATTCATTGGGCTTTTAGTGGTTTTTACATGGTATTTTAATACGGATGAACTAATTACCGATTCTCAAAAGGTAGTAACGGAGCAACCGGTTAATCCCGCGGTAAAAGAACAAAATTCTCAAGGTGTTTTAAAAGAAAAAATACCAGAAGACCTGATCGTCGCGACGCAGGAAACAGAGCCTAAAAAGACGATTAGAACTGCTTCGTTGAAAAAACAGGATAAAGTGATTGAAACAACTGTTGTCAATACCAGTAAGAACGATAAGCTTGTTGAGAAGGTCACTATAACTTCAAAGGTTTCCGAAGAACTTATCGATACGAAAGTAGCTGAAATTATTGCCCAGGTCGATTTGCTCGAAAAAGAAAACACTTTCGTAACCGATGCCGAAATCGATCTTCTTTTGCGAAAGGCGGAACAAGAGGTACTTGAGAATAAAATATTTCTAAAAAATAATTCTGTAGATGCAATGGCCCTTTTGGCCGATGTAGAAGACGAGTTGGACAAGTCTTTTCGAGACCAGATATTCGATGCCCTAAAAGACGGTTTTGTAAAGGTCAGAACCTCCGTGGCAGACCGTAACAAATAGAATTCATCAATCATTAATCTTGCTTCTTAAGCTCCTCTCCGCTAAAAAACGGAGAGGTAGTTAGGGGCTTAAATCAAAAAGTCATGAGAACTATTACCACCTATTTTTTATTACTGCTAATTTCATTGCTCCCCCATGAACTATTGGCGCAAGACGATGAAACACTAGAATATGAAATAGAACAACTTGAAAAGAAAAAAGAAGATGTAACCCAAGCGGAGCGGGAAGCTTTAAAAAATGAAGTTCGACTAATCAATAAACGGCTTGCCAATGGTGAGATCTCAAAGGAAAGTGCCCAAGAATTGAAAAAAGAGGCTGCCGAAAAGCATGCTAAAAATATTGAGAACAAAGTAACCATTCTTCAGAATACTATTGAGTTGATGAAGCGAACGGGGTCTGCAGATTTGAATACGGAGACCAATAATATTGAAATTGCCATCGGGGGTGCCGATGATGAAGGCGATGTTCTTTTTGGTGTCAAGTACAATTCGGGCAACCAAAAGAAAGTGGTCTATGACAAAAGAACGTACGGCGAACCAATAATCGCCTTTGGTTTGAATAATGCGATTATCGAAGGGCAATCGCTTGAAGATTCACCTTATAAAATCGGGGGAAGCCGTTTTTTCGAAATAGGATGGATGTGGCGTACCAGGGTATTTGATAATTCTAACTTTCTACGTTTTCATTATGGGCTATCTTTTCAGTTTAATGGACTGAAACCTATTGACAATCAGTATTTTGTAATGAACAATGGTCAAGCCGAACTGCAAGAGTTCGAGTCTGAACTAAAAAAGTCGAAGTTGCGAATGGATAATCTGGTGTTTCCCTTACATTTTGAAATCGGTCCATCGAAATTTAAGCAGAACGAAGAAAGCATCCGGTATTCCATTCGTAACCAATTTCGGTTCGGAATCGGTGGTTATGGTGGTTTCAATTTGGGGACACGGCAAATATTGAAATATAAACTTGACGGTGCGGACGTAAAAGACAAATTAATAAGAAACTATAATACCAGTAATTTTGTTTATGGCCTCAGTACTTATGTAGGTTTTGATTGTGTTTTACTATACGTCAAGTACGATTTGAGCCCTATTTTTAAAGATGCTACTGTAGAGCAACATAATATATCCTTGGGCGTACGTTTCGATTTGAACTAATTTTCACCTAATGCACGTAGTAAATCGTCGGTGAACGCCTCTGTAATACGCCCGCTTGCAATGTGAGCATTCCGCTACTAGGTTCGTCGATATTTTAAAAAGTTTTATCCAGAACAGATGAAACCAGTTATTACTTTTTGAAACGGTGAGCGTTTCGGTCTGTTTGCAATGTGGGCATACAACATTTGTAAGGGTTTTGATTTCGGTTTTATCTGGGCGAGTGCCGAAAAAAAGAATCACAGTACTAAAATTGAACGCTATGACCAAGATATCAAATCTAAAGGTTCATTGCTAACCGATAATTTTTAAAACTCTAAAAAACGAACTAAGTGAAAAAAGTCATCATCTTAATTAATCTCATTTCACTGTTTTCGGTGACAACTATAAAGGCTACTGAAGAAAAGGATTATAGTATTTATCATCAGCGCGTTGTAGAGGCGGAAATACTCATCGTATCCCAGAATTATGAGGATGCTCTTCAAGTTTATGAAGAGCTATTCGAAAATTATGATTTTATTTTTGCGAGGGAATATCAAATAGCGACCCAACTCGCCTTGTATTTAGACGATGAAGAAAAAGCCTATAGGTTTTTAGTAAAAGGTATACGGTCAGGATGGCAAATGAAATCTATAAGACGCAATGCCTATTTAGCCAAATTAAGGGCAACCAAAGAATGGAAAACGATAAAAAAACAATATCGAAACTTCAACGAACAATACGCATCACATTTAAATGAGAGCTTAAGAAATCGCGTAAAAAAAATGTTTTCAAAAGATCAGTGGAAAGCAATTGGGGCGCTGTTCAGGTTTAGTAGTAAGGCACAAGATAGGTATGCCGAGAAAAAATTTGCGCCGCAAAGTGAAAAGCAAATAGCAGAGTTTTCAGAAATCCTTAAAGTCTACGGGTATCCCGGTGAGAAGCTCATAGGAAATGACTTTTGGATGTCGACCATAGTAAGTCATCACAACTCCATTTCGCAGGCGTATAATAAGAAAGACACCCTTTACCCTAAGCTAAGGCCACAATTAAAAGATGCTTTGAAGAAAGGTCAGATTTCCCCATTCGAATTCGCCTCGATAGACGACTGGTATCGTTCAACAAAAAGTGATAAGGACAAGTCGACTTATGGAATTCTAGACGCACCGACCCGAGCTAAATTAGCAGCGACGAACGAATTGAGAAAAAGGGTGTATTTGAGACCAATTGAAATAAGGAATGAACTGATTGAAGTTCAGAAAAAAACAGGAATGGATTTCTACTTGAACGGAGATCCGTGGATTGAAAGTGAAATTGAAATCAGGGAGTGAAAGGTGCGGTAAGCTTTTATGTGTTTATGTTTTTTCTATTAGCCTTATCTTTACCATATTGTCATTTCTTCTTAACATATTCTAAAATTGATTTCAAAATCGACCATTGACCAAGTATATGAGACCGCCCGTTTAGAGGAGGTTATCGGGGATTTTGTGCAATTGAAAAAATCAGGGTCGAACTTTAAGGGCTTGAGTCCGTTTAGCGATGAGCGTACACCTAGTTTTATGGTCTCCCCAGTAAAGCAGATTTGGAAAGATTTTAGTAGCGGAAAAGGAGGGAACGTAGTTGCCTTTCTGATGGAGCACGAACACTTTACCTATCCTGAGGCCATAAAATACTTGGCTAAAAAATACAATATTGAGGTAGAGGAGACCGAACGTACCGATGAACAAAAGGAGGAAGCCAATGAGCGGGAAAGTATGTACCTGGTATCCGAGTTCGCCCAAAAACATTTTTCAGAAATGCTATGGGATACGGAGCTGGGTAAGGCCATCGGGTTAAGCTATTTTAAGGAACGGGGTTTTACAGAAGAAACCATAAAAAAATTCAGTCTGGGTTATTGTCTAGACCAATGGGATGGATTTACCATTGCGGCCTTGGATAAAGGCTACCAGTTAAAATATCTCGAAAAAACAGGATTGACCATCGTAAAGGAAGATGGGCAAAATCCTAACAATCCTAAAAAATTCGATAGGTTCAAAGGGCGGGTTATGTTTCCTATCCACTCTATGAGTGGCAGGGTCTTGGGTTTCGGGGGGCGCATTTTGACCAATGATAAGAAGGCGGCAAAATACCTGAATTCCCCGGAAAGCGATATTTATCACAAGAGCAAGGTGCTTTATGGTATTTATTTTGCAAAACAGGCCATTGCCAAAGAAGATAATTGTTTTTTAGTAGAAGGTTATACCGATGTTATTCAATTGCATCAAAGGGGTATTCACAACGTAGTTTCCTCTAGCGGTACGGCATTGACGTCCGAGCAGATACGCTTGGTCAATCGGCTGACCAAAAATATAACGGTTTTGTTCGATGGTGATGCGGCCGGTCTACGCGCATCCCTACGCGGCATCGATTTGATTTTGGAACAGGGAATGAACGTCAAGGTCTGCACCTTTCCCGAAGGTGAAGATCCCGATAGTTTCGCCAAGAACAACGAACTTGAAGACGTAGTGCGCTACCTACAAGAACACGCAAAAGATTTTATTCAATTCAAAGCAAATCTTCTAGCCCTAGACGCGGCTAATGACCCCATAAAAAGGGCTGATACGGTTCGTGACATCGTGAATAGTATTTCTAAAATTCCCGATGCCATAAAACGGGAAATCTATATTCAGGAATGTGCTAGTATCATGAACGTATCGGAAGGGGTATTGTTCAGCACATTGGCACAGATAGGCAAAAAAGATTTGGCCGATGCATCAAAAAAAGTAAAACAAGAGCAGAAGGTCTTTGATGTGGTCAAGAACGAGGTCGCTCTTGAAAAGATAGACGTACAATATGAATTGGAGCGAAAAATTATTGAAATGCTCCTTTTGTACGGTAATGAAAAGCAAGTATTTGAAGATTTGGTGTTAAAAGAAAATGAATCGGGCGACTTGATTTTGGAACCCGAATCTTTGGAAGCCAAAGTGTATGAAAAAGTATTTCTGGATCTTCAGGAAGATGAGATAGAACTTACCAATGAACAGTTTCGAAATATTTATTTTAAATTGATAGAAGGGCTCAACGAAAACGAAAATTTTTCGATAAATACTTTCCTCTCAGATCTTGATCAAGAAATGGTAAAGGAAATTTCTTCTATTTTGATGGAAGAGGAAAAATATACGCTTCACAATTGGGAACGAAAAGATATTTATCCTAAAGAAAAGGAAGCTGGTATAGCCCAACTGGTTAGCGAGACTATTTTGACCTTACGTTGCTTTTTGATCAAGAAAAGAATGCTGGCATTACAAGACGATACAAAAGAAAATAGTGGAGACCATAGAGAAACCTTGGAAGAAATCATGAATTACCTACACTTGAACAAATTACTGAACAAGAAATTGAATAGGGTGTTGTCATAAAAAAACCCCAAAAGTTTAAAAAACCTTTGGAGTCTATAATTTTAAAGTCTTTTTTCTAATACAGTTCCAAAGCTTTCGCCTGCTGCAAAAGATCGACCATATTATCGACATTCAATTTCTTCATCAAACGGGCTTTATAAGTACTGACCGTTTTTTCGTTTAGATTAAGGCCGATAGCAACATCTTTGTTGCGCTTACCGCTCGCCAATAATTTCAAGACCTCTACCTCTCGGGTAGACAGTTTTCTAAAGAACCTTCTGGGTTTTTGAGTGCCTTCGTCAAAAGCCAATCGTTGTGCAAGTTCATTTGTAATGAACATATTGCCTTCACTGACTTTTCTTACCGCTGAAATAATGTAATCGATATCAGATGCCTTTGATAGATAGCCGAAGGCACCAGCGCGAATTGTACTCAATGCATAGACGTCTTCAGATTGACCACTATACATCAGTACTCTTACATCAGGATATTCTTTTTTGATTTTCCGCAAAGTGGCAATTCCATTAATTTCAGGAATATCCATCTCTAGCATTATCACATTGGGAGAAACTTTTTCTAATTTTTCAAAAAGTTCAGAAGTAGTGGCTGCCGAGCCAACAACTTCAAACCCACTAGCAGCTTCCAAAACATTTCTGACACCCATTCTGATAATCGGATGGTTGTCTGCAATTAATACTTTAATCATTTTTGATAGTTTTATCTAGATAAAAACGCTAGTAAGCATGTGTAAAAATACTGACATGCAATGTAAGGCTTAAATATCTAATTTCTTTAACAAAAGTCACATATTTTTCATAAAAACGGAGAGTTTTGTGAATTTATTCGATTAGATTACAGCTATTCAGGTCAAGTTACTATTTTATGGCATCTGGTATTTCACAAACGGGTATAGGAATCATCTTATGACGATTTGCCAAGTTGAATTTCCTAAATATACGGAATACTTCCTTTTTGCGGCCTGAAAAATCATTCTCGCTTTTTCCCTGATCTTGCATCGTCATCGCCCATTCCAATTCAGGATATGAAGCACCTATCTGGTCTTCGTCAGTTCTATCATCTCCCCAGAGGCCATCTGTAGGGGGCGCTTTAATAATTTCTTCGTTCACGCCCAACAGTTTTGCGATTTCGTATACTTCTGTCTTTAGAAGGTCGGCAATAGGGCTTAAATCTACGCCGCCATCACCGTATTTTGTGTAGAAACCTACACCGAAATCTTCTACCTTGTTGCCAGTTCCCGCTACCAAATACCCTTCAAGCCCCGCAAAGTAATACAAAGTCGTCATTCGTAACCGTGCACGGGTATTGGCCAATGACATAAATCGGTCTTCTTCGTTTTCGACATGGGGCAGTGCTGTTATCAGGCTATCGAAGACTGGTGTAAGATTTACAGGTTGTCGTTGTACATTGTCAAAATTCGACTGTAACCATTCGATATGTTTTGAAGCGCGACCCATTTGATTCTCAGCCTGGTGAATGGGCATTTCTAGGCATAGCAGGTCAAGGCCAGTTTTTGCACAAAGGGTCGATGTCACTGCCGAATCGATTCCTCCGGAAACACCTATCACAAATCCTTTCATTTTTGCGTTTACCGCATATTCCTTTAACCAGTTTATGATATGTGCTGTTACCTTTTCTGTCTGCATACGGTGTTCTTTTTGTTAGAATCGCCTAACTTTGTGCGTTAAAAATAATCTCTTGCGACTAAATATTGAAATGTATCTAAGAATACTTTGCAGGTCAAAGTATATTTTTACGATTTTATTGATTTCAGCACTCTTTTTTGGCTGTAATGATACCGATAAGGCCGCTGAAGAGATTGCCAAAATCGATATTGATTTAAAGGTTTCCCGATTTGATAGGGAATTTGCTAAAGCGGAACCTTTGGATATTCCTACTCTGAAACAGAGTTACCCCTATCTATTTCCTGCGCAATATACAGATAGTGTCTGGATAGCAAAGTTGCAAGACACCCTTCAGATAGAACTTTTAGCAGAGGTCGAAAATACTTTTTCCGATTTTGAGGACGAAAAGCAGGAACTCGAACTCCTATTTAAGCATATCCACTATTATTTTCCAGAATTTGAAGTCCCCAAAGTAGTTACACTGACATCTGATGTACAGTATACTAATCGCATTATTTTGACTGACAGTTTGTTATTGATAGGTCTTGACAATTATCTGGGCCCCGATCACAAATTTTATCGCGATATACAGAATTATATCAAAGCCGGACTAGACAAACAATATCTGGTCAGTGACGTAGCAAGTGCTTTTGCAAAAAAAGTAGTGCCCAAACCTGAAGACCGTTCTTTTCTTTCTAAAGTTATTTATTATGGTAAAGAACTCTATCTTAAGGATAGACTACTGCCCCTTGCTACAGATGCGCAAAAAATCACCTATTCGGAAGAACAGTTAGTCTGGGCCAAGACAAACGAAGAGCCTATTTGGCGAAACTTTATCGAACAAGAACATTTATATAGTACCGATAACAAATTGGCGCAGCGGTTTCTTGACCCTGCACCCTTTTCAAAATTCGGACTCGATCTTGACAATGAGTCCCCCGGGCGTATCGGAAGATATTTGGGCTGGCAGATCGTAAAGGCTTTTATGGAAAAAAACGGAGTTTCCTTGCAGCAAATGCTACAATTGCCCGCCGACGAAATCTTCAAAAAATCGAACTATAAACCCTCGAAATAAATGGCAAAGCTACATACATCAGAAATTAAATTAACGGTCGGCCTAGACGAAAACCGGGTTCCAGAGACATTGAACTGGTCTGCCCAAGATGGGGGTGTCGATAACGAAGAGGTCAAGGCTATGTTGCTTTCGGTCTGGGACAGCAAGAACAAAGAATCATTAAAAATCGATTTGTGGACCAAGGATATGCCCGTGGATGAAATGAAGATATTTTTTCATCAAACCTTGGTCTCCCTCTCCGATACTTTTATGAAGGCCACCCAAGATGAAAAGATGACCGCCACCATGAAGGATTTCTGTGCCTATTTTGCAGAGAAGTTGAACCTCGGAGAACAATAAATATCCACCTATACAACTGCTAAAATAGGTATCTTCGATTTTAGCGTCAGCATTTCTGTTAATCTTCCTTCGGAAGGGTTGTCTCGCCTAGCGTGATTTCGAGGAAGAATGGCAATCATGTCCATTTCCTTTTCTGTGGCATGGGTCAATATGCCTTTTACCAAATCAGGATTTTCCAGAAATGTATGTTCCGAGTAAAAATTTTCTAAATAATAGGCCAATAAGTTCTCGTTCTTTTCATCTATTGCAGAATAACCATACATTTCAGAGGTATTCTCAATAGTCAAAACATGTACCTTGGCATTGAATTTTCGGGATACTTTCAATAAGGTTTCCAGTACTTGACGCTCATCTATTTCTTCTTTTCCCAATACAAGTGCAATGTTCTTGACCTGAAATTCTTTGAATTCTTGGGGCACGACCAAGACAGGACAATCGGTTTTCAATACAAGTTTTGAGGTATTACTCAAGGTCGGGTCATTTTTGTCAAAGGCCCCGGAAGTCCCCATAATGACCATGTCGATTTTTCTAGATTCCTGAATTTTCAGTAAAGAATCGGTCAATGACCCCCAAGCGGTAACCCATTTAAGCGGGTTTTTTAATTTTTTTTGATATTTTTCTTGCTCAACGCCAAAGGCTTCCTTAAGCATGTTCATATTGACATCATCAGTTATATAGGCAAGAAGTATTTCCCAATTTTCATCGTTCCCAACAAATTCGACAGCATATTGTAATGCGGTTTTTGAGGTATTGGAAAAATCGAAAGGGACCAGAATCGTTGATATTTTGTTCATGATAGCGAATTGTCGTTTATATGGATAAAACTACGGATAGCTTTTTGCCCATTTTATGACATTGGTCATAAAATAGCATGTTGCGCTCACATGCTAAGTTTGAAATACCCTCTTTTTGAAAACCGTTTTTCTCCAAAACTTTTATCAAAGCAACATTGTATTGAAAAATACGGGCCTGCTAGCTGTCATTGAAAAGCTATTGCTAGTCACATCATATGTAACATAGCCTGATGCCGCTTGCGCAGATAACCATTCACCTGCGTATCTTTCCGCAGTACCAGTTGCATCTGCCATTTCTTTAAAATTCATTGGCCCCGATTGGGAAAGGCATTTATTAAGGCCCAACTTGTCGCCCAAAAGCATTAACGAACCCATTGGTTGCAGCTCCGATTTCGGTGACTACTTTCCCCACTAGTTCGTTTAGCTTTTCTTCATTTAGTTCCATGTTTTATTCTATTTGAAAGCTTAGTACTATCCTCGTATTGTGGCGAGAAGATTATTGATACAATTAATTAAATAAATCTTGTCTTCCGTTTTGGGTCCAACTTTTGTTATTGAAAGTTTCTATAATTTTCTGACTTTTTCTGTTAAATTAAAGAACTGCCCAAAATTTATTTTGAACAGTTCTAGTCATTTGTAAAAATTAAATTTGCTATATCCCATTCCCATCAACGTTAAGTTTTAGGTTCTTTTTTAGACCGTTTTTTCTGATTTGAACCTTATAAACTTTTTTTGCACCTTTTCTATGATTATAGGAAACGAGATACGTATTTTTTTCCATATTCCAGTCAGGATAGGCACGATAAACTGCATTTCTAATTGCTGGTGGTAGCAGAAGATTGCTATACCGCTCTCGAGTAGACAGAATTTTCCCATTATAGTCATAAGTGGCATTAATTTCACCTTTTCTTTGGATAAAAATAATTTCACTTCTTTCACCACGAATGAAGAAAGGGGATTTCTTAATGTCGAACTGGGATGCTTTTTTTTCTAAAGTAAAGACCCAAGGTGAAAGAGATTCCCCTACCTTATCCAGATAGCCAAGATTCAATGGCTTCATGGTAACACCCGACAGTTTTACTTCTTCCATTTCAGCGTCGGAAGCCTGCGAATACCCTAGGCTGGCAAGACCTATAAAAAGTGTGCCGATCAATAACTTTTTCATGATATTATAATTTTAAGGATTACTAATTATTTTAAGTTGTTAAATACAATGGTATTGTCAATGTGCAAACGAATGAGAATAATTCTCTTCGCTTTGTGATAAATAGCGCCTATATCCCATTCCCATCAACATCAAACTTCAGATTCTTTTTGATGCCATCTTTTCTGATTTGAACCTTATAAACTTTTTTTGCGCCATTTCTATGATTATAGGAAACGAGATACTTGTTTTTTTGCAAATTCCAATCGGGGTAGGCAAGGTAAAGAGCTTCTCTGACAGTCGGCGGGAGCAAGATATTATTATAAACCTCTTGAGTGGACAAAATTTTTCCATCATCGTTGTAAGTGGCAACTATTTTGTCATTTCTTTTAGCAAAACGAAATAAATTTAATCCGCCAGGATGGAAGAAAGGCGATTCCTTAAGATTGAACCGTGATGCTTTCTTTTCGAGGGTGAAGACTCTTTCTGAAAGGGTGCCTTCACGTACCTTGTCCAGATATTCAAAATTTACCGAAGTTATGGTAACATCCGAGAGTTTAACCTCTTCTGCTGTAATGTTCGTATTTTGCGAATACCCTAGGCTGGCAAGACCTATAAAAAGTGTGCCGATCAATAACTTTTTCATGATATTAAAATTTTAAAGATTACTAATTATTTTAAGTTGTTAAATACAATGGTGTTGTCAATGTGCAAACGAATGAGAATAGTTCTCTTCGCTTTGTGATAAATAGCGCCTATATCCAATTACCGTTAACGTCAAGTTTTAGGTTCTTTTTGATGCCATCTTTTCTGATTTGCACCTTATAAACTTTTTTCGCGCCCTTTTTATGATTGTAAGAAACGTGATACGTATTTTTCTTCATATTCCAGTCAGGATAGTCGCTAAAAACGGCATTTCTGACTGCTGGTGGAAGTACAAGATTGCTATACCGCTCTCGGGTTGACAAAATTTTCCCATTATAGTTATAAGTGGCAGTAAGTTCACCTTTTCTTTGGATAAACCGAACTCTATTTATTACACCAGGAATGAAGGATGTTGAGTCCTTAATGCTGTACCGGGATGCCCTTTTTTCCAGGGTAAAGACCCAAGGTGATAGAGATTCCCCTACCTTATCCAGATAGTCAGGATTCATTGGCGTTATGGTAACATCCGACAATTTTACCTCTTCCATTTCAGCGTCGAAAGCCTGCGAATACCCTAGGCTGGCAAGACCTAAAATCATTATGCCGATCAAAAACTTTTTCATGATACTTTAATTTTAAATGTTAATAATTAGTTTAAGGAGCTAAATGCATTTAGCGTAATCCAATTGGTAGGCCGGTGCTATTGGTCATTTTATTAACTAAGTTTTCTTTCTTCTATTGAATAAATCAAAGTTCGCATTGAACATTTATTTTCATTCATTTACCTTTAGTACGAAGAAGAATTCAAAAGGTTAACATTGACCTGAAAAATATTCGATGGATAAAGAGGCTATTAAGGATTTGCAATCGGATGACAGGCTTAAGATCAAGGCACTTTACAACCAGTATAGGTTAGAATTTCTACGCTTTGGCAAAAGATACAATTTGGATGAAGACGCTTTGGCCGATGTGTACCAAGAAGCTTTTTTGGCCTTGCGAAAACGGGCAATCCATGGTAAACTTGATGACATACAAAGCAGTATAAAGACCTACCTTTTTGGTATAGGTAAGTATAAGATTTATGATGAATTAAAGAAAAAACAGTTAAAGGTGCCTTATGAGGCTAACTTACATGTGGTGGACCAACACATACCCGAAATAGCGTTGGATGATGTTCGGCCCTTGACCCAAGAGCAGATTTTATTGCGCAAATACTTTAAACAATTGGGGGAAAAGTGTCAACAGGTGTTAACCTTGTTCTATTATAGGGGACTAAATATAGAAGAGATTGTCAAGCAGGCCGGATATAATAATGCAAACGTTGTAAAGGCCCAAAAGTCCCGATGTCTAAAGACCCTCAAACAACTTATTAAGAGATAGAGCTATGGAACGAGAAATGTTGTTGGAAAAATACCTAGAAGAAGAATTAACAGAAGAAGAAAGGAAGGAATTTGAAATGTTGTTAAAAAGCGATGCCGATTTTAGCAGGGAAGTAAAGTTCCACGCCGACCTAAAAAGAGTGACCGAATCGGACGATGATGATAACTTCAAAGAAATGCTATCTGATTTTGAGGCTGAGGCCAGAATGGAAAAACCTTCGGTCAAAAAATCTCCTACAAAATGGTTAGTTGCTGCCTCCATCTTATTGCTGGCAGGCCTGACCTATTTTTTTAACGTTGATCAATTTGCCTCTACCCAAGATTTGTTCGCCGATAATTTTAAACCTTACCCCAATCTGGTGCATCGCATTGTCAGGAGTGGAGAAGCCCAAGATAAAAAAATAAAAGCTTTTTCAGCCTACCAAACCGGGGCTTATATAGAGGCCTTACCCATGTTCACCGAACTTTATGCTAGCGATAAAGAACCCTATTATTTATTTTATAGTGCCAATGCGCTTATCGAACTGAATCGCGCCCGGGAAGCCGTTCCCATGCTGCAGGAACATTTAAGAATCACCCAGATAACTGATACTTTGGTCGAAAAATCGCCGTGGTATCTGGCCATGGCCTATTTACAGCTTGATGAAAAGGAAAATGCAATAAAAATGTTGAATGCCGTAATCAAAAACGGAACCTATAAAGTCGATGATGCGCAAAAATTATTGAATGCGCTTGAATAACCCTGACCTATAGATTAAGACAACTACAACTAGTATACTGAACCCTAAAAGAAGCCAATACCAATAGGGCCTGTCAGCCACCGGAGCATTATCGCCTACGACAACGAAACCTGCCCAGTAGTAGGGGTGTTTGAGCTCGACTTCTTCCGTCGTATTTAAATAGGCCAATTTTGCTTCTCGCAGTGCTCTTGATTTCGATTCCCCTCGATTTAGATGGTCATAAAATCCGATTAGAATATCTTTGCCTGCCTCGTCGGCTACTGGCCATAAAGTAGAAACTACGCTTTTAGCACCCGAATAAAAGAAGCCTCTGGCCAGGCTCATGACCCCCTCGCCGCGTTTCAATTCCCCATTCGAGGTATTGCAGGCGCTGAGCACCACCATATCCGCTTGGTTTCTTGTAGCATAGATTTCCTTCAGGTACATTTTTGAATCGCTAAAGGCAATCCAGGGATTCTCCCCGTCTCCCACATCTGCGTGAGTAGCTAAATGCACAATTTTGTGGCCATCGACATTTTTAAGAAAATTCGCTTTTGTGGCTTGACCGTTTATTAGTGTTTCCCCGGAAAGCATACCTGCAATGCCCACAAGTTCTTTTTCGCTAAAAAAGAGTTTTGGCAAGCCCAGTTCCTCGAACTGAATAGGAGCGAAACCAACGAAGTTTTCGGATGTCTTTCTTTCTTTGCCTTTCAAGTATTCCATAAGGGAGGCCGAATAGGCATAGCCTATTTCCAACTCCTGGATCAGGTATTTTGGTTTCGTGCCAGTATTGACCACAAAAGCTTCAAAAGGAATCCGTTGTAAGGTATAATCGGGAATTATAAGGAGTTGCTTTCCTTTAATTTTACTATACATATTTTCGGGTAGCAACTGCCGGAATACCGAATTTGAAACTTTTTGGAAGCTGTCTATGTCGGAAAGCCCATCAGATAGCATGGCAATCAGCGTTTCTACATCCCTGTTTAGCCTTGGAATATCTTCTATTTTAAACAATAAAGTCGTGTCAGGAAGGGTCAACAGCCCATAGCCCTGTTCTTCGTTCAAGATGTAATGCAGTACGGCCTTTTTACTTGAAACATAATTGGCCTTTAGGTCTTTAAAAGACAAGACGGCTGCCTTGTTCTTGAATTTGGCATAGTCAGGGTACGATTCGTTGAGGGAATCTACAAACTGTTCGTACCGATATTTGTTTTCACGTATCGATTTTTTTTTGGCCACGATAGCCTCATTGCTTTCATTGCTTGCTTCCTGCAAGCTGTTTTCCGATAAAAATATGGCACGTTTAAGGTTAAATTCCTTTTCTGCTGCTTTGTTGGGTAAATTGGAGATTTCCTTGGCCTCTTCATTGGTCAAATCTTAAAGCCTTGTTCCGCTCCATAAAATGGAAGGCCTCTTCCGGTTTATTGAGTAGATAGCATACCTCTATAGCTTTCATATAGAGTAGTGCACCCTGTTCTCTCCAATACAATTTCGATTGGTACTCGGTGCTTTCGAACCGAATCAGATCTACGAATTGATCCGCAAGGAGAAAGGTTTCCAGCGCACGATCAAGATGGGTTTTGTTATTGTCAAAATGGTAATATTTTAACCAGCCATTGGCTTTGGTCACAATATTATTCAGCAAAAACACTTTTTCAGGAGCCAGTTCCAAATCCTTGATGGTGGGGATCTCATCATATTCGATCTCGTTTTTTTTGTTTGTGGCGTAAATGATTGCCTTTTGATAAAAAAAGAGTCCTTTCTCAAATTCCTTTTTGGCCAAATACAGGTTACCTAAACTTTCATACGGATCTGTGTAGTTTGGGTCCTGGGAAATTGCTGTATTTAAATCTTTCAAGGCCGTATCAAAATTTTGAAGCTCTATTTTTGATGAAGCGAGACTATTGTATACGATGGCGAGATTGTGAAAATTCAAACTCGAAGAGTCTTTTAGCACTTTCAAGTAGGAATTAACTGCCTCTGCATGATTACCCGTTTTTAGTAATCTATTGCCTTCCAATTGATTGATTAGATTACTAAGTTCGTTATTTACTATCTTTTTACTTTTCAATATTGAATCTGCAGTAATTAATTGGGTCCGGATTTCTTCTGAAAACTCCCTATGACCCATTTGGGAATAAGTTTCCGCTTTTTTAATATACCCATAAGCCAAGTTAGAACTACCCTCGGCGTCTAAACTATCTTTTTTATAATATGCAATGAATTCATTAAACCGTTCCAAAGCCTTATAAAAATCTCCAATAAAAGTATAGGATATTCCTAATTGCATTATGGCTTTCTGAACCAAATCCCCGCGACCATTTTTAATCAACGCCTTGTATATTTCTATGGCTTCGTACACATCGCCATTCATAAAATGGAAATACCCTAAATTATACCATGATTTTTCTAAAAAACCTTCTTCCAGACCATTTTGCCCTATTTTTAGTTTTAATGCCCTGTTGGTATAAACAATGGCTTTTTCCATATCCGTTTGATTGCCACTATTCCACCAATTGCTAAAAAACCATTTACTGGCCAGACCATGATAGAAATCCGCCAGTTGTAATGGGGGTGAGTTTTGCATATTGGCCGTGATAAGGGAATCGACTTTTTGTTGCCTTAGTTCCAGAGTACTGTCCGAATTGATAATTTCGAACAAGGCTTCGTTCTGGGCGTAGCACAATGTCGTCACAAAAAAACAAATGGCTATACAAAGTTTCATAGCTTAAAAATAGGATATTCAGTACAAATAAAAATCCTCGAGGTATGCCTCAATCTAGTATAACCTTAAAAGAGGCTAATGGTGTGTTCCTTCCCCTAGCTGGGGAAGGAAATACAAATGGAACAAGCTCGACACGGTAAAAAAGGAAATCTGGACACATATAAAATCGTTGTGATACAATAAAGTCCACTACTTTATAAATGCACGATTCCCAGCTATTTTATCGTCCACCAAATGGGGTTCCTTACCAGCGGAATATAAGAGTTCATTCTTAATAAGGGTAGGGCTTGGATTACCATCATAATTCTTATAAACCTCCGCTGCCAAAGCGGTAACATAAGCAGTGGAAAACGAGGTTCCTTCCAAAGTAGCAACGGGAAGGCCCGCTACTTCAATTTCAAAGGGCGTCGATACTTAGTCTTCCGTAATTCGATTTTGAATGCACTGTTAGCTTTCCATCCGCATCTTTACTGTGGCCCCCAACGGCCAGAATATTAACAGCGGTATAACTTGACGAAAAATGGCGTAGGTTTCCCAAATCGGTATCCAAACCATCGTTACCGGCCGAAGTAACTACCAACATTTCGCCCTTTAATTCCTGTACTATGGTATTGAATAAATCAGAATCATTAAATAATTCCTTCATCATAGTCCCTCCCAGGCTCGCGTTTACGAGATGGATATTTGCGTCTTTTTTTTGGATCTTCTGAAGATAGGACAGCGCACAGAGTACGTTCCAGAAAGAACCTTTACCCTCGCTATCCAATACCTTTAAAGGCAAGATTCTATAACCGATTCCTTTAGCCTTCAACGTATCCGTAATTATTTTGGTTACATAGGTACCATGGCCATAATCATCTAAAACATTTTTAGATCCTTCGCCGTTAAAATTCCAGCCAACATGACCCGGGCAGTCCCCCATCCCGGAGGTATCGTATAGAAAAGGGTCATCGTTAAAATAATTGAGATTGATACCGCTATCCAATACGGCAATATTTACTTTTGTATCGTCATTGCCTAATGTGCATATTTCCCTTGGAAAATCGCAATACGAAGGTTTAAAATTTTTCGCTTTAGGAAAAGGAAAATAAAAGTTACCATACCCTTGCCCTTCCGCATCATTTTTTGCAATCCCTCTTACTGCTTCTGCACTAAGTATAGTTGTGTCTAAACCCCACAATTCCAAGTTTTTATCTCCGCAGGAACAGGTTTTAAAATCGGTAACATTATACTTTTGCCTAATCGTTGCTTTTTTTTCAGGGCTAAGAGAAACCTTATCATACCTAAATATAATATGGTTGAGGTCTTCTTCTATAGTCGGTCTTGGTTCAGGGGCTGTCGATTTTGGGTACGGGTCTGTGCTACTTGATTTTTTTGACATGATATAGAGTTTTAGTGTTCTTAATTCTATCTTTTGTGTTTGTACTTATCAATAAGGTTAACATAAAATCGTAAAAAAATAAGAGCCAGTTTCGACGTAGGTCACGAATTGACCTTGTTTTTGTCGGTCAATCAGTTAGTCCACACAAAACCCCGAAAGGTTAACAACTATATGCCAAAATTTTACAGAGGAGGGAATGTAAATTGAAATATTTTAGGGGAGAATTGTGTCGCGCCAAATTACGTAACCTACTAAAAGTAAGAAATTTATCTTAGATGCCCATAAGGTTATTCCGAAAATTACAATGTTCAAGGGCGTAATTTGGTACCAATTCAAAACTTTGCTTTGCATTTTATCATCTTGAAAAAGATGAATCCGCGCAGTGTATTATCGGCTTAAGATGTGGGCTTTATTATGAAATAAAACAAAAAGCAATCGGGGTGGGGTAGTTTTGTTGACATACTACTAATAAATGGCCTTTACCCGTTGAGATTTTGCCATTATCGATGAATGCATTAATTGCCAATTTTTTTGATTCAATTGGCTATAGGCCCCTTTCAAGTGAATAAAGTTTCAAAGTAATGCACTAAAAGATATGAAAATCACTTTGTATTGTTACATAGCATTCGTCAGTGATTTTTGTACGACATCAATTGTTTTTTCATAGCTGTTTTTTAATAGGGTCTTTGCATCCATAGTATCCCAATAGCCTTGGTTGAATAGCTCAACGGAAAACCCGCCACTAAAACCTGCGTTGTATAATTTAGGGATGACTACATCGAACGGACAGACTCCTTCCCCTGGCAATACCCTATCCGAGTCTTTTAATTTATCATAAGAGGGCGTGGAAGGGTAATCGTTCATATGCATTACCGGTAGCCTTTTACCATTAAGAATATCAATAGTGTCCCAATCGTTACCTCCGCGATACACATGATAAAAATCTAATAAAATTGTTGCTTTGGGGTGACCTGTGGCGATAGCGATTTGTGCACAATCGGCAATCTTGTTCAACGCCCCCATGCCCCAAAGTTCTATAATAGGAGTAACCCCGGTTTCATCGCCCAATTCAAGAATAGCATTATAACGTTCGGCATAGGCGTCGTATTTTGTACTATCTAATGAAGATATGCCCTGTACCGGAGCAGCGATGTAAGTACCGCCCAAAGCTGCAGTAATCTGCATTTCCTCCCGTAGCTGCTCTATGGCTTTTTTTCTTTCTTCGGGGTCGTCGCTGCACCATTTTGAAAACCCAATAATGTTTTCTAAAACGAGCTCACGGGCTTGTAGTTTCTCTTTTAACTGCGCTGCAGTACCACCATTCTCCAGATAGGTTTTGATATCTTTCATCCACAGCTCTATACCATCAAAACCGGCGTCGGCGACCATATCTATTTGAACATCGGCAGCTAGTTTGTAATGCAAGAGCGTAGAGGTATTTAAACTAATTCTTACCGGTAGTTTATTCGTTGTCTCCCGGCTGAGAGTGTTTCCGCCACCTTCGGTATTGGAGGTAAATGCATAACCGCCCATAGCTGCAAGGGAACCGGTAATACCAGTTTTTAGGACCTTTCTTCTTGAAATTTTGTTTTTCATTTTGGGTTGGTTCTCTGTTCGTTAAGGCAGATAGTTTACAAAGTTAAAGGGACATAGTTTACACCATGTTTTGACTTAAACCTGATTGATCTTGTTTATTTCTAATGTTGTTTTCGTCAAAGAAACCTAAAAATACGTTTCTATAAAACACTTTCCAAATGCGCTTATCCATATCCTGAATTGCCAAGTATTTTCCTTTGAGGGCAGCTGTTAGAGATACCCAGTGATATGACTTCCATTTTAGGGCCCCGGTTTAGTGAAGTTTGTAGCTAAATATCATTGTCGTCTAAAACCAAATGGTTGATAAAGGTACCAAAAGACTGTATTTTGATGTTTTTGAGATGACTTTTTCAAAACGAAAAGCTACTTCATGGTAACCGGAACAGGATTTTCTACTTTACCCGGATTTCTTTGACCATTTCCTTTCCTATTCAAATCTCCTAAATCTTTTCTGCCTTTGTCTGCCCATTCCATCAATTCCTTAACTACCCCCGGATTCGAGTCGACGAGATTGTGCAAAGACCCGATATCTTCTTGTACATTGAACAAAAGAGGTTGCTGACCCCCACCTTCTTCAAAATGCGGATGGCTTCGAAAGGTGATCAAAGGAACAAATAGTTTCCACGGACCGCGCCGTACAGCTTGTAATTGATCTTGCTCGTAATAGTAAAAAACTTCATAGGGCGATTGGGCGGCAGTTTTTCCATAGATGAGCGATGCTATATCATGGCCATCAATAGTTCGGTCCCCTGATATTTCCGCTCCCGACATATTAGTAAAAGTGGGTAATAAGTCGAGGGTACTCGATAGCTCGCGACAAACTGTGCCAGCGGGTATCGTGCCCGGCCACCACATGAGGGTAGGTACCCGAAACCCTCCCTCAGAGGTTGTGTATCCACGACCGTGTAGGGGCTTATTTGTACCTCGGACCAGGGTATTCAAGTCCGTACCCATGGGAGATCCATTATCAGAAGTAAAAATTAGTAATGTTTTGTCGGCAATACCCAGTTCTTCCAATTTCTTCATGATTTGCCCTGTAGACCAATCCAATTCCTCAACACTATCACCCCAGGGGCCACTTTTGCTTTTTCCACGAAAAGCTTCACTGGCAAAGGGTTTTGAAGTGCTTCCGGGCATGGCTTGAGGCAAATAGAGAAAAAATGGCCGGTCTTTTGAATTGTTTATGAAATCTAGGGCTTTCTGGGTGTACTCTTGGGTGAGTAGATTTCTGTCTACACCTGATTTTACCACTTTTTCATTTAACATTACTGGCAATGGAGGCCATTTATAGCCGTTGAATTGATTTCCCAATGAGTCGCCCACGGACTGGGTCATATCATCGCTATAGGGAATTCCATAGAAATATTCGAAACCCTGAGCGGTAGGCAGAAAGGGTTTTTGATCCCCAAGATGCCATTTACCGATTAGCCCTGTTTTATAGCCGGCCGACTTTAGTACCTCCGCAATGGTTATTTCATCTGGATGCAACCCATAGGGAGATATCGGTCTTAGAACAAGTCCGTCTCGATCGTTTTGGTGCATACCCACGCGCTGTGCATAGCACCCGGTCATTAATGAGGCCCTTGAGGGCGTACAGACTCCAGCAGTCACATAGAATTGTTCAAACTTTCGGCCCTCAACCGCCATGCGGTTCAAATTAGGGGTACGGTTTACCTTTGACCCGAAAGGTTCGATGTCGCCATAGCCCAAATTATCACAATAAACAATGATGAAGTTTGGTCTTGCAACTTCCGTATTTTGAGAAAATGCATGATTATTTGGTACGCTGCAGCATAGAATCAAAAATACGATGTAATAGTTTTTGAAGAGGTTCATTAAATTGGGCTATTGCGGGTGTGCACTAATGCGATGAATGATTTTCTAAAATTTATGGTAATTACTCCATCGAAACGGTCATCGGCCACCCCTCAAATTGTGCAGCATCCGATTTAGTAACATCGACATAGCGCGGCCAGCATTCGAAAGTTGCTTTTTTCTCTTTTTTATCGAAACGGATCAATCCATAGCCGCCACCCTTTGAATTGCTTTCCGGATTCACATAGGCCATCATGCTGATCTTATTGTTGAAACCGTCAAGGTAATCGCCGGTCCATGGTAGCGATGTATCTGGATTCGGGTTGGCACCCGCTTTTTCATCTTCGGGCCACCACCAGCGGCTGTAGTAATCGTTGACGATAGCTGGTACTATGAACGACCAAGGCCCGTCACCAAACTCTTCGATGCCCTGTTTGATTACCGTTGCTAAATGTTGGTCACCGGCAATATGTACTGCGTTGGCCTTTTCAATAAGTTGCAACGCTTTGTTGCGCCCTGTTTGTGGCCAGCCGTTACTATCTAAATCTGCGTGTAGGCGGTTGTCTTTTTGTCCATGTATATGAGCACCGCCACAGAAACCGGTTTGAGATAAGACCACTTTAATATCATCTTTGTTCGTGTCGCCCCAATGTTCAAGAAACTGCAATTGACGATCACCGAGCAAGGTGAGTCCCGGCAGATCTATCGATGCAGGATCGTAATCTGGGTTTCGAATATGATCGGGCCGTGGCCCTTGTTGCGGAATTTTTCCATTCGGTCCGGATTTGAACTTTCGGTCTTCTAGAATGGCAAAATCGATATTCCCCAAGCGCAGGTTTGTGTAATAAACTCCTATGCCCTGTTCAACTGGAGTAGGGTCATAAGGGTCGGGTAGGTGGGCGGTCTGGCAACGTTCTACCATTTTCACATACTCATGATGATAGGTGTACCCACCGTCATTTGAGCCTTCTTCAACCGATATCTTACCGTTCTCGCCCCAAAGATTGCCCTGCCCAATATCGTGGTCGTCAGGTATCGCTATTGCCGGTCGAACTCTAAAGGTTTCACGAAATTGGAGTCCGAATTTTAACCAGGCAGCCGTATGTTCCGTATGGTCATATGACTGGTCACCCGCAAAAAAGATTAGATCGGGATCTTGGTAGTTGATGTTCCGCACATAATTTTCGCGCATGCCCCGGTCTTTGTTCGAGTTACAGGAAAGTGCCGCCAATACGATTTCGTCTTTATTTTTAGGGTCTTTGCGGATGAGGCCTTCAAAACTTGCTTTTTCTCCGTGAAGGATGCGGTATTTGACATCTTTGCTATCGTCCCAGCTATCAACTCGAAAAAGGGCCGACCAGCCCAATTCGTTGACGTTCTGTTTTTGAATTTCTCTCCATGTGCCGTTTTCTTCGATTTCAAGCCGTACCTCGCGGGCTTCCTCGGGGTAAAGAGGATACAACTGTGCGCTAAGTTTCAGGGTTTTGTTCGAAACCGTATAAATTCCGAAGGCGACCACACTATCTCTCCCCACCTTTAAATTGATAATGGGGTTGTCGTCTCGGTTCCACCAATCGTTGATGGCCAGTGTGTCTACATTGTCGAACGGCGCGATAACCGGTGGTACGCGTTCTTTGGTTTTTTCAGCGCAGGATATTATTAATAATGTCGCTAACAATACTACAAATCTTGTTCTCATAGGTAATTGGTCAATTGTTGTTAATGTTCGATTTTGTGCTGAATAATCTAGCCGTATAGTCCAAGAGTTCGGTGCCCCCAAAATCTCCATGCCCGGGAATTACAATTTTTACGTCCGGGTACGTTTGCTTTATTTTTTTGATGGTCTTGCTCCATTCAGACTCATTGGCATCACCGACATAACCCTTGGTAGCATCTAGTGACTTCATCATACATCCACCAAAGAGTAATTGTTCGCTTGCAATGTAACTAACTATATTGTCTTGGGTATGAGCCTCGCCAAAATATCGGTTACTAATTTTTTGGTCTCCGACCGTAAGCTCTTTTTTGCTGTCAAAACCTATTTTTGGAATTTGGTTACCTTCCTTTTTTGCTAAGACGATTGTTTTTTCGTTTGCATATGAAGGTATATTTAGTTGGTGAAACGGTGCTAGACCACCCAGACAATCGTCATGAAAATGATTAATGACAACTGCCGTTATTTTGTGCTTTTTGGTGTTTGTAACCCAGCGTATCAACTCTTCGGAGGTTGAATCACCGACAGGGGTGTCGAATACGATTGCTTGGTCTTCATTCATATAGATTAAACCGTTGCAGGCTACTTTTCCGTAGGAGTCGGTTTCCAAATATGATACGTGTACAAAACTATTTTTGGTAACCAGAATGATTTTTAGAGTCTCGGAAGTGTAAGCTATATCTAATTTTTGTGACTTACCTGATAATTGCAGCAGCAAAAAAAATAGAAATGTAATTGTAGTTCGATTTGCCATTCTCTCGATTCAGGTTTATCAACTAAATATATAGTATTACTTTACAAAAATGAAAAACGAACAAGCTAAAAAACTGATTTTTATCTACAATGCCGATTCCGGTCTTCGAAATTTAGTAATCGATAGCATGCATAAAGTTATTAGCCCCAAGACTTACGATTGCAATCTCTGTGATATTACTTTCGGGGTATTTACCGAAAACAAAATATGGAAAAAGTTTAGGGAGGCTACCCAGTTCGAAATGGAATTTCTACACAAAGATGAGTTTAAAAAGCAATACGCCTCAAAATTCGGTTACAAGTTTTCCTATCCTATAATATTGGCTGCAAAAGAAAATGATTTAGAGGTTTTTGTGGGCACTAAAGAATTGAACACTATGATGAATGCCGAAGATCTCGTAACCCTTATCAATAAGAGAGCAGAAATTTAGGCTTTTGTTGCCTTAAAGAATTCAATATTGACAGTATCAATAGAGCCCAACAGTTCTTTGCGCCCGATGCCTTTCGAAGATGAGGTCACAAAATATGATGGGGCCTCTTCCCAAGCACCTTTCAATAACTCAGCTAAATAGTCATCGACATTTCGCTCTATTGCCTTGGGCTTGAGCTTATCTGCTTTAGTGAATATAATGCTGAACGGAATGGAATTTTGGCCAAGCCACTCCATAAATTCCATGTCGATTTTTTGTGGCTCGTGGCGGATATCTACTAAAACAAAGGCACAAACCAATTGTTCACGCTTGGCAAAATAGTCGGTTATGTATTTTTGAAAAGTCTTTTTGCTTTTTTTGGAAACCCTTGCGTAGCCGTAACCAGGTAAATCGACCAAAAACCAATTTCCGTTGATCTTGAAGTGGTTGATAAGCTGTGTCTTTCCAGGCCGTCCCGAAGTTTTCGCGAGGCTTTTCCGTTCGGTAAGCATGTTGATTAATGAAGACTTGCCCACATTAGATCTTCCGATAAAAGCATATTCGGGTAGCGATTCGTTGGGGCATTTTGCAACGTCGGTGTTGCTGATTACAAAGTTGGCGGATTTAATGTTCACTTAGAAAATGTTCAAGTTCAAACTCCACCTTCCCGATGTTTCGGGATTGGTGCAAAAAAGTCTTGTATGTTTATTGATTTAATAGTATTGAAAAGTAAAGTTTAATTCTGCGTCTACCATCCAACTAAAATCCTCTTTTTTCTAACCAAGCATCAAAAATTTCATTGAATTCGTCGGGATGTTCCATCATTGGCGCATGGCCACATTTTTCCATCCAAAACAAGTCAGAATCGGGCAGTAACTCATGAAATAAATTAGCGACGTCCGGTGGAGTGACCTTGTCGTTTTCCCCCCAAATGATACAAGTGGGTGTTTTCATTTTTGGTAGGTCGCCGGCCATGTTATGTCGGATTGCACTTTTGGCAATGGCGAGTGTCTTGATGATTTTACTCCGGTCGTTCACTGTAGCGAACACTTCATCGACAATTTTTTTTGTGGCGACCGCTGGGTCGTAGAAAACGTCCTCAGCTTTCTTTTTGATAAATTCATAATCACCACGGCGCGGATAACCATCGCCCATAGCACTTTCGTAAAGCCCTGAACTTCCTGTGATTACTAGGGCCTTGACCATTTTAGGGTACATTTTGGTGTGCAAGAGACCAATATGGCCGCCCAAGGAGTTTCCTAGTAGGATTACATCTTCTAAGCCCTTGTGTTTTATAAAACCAGCAACGAATTTTGCGAACTGTTTTACGTTCGTCTTGAGCATCGGCATATCATAAATGGGCAGCTCGGGTACCAAGACCTTATACCCTTTTTTTGGAAAATGCTCCGTTACCCCCTGAAAATTACTCAACCCGCCCATAAGGCCATGCAGAATAATAAGGGGTTGTCCTTCACCAATTTCGATATAACGGTATTTTCCGTCCTTACTTGTTTTCTTTTCCATTAAAGATGCTTCGAATCAATCGGCCAAATATAGGCATTTCCTAATTATGGGATAAATAAGGTTTTAATCTAAATATCAACCTAATTACAGGAAAGTCTTTAATAAAATTTGTGAATTTAACTTTAGATTTGGGTTCTACCCGTTATCGAATGTTTGTTAGGTTATCATTCTATTTCGAAATGTGTTACTGCGGAAATGGCCTTGCCCGAATTGGTAAAACCTTCTACAACTACCTCATAGGTGCCAGTATTGTCAGAAGTAAAAAAAGTTAGGAGCGTTTCGCCCTCGCTAAGCTCGAAATTGGGCTTCCAAAGCAGTTGGTTTCTAAAATCTGGTATTCTAGTATAGTCCGTATTCGACTGTTCGGCTTGTCTATAGGTTTGGAAATAATAAATCTTCTTTGCAAGTGGTGCGGGCATGTCATACTGCGTTGTGCCTATTAGCGTTGATGAATTCCAAAAGTCATTTTCCTTTGTTGAAATATCAACGATGCCTTGATACAAATTTGTACCGATATAGTATTCGCTTCTGCCGATGCTTACTCGCTCGATTTTCTTGACATCGTAGTTTAGAAGCTTATCCATATTTTGTATGAATACCCCATCTACCCTAACCAACGGGTTTTCATCTTTACCCATTAAAAATTTTTCATTGGTACGTACCTGAAATCGATATTCTTTTTTCATTTTTCTAAGCAAAACATCAGGTATGATTTCAATTACCGTTTCATTTAAGCTAGGAAACCTTTTGTAATCGTCGAGAATGTAGTTTTCGGTTAAATTTTGGTATGCTGGTAGGCTTTTATCATTTGTAAAAAGGCTATCTTTTTTCTGTTCAAAGTAAGCGTTCTCGATTTGATTGTACGTACTTCTCTTTAATATAATCGGATTGATTGCGTAGGCTAGGTCAAGGTTGTCGAATTCGAGTGCCTTATAATCTACTTGATGATTTTTGTCTAATATAATTTCCGTTTCTGTTTTGTTGATTCCAAGAGTTTGGAGTATTGCATTGTTGTTTCTGGAAGGTTCGTCAACTGAAAAATAGAAAACCCCGTTTTCGTTTGTTTGCGTTAATCTCATTACCGACGGTTTTCCAGGAATCGAAAGGGCCACTTTTTCGTTGGGAATAGGGTTACCTTCTTTAATTGATACTACTTTTCCCGAAAACAATTCTCCTCGAAGTTCAGGTAGTAAAACAGTGTCCTTAATTTTTAGTTTTGCCGATTTGGGCTTTCGAATAATATCTGAAGCAAAACTAGTCGCTGACGTTCTCGTCGAAATTGTAAGACCATATATTTTTCGAACCGAAATGGAATAATTTCCTTCCGAGATGCCGGTTGTCGCTATTATCTTTATTGAAACCGGCTTTCTTTTTTGATATCGCTTTTTTTGAAACTCTATTTTAATACCATCTATGTTATCATTTGGTATCTTGGTTTTAACGGATCCCGTATCAACCACCTTTGAAGAATTGATTTTGTCGACTGGGAGCGTCATTATTTCTTGAAAGGGATTTACGATGGTAATGCCTGAGACAAAATAGTGCTCCTTCTCGGTATTGCCCATCCATTTGGTATAACCGATAAGCTTGTAATTGCCTGTTTTAATGTTAGGGGGAACGAAAAAATCACCTTGACCGACCCCATTGATGAGTTCGAGTTTATGCGTAAAAACAGGCTTTTTGTTCTCTCCAACTAGTTCTACGTATCCTATCTTACTAATGGCACTTGGCGTAAGATTCAAAGCGTTTAAACAATACATTTTGTAATATAGGTATTCACCGGCAACCAATAATCGGTCGTTATAATGAATGAACGTAGTTTCCTTTGGAATTTGCTCAAAAGCATTCAGCCCGTTCAAATCTTTTATTTGATGTTGTCCCATTATTGACAATGGCACCAAAATAATTGTAAGAAGTGTAGCGATTCGCTTTTTCATGTTCAAATGGTTATTCTTCCCAAAATTCTGGCACCGTTGCACTCCCAAGAACGGTGCAGTCACCGCATATTCTGGGCACTACAATATGTCCTATTGCTAATCCTAAGCTCTCGCCGATAATAAAATCGACAAAACTCACGCGTTTTGATTTTACGAAATCGAAGATATTCGGGGTCCCATTGAACAAAAACTCAATACGCCCACAATCGTCGGGGAAAGGTGGCAATTCTTCATTTGGGTAAAAGTCGGAGTAATTAAAAAACAAACGTTTTTCACTTACGGTGGAAACATCGAAGACACCAACGACCTTTTCGTTAACATCATCATCGGGAAAAATATTCCCGCTTATGAAACCTGGCTGGCTCTGTGAAAAAAGACTTTCCAAACCTGATAAATCCTTTAATTTTTCATAAAATACGTGTGCCTCGCTTGATAGTACAAACTGTTTCACAAGAATGCTATATCTATGGGAAATGATATAATCGTCTCTATTCAAGAAACGAACTTCGAGACCTGAAACTCGATCTTCACCAACCCTTGTGGTCTCGGTTAAAATGATAGTATTCGATTTTACTGAAGCGTAACAGGTTTGTTCTTCGTTTTTACGGTCGAATACTGCGACGGTCATTGCCTCCTCCGATACTACTACTAGTTCGTTGCGGTTCCAATTTGGCGCAATGATTTTATACGTTTCTTCGTACTCATATCGGTAAAAATTTGAATTTTCGGAAGGATCGAAGCTGTCTACCTTGATACTTACTCCATTTGTGCCCGTATCCGTGGTCGTTTGCTCCGCATATACCCTGTCAATTTGTGAAGTTTGGGGAATTTCAACAGAAGTTGAACTATAAGAACGGCCGTTGGCCAAAGATATCGTTAGGGTGTACGATTGACCTGAAGTGGCAGCGAAAGGAACAACGGAAACATATTTTCCTGGATCGGCTTCTTCGAAAACAAAGGAACTGTTACTACTATCAAGTACACGAACGATCGCACCGCTTTCAATTTCAGACGGTTCGACTCCATCGGAAGATCGACTTAAATAGATTTCTTGGTTTTTCAGTTCGTTGGTAATCAGTGCTTCTACGACCAGTATACTATCGGATGGTGGTATTTCTGGAGTGAATTCCTCCGTACAACCTACAAATAGCCAAGTCAAAAGCAGGGTTAAAATGATAAAAACGATATGTTGTTTAACGGGTCGTTTCATCTTTTCAAAATTTGAAGTTGTAGGTTATCGTCGGAATCGGAACGGCAAAGATGGAACTCTGATAGGCTTTTAATGACCCATCTTCGGTAACGAAAAATACCGAAAACGGATTATTTCTGCCCAGCACATTATAAACCGATACGTTCCAAAAACTATGGGCGAACTTTTTGATCTTGTGGTTTCCCTCGACATTAAAGCTAAGGTCTAGCCGATAAAAATCAGGAATTCGAAATTGGTTACGGTCGCTGTAAAGGGCATACTCCGCTCCGTTCAGACGGAATGAACCTATAGGAAACGTCACGGGCCGGCCTGTTTGATAAACGAAATTTGCTGAAAAACTAAAACGTTTTGTAAACTTATAGTTCGTGACCAAGCTCACGTCGTGGGGCTTGTCGTAATTGGAAGGAAAGTAATCACCATTGTTAATTTGCTCTTCTGGAAATTCGCTGTCCAATTGTATAAAAGATCTTGAGTACGTGTAGCCCAACCACCCGTTCAGCTTCCCTTCGTTCTTTTTAAGAAGTAGTTCGACCCCATAAGCTCTGCCTTTGCCCTGTAATACTTCGGTCTCAATCGACTCGTTTAAAAGTAATTGGGCACCTACCTTGTAATCTAGAATATTGGTCATCCTTTTGTAATATCCCTCGAGACTTAGTTCGTAGCGGTTATTATCAAAATTCTTAAAAAAGCCTAACGAAACCTGACTTGCACGTTGTGGTTTGATATTGGTATCGGAGAGTTTCCACGTGTCGGTCGGCGAGACCGTAGTATTATTGGTCAGTGTATGAATATATTGAAAGGTATTATTGTAGGCCGCCTTCACCGAAATGTCGGGTGCCAATAAATAGCGTGCAGATATCCTTGCCTCAGGGCCACCGTAGGTCTTTATGAACTCGTTGTTGTCAAATTCTTTGATTTCAATTAAGGAGGCCTCGTTTTTTGGAACCCCATCTTCGTAAATCGGCTGGGATGAACTTCCCAAGGCGGCATAAAATGAATAACGCAGACCGAGATCTATAGAAAATTTCTCATTTACGGTAACATTGTCGGAAATAAAAAGAGCCGATTCCCAGCCTTTTTCACCTTGGATGTCTAACGGTTGGACTATGGAACTCTCCCCGATTGGATTTACCTGACCAGGCGATACTAAGTACAGCTTACTTGACAGTCCGTAGTTGATTTTATGGGCGTTTTTGTAGAGTTTGAAAAGTTTTAGCTTGATTTCGGTCTCATTGATTCGATAGCCAAGATTAAAATCTTTGTCACTATTTCCGTCAAATTCGATGTTAAAACCATACTCACTATTGGCCAGTAATAGGCTCATTGAGTTACGTTCGTTAAGTTGACGGTTCCATTTTAATGAAAAAAGCCGGTTGCTATAACTGTAAAGTGAGTCAGAAGTAATGCTGAATGCATCTCGACTGTAATAGCCTGTTGCCGACACGCTGTTGTTTTCGTCGAGCCGATGATCATATTTGCCGATAATATCGTAAAAAGAGGCACTACTGTTTTTGAGTTCAGGGTCATCTAGGGTGTTTAAGATCCAGTTCGAATAGGTGCTTCTGCCCCCTACCAGTAGGCCAGCCTTTTCCTTCACAATAGGAATTTCTAGGGTGAGGTTACTTGTAACAGGCCCTAAGGCAGCTTCTCCACTGAATTTTTGGGTTTGGGCATCTTTGGTGCTAATATCGAAGACCGACGATACACGTCCTCCAAATTCTGCGGGTATACTTCCTTTATAAATAGTTACCGATTCAGTGGTAAAGGGATTTAAGGCCGAGAAAATGCCAAAGAAATGCGAAGGGTTATAGATAACCGCATCATCTAACAAAATAAGGTTTTGGTCAGTTCGACCACCTCGCACATTATAACCGGCCGCACCTTCGCCTGCATTGGTGATACCGGGCAGGGTTATTGCTGTTTTTAAAATATCTCGTTCACCTAAAACAAGCGGTATAGTCTTTATTTCAGCGATATCGAGTTCTACTACACCTATGGTTACTTTTTCTACGTTTTTTCGAAGATTGCCCTTAACCGTAACCTCGTCCAATTGCTCCACGCTTTCTTGAAGATTGAAGTTTAATTGACCATTGCTATAGATAATGACGCGTTTTTCGACCGATTCGATGCCTATAGCTTGGGTTTGCAAAACTGTTTCGCCGGAAACAAGAGGAATTTCGTAGAAGCCCTCGGCATCAGTGCTCACACCAGATGCTCCACTCTTGATGAGAATGGCTAGATTCTGTATAGGTTCTCCCGTGCCTTTGTTGGTAACATACCCCGATAATATGAACTTATCCCCGGTTTTATTTCTTATTTCCTTCCCTATCCGAACTGTTTCTATAGTAGAAGAGAAATCTTGTTTTTCTTGAAGATAAAAAGATGGTTTTTCGGTAATAGCGGTACTATCGATGACCAGATTTACCAATTTGTCGGAATAAAAGCTTTTGGGTAGCTCATCGCGTATTCTAACATTCTGTGTTAGTATGATTTTGTCTTCAACAATGTAAAAATTAGTAATTGTATTTTTGAAAATACCCTCTAGAACATCAAGTGTTTCGATATTTTGATAGGTACCGGAGACAGGTACATCATCGAGCCATTCTTCGACAAAGTAAAAATGATAGTCCGTAAGTCTTTCAATTTGTTCCAATACCTCTATTTTATTGGCATTACTGAAACTCAGACTGATTTTTTGTGTCTCTTGTCCAATTACTGACAATGAAATCATTAATAGGAGTAAAAGGAGTAATCTTCTCATTTGGGAAGATGATTTGATGTGCTTTCCTTTCGAAGGGTATTAAGAAAATTCAAAAGTGCTTTAAGTTCTTCTTCGGTGAGCTGGGCTCTAGGCCTTTTTTTGGCAAAGTCAACTAGCTGGTCGGCATTATCGGGAAAAAGCGATGTAAGATCTGAGACGTTTTCCACCGGATAATAGTTGTTGTTCAGCGTAAGTAGATATGTTGAAGGCAGAACCTTGAATTCGTAGAAGGTGCGTTTATCGCCCAAATCTAACTCTAAAAGTTTATGATGTTTTTTTAATAATGAGAAGCTGTCCTTTTCTAGCAATACCTCGTAAAAGCCGGAAGGTATTTTATTTTGATTTTTTGAAGTTTCGATTTTTACAAAACGATGGCTGTCTATTTCAAAAGCTTCTACCTTTTCCTTATGTAGTTGTAATATTCTGCCGCCGAACTGGTTTGCAACACGCATTAGCAGCTCATCTTCATAGACATTGTATTTTAAATCTAGTCGGTAATAAGGCTCGTTGTCGAATATCACTAGTCCGGAGATAAAATCTGGGGTGGGAAAAAACTTAGACTTTCTGCTCTTTGCCCTATGCTTTTCGAAATAAGCAACACCATAATGGAGTTCCGAATTTTCAAGTCCAACGATGTCATCGAACCAATTATAATACGTGGGCAAAATCTCGCTCGTCTGTCCCTTCAAATAAAATGGATACACAAGAAGTGATAAATAAAAAACACAGATCAAAAGGCTATTCTTTCTCTTAGGAATAAATAGATTTTTTTTTTGCATTAGGGATTTGAAAATAATAAAATAGCAAGTATTTACATAAAATCGAAACTTGGAAGGGACTAAGTAAATATAGATAAAAACTCACCTAATCGAAGATAAATGATAAGGAGATTCATGGATCCTCGCTAACTAGGCTCAAATTCTTAATAGTACGCCTTGAAAATTTCAATTCATCTAAATATTCTAGGGTACTTCTGAGAACTTCACAAAAAAATCTTTTCCTAGAAATGGATGTTTAAGGTCAAAACACACACAACTTATTAACAAAGTGGTAGTTTGTGGTAAAATGTGGTAATAAAATTTGTAGTTTTGAGTTATACTACTAATAAACCAACCATTTAAGTGATCAATTTCATTGGAACATACGATTGTAAGGCCGATACCAAAGGTAGGGTAATGTTACCGGTTGCTCTAAAAAATCAGATGTCTCCTACCATAAATAACGGTTTTGTAATCAAAAGATCAGTCTTTCAGCCCTGTTTAGAGCTATACCCGATGGAGGAGTGGAATCTGCTCATGCAAAAGATGAATAAGAAAAATCGGTTCAAAAAAAAGAACAACGATTTCATCCGTCGTTTTTCCGCGGGAGTAAAAATTGTGGAAATTGATGGTACTGGTCGATTGTTAATACCTAAGAACTTGGTGGAGATTGCGAATATAACTAAGGAGGTTGTTCTAAGTTCTGCTATCAATATTATAGAGATTTGGGACAAGGACAGTTACGAAGAAGTTTTGGAAGAAACCGCTGAAGATTTTGGGGCATTAGCGGAAGAGGTCATGGGCGATGATGGAGACGACGAGGCCGATGTATCATAGTCCGGTATTGTTGCGCGAGTCTGTCGATGGCCTAGACATAAAGGAAGGTGGAGTATATGTAGATATCACCTTCGGTGGCGGAGGGCATTCCACAGAAATATTGAATCGCTTAGGTACCGAAGGTAAATTATTGGCCTTCGATCAAGATGAAGATGCCCTTGAAAATACGATTGATGATACGCGGTTTACGCTAATCAACGAGAATTTCAGGTTCATGAAGCAGTTTTTAAAGTTCTATGGCATTCGGAAAGTAGATGGAATTTTGGCAGATTTTGGCGTTTCCTCACATCAATTTGATAAGGCCGAACGTGGGTTTTCTACCCGCTTCGAGGCCGATTTAGATATGAGAATGAGCAAACGCAACGTACTATCGGCCTACGACGTGGTCAACAAATATAACTACGATGATTTGCGAAAGGTTTTGTTTCGGTACGGCGACCTGCGAAACGGGAACGCCATGGCGAAGACGGTTATTGAGCGGCGAGAGCAAGCTCCGATAAAAACTACTGAGCAATTGAAGGAGGCATTGCAGCGGTTTTTGCCCAAGGGTAGGGAACATAAAGTACTGGCCAAGATTTATCAGGCCATTCGTATCGAAGTGAATCAGGAGCTATTGGTAATCGAGGAATTCTTAGTACAGACCGTTGATTTGCTTGATAAGGGAGGTAGACTGAGCATCATCAGTTATCATTCTCTAGAAGATCGCTTGGTAAAACGATTTATTAGGGCGGGTCAGTTTGAAGGAGAGCCCGACAAGGATTTTTACGGAAATGTAGAAGTCCCTTTTAAAAAAGTTGGCCAATTGATAATTCCTTCGAAAGAAGAAATTGCTAAGAACAACCGGGCGCGAAGTGCTAAACTGCGAATTGCTGAGCGGATATAAAAAAGAGTAAAAAATAAAGAAAAGGAACGGAGGATTTGAAAGCTGAAGCTTTTATGCACTGAACCAATGAAACAGGAGATTCCCGCCTTTGCGTGAATGACAAAAGATAAATAATGAAAACAGGATTACTGAACATACTAAAAGGAAAATTTCTGATTAGCGGCGATGCACCAAAGCATTGGTTGTTTATCATTTTCGCCTCCTTTTTGGCGACGGTAATGATTGGTAGTTCCCACAGTGCCGATAAAAAGGTGCATCAGATTGCGGCCTTGAACGAAGAAGTTAAAGAATTGCGAAATGAATTTGTCGACACACGTTCCGATGTACAGCAGTTGAAATTGGAATCTACAGTAATGCAGATTGTGGAAGAAAAGGGGCTCTATCCTTCCGAAGTACCGCCCAAACAAATTAAAGTTAAATCGAAGAAAGAAGAGTAGTGGCCGTTTCGGAAAAAAACATATTGACCCGATTATACGTTGTAGCAGCATGTCTGTTTCTGTTCGCGGGCGCTGTATTGTTCAAGTTGGTGAATATACAAATGGTGCAGGGCGAAAAGTATCGGGCTTTGGCAATGAAGCGTACGGAAAAGATGTTTATCATAGCGCCTAACCGTGGTAATCTTTATTCTGACGACGGCAGTTTGCTGGCCACTTCGGTATCGCGGTATACCATACGTTTCGATGCCGTAACTGTAAGCGATAGCGATTTTAAGGAACATATTGTCCCATTATCGGATGCGCTGTCTGAAATGTTGGACAAATCTTCTTCACACTATCAGCAAGTGCTCAGAAAGGCGAAAGTCAACAAAAACCGTTATGCACTTCTTGCCCGCAATTTGGATTATTCCGAGTATATGGCGGTCAAAGATTTTCCGCTTTTCAATAAAGGTCCGTACAAAGGTGGATTGATCATTGAGCAGAAAACGGTACGCGAACATCCTTTGGGAAAAATCGCCGAGCGCAGCGTTGGCTATGAAAACGTTGATGAAAACGGATACTATTCAGGAGTAGGCTTGGAGAGGGCTTTTGGTGAATATCTTAGGGGTGTCGAAGGAAAACGATTGAAGCAGAAAATTGCGAAAGGCCAATGGAAGCCCATCGGCTGGGAAAATATCGTTGAGCCCAAAGATGGCTACGATCTCGTATCGACTATCGATATCAATATTCAGGATATTGCCCATCATGCTCTATTGGGTCAACTGGAAAAATATAAGGCGGATCATGGTTGTGTCATTGTAATGGAGACCCAAACTGGCGAGGTCAAGGCCATTTCCAATTTGGGCAAAACGAAGGAGGGAAAGTACTACGAACGCCTTAATTATGCTATCGGCGAATCTCATGAACCCGGCTCGACTTTTAAGTTGATGTCAATGATAGCAGTTCTAGAGGATAAGGTTAAAGATACAAGTGACATCATCGATACAAAAAATGGATCTTGGAAAATTTACAGTCATAGGGTAAAAGATTCAAAACACGGTGGGTATGGGAAAATTTCTTTCGGCAAAGCCTTCGAGGTTTCTTCAAATACGGCGTTTGCCCAGGTAATTCACAATGGGTATAAAGAAAATCCTGAAAAATATGTAAACAGTCTGCGTGAAATGGGTATCCATAAAGAATTGGGACTGCCCATAAAAGGGGAAGGAATACCAGTATTGCGTAACCCGGGCGATAAAGGCTGGTCGGGGCTTTCATTGGCCCAAATGGCTTATGGCTATGAAGTTTCAATGACCCCTTTACAGGTATTGACTTTTTACAATGCCATTGCCAACGATGGTGAAATGGTGAAGCCTAGGCTTATCAAAGAAGTAAAGGAGTGGAACCGTACCATTCAAAAATTCGATAAAGAGGTAATAGATGCTTCTATCTGTTCTAAAGAAACTGTTGCCAAGGTGCAAAACTTGCTAAAAAATGTAGTGGAGAAAGAACATGGCACAGGTCATAAGCTCTATTCCCCTAATTTTTCTATGGCCGGAAAAACGGGTACAGCGCAGAAAAACTATGTCTCTAAAGATCCTGATAAGTTGAAATATATTTCGACGTTCGCCGGTTATTTTCCTGCGGATAATCCAAAGTACTCCTGTATCGTAGTCATTCATGAGCCCGATAAAAGTGTCGGGTATTACGGTGCAGATGTTTCGGGACCTGTATTTAAATCCATCGCACAAAAAGTGTATGCGACTTCGCCCTTGACCGATGAGGTCGACATGTTTAATGTAGATGATGAAAAACTGCAGAATTCCCATCAAAAATATTACGCCGAAGCTCAAAAGAAGTACAATAAAGTACCCAATGTAAAGGGTATGAGCGGTATGGATGCCATTTCCATTCTAGAAAACCTTGGCCTTCAAGTAGAGGTAAAAGGTAATGGTAAAGTGAAAAAGCAATCCATTTCCCATGGAACTGATATTAAAAAAGCCAAAAAAATAACGCTCGAACTCTCGTGAAACTACTAAAAGACATATTATATGGCGTAAGCCTTACGGCGGTAAGCGGTACGACCGATATACTTGTTAATGCCATTTGTTTTGACTCACGGAAGGTCGGTATGGACGATGTCTTCGTGGCCATAAAGGGGACCTTGACCGATGGTCACCTCTATATTCAAAAAGCTATCGATCTGGGGGCCAAAGCTATCGTTTGTGAAAAGTTACCTGAACAGATTGTAAACGGTGTTACCTATGTCGAGGCTAAAGATGGGAACACGGCCTTAGCGGTAATGGCTTCGAACTATTACGATAATCCGTCTACAAACCTGAAGTTGGTAGGTGTTACAGGTACCAATGGCAAAACGACCATAAGCAGCCTTTTATATCAATTGTTTAAAAAAGCGGGCTACAAAGTAGGGTTGTTGTCTACCATAAAAATCATGGTCGATAATACGGTTTATGCTACAAGCCATACGACACCCGATGCGCTGACCATAAACGAACATCTTTATTTGATGAACGAGGCAGGTGTCGAGTTTTGTTTTATGGAAGTCAGTTCTCACGGTATCCATCAGAAAAGAACCCAAGGTTTGGTCTTTGAAGGTGCTATTTTCACCAACCTTTCTCATGATCATCTCGACTATCACAAAACTTTTGCCGACTACAGAGGTACCAAAAAAACACTGTTTGACGAACTACCTAAAAATGCTTTTGCCCTAACCAACATTGACGACAAGAACGGCTTGGTAATGTTACAGAATACCAACGCCAGAAAATTCACCTATGCCCTAAAAACCTACGCCGACTATCGCGCCCGAGTCCTGGAAAACCAATTCAGTGGTCAATTGTTAAAGATCAATGATCAGGAACTATGGTCGAAACTAATCGGTCATTTTAATGCCTATAATTTATTGGCCATCTATGCTACCGCAGATCTATTAGGCCTCGAAACTATGGAAACCCTTCGCTTGTTGAGCGAACTCGATAATGTCGACGGGCGTTTCCAATACTTTATATCGACAAAAAAAATTACAGCGATAGTCGATTATGCCCATACACCGGATGCGCTAAAAAATGT
>RCNB010000046.1_pt1 | contig 86725 bp, 71 predicted proteins | sample 2041321 | NCBI WGS metagenome assembly RCNB01 (sample SAMN09708232, study PRJNA481090) | Marine sediment metagenome, whole genome shotgun sequencing project. | reverse complement strand
TGCCACGGACTGGTCGATACGTACGCGGTCCAACAGGATGCGGCGGCCGGCCCCCAAATGGAGGTGACCGGATTCCGAGTTACCCACCGTGTCAGGCGGCATCCCCACCGCTTCCCCTGAGGCCAGCAGCCGTGCGCGGGGAAAATCCCGCCAGGCCGCATCAAAATTCGGAGTCCGGGCCTGCAGGATGAGGTTGCCCCTCTCCTCCTCCCGCAGCCCCCAGCCATCCAGGATGAGCAGCAGCACCTTGCCCCTGGATGAGGGACCATCGGCACCAGAAGCTTCCAGCAGGCTCTGCCCTGTCATCTCTTCAGGGATAGGGAGATCCAAAAGCTCCAGCACGGTGGGCGCCACATCACCGAGTTCACCCTCGGGATGGACGCGCAGGGTACGCGGATCTTCCCGGGAGAAATCCAGGATCAGGAACGGGACCTGGCTGCGGGTATGCCCCGTATTGACCTGGCCGTCCGGGTACAGCCAGTCCTCCACGGTCCCATGGTCTGCGGTCACGACAAGGGTTACTTCCATCTTGCGGCACGCTTCCTGGATCCGCCCCAGTTCCCCATCCACGGCCTCCACAGCCCGCACCACAGCCTCCCGGTTCTCGACATGGCCCACCACATCCACATTAGCCAGGTTGGCCACCAGCAGCGAGCAGGACGGATCCTGCAGTTTGCCCAGGATGGCGTCCGTGACGCCACAGGCGTTCATCTCCGGGCGGCTTGAATAGCAGTCTATTCCTTCCGGCGAAGGGACCACGATCCGCTCCTCCCCCTGAAAATCGCCCTCGTTCTTTCCGTTCATGAAATAGCTGACGTGGACTGCCTTTTCCGACTCCGCGATCTTGCAGACCCCGCGGCCGGACCCGGTTACAACTTCAGCCAAGGTGTTCTGTACCCTCCCCTGCGGGGGAAAGGCGACCTGTACATCGAGGTCCTCACTGTATTCGATCATGGTCACGAAATTCAGAAGTGTATCCGGTTCCAGGGGGAAGTGTGGAAAATCAGGCCGGATGAGGCTCTCCGTGACCTGGATCTCCCGTTCTCCTCGGATATCGTAAAATATCACGTAGTCGCCCCCCTTGAGCCGCCCCAGGGGCTCCCCTTTCTGGTCGAAAGCGACAATGGGCTCGAGCGCTTCGTCTTCCTGGCCCTCCCGGTAGGCCCGGAGGACCGCCTGCGCCATGGGGTCCCTCATCTCAGTGGAAGTGTCCGGTCGATCCTGGTCGTTCATGGGCCTCTCTCTCCGTAAAAAATAAGGCTTTACTATAGAGAGGGAGGGCCGAAATGTCAATCAAGGGGAGAACCCGGCAGCCGACTTGACGAAGCTGGCTCGGGGCCCTAACATGGGGTCGAGGCCCGGGTAAAAAATGCGCTCGGGGCCGAACGTTGGACAATACAAGGAGGGACCATGAAACGCATGCATGTCCTGGTGGCCTTGGGACTAATCCTTTTCGTCTCAGCCCCACTATTTTCCGATGAGAAGAAACCCCTTACCTTCGATGATTTCATCCAAATAAAACGGGTAGCCGATCCCCAGGTCTCACCGGATGGAACACGCGTGGCATACGTGGTCACGGAAATGGACCTCGAAGGGAACTCGAGCAATTCCGACATCTGGCTCATACCGATCAAGGGCGGAGAGGCCCGAAGGCTCACATCGAGCCCCAGGTCCGATTCCCATCCGCGCTGGTCTCCAGACGGCAGGTCCCTGGCCTTCATTTCCAGCCGCAGCGGGACGCCTCAGATCTGGCTCATTAATCCCGACGGAGGGGAAGCCAGACAGCTGACCCGAGTGGCAGCCGGCACTTCAGGTGTGGAGTGGTCACCCACCGGCACTCACCTTGCATTCCTCTCATCCGTATTCCCCGACGCTCCCGACGCCGAGAGCAACGCACGGATGCTCAAGCAGCAGGCCGAAGATCCGGTCAAGGCGAGGATCTTTGACGAGCTCCTTTTCCGGCACTGGAACGGCTGGAGGGAGGGACAGCGGAGCCACCTATTCGTGATCCCGGCCAAAGAGGGAGCTGAGGCAGTGGATGTCAGCCCAGGTGATTTCGACACGCCGCCGATCTCGCTGGGAAGCGCGCAGGATTATGCATTCTCGCCGGACGGAACCGAGATCGCCTTCGTGCGCAACATCGATCCGGAGCTCAGGAAGGGCATCAGCACGAACAATGATGTCTTTATCAATTCCCTGGACGGGAAAAACCTGAAACAGATCACGGACAATCCCGCCAATGACAACGGGATCGCGTACTCGCCCGATGGCCGTTTCCTTGCATACAGGGCCATGGAACGGCCCGGATTCGAGGCCGACCGCTACGAGCTCATGCTCTTCGACCGCCAAGAGGGAGCCAGCCGGAGCCTGACTCACGACGCGGATCTCTCCGTGGGAGATATCCTCTGGGATCCCGCAGGCAGCCGAATTTTCTTCACCTATCAAGACCAGGCCTGGATCGGATTGGCTGCCGCCGGCTTGAAGACTGTGGGAGGAGATCTGGACCTCAGGACGGGCGTGCCGCAGAAGCGTATGATCGGAAGCCCCCAGCTGACACCGGACGGCGGGGCCTTGGTATTCATGGGCCAGGCGATCAATTCCCCTCCCGAGGTTTTCGTCCTCGAGATGGGAGAGGGGAATATGTCTGAGACCCAGCTGACCCATGCGAACGACACCATCCTGGCAAAACTCGACATGCAGCCCCTGGAGGATTTCGTGTTCCGGGGGGCACGGGGCGAAGATGTCCAGGGCCTGCTGGTCAGGCCCCCCGCCTTCTATCCTTCCCGCAAATATCCCCTGGTCATGCTCATCCACGGAGGACCGCAGGGGGCCTGGATGGACAATTTTCATTTCCGCTGGAACGCCCAGATGTTCGCCGCTCCCGGATATGTGGTGGCCATGATCAACTTCCACGGCAGCACCGGCTACGGGCAGGAGTTTACAGACTCCATCTCAGGTGATTGGGGTGGGACGCCGTACCAGGACCTGGAAAAGGGGCTGGATTATCTCACGGATCAATACGAATTCATCGATGCCGACCGCATGTCCGCTGCCGGTGCTTCCTACGGCGGATACATGATCAACTGGATCGAGGGACACCAAAACCGCTACCGCTGCCTCATCTCGCATGCCGGCGTCTACGATCTTCGATCCATGCATGGGGCCACTGAAGAGCTGTGGTTCCCGGAGTGGGAGTTCCGGGGCACTCCCTGGAACAGCCCCGAGCAGTACTCCAAGTGGTCGCCCAGCCTATTGGCCAAGGACTTCGAAACTCCTTGCCTGGTCATCCACGGCCAGCTGGATTTCCGTGTCCCTGTCACACAGGGATTTCAGCTGTTCACTGCGCTCCAAAGAAAGGACGTGCCGTCCAAGCTGTTGTATTTTCCGGATGAGGGGCATTTCATCACGCGACCCAAGAATGCCGAACTGTGGTGGCGGACCATGCTCGACTGGCTGGCCCTTTACTTGAAGTAAGGGCCTCGCATCAGTCCAGCCGCAGATCCAGCAGTGAGAGAGGATCCACGCGGCTGTCCAGGATGCGGACGCTCCAGTGCAGGTGAGGCCCGGTAACCCTTCCCGTGGCCCCCACCTCTCCGATCAGGTCGCCCTTGTGAACCAGGGAGCCCTCCTCTACCGACATCCGCGAAAGGTGGAGATAGACTGAGAAAACCCCCAGTCCGTGGTCAATGATGATCGTATTTCCGGCGTAATAGAGTCCGCGGATCAGGACCACACGCCCCGAATTGGAGGCCCGCACCGGCGTGCCGTGAGGAGATGAGATGTCGACGCCGCTGTGTGGGGAGCGCGGTTGATCATTGAAGACCCTGCGCCTGCCGAAATTGGGATTGACGCGGCCGTCCGTAGGCAGCTCGAAAGAGCCCTCCCCCAACCAGTCCGGGCTGAAATGGGAATAGATCGACCGCGTAAGCTCCGCCTCGAGGCGGATCCGCTCCAATGCCTCGGCAGGGGGAGTTACGTACTTCGGATCCACCCTGAGCCGCTCGACAGGGAAGTCCTTTGCGATCACCTCGATATCTTGTGTGATGGTGCTCAGCGTCCCATCCTCGAGTTGGGCGGTCACTGTCAGCGGATAGACACCGGGGCGGAGCTCCAGGTCGAGCCCCAGGAAGGCGATGTGATCTCCGGATGCCCCGTTCTTCCAGAGACCGACTTTTTCCCCTGAAAAACGGAAGTGGGCCTGTCTGACTGCGGCCTGGGACTTGAGTGTCACGCGGAGGACCTCGCCCGGCTGCAGGGAACGGTAGTCGAGCCGGACTTCCGGATTAGGGAGAGGACTTTCCTGGCCGCTGTACACGTTCACCGGAGGCAGCGTGCAGATCAGGCCGATCAGGATCACGGCCGGGAGCACACGGCTCATGAGCCGGATACGTGGGGACGTAAGATGCGGCCCGGGAGCTGGCCGGTGTGCTCGGAGTTTTCGATCACGACCTGGCCGTTCACGATGACATGTTCGATCCCAGCGGGATACTGATGCGGCTCCTTCCAGGTTGCCAGGTCGGCCACACGTTCCGGATCGAAGATCGTGATATCGGCGAGCTTGCCGCTCTGCAGGAGGCCCCGTCCTGCGAATCCGAATTTTTCCGCTGGCACGGACGTCATCTTCCTTATCATCTCTGGCAGTGGAAGGATCTTTTCCTCCCGGATGTACTTGCCCAGCACGCGTGGGAAGGTGCCGTAGGAACGCGGGTGTGGCTTTCCCTTGCCCAATTCCCCGTAGGGGGCCAGGGCCGAGCCATCGCAGCCCACCCCGACCCTGGGATGAGACAGGATGCGCTTCAGGTTGTCCTCGTCCATCATGAAGATGATCTGGCTCACGCGGTTGTTCTCCTCGATCACCAGGTCGCGCATGAATTCAAAAGCATCCGTACCGGTTTCCTGCATGCCCTCCAGCACACTCTTCCCCTCGTAGTGCCTGTTCTTGTCCGTTGCCACAGAGGCGATAACCACCTTGTCCCACGAACCGAGCTTTTCCTCCCGTTCGCTCACGTAGGTCCTGAGCCTGCTCTCCAGGGTCGGGTCCTTCAGCCGAGCCAGGAATTCCGCGGTGGTTCCCTGCAGGGCCCAGAGAGGAAAGTTGAAGCTGCTGAATCCTGTGGATCCGGCGATGTAGGGATAGCGGTCGCAGAACACATCGATCCCCTCCGCCACCGCCCGATCGATCCGGGCCAGTGCATCGTCGATCTTGTGCCAGTTCCGGGGATAGGCGATCTTGAAATGAGATATCTGTAGTCCGGCGCCGGTCCTGCGGGCCACGCCTATGGCTTCGTCCAGCGCCTCCAGCAGTTGGTCGCCCTCGTCCCGCATGTGTGTGGCATAGAGCCCCCCGTGCTCCACGGCCACACGGCACAGTTCAGCCACCTCATCCGGCTGGGCAAAGCTGCCCGGGGCGTATTCCAGACCAGTTGACAGGCCCAGGGCACCGTTTTCCATGCTATCCTTCACCATGGCCTTCATCCGTTCCAGCTCATCGGGTTTGGGAGGCCGATCGTTGAATCCCATGGCCGCGCCGCGTATGGTCCCCTGCCCCACATAGGTGGCATAGTTGAGGGCCACACCGGTTTCCTCCATCCTTTCGAAAAATCCTTTGATATCCCGCCAGGTCAGATCGATGTCGTAGGCCTCCTTCAAGGCTGCCTGGTTTTCTTCGAAGACCTCATCCGCCACAGGGAAAGGTGAGGCCCCGCAGTTCCCGCTGATAACAGTTGTTATACCCTGACGGATGTGGCTCTCCGCCTTGGGATTATAGAGCAGGTTGACATCGGAATGGTCGTGTGTGTCGATAAACCCGGGGCATACGTTTTTGCCTCGAGCATCCAGCACCTTCTTGCCCCAGGAGACCGGGAAGTTGCCTACCTGGATGATGCTGTCTCCCACGATGCCGACATCCGCCGTTCGGGGTGCGGCACCCGTTCCATCTATCACTGTCCCGCCCGAGATCAAGAGGTCAAATTCCTGCCTCTTGCTGCAGCCCTTGAGAAGGATCCCGCATCCCCCCAGCCCTGCGGCAGCAGCGGCCCGAGACGTATGTTTGAGAAAATCCCTTCGTTTCATGGTCCTTGCCATTTCGATCTCTCCCTACGGATCTATCGCCTCATTATTTATATAGGAACTATACAGACTTGTCCACCACCAGGCTTTCTCTGAACAGACTCCTTTCAGGGTGGGTTAGGCGGGGGTGGTTGGGTAGGTCCCCTGCGAATACAGACTGAAACAATTTACTTCACTTACTAATTCCTTTATCCTGAAACCTCATGCCCTCCCCTTTCTGAGGGCCATGGCCAGATGCCTGGACTCGGGCAGACCGGCTGCTGAGGATTTAATCCTCGAGGAGGGGAAATGCGGTTTTCACGGCGAAACTTCCTGCAATACCTCGGAGGGGTGGGCCTCCCGGCCGTAGGCCTCTCTCTCCCCCCATCGATCAAGCGGAGGCGGTACTTGAAGGCCGATAGGGACCCGTCCTCGGCCTTGTTCGAATCCTGGATAGAGATCGATCTGGGCCGCCTGTCTCGCAACCTCGATGGACTTCGCGACATGGTCAAGCGGCCCGTGCTGGCTGTGATCAAGGCCAATGCCTACGGACACGGCCTTCTGGAGGTGGGAGCATTCCTGGACAGTGCCGGCATCGCAGGCCTCATGGTCTGCCGGCTGGCCGAGGCCGTACGGCTGCGGGAATCGGGAGTGACCTGCCCCATCTACAATTTCGGCCCGCTCCTCTCCGGTGCATCCGAGTCATTGATCCGGAATCGGATCACTCCAATACTCTCGGACCAGGGGCACGAGGAGCTAGCTCGGACCGCACAAAGAATGGGAGTGCGGATCCAAGTCCATGCCCATGTCGACACCGGGATGCACCGGGTAGGGATCCCTGAGGCCGGGGCCCTATCCATCCTCCAGGAGCTCACGCGCCAAGAAAGCGTCGAGCTCACCGGCCTGTCCACCACTCTGACAGAAGATCCGGAGTTCGACCGCCGGCAGCTGGACCGTTTCAAGGAAATCTGCAAACAAACCCGAGAGAGAGGGGGGACCGGTCCGGTCCTCCGCCACGCCGCCAGCAGTGGAGGGATTTTCGGACACCCCGATTTTTTCCTGGACATGGTGCGTCCCGGGATCGTGCTCTATGGAGGCTATCCGAACGCTGCCACAAGGAAGGAAGACAGGCTGAAGCTCGAGCCCGTGCTCTCCTTCAAGACACGTGTGGCCGAGGTCAAGACGCTGAACCCGGGAGATGGGGTTTCGTATCACAGGGCCTACCGCGCAGCACGGAAAGAGAGGATCGCAGTCCTCCCGGTGGGGTATTCTGACGGGTATCCCCCCCGGGCCGTTGGAAGGGGTCACGTGCTCCTCGGAGGGCTCCCCTGCCCGATCATCGCCAGTATCACGGCCAATCACATGGAAGTGCGGCTGCCCCGGGGGCTTTCAGTGAACACGGGAGATGAGGCCGTGCTGATCGGCACACAAGGACAGGAGTCGGTCACTGCGGACGATGTGGCGGAATGGGCTGAGGCCTCCAATTACAGGATCCTGATCGGGATGAATTCTCGACTGCCGAGGGTAGTGGCCACATCCTGACCCAGCCCGCGTGTCAGATCCGCGACATGAAATCTTCTATGGATTCCAGGGCGCGGCCGGTCGCACCGCGCAGGGATTCGAGTGTCTCATGGGCCGCATCTCCCATCCGCCGCAGCTCCTCTGGATCGTTCAACCGGAACATCGCCTCGAGATCTTGAGCATCGCTGACCTGACGCGCAGCACCGTTCCGCAAAAAGATCGCTGCAAGATGAGAAAAATTATCCATGTGGGGTCCGAAAAAAACCGGCTTGGCATAGAAGGCAGGCTCCAGCAGGTTCTGGCCTCCCCAGGGGATCAGGCTCCCTCCGATGAAAGCCGCATCCGCAAGGGCGTAGAGTCGGGCCAGCTCCCCGATGGTATCGAGGACCAGCACGTCCCAAGTGTCTCCCGGCCGGGCCATGGTCTTTCGCCGGACGTTCAGCCCCTGGTTCTCCGCAAGCTTCACGATCTCGGGACCACGATCCAGGTGCCGTGGAGCCAGGATCAGCCGCAGGCCGGGTCGGTTGGACCTGGCCGCGGCAAACGCTTTCAACAGGGGCTCGTCTTCACCGCGATGCGTGCTCCCGGCCAGGATCACTCTAGAGTCGGCCGGGATGCCCAGCGACTTCCGCTGATCCCGGACCTCATCTTCAGAGAAACAGGGAAGCTGGACCTCGACCTTTAGGTTTCCGCAGACCTGGATCCGATCCCCCTCGATGCCGGTGCCTTCCAGGGACTCCCGGTCTCGCTCCGTCTGGACCTGAAAGAGATCGATGGGCCTCAGCACGCGCCGCATGAGCCATTTCAGGCGGGAATACCTGCGCGCTGACCTGGGGGAGATCCGGCCGTTGATCAAGAGCACGCCGCGGCTCTGGAGCCCGGCCTCCCGGATGAGCTGAGGCCACAGTTCCGATTCAACCAGCACAAAGACCCCTGGCTTCAGCCGCCGGAAATAGCGCCGCAGGATCCATTTAAAATCAAAGGGAATGAAGAAGATGTGATCCGCAGAGCCCAACTTTTTTTCAGCCAGGCGAAGGCCGCTGTGGGTCAAAGAGGAGACATACAGATCCCATTCGGGGTGTTTTTCTTTGAGGCGTCGGACCAGGTGTTGGAGAGACAGGACCTCTCCCACGGAGACGGCATGCAGCCATACGGACGCTTTGCCGGTCGGCTCAGGCGGAAGACACAGCCCCAGCCTCTCTCTCAGGTGCAGTGGCTCTTTCCGGATCAATCTGGTCCTGACCATGTAAACCGGGAGATGGACCACGAGAGCGAGGAGAAGCAGCAGGGAATAGATCGGATACATATTCTCCCACGAATATACCGGATTTTGTCCCGGAATTCTAGGTATTCCCTTTTTCTCCCAAATCTGGTATCCTACGGAGGTTATTTTTACAACTGTGAAGTCAGCTACCGATTTGGAAGGATAAAATGGCAGAGAAGCAAGACGAAAAAGACAAGACCGAGATCGAAACCTCGGATAAGACAGAAAAAGAAGAGAAAAAGGCCGCAAAAGCGGCACCAAAGAAAACAGCAGAGAAGAAGGAAAAGCCTCAGGCTGAGGAAGCAGAGGCGCCGGAAGAGAAAAAGACCGAAGAGACGGCGGATGAGAAGGAAGCCGCCGCCGAAAAGGAAAAAGAAGAGGTCGAACCGGCAGCCGAAAAGGAGAAAGAAAAAATAGGTAAAGAGGACAAAAAAGAGGAAGAGGAAGAAAAAGAAGAAGATCCACCCACGGAGCCTCCTGCAGAACCGGTAGAAGAAAAGCCGGACGCAGAGGCCACCAGCGCGGAAGAGGCAGAGAAGGAACTCAAGCCTCAGGAGGAAGAGGAAGGAAAAGAAGAGGCCGCAGAGGCCAAACCTGCGGAAGAAAAGCCTGAGACCAAACCGGCTCCCGCTCCCGAACCGGAAGCGAAACCGGAGCCACCGGCACCGGAAGAGGCCGGAGAAGCGGCAAGCGAAGAGGCACCGGCTGCAGAACCGGGGAAGAAAAAGAAAGTCAACCAGATGACCCTGACAGAGATCGATGCCAAGCTTAAGGACGTGCTAGCCTCCCAGGGAGGACTCCATTCAAAGTACGCCCGACAACTGCTCCAGAGAAAAAAGACGCTCACACCTCAATAAATTTCTGCACCAGATCTAGCCGCGATCTATCTCATCCATTTCATCTCAAGCCACCTTCAACATTAACGGCGGACACCCGCTGAGGACGTAACTCCAATAATAAGGGACGCTTACACAGTTCTCCGCGATTTACATTCCGCCCTAATTTTAGTAAGATAGGAAAACCATAACAAGGAGAACAATACGTGCTTACAAAAGAAGCGAAAAGCGACATCATCGGCGACAACAAACTCCATGCCAAAGACTCTGGCTCACCTGAAGTTCAGGTCGCCTTGATTACATCGCGCATCAACTATCTGTCCGAACATTTCAAAACCCATGAAAAGGACCATCACTCCAAACGAGGCCTCCTGAAGCTCGTTGGACGCAGGAAACGGCTGTTGGCGTACCTTAAGAAACAGGACCAACAACGTTACGAAGAACTAATTAAAAAGCTGAAGCTGCGAAAATAGCCTCAGCAAAAAAAAAAGGAAAATATGTCAGACAACACAATCACTCTAAACATCAACAACCTTCCGCTCACCATCGAGCTGAACAAATTCGGCCGACAGGCGGACGGCACAGCCTATGTGCGTTACGGGGACACCATCGTCTTCATGTCCGCATGTTCCAAGAAAGAGGTCAAGGAGCACAAGCCCTTCCTCCCCCTGATCGTGGATTACCGCGAGAACACCTATGCCGCCGGGAAGATCCCGGGCGGATTCTTTAAGCGAGAGGGGCGTCCCTCTGAGAGGGAGATCCTCATCGCCCGGATGATCGACCGGCCCATCAGAACGCTGTTCCCAGAAGGCTACACCTTCGACACCCAGCTCGTGGGAATGCTCCTCTCGGCCGACATCGAGAACGATCCAGATACGCTGGGGATCATCGCGGCCTCCGCCTCCCTCTATTTTTCCGACATCCCTTTCACAACTCCTCTGGGAGCCGTGAGAGTCGGGCTGATCGACGGCGAATTCATCATCAATCCACCCAAGAGCCAGCTAGACAAATCCCCCCTGAACCTGGTGGTCGTCGGCAATGAGCAGGGAGTCGTCATGCTCGAAGCCGGAGCCCTGGAAGTCTCGGAAGAGACCGTCATGAAGGGCATCGAGGCGGCCATGGGCCCCATCAACCAGATCATCCAGGCCCAGAAAGACCTGTTCGCCCGCAAAAACATCCAGAAGCGCCCCTTCTCTTCTCCTGAGCTAAATCAGGATAAATTTCAGGAGATCGAGGCCAAATACGGCACAGCCCTGATGGACGCCCTCCTATCAGAGAATCAGACCACTCGCAACGAGAAAAAACGCGCCATCCAAGATGAGGTCTTCGCATCCCTCCCCGAGGACGATCCGGATCAGGCAAGGGAAGCCAAGGAACTGCTCTACCAGGTCCAGAAAAAGCTGGTACGCAAAAGCATCACCGAAGAAAGCAAGCGCCCGGACGGACGCTCCTTCGAACAGATCCGGCCCATCACCATCCAAACCGGCTTTCTTCCCCGCACTCATGGCTCCGCTGTATTCACACGGGGCGAGACCCAGTGCCTGGCCACGGTAACCCTGGGGACCTTCGAAGACACTCAGCGGATCGATAGCCTGGGTGAACAGGGCGAGAAGCGTTTCATGCTGCACTACAATTTCCCGCCTTTTAGCGTGGGAGAAGTCCAGTTCCTGCGCGGCCCCGGTCGGCGTGAGATCGGACACGGGGCCCTGGCCGAAAAATCCATCCGGCTCGCCGTTCCTAAGGACGAGGGCGAGTTCCCCTATACCATACGTATCGTCTCCGATGTCCTCGAATCCAATGGTTCGTCTTCCATGGCCACGGTGTGCGGCAGCGTGCTGGCGCTGATGGATGCAGGCGTTCCCATTACCATGATCCCGGCAGGGATCGCCATGGGTGTTGTAAAAGACGGAGAGAAATATTCCGTACTCACCGACATTGCCGGGCTGGAGGATTTCTTCGGCGACATGGACCTCAAGGTGTCAGGAACGGAGAAAGGCATCACGGCCATCCAGATGGACCTTAAGATCCCCTTCCTGCCGCTCCCGGTCCTGGAAGAGGGACTGATCAAGGCAAAAGCGGCCCGCCTGCAGGTGTTGGCCAAGATGAAGGAGGCTCTCCCCGCTCCGCGCCCCGAGCTCTCTCCATACGCACCCCGGATCATCACTGTGTTTATCAATCCCGAAAGGGTGGGAGAGGTCATAGGCCCCTCCGGCAAGATCATCAAACGGATCGTGGCGGAGTCCAAGGCCAAGGTCGAGATCGCAGAGGACGGCAAGATCACCATCGCTTCCCCGGACATGGAAGCCGTGAGACTCGCGGAAAAAATGATCCGGGATATCACCGAAGAGGCGGAAGTAGGGAAGGTCTACGAGGGCAAGGTCGTGCGCCTGGAAGAATACGGCGCCTTCATCCAGATACTGCCCAATGTGGACGGACTGCTGCACATCTCCGAGGTCTCTCACCAGAGGACGAACAACATCCGGGATGCCATGGGGATGGGCCAACTGGTCCGCGTCAAGGTCGTCTCCATCGACGACAACAACAAGGTCCGCCTGAGCAAAAAGGCCCTGGAAGAGGGTGGGGAGCGTGACAACTCCTCGAATCGGGACAGGGACCAGAGGGACAACCGGGACCGGGGAGACTATCGGAGCCGCGACCGGAGAGATTCCCGCGATCGGGACCAAAGAGGCGGCCGCGGTGGATATCCCAACCGGGACCGCAACAACAAGGACAAATCGTAAGGCCTGAATCGCTCATGACCGGTGGCGACATTTTAATGAATTGGTCGGGTTAGCCGACTAAACAGAAGTACGGCAATGCTACGAACTTCTGATAATAAAAAGGGATTCACACTCGTCGAGATGCTGACGGCCATGGCTATCGTGGCCGTTCTGGCCATGGTGGCCATTCCCCTGGCTAAGGTCACGATAAAGCGCGGCCGGGAGATCGAGCTGCGCCGAGGCTTGAGGATCATCCGTCAGGCCATCGATGAATATAAAAAACTGGCAGACGAGGATAAGTTCGAGTTCGACGAGGACACGGAAGGCTATCCACCCGACCTGCAGACACTGATCGAAGGGGTGGAGGTGACCGAATCCAAAGACGGGAGCGAGGTCACCAGAACGGTGAAATTCCTGCGCCGCATCCCACGCGATCCCATGACCAACTCCTATGACTGGGGGATGCGTTCCTACCAGGATGATTTCGACTCCACTTCCTGGGGCGGGGAAAGCGTTTATGACGTCTACACGCGCAGCCAGGGCATTGCCTTGGATGGCACGTTCTACTTCGAATGGTGAGCGGGAGGACTGCAGGTTCAAGTGGGAGGACATCAATGAAAAAAGAACAGAGCCGTCGAGGATTCACTCTGATCGAGATGGTCATCGTTCTGGCGCTCATCGGTATCCTGGTGGGAGTGGGCATCCCTCAGTACAAGACCGCACTCAAACGCGGGAAAGAGGCCGTGCTCAAGGAAAACCTGCATACCCTGCGAGTCATACTTAACCAGTACTATATCGACAAAAAGAAATACCCCATGACCCTGTACGCACTGGTCGATGAGAGATACCTCCATTCCATGCCCGTAGACCCCTTCACACGCTCGAATGAGACTTGGGAGGAGGTCATGGAGGAACTCACCGAAGACGACATGCTGTCAGGAGTGATCCCCGGCATCGCCGATGTGCGGTCGACAGCCGAGGGATTGGGGCTGGACGGGACCCCATTCAACACATGGTAGAAGCCGGTTCCAAGGAGTACTCTCCTGTACGGCTGCAATATAGGGGGGGGAGATCCGGCATGGGTCGAGGAGGATTCACGCTCCTCATCGTGATGTTTGCGATCTTCCTGCTCACGCTGGGACTCATGATCGCCGTGCCGGTCTGGCAGACACAGATCCAGCGGGAGCTGGAAGAAGAGCTGATCTTCCGAGGAGAGCAGTATGTGGAGGCCGTACGCCTCTATCAGACCAAGAATCCGGGACAATTCCCGGAAAATTTCGATGAGCTGATCGAGGAAAAGTTCCTGCGGCGATTCTATCCGGACCCCATGACGGATCACGGGGAGTGGAACGTGATCCTCTTGAGCCAAAGGGGTGGTGCCGGCCGGGGGGGAGCAGGGCAGGAGGGGACCGTCGTCTTTCTGCGCAAAGCCCGGCAGCGAGATCGCACCGGGAGGCCACCGCAGGGCCGCCCAGGCACACAACAGCGAGGCCGTGCGGGTCCGCAACAGGCTCCCGCCGCGCCGCAGCAGATCCTGATCGCACCCCTGAATGTCCTGGATTCGATCGAGAATGCCAGCATCATCGGCGTCGTCTCCACTTCAGACAGGGAGTCCGTGCGCATCCACAACGAACAGACTTCCTACGACAAGTGGCTCTTTTTCTACGGCCAGGATCCGGAAAAGATGCCCGAGATCATCTACTACGGCCAGGAAGATAAGGACGAATGAGTCAGGGGCCTATCCTCATCATAGCCGGTGAGAGTTCCGGAGACAAACACGGTGCCTCCCTGGTGCAGGCCTTCCGGGAGCACGATCCTTCCGTCGAGTTCCTGGGTGTGGGTGGCGCCAGGATGCTTGAAGCCGGAGTGCAGCTGATCGGTACGATCGAAGAGCTCGCCGTGGTCGGGATATTCGAGATCATCTCAGAGCTGCCCCGGATCCGGCGCGTCTTCAACCGGATCAAGCAGGCGGCCCGTGTCCAGCGTCCCCGGGCTGCCATCCTCATCGACTTCCCTGACTTCAATCTGCGCCTGGCCCGCTTTCTAAAGAAACAGCACATCCCCGTGCTCTACTACATCAGCCCCAGTGTGTGGGCCTGGAGGAAGAACAGGCTCAAGGCCATCCGGAAGACCGTCAACAAGATGATGGTGATCTTTCCTTTCGAGGAATCCTTGTACAGAGAAAACGGCATCGCATCCATATTCGTCGGCCATCCTCTGCTGGAACAGATCGGAACCACTGCGCCTCGAGAAGAGGTTTTTCTCAGGCACGGTTTCGATCCGGCCCTTCCTTTCCTGGTACTGCTGCCGGGAAGCCGTGGAAGTGAGATCCGGTATCATATGCCAACCCTGATGGCCGCGGCCGGCCGGATCCGGGCCGAGTCCGGTGCCCAGTTCGCTTTGCTGCAGGCAGAAAACCTGGACGCCGGAGAGGTCCGACGCCTGATCCCCGGGGACATGGAGCCGGACATCCACATCATATCCGATCCGCGGGAATATCATGATGTTCTGGCTGCCGGAGATATGGCACTTTCCGCCTGCGGAACGGCCAACCTGGAAGCTGCACTGCTCGAAACTCCGGTCCTGGCTTTCTACCGCATATCTCCCCTGACATATGCACTGGGGAAGCCATTCGTCAAGGTCAACCGCTACAGCATCCTCAACATTTTGGCCGGGAGGGACATCGTCCGCGAACTGATCCAGGGGGATTTCACTCCTGAGAACCTCACCCGGGAAACCCTGCGGCTGCTGGGTTCTGCTTTGGAACGCGAAGCGATGGTCCGGGAGTTCCGATCGATAAGAGAATCTCTGGGGAAGTCTAGAGCATCCCTTCGAGCCGCCGATGAACTCAAGGCCCTGCTGGATCAGATCGAAGCCGCGGACTCAGGGATCAAGAAGGCCGGACCAATGGAACGAACCGCACTGGGATCAGGGTCTTCCGAGTGAACTTACGACTGCCGCGAGTGATCAGGACCAGATCCTGAAAAGACGAACCCACCGGTAGGATCATGCGCCCCCCCTCCCGGAGCTGATCCTGCAGCGTCTCCGGGATGGATTCAGGCGCAGCCGTGATGATGATGCTGTCATAGGGAGCGAATTCCTCCCAGCCTATTGCTCCATCCCCAATGCTGAAGCGGATGTTCCTGTACTCAAGATCCTCGAGGAGCTTCCGGGCTCTGTTCATGAGGCCCGGAAGGATTTCCACTGTGCTGACCGACGCTACCAGTTCGGCCAGCACGGCAGTCTGGTAGCCAGATCCTGTCCCGATCTCCAGCACAGAGAACTGGGGCTGGAGCTCCAGGGCCTGAGTCATGTAGGCCACAATATAGGGCTGAGAAATGGTTTGTCCCTCTCCGATAGGAAGCGGCTCATCATTGTAGGCATGCCCGCGCATATCATCTGGAACAAAGAGATGCCGGGGAACGTCCCGCATGGCCTCCAGGATCCGCGAGTCCCGGATGTCACGGGTGCCAAGCTGCGTATGGACCATCTGCCCCCGTGCCTTTTCGTATTCTTGATCATTCATGATGTGCACCGAAAGTTTCCTCCGAAAGCATCATAACCGATCATGCGTGTTCCCGGACTTCCCGAGCACGCCGAGTTTCGTGCGATCAATAGGCGCGGGCGAAATAGACCTGCTTCCTCCCCTGCTCACCGCAGCAGATGCAGGCTCCCGATGCGCCGGTGCGATCGGACTCCATCACTACGACGCGGATGGTGGCCATGGTCTCTTCCTTGATCCTATCCTCGCACTCAGCCGCTCCGCACCAGAGCGTTTTGATGAATCCACGGCGCTCTTCTATAACGGATTTGAATTCCGCATAGTCGTTTACCTCATGCGTGTTGTCTTCCCGGAACTGCAGGGCCTGATCAAAAAGGTTCTGCTGGATCTCATCCAGGAGAGCCTGCACCAGAGGAGCCAGCCCATCCAGCGAAAGCGGCTGCTTCTCCCGCGTGTCCCTCCGTACGGCCAGGGTTTTGTGGTTCTTGACATCCCTGGGACCGATCTCGAGTCGGAGGGGCACACCACGCATCTCCCACTCGGAGAATTTCCAGCCGGGCGTGAAGCCCTCGCGGTCATCCAGTTCAACCCGCATGCCCGCCTCCCTGAGAATCCGGGCGGTGTCCTGGGCCACGGGCAGGACCGTCTCCTTCCAATCCTCCCCGATGGTAATGGGAACGATGACGATCTGTATAGGAGCGATCCGCGGGGGAAACCGCAGGCCGGAATCGTCCCCGTGCGCCATGACCACGGCCCCGACCAGCCGAGTCGAAACGCCCCAGGATGTCTGCCAGGCATACTGCAGCTGCTGGTCCTGGTCCTCGAACCGGATGTTGAACACCTTTGAAAAGTGCTGGCCCAGGTTGTGCGAAGTCCCCATCTGGAGGGCTTTGCCGTCGGTCATCAGGCCCTCGATGCAGTAGGTCATCTCGGCGCCGGCAAACTTTTCCTTATCGGTCTTCTCCCCGGAGAGCACCGGTATCGCCAATTCCTTTTCCGCAAAAGTCCGGTACAGATCAAGGATCTTGAGGGTCTCGGCCTGCCCCTCCTCTGCCGTGGCATGGGCCGTGTGACCTTCCTGCCACAGGAATTCCGTGGTGCGCAGGAAGGGACGCGTGACCTTTTCCCACCGTACGATGTTGGCCCACTGATTGATCAGAACCGGCAGATCCCGGTAGGACTTGATCCATTTGGAATACATGCTGCCGATAATAGCCTCGGAGGTAGGCCGTACGGCCAGGCGCTCCTCCAGCTCATCATGGCCGCCGTGAGTGACCCAGGCCACTTCCGGCGAGAATCCCTCCAGGTGCTCCGTCTCTTTCTCGAGGAAGCTCTCGGGAATGAACAAGGGGAAATAGGCATTCTCGTGCCCGGTCTCTTTGATGCGCCTGTCCATCAGTCTCTGGATGTTCTCCCAGACCGCATAGCCGTAGGGACGGATGATCATCATCCCTTTGATGGGGGCATAGTCCGCCATCTCGGTCTTGCGGATGACCTCGATGTACCAGCGGGAAAAATCTTCGCTCTTGGCTGTAATATTCTTCACTAAACGTTCTTTATCAACCACTTCGTACTCCTGATGAGATTCCCAGTCATTCTAGCCCTGACCCCTGAATTTGTCAAGAAACCGGTTTCTTCCCCATGGCCTGCACCCACCACAATTCATCTCGCACAGGCGGGCCTGGAATGAAGGGCGCTTTCAAAGGGGGGTTATTAAGGAAAATACTGGAATCACACGACTTACAAGCGAGGGGTCAGGCCGGCTGTTTTCCGGGGGTATATAGCGGTGGGTATTTCGGTCAGTCCATTTTCACCCCCTGAATCATCCCCAAAGGTGATTGTCCCCTAAATTGGGCTGTGGCAAAGTAGTATCACACTGAATATCGTCAAGGAAAAGGAAGCGAATATGGCGAATACTAGGTCCGACGAAAGGCTATTGGACTCAACCTTCCAGGAAGAAGGTTTTGACATGCCGCTCCCCACCATTGTGGAGGGAGTCGCAGCTTCCGGAGACCGTTTTACGGAGAAGACCGTGCTTTCTTACATTAGCCAAAACGGATCCTCCTTCTGGTTGACCACCGAAGTCAAGATGGGTGGGGACCTGAGACTGACCGTTGACCTGCCCTCCCAAATGGACGAGGACAAGGATCTGAAGCTGATCATTAAAGGAAAGGTCATCTTCCTGGAGGCCCCAAAGAATCACAATGGCAGACACCGTGTGTCGCTGAAATTTGAAAATAAATACATTATCGATGAAAGAAAATAGAGCAGAGCCAAGGAAGAAAGGGCCGGTCGGTGAATTAGCCTCTATGGAGGAGATGCTGAGTCAAAATATCACCGGAGGAATCATCTCTAGAAGCGATTGTGCTAAACCCGGTCATCTGCGAGAATCGGGGACACCATGCGATTAAACCAGGAAATTGAAAAAACTGCTATCCCCTGCAATTTACGCCAGTCAAAGACGGAGAGATGTTTCGATCTTTCTCTTTCTGTCTCAGTGAATGGAATAGATGCCGAGAACAAAGATTTCGAGGAGACCACCGAGCTATCCACCATCAGTTCTCAGGAAGCGGTCTTCTGGCTCAAGAATAAGGTCATCATCGGTTCAAAGCTGGTGCTTGCCCTCAATGTGCCCAAGACACTCATCCTGGTAAATCAAATGAACCTGATCGTTTCCGGAGAGGTCGTCTTCGCCAGTACTGATCCCAGCAACCGGAATAAACAGCTTGTTTCCATCCAGCTGGACCGGATCTACAAGATCCAGCCCATCTACGCGGCATCCCCCTGACGCCAGCCAACCACCCCCATATGCGTTCCCACCCACCCAGGGTGCTCTAAGCAATGCGAAGCGCCCGATCAGCTCCCATGAGTGTTCCTACCCACCCTTACAGCTCTATCGATTCCGGTATTTCAGCACCCCATTTGTGCTTCCACCCCCAAAGGTTATCAGTACAACACGTCTCCAGTCCGCCTCTATTGGTGCACGCTCACCACTTTGGCGCTGACTCAGGATTGTTCGCCCGTCTCCTCCATCGCCTGGGCTTGTTCAGATCCGAGTGCATGGGGAGGTGGGCGGGTACCCCGCTCGGCATGAGCAAGCCGGAGGCAGTCTTGACATTGAAAAACCGTTCTTATACCATATTCACAAATATGAGGAAACTGTATCCGAAATCAGTAAAAAGGGATGGAAACTAAACCATCATGACAAAAAAAGAGACAAATGCCTTGGATGAAAAGAAAATCACAACTCTGATCTACTGCACTTCGGATCTGATCCTGGCTGGGATTGTCCGGGCGCTGGAAAACGCAGGGGGTGTGGATGTCGTCAGCGTGGAGAAGAGTACGATAGACTCTTTCCTGGCGGCTATCAAGGACCACAAACCTCAGGTCGTACTGCTCACAACCTCTGAGCCCATGCCCAATCTACGGGAGGTCTGCAAGGCCGTTCGCGATATCGCTGAGACCAACAAGATCAAAACCCAGCTCATGCTGTTGGGCAACATTCCCTCGCACGAAGAGGTGGTGGGCCTCATGAATGTGGGGGTGCGGGGCTACTTCGATCTGAACGAATCCGCGGAACAGCTGGCTGAGGCCCTCCGGGTCGTGCACAAGGAAGAGATCTGGCTGCCCAGGGACAAGATGAGCAGCATCATGGACCGCATCATTTCCGTGGTGGGAAGGGACCTCAAAGAAAAGACCCTGGACCAGCTCACTCCCACAGAGTTCCAGGTCCTGCGCCACATAGGGCAGGGCAAGAGCAACGATGATATCGCGGACGCCATGTTCATCAGCAAGAACACGGTCCGGTCCCATATCAAGAGCATCTATGCGAAGCTGGACACACACAGCCGACTCCAGCTCGCCCTGTATGCAATCAATTCGGCCCTATTTTAAACTGTTCGAGGTAAACGACCATGGCAAATGAAACCGAATCGAAAAAACAAAAGACAACCATTTTTGATGAGAACGATACACTGGCCGAACTGATCCGCAACCGGAGGAGCGAGTGGAGATTCGATCTCCCGCTGCCCGCCATGGCGGAAGGCGTACTCCCCAATGGCGACACTTTCCACGAAAAGACCACCCTTCAGAACATCAGCTCGGGAGGCGCCTATTTCACACTGGATTCGGGCGTGACCGTTGACTCGAAACTCGACCTCATTATCGACCTGCCCCCCAACCTCACAGATGGCAAGCGCGTACGCCTGCGCCTCCGAGGCCTGACGGTCCGGCTGAGCAAATCGAGCGGTGCCGGCAAGAAACAGGGAATCGCGTTGTGTTTCGACGAAGACTACGAGTTCGTCACCGAAGATCGAGACTAGGGATACACTCGCCACCCGCTCTTGCTGTCGGGGCCAAAACAGGCAGGATCGAAGCATGCTGACCGTTGCCCTCACCGGAGGGATCGCAACAGGAAAATCCATCGTCGCTCGAGTCTGGCTTGAATTGGGCTGCTATGTCCAGCAGGCGGATCAGGTGGCTCACGGGCTGGTGCAGCCCGGGACAGCTGTGTGGGAAAAGATCGTCGCCCGCTTCGGAACCGAGATCCTGGGCCCGGACGGCCACTCGATCGATCGGGGCAGCCTCGGCAGACGGATCTATGCCCAGCCCGAAGATCGGGAATTTCTGGATCGTCTCATCCACCCCCAAGTCCTGGAGGAGAGGAATACGCTCATCTCCCGGCTGCGGGAGGAGGGGGAATACAGGATCTTCGTGTCCGAAGCCGCCCTGACCATCGAAGCCGGGTACGCCGATCTCTTTCAAAAGCTGGTGGTCACATACTGCCCCATTGAAGTCCAGGTGGGAAGGCTTCGGGAGCGAGATCAGATCGGACAGGATGAGGCGCTCCGCAAGATCCGCAGCCAGATGCCGGCCGAGGACAAGCTGGGCCATGCCGACTATGTGATCCGCACAGAAGGAGACATTGCGGCAACCATCGAGCAGGCGGAACGGGTGTACAGGTATTTGCTCCAGGATCAGCGGCTGCTGTATCCCGGGCCCTGAGCCCTTCCCCCCTTATGATTTCTATCAGGATGGGTCCGAAGCCTTCAGGGCCGCTGCCAGCAGGGGTATGAGGAGTTCATGCTGGCCCACAAAATAGTAGCCCCTTCCTTCTCCCTGCAGAGGACGAAGGACCACATTCTGTTCCGGGCGGTAGTGCCGGATGAAATCGCACACGGCCGTTGAAAAATCCTTCAGCTGACTGCCCCGGTTCCGGACATACGAGACCGCCTTGAGGAACACCTCGGGCAGGATGACCGCCGATCCCACATTCAGGTAGATCCCTCCCCCATCCAGGCCCTGCACGAGCCTGCAGAACAGGAAGAAATCTCTTAAAGAAGCTCGGCCCAGGTCCTCTCCCGAGGCGCGGGGATGGAAATGGATCGTATCGGTTCCCAGCGCCACATGGACGGTGACGGGGATTCCCATCCGGTACGCGGATGCCAGCAGGCTGAGATCCAGATGAGGGAAATCCGAATCCACCAGCATCCTGCCGACCGCCTCCCCCATTCCCAGGTCATGCTCCCGGGCAGACTCCATGGCACTGTTCAGGAACTCACCTGTCTCTCGAGCCATCCCGAACTCCCCGCCTCGGATCTGCTCGGCCACGTCTTCCGAGGTTGCGCCGACACAGGCCACTTCGAAATCGTGGATGATCCCGGCTCCGTTCAGCGCCAGGCCGGAGATCCAGCCATGCTGCATGAGGTCGATGATAACGGGATTGAGCCCCACCTTGATGGGATGCGCCCCCATGCCCAGGAGCATGGCGCGCTTTCCGGCTCGGGCCGCCGACCAGGCGCTCACCAGCGAGCGGAGGTCACGGCCTCCCAGGATCCGGGGCAGGCTGTCAAGGAAGTCCGGGAAGGAGCCATTCGTCGACCAGGCGCTGGCAAATTGGGTGATGTCCACCTTGCTGGGCCTGTCATGCAGGGAATACGTCTTCAGTTCTGTGGGGAATAGTGGATCGACATCATATTTGCTCATTTTCACACCCTCAGGGTTCCGGACCGACGGGGGGCGGGGGTCTATCGAATTGAGAGGTTTTTCAGGTCCTGGCCGGGACGGAACTTGATCCTCTTGCCCTTCTTTATCTTGATCTGTCTCTTGCGGCGGATGTCGCGGCCGTAGCCGGTTTTCTTGGATACGACCTTCAAACTGGCGAATCCGCGGATCTCGATCTTTTCATCTTCTGCCAGGGATTTTTTCAAAGCATCCAGGATCGTCTCCACCATCAATAAGGATTTTGCCCTGTTCAATTCAGAGTCTTTTTCAATAGCGAGGGCAATATCGTTCTTGATCATGTCTTCTCCTTTATCCTCAGACACCTGGCGGAGTTTCTATAATTAAAGTATTGCAAATAAAAAGTCAAGATAAAATTATTGACTTAAATATTACACGTTTCTATAATGAATAAAAGTGAGAAAATCCCTTTTCATCCTCGCCCTGCTATTGGTCTGTGCCGGGCCCGGTTTTTCCGGTATCCTGCGCATCACGGTCGACGCGCCTATCCATCCCGTGACCTCTGAATACATCCGGGATGCGGTTGGCAGAGCGGATGAAGCCGGGCATTCCCTGTTGATCCTGGTCCTCAACACCCCCGGGGGGCTCGATTCCTCCATGCGGGAGATAATCGAAACGATCCTGGCCGCACGCACGCCCGTGGCAGTCTATGTCAGCCCCAGCGGAGCCCGCTCGGCCTCCGCGGGTTTTTTCATCGGGATCGCGTGCGACCTCTTCATCATGGCTCCCGGGACAAATACCGGAGCAGCCTCTCCGGTCGGGATATCCCTCACCGGTCAGTCCATGGACGAGACCATGGGGAAAAAAGTGATGAACGATGCCGCAGCCTATATAAAAAGCATCGCGGAGAAACGGGGCCGCGATGTAGAGCTGGCCGAGGCCGCGGTGCGCAAAGGAGCGTCCTATACAGAGCAGGAAGCGCTGGAGGGCAACCTGATAGACCTCATCGCCGCCGACACCTCTGAGATCGTCTCTCATTTTCACGGACGGACCATATTCCGCTTCGACGGCAGCGAGCACATCCTGGACCTGGAGGGAGAAGAGGTCATCGATCTCCCCCTGTCCGCGCGTCAGAAGTTTCTTCTCACCATTGCGAATCCCAACCTGGCCTACATCCTGCTCATGCTGGGGCTCCTGGGCCTTTATTTCGAGTTTTCCAATCCCGGGGCCATCCTCCCCGGTGTCCTCGGCTCCATTTCCATACTGCTGGCCGTATTCGCCTTCCAGATCCTGCCCATCAACTATGTGGGGCTGAGCCTGATCCTGCTGGCGATCGGATTGTTCATACTGGACATCAAGATCCAGAGCTATGGTATCCTGTCCCTAGGAGGTGTTACCGCCATGGTCATCGGCTCCATAATGCTCATCGACTCTCCGGTGCCGGAGCTCAAGCCCAGCCTCATGTTCATCATCCCGCTGGCGCTCGGCATCTCCCTGATTTTCATCTTTCTGGTAGTGCTGGCCGTGCGCGCACATGCGAGGCGTTCAGTGACCGGAAGCGAGGGCCTGGTCGGCCGGATCGGTGAAGCCAGGACGGTGCTGGCTCCGGAGGGCAAGGTGTTCGTCCACGGCGAACTCTGGAACGCCGAAGCAGAGGGAGAGATCGAACTGGGCGCAAAGGTCGAAGTCGTGGAGGTTCTCTCCAATTTACGCATAAAAGTAAAAAAATCCTGACACACCCTCAATGAGGAGGAAAAAATGATAACCTATCCCATCATCGTTGCTGTTCTGGTCGTCCTGTATCTTTTGACTTCGATCAAGATCCTGCGGGAGTATGAGCGAGGCGTCATCTTCCGCCTGGGCCGAGTCCTCGCCAAACCCAAGGGACCGGGGCTCATTTTCGTGTTCCCGCCCATCGACCGCATGGTGCGCGTCAGCCTGAGGATCGTGGTCATGGACATCCCCCCCCAGGATGTCATCACCAAGGACAACGTATCGGTCAAGGTCAATGCTGTGGTCTATTTCCGTGTGATGGAGCCTCAGAGCGCCGTGCTGGAGGTGCAGGACTTCCTTTTCGCCACCTCACAGCTGGCCCAGACTACGCTTCGCAGCGTGCTGGGCGAGGTCACCCTGGACGAGCTCCTGTCCGAACGTGAGAAGCTCAACCTCCAACTCCAGGAGATCATCGACAAGCACACCGATCCCTGGGGGATCAAGGTCCAGCTGGTCGAGATGAAACATGTGGACCTGCCTGAGAACATGGTGCGAGCCATCGCCAAACAGGCCGAGGCCGAGCGCGATCGCAGGGCCAAGGTCATCCACGCGGAAGGAGAGTTCCAGGCGGCCGACAAACTGACGGCGGCGGCGGATGTCATCTCCCGCAATCCCCAAGCGCTCCAGCTTCGTTTTCTGGGGACCCTGAGCGAGATCGCCACTGAGAAGAACTCAACCATCATCTTCCCGCTCCCAATCGAACTGCTAGAAGCATTTACCATGGGGAGAAAAAAAGAGTAGAATAGGGCCATGAAAAATAAAGACTACCGAGAACTCCAGATCTCCAGCTCCGTTCTGATCTTCATATTCCTGGGGATCATCATCGTCGGGATCGTAATCTTCCTCCTGGGCGTCTCCGTCGGCAAGAAGCAGGCCGAGATGGCGGGAGTCCCGGTGACGCCTCAGGACCGTTTCGAAGAGGTGATCGCCGAGAAACCCGAGCCCGTGGCAGAGGGCGGAGACGCCATCGGCGAGGAGTTGGAAGGCCATGAGACGGCACAGCAGGACCAGGATAAGACCGAGGTTGTGACACAACCCCAGGTGAAGACGACGCAGCCGGCGCAGAAGAAACAACCACCTGCTCCCAAACCGGCCGCCACTGCGCCCGCGAAACAGAAGGCGACCACACCGTCTTCCCAACAGTATTATCTCCAGATCGGCGCCTTCCGCAGCAGGGAGTCGGCGGATTCTGTGGTGGAGAAATACAAGAGCATGGGCTTTCCCGGCCAGGTCATCGTCCCCTCGAGTGGAGACAGCCGCCAACTGTTCCGTGTTGTCCTCGGGGGATACAATTCTAGAGCGGATGCTCTGCAGGCGAAGTCCATGCTGATCGAGACCGAGGGCCAGAAGGCCGGCGATTACTTCATCATCCAGCGCTGAGGGCCTCGAAACGGCTTGAAAAAACATTTCAGAAATACAGCCCTGGCCCTGGTCAGCGGGATCCTGACGGCGCTTGCCTTTCCCAAGCTGGGCCTGTTTTTCCTTGGCTGGATCTCCCTCATTCCGCTGCTCTATGTCCTCTCCTCATCAAATCCGGGACGCGGATTCTTCCTGGGTTGGTGTGGGGGATTCGGCTTCTACCTGACCCTTCTCTACTGGATCCAGGATGTCCCCGCCCACTACGGCGGCCTGTCCTGGGGACTCAGCGCACTGGTGTTTGCGTTTTTCGCCGGCTTCTTGGCGCTCCTCTGGGGCATTTTCGGCACGTTGTTCTGCCGGATGAAGGCCGTTTTCCCGAGAAGTGCCTTCCTGTTGGCCCCGTTCCTCTGGGTAGGACTTGAATACGTCCTCACCCATCTACTCACGGGATTTCCCTGGGGATTGCTGGGGAATTCCCAGTACCGCAATCTGGCCTTCATCCAGATAGCAGCCCTGACAGGGGTCTATGGGCTGTCTTTCCTACTCGTCCTGTTCCAGTCCGGTTTCGTCCATTCCATCGTCTCCGGACGAAGGACGCCCTTTTTCTACGTGCTGGGTCTCATCCTGCTTGTCCATGCCGGAGGCTGGCTGGCCTTGCGGAACGAGGTGCCGGAGACAAGCGAGACCTTCACGGGGGCCGTGATCCAGGGCAATGTGCAGCCCGAGATCGAATTCACGCTCGACAACGTAGAGGAAACCTTCGCCCTCTTCCATCGGCACCTCGAACTCAGCCGGCAGGCCTGTTCACAGGGTGCCCGACTGGTGATCTGGTCAGAGCTCACGGTGCCGCTGTGCTTCTCGTGCGGGCACGCCTATTACCCCCGCCTCACACGAGAGCTGGGCGATTTTGCCAGGGAGCAGGACTGCACCATGCTCCTGGGAACCAACGAGAGCGCATACACACAGGAGGGGGGGATCCTCTATCACAACACGGCCGTCAACCTGAAACCCGATTCGGAGCTGTCCTTCTATTATAAGATGCACCTCGTCCCCTTCGGGGAGTACACTCCCTACAAGTTCCTTTTCTCTTTCATTGTCAACTTCACGCATGCCATCGGCGAACTCACTCCGGGCGACTCCTATGTCCTGCACGATTTCGAGGGGGTGCCCTACGGCTCTCCCATCTGCTATGAGATCATCTTCCCCGAGATGTCGCGTATCTTCGTGAAGCGCGGGGCCCGCTTCCTGGTGACCATCACCAACGACGGTTGGTATGGGCACAGCTGGGCGCCCTATCAGCACTTCGGCATCGCGGTGCTCCGGGCTGTTGAGACTCGGCGCTTCCTCCTGCGGTGCGCCACGACTGGGGTCAGCGGAATCATCGACCCCTACGGCAGGATACTGTCCCGCTCTTCCTTGAACAGTGAGGCGGTCCTCACCGATCGCATCACACCTCTTTCTGGGGAGACTTTCTACGTCCGCTATGGCGACTGGCTGTGCTGGCTGAGCTTGACTTTGAGCGGGTTATTCCTTATCTTGGCCATGATCCGGAAGAGGCGACATGACAAAAGATCCTAACCATAAAACTGCTAAGACCACCCTCGCCGATCTCCAGAGCCAGGTAAAGGAGCAGACTGCCCGATTCGAGGAACTCCGAGGTTTTCTTTGACCTAGACCGGAAACGGTCCGAAAGCGACGACCTCAACCGGCAGCTCTCCGACCAGGAGGTCTGGAAGGACCAGAAGAAGAATCAATCCCTCCAACAGCAGAAGAAGCGTGTGGACCAGACCATCGCTTTCCTCACACAGATCTATGACGCCAAAGAGGAACTGGAAGTCCTGCTGGAACTCGGCCGAGAGGGTGAGAGCGTCGAGGATGAGCTCTCCAGTGCGGTGGCCGAGTTTTCCCGGATAATCGATACAGCGGAACTTAAGACCCTTTTCGTAGACGTGGACGACTCCCGCAACGCAATCCTCACGATCCATCCCGGCGCCGGAGGGACCGAATCTCAGGACTGGGCTCAGATGCTATTCCGCATGTACCTGAGGTATGCCGAGCGCCAGGGCTTCAAGGCCGAGGTTCTCGACCTGACTCCCGGAGAAGAGGCCGGTCTCAAGAGCGGCACCATACGCATCTCGGGCGAATATGTCTTCGGCAACCTCGGTCAGGAATCCGGCGTGCACAGGCTGGTCCGCATCTCCCCGTTCGACGCCAACAAACGGAGGCATACCTCCTTCGCAGCGGTATTCGTCTATCCAGAGGTGGACGATGATATAGCCATCGAGATCAATCCCGAGGAGCTGCGGATCGACACCTACCGCGCCTCAGGACGGGGAGGTCAGCACGTCAACGTGACAGATTCGGCTGTGCGCATCACACACCTCCCGACCGGGATCGTGTCCCAATGCCAGAACGAACGCTCCCAGCACAAGAACAAGGCCGCCGCCATGAAGGTGCTCAAGTCACGCCTGTATGAGCTGGAGAAGAAAAAGCAGAGTGAACAGCAGCAGAAGCTGGAGGACACCAAATCAGATATTGCCTGGGGCAATCAGATCCGATCCTATGTCCTCCATCCCTACCGCATGATCAAGGATGTTAGGACCGGGGTCGAAGTCGGAAACGTAGACAAGGTCCTGGACGGGGACATCGACGACTTCATCAGGGCCAGCCTGATGCAGCGCAAGACCGCGAAGGATGCAGAGAACTAGAGTTCCTCCTTTGCTTTATTCCAGAGTTTTTCCATCTCCTCAAGGGTGGCCTGTTCGATGTCCCTCCCCTGTTTTCTGAGCTCCTCCTCCAGATAACGGAAGCGGGTCATGAACTTGCGATTGGCAAACTGGAGCGCGATCTCCGGATTGACGCCCAGGTGGCGGGACAGGTTGGCCAGGGCAAAGAGGAGGTCTCCCATCTCTTCCATGATCTCCTGCGGGCCCTTTTCGCCCACCGCCTCCTCGAGCTCCGCAGATTCTTCCCTGATCTTCTCGACCACACCGCCTGTATCAGGCCAGTCGAAACCATATTGAGAGGCACGCAGGCCGATCTGGAAGGCGCTCAGGAGTGCCGGAGTGAACGGGCTGATCCCGTCATAGAGCGATCCCCGGCCCTTCTCCGAGTTTTTCTGTTTATTCCAGGCGGCCATGACCTCGTCCGCATCGGCCATCTTTCGCTCCCCAAACACATGGGGGTGGCGGCGGATCATCTTCCGGTTGATCCCTTCAACCACGTCGGCCATGTGGAAGTCGCCCTTCTCCATGTAGAGCCGAGCAAGGAATACGACCTCCATGAGCATGTCACCCAGCTCCTCCGCTACGGCAGCTGGATCCTCATGGAACACGGAGTCCACCACCTCATAGGATTCCTCCAGGAAATAGTTGACGAGGGATTTTTCGTCCTGCTTTCGGTCCCAGGGGCAGCCGTCCTTCCCCCTCAACCTGTCCAGTATGCGGACAAGTTCTGCGAACCGTCTTCCTGCCTTTTCCGCGTCATCCATGGCCGACTCCTCTCTTTCTTCCTCCCAAGTTGAACATTCGCCTGAGTTGGTGTATATTTTCACCTTAATTCATAAGAAGAGTCAATTCGCTCCGCTCAATTGAACATCCCAACCATTGAGGATGCCAGAAAAAAGGCGGATATGAAGCAATGAAGATCATACGCAGCAGCGACAACCAGACAGGCACACCCACTGGACCAGCCGCTGTGGCCATCGGGAACTTCGACGGCGTGCATAAGGGCCACCAGCGCATCCTGGCCTTCCTGGGCCGCCAGGCCTCGGATAACGACCTCCTGCCCCTGATCCTCAGCTTCGCTCCCCACCCCGGCAAGGTGACGGGCAGAGGCATGATCCAGCTCCTTCAGACAGAGGAACAGAAACTCGAAAAACTGGAGCAGCACGGTGCAAGCAACATCTACATCCATGCATTCGACAGGGATCTGGCCTCCCTCAGCGCGGAGGAGTTCATACGCAGCATACTCATCAAGCGCCTCAACAGCCACGTCATTGTGGTGGGGGAAAACTTCCGGTTCGGGCGGGATCGGCGGGGTGATACCTCCCTCCTGCGCCGGCTCGCGCACAAATACGCTCTGACGGTGTTCCCTGTTCCCTCTCTGGTCGAGGCCGGAGAATCTGTGAGCAGCAGCCTCATCAGGGATCTCATCCGGAACGGAGAGGTTTCCAAGGCTGCCCGCCTGCTGGGAGACGCTTATGAGATCCGGGGCCGGGTCATCCGGGGCCAGACCGTGGGACGCGGCCTGGGTTTCCCCACCGCCAACCTCGACACCCGCAACGAGATTGTACCCCGAGGCGTGTACGTAACCACGGCTGCGGTGTCCGGACAGACACACGCCTCGGTCACCAATGTTGGCACCCAACCCACCTTCGACCGTAGTGAAATCCGCATCGAGACACACATCCTGGATTACACGGGGGACCTCTACGAGGCAGACATATCACTCCGATTTCTCGAAAAGATAAGGGAGGAGCGGCGCTTCGATTCTCCCGACGAGCTCCGCCGTCGGATCGGAGAAGACCTCCGGCAGGCCCAACAGTTTTTCGCCCGCCACCCCCTCCCCCCCCGCCTTGACTTTTAACCACGGATAGTGCATTTCTTAGAGGGACTTTACGATTCCGGATTCTCCAGGACACCGCCCCCTCTTTGTCCTCGATCCGATCCGGTTCCCGGAAGGAGAAACACATGGCAGAAAAGATCAAAGCAAGGATCATGGACGCCGCCAAGATCCGCCGCTCTTTTCAGAGGATGGCACACGAGATCATTGAACGGAACCGGGACCTCAACAACCTCGCCATCGTGGGGATCAGGACCCGGGGCGTCTTCATGGCCGAGCGGATCGCCAGGCTAATCAAGGAGATCGAGGGCGTGGACGTGCCGGTCGGGGTGCTCGACATCACGCTCCACCGAGACGATTACTCGGAGGGATCGGAGCAGCACATCGTGAAGAAGACGGAGATCGAGTTCGCCATCGATAAGAAGGATATCATCCTGGTGGACGACGTGCTCTTTACAGGCCGCACCATCCGTGCGGCCCTGGACAGTCTGATCGATCTGGGCCGGCCCAAGACCATCCAGCTGCTGGTCTTCATAGACCGGGGACATAGGGAGCTGCCCATACGCGCAGATTATGTGGGCAAATCCTTGCCCACGTCACGCCGGGAGCTGGTCAGACTGCAGATGATGGAGATCGATGAGAAAGACGAGGTTTTGATCATCGAACCTGCCGGGGTCGACTGAGAGAAGGAGAGCGTGAGATACCTGCTTAGGAACGGCCGGGTCATCGATCCCGCCTCGGCGGTCGATGAAACACTCGACATTCTGATCGATGGGGAGAAGATCATAGGCGTCGGAACCCGGATCGAAGACGATACCGCTGAAACGATCGATGCCTCAGGCAAAGTCATCGCTCCCGGCTTCATCGACATGCACGTCCACCTGAGGGAACCCGGCTATGAACACAAGGAAACCATAAGAACCGGCTCCCTGGCCGCAGCCCACGGCGGTTTCACAACCATCGCCTGCATGCCCAACACCTCCCCCATCAACGACAACCAGAGCGTGACCAGATATATCGTGGAGGAGGCCAGGAAGAACGCGGTGGTCAACGTACTTCCCATCGCGGCCGTCACCTTGGGAGAGAAAGGCAAGGAACTCACCAATATGAGCGAGCTGCTTGCGGCGGGGGCCGTGGCTTTCTCTGACGACGGCCAGCCCGTGTCCACAGGCCGGATCATGCGGCAGGCGCTCGAAGGCGCTCGGCGGCTCCAGACCGTGATCATCGATCACTGCGAAGACTTGGGCCTGAGCGCCCGAGGAGTTATGAACGAAGGCGCTGCCTCCCGGCGGCTTGGATTCAAGGGCATCCCCGTATCGTCAGAAGAGGTCATTGTGGAGCGGGACCTCATCCTGGCCGAGGAGGTGGATGCCTGCGTCCACCTGGCCCACCTGAGCACACGCGGTTCCGTCGATCTCGTCCGCCGCGCCAAGGCCCGGGGCGTCAAGGCCACGGCCGAGGTCGCGCCGCACCATCTCGTGTTGGACGATTCCCTGCTGGAACGCCATGACACCGATCTCAAGGTCAATCCCCCCATAAGGAGCAGCGATGATGTAGAGGCCCTGCGGGAAGGCGCCCGAGACGGGACCATCGATGTGATCGCTACGGACCATGCCCCCCACTCCCCTGATGAAAAGGCGGTCGAGTTCGAGCTGGCTCCCTTCGGCATCAACGGCCTCGAGACCGCCGTCCCGCTCCTCCTGGACAGGCTCGTCCACAAGCAGGCTCTCACTCTGATGCGTCTCGTCGAGATGTTTTCCCTGGCCCCCGCCCGAATACTCCAGCTGGACGCGAAGGGCAGGATCGAGGTCGGCGCCGATGCCGACCTGACCATACTATCCCTCGATCGGGAAGCGGTCGTGGATGCAGACAGGTTCCAGTCGCGAAGCCGCAACACACCCCTTCAGGGTTGGAAGCTGAGAGGCACGGTGGACATGACCATCGTGGGGGGCCGGATCGTCCACCCATGAAAACCAATCTTGCCAGGTTCCAGGACAGGATCGCTTACATGTTCCAGGATCCCCAGCTACTCACGAAGGCGCTCACCCACAGCTCTTTTGCCTATGAATCGGAAGACTCTACCGATGACAATGAGGTCTTGGAATTCCTGGGCGATTCGGTGCTGGGATTCATACTGGCGGATTTTCTCTGCGAATCCTTCCCCGAACTGGACGAGGGAGGCCTTTCCAAGTTGAAATCCATCATGGCCTCCACCTCCGCCCTGCATGGGTTCGCCCTGGACATCAAACTGCACAAGTCCATCCTGTTGGGGAAGGGCGAGGAGAAGAGCGGGGGCCGGAAGAAGAAAAGCATCCTGGCCGGGGCCTTCGAAGCCGTCATCGCCGCCATCTACCTGGACGGAGGGATCGACGCGGCGCGCCGGTTCCTGATGGGGCATTTCCGTCATTTCATCCGGAAGATCGATACGGGAGATTGCGCCATCAATAACTACAAATCCGCCCTGCAGGAACACCTGCAGAAAGACGACTCCCTCGCTCCGGTCTACCGGACGGTGACCACGCGCGGCCCCGACCACAAGAAACGTTTCGAGGTGGAAGTCTCGTTCCGGAATAAACTCCTGGCGAGGGCGAAGGGCTCCTCAAAAAAGGACGCGGAACAGAAGGCGGCGGAACGGGCCTTCAAGAAGCACTTCGGCAGTAGGATCAAATCCCTGACGTCGGAATCATTCCTGTATAAGAATAAAAAGCCCTGATCTGGATCCACTCTCTGTAATGTCCTGGAAGATGCGCTGGTTCAGGTGTGTCGGCGTCAATCCTTGCTCATGAGCACGGCGACCGGCTCCAGCTCGGGGATATTGGCACATACGATCTTGACGATCGCCGCGACCGGAACGGCCAGGATCATCCCTGGAAGCCCCCACAGCCATCCCCAAAAGAACAGGAAGAAGAGGACAACCAGAGGGCTCAGTCCCAATCCCTGCCCCATGAGCCGCGGCTCGGCCACATTCCCCATGACCTGCTGGATGAGAGTCAGCAGGATAAAGATCCAGATCGCGGGCCAGATGCTGTCGAACTGGAGCAGCGCGATCGTAACTGGAAAGAGGGTAGCGAAAAACGAGCCAAGGGTTGGAATATAATTCAGGATGAAGGTGAAAAAACCGAACGTGATGGCAAAATCCACTCCGAAGGCCAGCAGCACCGCGGTCACGAATGCTCCTGTGATCAGGCTCACGAAGGTCTTGATCAGCAGGTATTTCTGGACCTGGGAGTCGATGTTATCGATGATGTCCAGGACCCGCTGCGTCCTCTCTGGAGCCAGGGCCCGTTTGATCTTGTCCTTGGTCTTTCCCCGGCCAGCTAGAATGAACATCAGGAAAAAGAAGACCAGGAACAGTTTCGAGATGAAAGAGAGGAAGGGACCCAGCGTAGAGAGCAGCATCCCCCCGATCCTCCCCAGGTCGATGTGTTCCCTCCAGTCGATGGGCTGGATATCTGAAGGAGTGGCCAGGCGCTGCTGCAGAGAATCGACAGCCATCAAGACCTTGTCTCCATACTTGGGCAGTTCGGCCGCAAAAGACTTCCCCGCAGAGTAGAACAGTATGCTCATTAGATAAAGTCCCAGAAACGTGATCAGGAGCAGGAGGATCATGGAAACGGTCTTGGGGATCCTGTGGCGCGTGAAAAAATCCAGGATGGGATACATGATGAAGGAGAGGAAAACAGCCAGAAAAAATGGAAACAGCACGGATTGGGCCAGTTTGAGAACCACTCCGCCGAGAAAGATCACGATGATGATCAGACAGAAGGTGACGATCTTGTTTTCCCGCATGGTCTTCCCAAGCATTATATCCCGCTCTCCACTCCGGCCACAAGAATAAAATAAATACCCGGGGATTAGACGGAATGTTGAGGCAGATCATCTCAAAAGGCGATGCCTGCGGAATCAATATCACCCTGGCTATCACCGGGAAAGGCGATTGACCATTTTTGGGAGTGGAGTACAATCGGTATGAAGTTTTTAAAAAGAGGAGCTTTGCCGCAGTACCTGAGAAATTGACATGAAAGTCCTGATCGCTGAAGACAGCACGATCTCCTGCCGGGCCCTGGCCAGCAACATCCAGGAATGGGGCTATGAGGCCGTCATCACCCGCAATGGGCAGGAAGCATGGGATGCCCTGGATGCCGGGGATGAACACGCCCCGAGCAATGGGAACAAGATCCGGATCGCCTTGTTGGACTGGGAGATGCCGAAGATAAACGGCATCGAGCTCTGCCAGAGGATCAGGAGCCGCCGACAGGTCCAGCCTCAGGATTATGTCTACATCATCCTCATGACGGGGAGAGACAACCAGGAGGACATCCTCAGGGGCCTCGAGGCAGGGGCCGATGACTATATGACCAAGCCCTTCGACACCATCGAGCTCAAGATCCGCCTCCAGAACGGCATGCGCGTGATCGACCAGGAAAAGCTGCAGGATCGCATCCAGGCCACGGACAGCTTGACCGGCCTCTGGAACCGGAATAAGATCCTGGATTTCCTGGAGGAGGAGATCGACAGAAGCTCTCGGCAGAATCAGCCTACCTCGATAGTCCTGATGGACATCGATGGCCTGGCTCGTTTCAACGAAACCGATGGATTCCCTGCCGGGGACCACATCCTGCGGGAGGTCTCCTCCAGGATCCACGGCACCATGCGTCGCTACGATAAGCTGGGCCGGTTCGGGGACGATGAATTCCTGGCTGTTTTCCCGAACTGCCGGGAGGATCATCTTCAGCATATTGCTGAGAGACTCCGCCGTGCTGTTGCCCGGGAATCGATCCTGCTGGAGAACGGGGCCCGGGAAATCTCTCTCTCCCTGGGAGGAGCCTCCACGCCGCTCCTGACAGCCTGCTCGGCCGCACAGCTCCTCACCACAGCACAGAAGGCTATCGCAGAGGCCAAAGCACAGGGTGGAGACAGGACCTCCCTCCTCCATCCCTAAAAGGAAGATTTGAAGATGGACCAGCGATTCACATCACCTCAAGGGACTCCGGGCAGCCCCGCCGCTCGGGTGGAAAAGGCCTATCTCGACCAGCTGTTCGAGAGCGCACTGGAAGGCATCGTCATAACCGATCCGCAGGGTATTGTTGTGCGTGTGAACCGTCACTTCTCAGAGATCTTCGGATACGGCAAGGACGAGGCGATGGGAAAGACCGTCGACAGCCTCATCGCTCCCGAAGACAATTCCTATGCTGCCGTAACGATCACGGAGAAGGTAGCCAAGGGCGAGACCGTAGCCTTCGACGCCATACGGAAGCGCCGCGACGGCTCCAACGTCTATGTTTCGGTGATCGCAGCCCCCATTTTCGTGGAGGATAGACTGGAGGCCGTATATGGCATCTACCGGGATATCACTCAGCGCAAACAGGTGGAAAAGGCCCTGCAGGATCAGCGTGACAAGGTGCAGATGTACCTGGATCTGGCAGGAGTCATGTTCATTGCACTCAATGTCCGAGGGGAGATCACGCTGGTGAACCAGAAGAGCTGCGAGCTCCTGGGGTATCCTCAGGCAGACCTGCTGGGGATGAACTGGTTCGATCATTTCATCCCCCAACGGATGCGCAGCGATGTGAGGGATGTCTTCAACAGCGTCATAGACGGAACTATCGATGCCCTGGACCACTATGAGAATCCGGTTGTTGACCAGGCGGGCCGCGAGAAACTGATCGCCTGGCACAATACCATCGTGCGCGACAAGGCAGGCCGGATCATCGGCACCCTGTCCTCCGGTGAGGATATCACGGAACGCAAAAAGGCGGAAGAATCCCTCCGCCAGTCCGAGGAGCAGTACAGGCTGATCTTTGAATCGTTCCATGATGTGTATTTCCGCTCCGACCAGGCCGGTAGGATCACGATCATCAGCCCTTCGGTCTACAGGCAGGCGGGATTCCAGCCCGACGAGGTCATCGGCCGAACGGTGCTGGATTTCTATGCGGATTCCTCCGAGTACGAACGATTCCAGGCGGCCCTGCGTGAGAACGGCAGCGTCAATGACTATGAGATCGGGCTCAGATCCAAAGACGGGAGCACGATCGCCGCTTCGGCCAACGCCCGCATCCTGACGGATGAAAACCAAAATTTCTCGGGCGTAGAGGGAGTCCTCCGCAACATCTCCGAGCGTAAGCAGGATGAGGTGGTCAAGCAGAGAGAGGCCGCCAAACTCTCCGCCATGATCTCGGGGATGAAGGAAGGCGTGCTGTTCGTCAGCGCGGAAAACCGCATCGTAGAGGTCAACGAATTCGTGCTCAAGCTGTATAATCAGGAAAAGGAAGATTTCCTCGACAAACATGTGGCCGAGATCTACCTCGGCCTCTCTTCCCAGGAGATCGAGGAACACATCGGGAAGTTCAAGCTCGAGCCCAATTCCTCCCAGGTCACGGCACAGGTCTCGATCAAGGAGATGGAGGCCATCCTGAGGCTGCAGCCGATCTACCATAACAACCGCTACGAAGGAGTGATCCTCAACCTGATCGACGCCACCGAACTCGTCATCGCCAAACGGGATGCCCAAGCCGCCAATCAGGCCAAGAGCGAATTTCTGGCCAACATCAGCCATGAGATCCGGACTCCCATGAACGGCATCCTGGGCATGACCGACCTGACCCTGGGCACGGAGCTCACGCCCGAGCAGCGGGAATACCTGGGCGGCATCAAATCCTCCGCCAAGTCCATGCTTTCCCTGATCAACGACTTCCTAGACTTCTCCAAGATCGAGGCCCGCAAGATCGAGCTGGAATCCACTCCCTTCAATCTTCTCGATTTCGTGTACGAAACCGTAACCCCGTTCACCATCCCGGCCCAAAAAAAGAAACTGGAACTCCTCTGTGATGTCCCCGCTGAGCTGGCGACCGAGGTCGTGGGAGACCCCGGCCGGATCGGCCAGGTCATTAAAAACCTGGTCCACAATGCCATCAAGTTTACGGACTCGGGTGAGGTGGTCATTGCCGTGCGCGAACAAGAGAGGTCGGAGCGGAGCATTTCCCTCGAATTCAAGGTCAAGGACTCGGGCATCGGTATCCCCAAAGAAAAACGGGATGTCATCTTCGATGCGTTTGCCCAGGCTGATGGGTCCATGACCCGGAAGTTCGGTGGCAGCGGACTGGGCCTCTCCATCTCGGCCGAACTGGTCGATCTCATGGGGGGTGCCATCGAAGTCGAGAGCGGCGACGGTCAGGGGAGCACATTCACCTTCCGCCTCCCGCTGAAGCTGCCCGAACCGTCCCACCAGGTTCCTCCCCGACAGCTGATGGACTTCCGACTGCTCCCGGTCCTTTTGGTGGATGACAACACCGAGACACGGAGGGTCCTCAGGACCATGCTGGAGCAGTTCAAGCTCAAGGTTGACGAAGCGAGCGAGGCCCAAGAGGCCGTATCCATGATCGAGAATGCCCGCGATAACGGCCTCCCCTACACCGCGGTCTTTGTCGACGCCTATCTCCCCGGGAATGACAGCTTCATCATGATGGACCTCTTCCGCCAAGCCCCGGATCTGAGCGCCGCCACGGTAATGCTGTTCAGCGGTTCGTCCCGCCAGGAGGATGCGAAACCCTGGGAGAAGCTGGGGATTACTTCCTCCGTCAAGAAACCCATCAAGATCTTCGACCTGGGCAATGCCATCCAGGGGATCCTGGGCATGACTTCGCCCAGCGAAGCGGCGGAGGAAGAGAAGAGCCCGTTTGCAGATAAAGAAAAAACCATGAACCTCTACAAGGTCCTGGTCGCCGACGACAACATCGTGAACCGGAAGGTGGTGCACTACATGCTCGAGAAGAAGGGCCACGAAGTCATCAGCGTACAGGATGGGAAAGAGGCTTTGGATGCCTGGGAGAGCAACATCGTGGACCTCATCCTCATGGACGTCCAGATGCCGGTCATGAACGGGATGGAGGCCACACAGGCGATCCGTGAGAAGGAACAGGGCGGCAGTACACACACTCCCATCATCGCCCTGACCGCCCACGCCATGAAGGGAGACAGGGAGCGCTGCCTGGAAGCGGGCATGGACGACTACCTGCCCAAGCCCATCAATCCGGACTCCCTGTTCTCGACTATGGAGAAGGTGGTCAGCGAGCACAGGAAGAAGAGCGACAAACCGCAGCCCCCCCCTACAAATTGAGAGAGACAATGTCAAAGATACTGATCGCCGAAGACGACCTCATCACAGCCAAGATCATAGAGCGCCACCTGAAGAAGTGGGGCTACACGGTTTTTTTTGAAAATAACGGCGAAGACGGCTGGAAGACTCTCGAAAAAGAAAACATACAGATCGCTCTGCTGGACTGGATGATGCCCAAGATGGACGGCCTCCAGCTCTGCCGGAAGATTCGGGACTCACGTTCCGATCCCTACACGTATCTCATCCTGCTCACGGCCAGGGCGTCCACGGATGACATCGTAGAGGGCCTGAATGCAGGGGCGGACGACTACATCACAAAGCCGCTCGAACCGGCCGAACTGCGGGCCCGCCTCATGACCGGGATCCGCATCATCGAGCTCGAGAACAAGAACAAACGCCTGCAGATAAAACTGGAAAAACTGGCCCGGGAAGACAGCCTTACCGGCTTCTTGAACAAAAAGAACATCCACGAGCGGCTGGAAGAAGAGCTGAGTCGAGGGCTGCGCGAAAAGCAGCCGATCAGCGCGGTCCTCCTGGACATCGACAGATTCAAACAGATCAACGACTCACATGGGCACAACGCGGGAGACCAGGTGATCCTGGAGATCGCCGGGCGGCTGCGTGATAATGTCCGCCGCCACGACCACATCGGCCGCTACGGAGGAGACGAGATCATGGTCCTGCTCTGGCACACTTCGACCGAACACCTCCGCATCGTCGCCGACCGGCTCTGCTCCTGTGTCTCGCGGGAACCCATCCCTACGGATGCGGGACCGCTTCAAGTTTCCGTCAGCGTGGGGGGAGCCTCTTCGGAAGACCACCTCAACATCTCATCTGCAGACATGATCAAGGTTGCAGACCTGGCCCTGTATGATGCCAAACATCAGGGCCGTGACCGGGCTGTGATCAGAGAGATCCTGGAATAAGATCGTAAAAGGAAAATGGAAATGCTCAATGAAGAAATGACAGACAGCGTCATCGATTATGCCTCTGCCCTGGAACGGATCGGCGGGGACAGGGAGTTCCTCGATGAACTCCTCGGAATCTATCAGGAGGAGTTTGACCTGAACGTGGGTTCCCTCGACAAGGCCCTGCAAACACAGGACTTCACCGTCATACAGGAGATCGGCCACAGCCTCAAGGGATCGTCCGCCAACCTGAGCCTGAATCCGCTGAGGGACCAGGCCTATCTGATCGAAACAGCGGGTAGCGAATCCGACCTCGAGTTGGCCCAGCGCAGCGCCGTAGAGCTCAAGAAAGAATACCAGCGCCTCAAACAGCACCTTGAGGAAAAAACGAGGGCCAGCGCCTGACTTGCGTCAGCGCGATTCTAGTTTTTTCAGGAGGGAGGCCAGGAACCTCTCCCCCGTCTTTTCAAATCCATCCTTGATCTTCATCACACCACACAGGTAGCGGCCCGTGCGGCCGACGTAGATGTTGTGGTAGTAGCGATCCTTGATGACATAGGCCCCGGACAGCTGTGTGATTGATGTTTTTCCCTTAGCTTCCAGATACTTGTCCAGCATTGTCCGTGCATCATCCTCGTCCTTCCCCTCGATCACAAAGCAGTCGAAAGACTGACCATCCAGTTCATATCCGGCCACGTACCCGCTGTGCAGGAACGCGTATCCCATCACATTGTTGAGGATGTATTTTTCCGTGTTGGCGACCAGGCCCTCCTCAGGAAATGCGGCTAGCAAGGCTGGGAAGCCGCCCCCCTCACCGCTGACACGTGTGACGATATCCTTGGCGAATCCCTTGAGTGCGCCATCGGAATCGTCCCCGCAGTCAAAACAGAGGAGCTTCACATAGAAGCGTCCGGCCAGGAAGTTCAGGGAGCCTTCCTCCAGGTAGCCCTGCACGCCGATCGCAAGGAAGGGATTCTCTGGATACCGTTCCGCGCTGTAGATCCCGAAAGAGTGGGTGGTACTGCCCATGTCGTAGATCTCCACTGCCATCGCACCCTCCGTCCCCTGTTCCTGATATTGGGCCACGATCAGCTCCTGGAAATCATAGGAGAGATAGATCTCGGCCGCCCCGTTGATGTATTCGAACAGGTTTTCCGGGAAATAGGTCTGGGATTCCTCGCTCGGGGACCAGGACGAGACATCAGGCAGCAGCGCCTTGAGAGCCTCCTCGGACTGGGCCTGCAGCTGATCGGGGACAGCCAGCGGGCAACAGAGGCAGGCCAGGACGACTACGGCCGCCAGCATATTGTTCGAACGATGTGGTCTTTTCATGCTCATGCTCCTCACGGTTTCAATGCACCGCTACTATAGACGTTTCCCTCCTTTTTGACAACCTGCTCTCGGGCAAGAGAGAGTGCCGCGGAGACATGTTGACAGAGGTTGGATTGGGGAGTACCTTGGGGAAGATGGCTGAATCAAAGGTTGTGATCGTCAGATCTCCGGGCATACTCTCCAGAGACGGAGAGCTGGACGAGAGCCGGTTGGGGGCCATGTACGACCGGGGATTCAACCTCCTCGGCGGCTCCGTACGGAGCGAGGATCTCCTGCGCACCCTCTTCACACGCACCGATACGATCGGAATCAAGGTCAACACCATCGGCGGCAGGGCGCTCTCCACTCGCCCGGAAACAGCGGCGGTCCTGGCTCGCTGCCTGGCTGCGGCGGGACAACGCGACGAAGAGATCATCGTTTGGGACCGCACCAACAGGGAGCTGCGCGAGGCCGGATTTGCCTTGAGGATGAACCAAAAAGGAAGCGGCTCCAGGACTTTCGGCACGGACACAGGGGGGATGGGCTACGAGAACCGGCTCGTGTCTCACCGCAGCATCGGCAGCCGGTTTTCTATCATCCAGGCCCAAATGGTTACGGCTTCGATCAGTCTGGCGATCCTCAAGGACCACGGCCTGGCCGGGATCACAGCCGGCATGAAAAACTATTTCGGGGCCATCCACAACCCCAACAAGTACCATGACGATCACTGCGATCCATACGTGGCGGAAGTGTTCGAGAGCGCGCCTGTAAAGGGAAAACACCGGCTGACCGTGATCGATGCACTGCGCGTCCAGTATCACCGGGGACCCGCCTACCATGCCGCCTGGGCCGAACCCGTGGGAGCCTTGATCTTCAGCACAGACCCGGTCGCTGCGGATTTCACGGGCTGGCAACTGATCGAACTGCTGAGAGAAAAAGCCGGGCTCCCCTCCCTGGCGGAAGAGGGGCGTGAGCCGTCCTACATCCGCACCGCCGGCTCGATGCAGCTGGGCCGGTGCCGCAGCGAGGACATCGAGCTCATCGAAGAGGTCCTATGAAGAGACGGCGTTTCATCCAGCTCGGCACGGGCGCAAGCCTGGCGGCCGGCTCCGGGCTGGCCCCCCTGTGCCTGGACCTGCACGCGTTCCAGTACTCCGCCAACCTATCCCGAGTGGAGGCTCGCTTCTATGAAAAGCTGCCCGACCGGGAGATCGAATGTCGGCTGTGCCCCCGCAACTGCAGGCTGGGAGACAAGGAGCGCGGCTACTGCGGCGTGCGGGAAAACCAGGGCGGGACCTATTATACCCTGGTCTATGGAAAAGCCTGCAGCGCCCATGCCGATCCCATCGAGAAGAAGCCCTTCTTCCACTTCCTGCCGGCCGCCCGGGCCCTCTCCATCGCAACGGCGGGCTGCAATGTCAACTGCCGGTTCTGCCAGAACTGGGAGATATCCCAGGTTCGGCCGGAACAGATCCGCCACTTCGATCTCCCGCCCGCAGCCGCCGCCCAGGCGGCGCTCCAGAACAATTGCGCCGCCATCGCCTATACCTACTCTGAACCCATCGTGTTTTTCGAGTATATGTACGACACAGCGGTCGCAGCTCGCGACAGAGGCATCAAGAACGTGGTGGTCACCGGAGGCCACATCAATCCGGAGCCCCTCCGGGAACTCCTCGATGTCGTGGACGCCGTCAAGATAGATCTCAAGGCCTTTGACCAGGATTTTTATTCCCGATACGTCAAGGGCGAACTGCAGCCTGTTTTGGATGCCATCCGGGCCGTCGCACAGAGCCCTGCCTGGCTGGAGATCGTCTATCTCGTCATCCCTTCCCTGAATGACCGGACCACAGATCTGAGAGCCATGTGCCATTGGATAAAGGAGGAGATCGGCCCCAGTGTGCCCCTGCACTTCAGCCGGTTCCGCCCGGAATACCTCATGAAGAACCTGCCCCCTACTCCGGTCTCCACCCTGGAAAAAGCCCATGGAATCGCCCGGGAGGAGGGCCTGGATTTCGTCTACGTCGGGAACGTTCCGGGACACGAGGGAGAAAATACCTTCTGCTCCCAATGCGGCAAGCCTGTGGTCCGGAGGTGGGGATACGAGGTCAGAGATGTCCGCATTGAGGGCGGCCGCTGCTCCCACTGCGGCCATACGGTCCCGGGTGTCTGGGTGTAAGGAGCCCTTGGTGAGTCCGACGCGAGACGGACTGAGGAAGCCTCCCGCATTCCTGTTGGGCTTTTTCGCACTCTCCTGTCAGGTCCTGCTGATGAGGGAGTTCGCTGCCCATTTTTCCGGGAACGAAGTCGTTTTTGGCTTGCTGCTGGCGGCCTGGCTCCTCTGGACCGGACTGGGAAGCATCCTGGCCGCACGTTTCCGGTTCACAGAACAGCGGTTTTCAGGGGTGTACACGGCCGCGATCCTGGCCTTCCCCCTCAGCCTGGGGATGCTGCGCCTCTCCCGATTCAGCCTGGGGCTGCTGCCGGGAGAGGCCTCCGGATTGGCCCCGGCAGCGATGTTCGCCCTGCTGCTGACGAGCCTCATCTGCCTTCCCCTGGGAGGCCTCTTTGTATTGAATACACGGGCCTCGGCAGGGAAGCTGTCGTATGTCTACTTCTGGGAGGCGCTGGGTTCGAGTGCCTCAGGCTGCGTCATCTATTTTTTCCTGATCCCCCGCTTATCGAACTGGCAGGCGGCAGCCGTGCTCGGGGGGGCGGCAGCCCTCTGCGTTTTTGTCTGGGTGGGTGCGCGAGGGCGGTGGCCGATCCTGGTTCTGAGCCTCGCCGCAATGGCGGGGCTCTGGATATGCGACCTCCCCTCACAGCGGCTCTACTGGAAGCCCTATGACCTGGTCGAGAGCCGGGATTCGCTCTACGGCAAACTGCAGATGCTCCGGACAGCGGAGCAGGCTACCCTCTACGGCAACGGTGTCCCGGTCTACTCTCTCCCCGATCCCGATGCCGCCGAAGAGGCCGTACACTTCGCGCTCCTGCAGAGGCCGGATGCAAAAAACATCCTGCTCATCGGCGGGGGCGTGGGGGGGGACCTGGCCGAACTCCTCAAGTATCCGGTGACCCGGATCGATTACGTGGAGCCCGACTCAGAGATCATCAGGTTTTCCCGACGCTATCTCAAGGAGGCAGAGGGGCGCTCTCTGGATGACGGCCGCGTGAGGATCCTGCACACCGACGGCCGCACGCACCTCAGGAGGACCCCCAATACCTATGACGTCATCATCGTGGACCTTCCCGATCCCAGCACTGCCCATCTCAACCGCTTCTACACTCTGGAATTCTTTCAGACAGCGCGTCAGGGGCTCGCTCCGGGGGGCCTGTTCTCTTTCCGTGTCAACTCGGCCGAAAACTACATCAGCCGCGAACTCGGCAGCTTCCTGGCCAGCCTATACACCACCCTGGGGGAAGTGTTCGCAGAAGTCGAGGTAGTCCCTGGGAGCACGAACATCTTCCTGGCCGCTTCGGTTCTGGACACGCTGGACGGCGAGGCGCTGGCTGAGCGCATCGCTTCCCTGGGGATCGAGAACCGGTACGTCACTCCGGCCCTGCTGCGTGTCCGGCTGGATCCGCTCCGCCGTCTTCAGCTCACGGACGCCCTGGAGTCTTCGCCGACGCGTCTCAACCGGGATCTCTCTCCCATAAGCTACTTTTATTCCGCCGTCCTCTGGTCCACCCGGTTCCGAGGCCTGGAATCCCGCCTTTTCTCAGCCCTTTCCGGTCTGGACCGGTCCTGGCTCCTGGATGCCCCCCTGGCCGTCTTCGTGCTCATCCTCCTGGCTTTGGGGGTCCGAGGCAAGCGATCCACATTCCTGCTCACGCCCCTGGCTGTCATGGGCTGGACCACGATCGTATGTGAGGTCATCGCCATCCTCGCTTTCCAGACCATGCATGGCTCTCTTTATCACAGCCTAGCCCTTCTTTTTGGGTCCTTCATGCTGGGAGTGTCCCTCGGGGCTCTGCGGGGGACAAGGCGCCCCAGCGTCAGGTTCTCCAATATAGTACTGCTCCAGGCTCTAACCTGCCTCCTGCTGCTGGGGCTCCGGCTTGGTGTAGTTACCGCGCCTCCGTTCCTGTTCTTTCTCCTGTTTCTGATCCTCCTGGGATACTTGGGAGGCGACCTGTTTGTCACGGCCAACCGGCTCTTCCTCAAGCAGAGTGACAACGTCGGGATCGGATATGGGCTGGACCTTTTGGGATCGTTCCTGGGAGCCCTCATCGCCTCCTCGATACTGGTTCCGATCGTGGGACTGGTCCCTTTGACGCAGTACGTTCTGCTGGCCAACTCCTTCTGCCTGCTCTATGTTCTCTGGGGCCTGCGCAGGGCCTGAAATCAGGCCCCAAAAATCGCCAGATCCGAGGCCATTTGAGGCTGCCCAAAAATCCCGTATCTCACTGTTTTTACTAAGGTTACATGAGCCTGAGCTTCGGGCCTCAAAACTTTCCCGCAATTCCTTGACACCCTGGGGCAATTGTGCTTTACTGGAGAGTCTTTTTTTGCTTATAGCATAATAATTTATAGCTATGAGACTTCTGTTCGAAGGGAAGTTTCACATGCGCACTAATCTTTCGCGTAGTAAAATCCGCGACCCGTTCGTAGTCAAGGTCGAGGAACTCTCCGGCCAAAACCTGCTGGTGTGCTACCAGTGCGGCAAGTGCTCCGCCGGGTGTCCGGCGGTCCACGAAATGGACATCCTGCCCAATCAGATCATCCGCTTCGCCCAGATGGGCCTCAAGGAAGAACTGTTGGAGTCCAATGCCATCTGGGTATGCGCCTCATGCATGACCTGCAACGTACGCTGCCCCAAGGGCATCAACATCGCTGAAGTCATCGAAGCTCTCCGGCAGATCCTGCTGCGTCAGAGGAAAGACCACGTCAACGTGGAAGAACTGAAGCCCTCTGAACGAAGTGATGTCCCGCCGATAGCCCTGATCAGTAATTTTCGAAAATTCACCTCCTGACGCAGAAATGCTTCCTTGCTTCACCACTAATCCCAAACCCAAGAGGATTAATTCCAAATGAAATTAAGCTATTTTCCCGGGTGTACTCTTAAGAATCATGCCAAGAACTTTGAAGATTCCGCCCTATGCGCCCTCGAAACCCTGGATGTCACCGTCCAGGAACTCGACCGCTGGAACTGCTGCGGCACAGTCTTCTCCCTGACAACCGACGACCTCATCCACCACGTCGCTCCTGTCCGCAACCTGATCCGCACCAAGCAGCAGGACTCCGACAAGCTCATGACTCTGTGCGCGATGTGCTTCAACACACTCAAGCGTTCGAACGAGCGGGTCAAGGGCAGCCAGGAAGACCTGGACATCATCAACGACCTCATGTACCGCGAGGAGATCAAGTACGAGGGGGACGTCGAGGTCCTACACCTGCTCGAGATCCTCAAGAACGACATCAAGTTCGATAATCTCAGCCAGAAGGTCAGCAAGCCTCTCAAGGATCTAAAAGTGGCAAGTTACTACGGCTGTTATCTGGTCCGCCCCGAAGATATCGCCATCGACGATGCGGAAAATCCCGTGATCCTGGATGAGCTCATGGAGACCCTGGGCGCCACGGCCATCGACTTCCCCTTCAAGGTGGAATGCTGCGGGGCCTACCAGACCGTCGACAAACCCGAGGTGGTCGCCGACCGCACCAACCAGATCCTCTCCTCGGCACGGAAACAGGGCGCCGAGGTGGTGGTGGTCAGCTGCCCCCTCTGCGCATTCAACCTGGACCACCGGCAGAAAGAGACGGTGGCCCTGTTCCCCGAGTTCAAGAGCATGCCGGTCCTGTACTTCACGCAGCTCCTCGCGATAGCCCTGGGCTGTCCCGAGGAAAGCCTGAGGTTCGACCTGCATCACATAGATCCCAAACCCATTCTGCAAGAAAAAGGATTAATCTGAGGTAACCATGTCTTACTTTGGAGATTTAAAACCGATCATCGGCGAAATTCATATCAATAAGGACCGGTGTAAGGGATGCGCATTTTGTGTGGAGTATTGTCCGCGGGATATCCTTGAGTTGTCCGAAGAGTTCAATGTCAAGGGTTACCATCCTCCTTTCGTGAAAAAACCGGAGGAATGCTGCTACTGTCAGCTGTGCGAGACGATCTGCCCTGAATTTGCCATCTTTGTCACGGTCAAAGAAGAAGAGGAGGTAGAAGGTGAAAATGTCGAAAGCAGATCCTAAAGGCGTATTGACCGGGCCGCACTTCATGGATGGCGACTATGCCATCGCGGAGGGTGCTCTGGCTGCCGGTTGCCGCTTTTTTGCAGGTTATCCCATCACGCCCTCCACAGAGACGGCAGAGCACTTCTCATCCCGCATCCCCATGGTGGGCGGCGTGTTCATCCAGATGGAGGACGAGCTGGCCTCGATCGCAGCCCTGATCGGCGGCGCCTGGGGAGGAAAAAAGGTCATGACCGTCACATCCGGTCCGGGCTTCTCCCTGATGATGGAAAACCTCGGCCTGGCTGTGATGCAGGAAGTTCCCCTGGTCCTCGCCAACGTCCAGAGAGGCGGCCCCTCGACCGGGCTCCCCACACTGACCGGACAGCAGGACATGATGCAGGCCCGCTGGGGCTCGCACGGAGATTACCGCATCATCGCCCTCTCCCCCGATTCTCCCCAGGAATGTTTCGACCTCACTATCGAGGCCTTCAACCTGTCGGAGACCTACCGGGTCCCGGTCCTTCTCATGACGGACGAGTGTGTGGGCCACATGCACGAGAAGGTCGTCATACCGGAGGCCGACGAGATCGATGTCGTCGATAGGAAGTGGTACACCGGACCCAAGGACAAGTACCTGCCCTACAAGAACGACAAGGACGGCATCCCGTTCATGGTCAAGTCCGGAGACGGCTACCGTTTCCACACAACCGGCCTGACCCATGACGAGCGGGGATATCCCGACCTCAACGCCGAAACCCAGAAAATCAAGGTAAAGCACCTGATCGATAAGATCGACGGCAACGCCGAAAAGATCATCAAGCTGGAAGAGATGGAGACCGAGGGCGCCGAGGTCGTGGTGATGTCCTACGGGATCACCTCCCGCGTGGCCTACAAGGCCGTGCAGGACGCCAGGGCAGCAGGGATCAAGGTCGGCACCTGCCGCCTGATCACGGTCTGGCCCTTCCCCGAGAAGCGGGTCAAAGAACTGGCCAAGAAGGTCAAGGCCATCGTGATGCCGGAGATCAATGCCGGCCAGGTGGTCCAGGAGCTCGAACGCCAGGTCGCCAAGGAATGCAAAGTGATCAGCGTCCCACACTACGGCGGCTGGGTCCACGATCCAAACGACATATTGAAGGCCATCAAGGAGGCGGTAAGATGACCAAAGCTGCGGCAAAGAAGCCCCCCACAAACCCAATGGAAGACCTGCTCCGCATGGACCGCATCCCCCACATCTGGTGTCCGGGCTGCGGCATCGGAACCGTGGTGACATCCTTCGCTGAGGCGCTCAAGAAGAACAAGGAAGACCTGAACAAGGTCGTCATCGTCTCCGGGATCGGCTGCACCGGCCGCGTGGCCGGCTATGTCAAGCTGGACTCCTTCCACACCACACACGGCCGGGCTGTTCCCTATGCCACCGGTTTGAAGCTGGCCAATCCCGACACAAAAGTCGTGGTGTTCAGCGGCGACGGAGATCTTTCCGGGATCGGCGGCAACCATCTCATCCATGCCGCCCGCCGTAACCTGGACATGACCATCATCTGCGTCAACAACTTCAACTACGCCATGACCGGGGGCCAGGTGGCACCGACCACGCCGAAGATGGCCAACGCGTCCACCGCTCCCTACGGCAACTTCGAGAACGCCTTCAACCTCCCCTACTTATTGGAGTCGGCCGGAGCCACCTATGTGGCGCGCTGGACCTCGCTTCACTTCCGGAGGACGACCAAGTCCATCCAGGAAGCTATGAACAAGCGCGGCCTCTCCTTCGTGGAGGTCATCGCTCCCTGCGTGACACTCTATGCCCGCCGCAACCGCCTGGGGGACGGCCTCAACCTGCTGAAGTACTACTACGACAACTCCGAGATCAAACACGGCGCCGACACCAAGGACCTGGACATCAGCTACCAGGGCAAGATGGTCGTGGGTAAGTTCGTCGACAAAGACAAGCCCACGTTCCTGGACGCCATGAACACCCACATGACCACAGTGCTGGGAGATAAATTCGTGCCCTACGGAGAGAACAAATGACGACGGAAATCAGATTTTCAGGTTTTGGTGGGCAGGGGATCATCCGGCTGGCCCTCATCTCCGGGAAAGCGCTCGCCCTCTACGGGGACAAGTTCACCACCATGACACAGAGCTTCGGGCCCGAGGCCCGGGGCAGCGCCTGCAGCTCACAGCTGATATTCTCCGACGAACGCATCCTCTATCCCTACATCACGCGACCGGAGATACTGGTGTCCATGTCCCAGGAAGCCTATGACAAATATGAGCCGGAGCTGCGCGACGACGGCATCCTGTGCATCGACAGCGACCTAGTGAAGCCCAAGCCTACCAGGGACAAGATCAAGTCCTACGCCGTCCCCTCCACCCGTTTCGGCGAACAGCTGGGCAACCGCATCATCGCCAACCTGGTCATGCTGGGATTCTGCACCGCCGTCACCAAGATAGCGACACCGGATGTCATGAAGAAGGCTCTGCCCGGCCTGGTCCCTGGCCGCTTCCTGGATCTCAACGTCAAGGCCTTTGACAAGGGATACGACTACGGCATCAAAATCCTTGAAGAGGAAAAGCAAAAATGAAGAAACGCACGGGCGTTTTTGTTTGTCACTGCGGGATCAACATCGCCGGCACCGTCGATGTGGAGAAGGTTGCTGAAAAGCTGGCCGCATACCCCGGTGTCGACCACGCCGAAGACTATGTCTATATGTGTTCCGACCCAGGCCAGAAAAAGGTCATCGAGTCCATAAAAGAAAAGAAGCTGGACAACATCGTAGTCGCCTGCTGCTCCCCCAACCTGCACGAGTCCACCTTCCGCAACGCGGCCAAAGAAGCCGGCATCAACGAGTTCCAGTGCGAGATCGCCAATATCCGCGAACAGTGCAGCTGGGTCCACAAGGACAAGCCCAAGGCCACAGCCAAGGCGGAGCGGATCACCAAGAGCGCGGTGGAGCGCGTCAAGAAGAATCAGTCTCTCGAGCCCTTCAGCATCCCAGTAACCCGCCGGGGCCTGGTGATCGGCGGCGGGATCGCCGGCATCCAGGCGGCGCTTGACATGGCCAACTCGGGATATGAGGTGGTCCTGGTGGAGCGGTCCCCATCTATCGGTGGACACATGATCCAGCTCTCCGAGACCTTCCCCACACTGGACTGTTCGCAGTGCATCCTGACTCCCAAGATGGTGGAAGCCTCCAAACACCCCAAGATCAACGTCATGACCTACAGCGAGGTGAAGGGCATCTCCGGCTACGTAGGAAACTTCAAGGTGAAGATCCAAAAGAAGTCGACCTATGTCGATCCGGATAAATGCACCCTGTGCGATGAGTGTACCAAAGTGTGTCCGGTGGTCGTGCCCAACGAGTTTGACATCGGCCTGACCGGCCGCAAGGCCATCTACATTCCCTTCCCCCAGGCTGTCCCGGCCACCTATACACTGGACTACGAAAACTGCCCGGGCCTCGTTCCCATCGCCTGCGGCAAGTGCGCCGACGTGTGCGATCCCGGCGCCATCGACTATGACATGCCGGACGAGATCATCGAGGAAGAGGTGGGCGTCATCGTGATGGCCACCGGCTATGACCTCTACGACAAGGAAAACATGGCCGAATACGGCTACGGCAAGTATCCCGATGTCCTGGACGGGCTCCAGTTCGAGCGGATGCTGTCCGCCTCCGGCCCCACCCAGGGCAATATCATGCGACCCTCCGACCACAAGGAACCCAAGGAAGTGGTCTTCATCCAGTGTTCCGGATCAAGGGACCCCGAGATGCACTGTGCCTACTGCTCCAAGATCTGCTGTATGTACACGGCCAAGCACGCCATGCTCTACAAGCACAAGGTCCACGACGGCCAGGCGTACATCTTCTACATCGACATCCGCTCGGGGGGCAAGAACTACGAAGAGTTCGTGCAGCGCACTACCGAGGAAGACGGCGTCCTTTATTTGCGCGGCAAGGTCTCCAAGATCTTCCAGGACGGCGAAACGATCAAGGTCTGGGGAGTGGACACCCTGTCCGGCAAGCACATCGAGATCGACGCCGACATGGTGGTCCTGGCCCAGGCCATGCGGCCCTCGGATGGAGCCCAGGAGCTGGCCAAGACCATGAAGGTCGCCGTGGATAAGGACGGCTTCCTGGCTGAGGCGCACCCCAAACTCAAGCCGGTCGAGAGCGTAACCACCGGGATCTTCTATGCGGGCGCCGCCCAGGCACCCAAGGACATCCCGGAAGCCGTGGCCCAGGCCAGCGGCGCTGCTGCCAAGGCCATCGTGATCCTCTCGCAAGACCAGCTCTTCCACTCTCCCATGGTCGCGGAGGTCGAATACAACCTGTGCACGGGCTGCGGAATGTGCGTAGATGTCTGCCCCTACGAGGCCATCGCGCTCAAGGACGGCAAAGCCGAGGTGAACGACGTGCTGTGTGAAGGCTGCGGGACCTGCCAGGCGACCTGCCTGCGGGCCGCGGTCGTCGTTAAAAACCTGACCCCACTCCAAGTATTCGAGATGATTGAAGCTAGCATCGGAGGCTAACCATCATGGCGGACGAGAAATTCGAACCCAAAATCGTTGCGTTTCTGTGCAAATGGTGCTCCTCAGCCGGCAGTGACCTGGCCGGCGTATCGCGGATGCAGTACCCCCCGAATGTCGTGCCCATCCAGGTCATGTGTTCCGGAAGTGTCTCCCCGCTCTACATCTTCAACGCCTTCAAAAAGGGCGCCGACGGCGTCCTGGTCTCGGGCTGCCATCCCGGAGACTGCCACTACATAAAAGGCAACTACTATGCGCGCCGCCGTATCGCCCTGGTCAAGGACATGCTGGAGTTCATCGGCCTCGATCCCGAACGCTTCCAGATGTCCTGGGTCTCCGCAGCAGAGGGCACCAAATACACCCAGATCATAACGGACTTCGTGGATGTGCTCCAACCCCTTGGTCCTCAAGCAAAACTGAGGAGACGGCAATAATGGTCAATCTGGACGATCTCAAAAAGGAAGCCCAGCGTGTCCTGAAGGACGGAAAGGTCAAGTATATCATCGGGTATACGCAGAGCACGGCCGGCAACATGGCCGCCCCCACCTTCATCACGGATCCGGATAGGATCGACGATCTCATCTGGGATCCCACCTGCGTGCACAACCTGGTCAAATTCCTGGTGGACGAGAAACACAGAAAAAGCCGGGAAAAAAATCCTGACACACGCCCCGTCGGGATCATGGTCAAAGGCTGTGACAGCCGGGCCATAAACGTCCTGCTCCAGGAAAAGCTCATCGAGCGCGATGACGTGTTCATCTTGGGTGTCTCCTGTGAAGACCAGGGAGTCATCGATGAGGCGAAGCTGGCGGATCGGTACCGCGGCAAAACCATCCAGAGCATTGAGTTCGACGGCACCGGCACCGCTTCCGTGACCACCAGTGAGGGCACGATGAAGATTCCGGTCAAAGAGGTCCTGGCGGAACGCTGCGTAGAATGCCAGGCTCACTATCCGGTCGTCTATGACGTGTTCCTGGGGGACAAGACCTCCCGGGCAGTGGATGGGCCGTTCGCTTCTCTGCAGGAGCTCGAATCCAAGACCGTCGCTCAGCGATGGGAATTCTGGCAGGACCAGCTCAGCAAATGCGTCCGCTGTTATGCCTGCCGCTCCGCGTGCCCCATGTGCTACTGCGACGAATGTGTAGCCGACACCATCGTGTTCGCGGTCACGGCAGACACCACCTCAGAGGAAAAGGCCCAGAAGATCAAGTGGGTCGAAAAATCCCCGGACTCAGCCGAGAACTTCGGCTACCATCTGGTACGGGCCATCCATCTGGCCGGACGCTGCATCGACTGCGGAGAATGCGAGCGGGTCTGTCCGGTGAGCATCCCTCTGCGTTACCTCAATAAGAAACTCGAGAAATCGGCCAAGGACCTCTTCGACTACAAAGCGGGATTCGAAACTGACAAGCCGGCTCTGGTCGCCTCCTTCAAGGACGAAGACCCCGAAGATTTCATCAGGTGAGACCATGGACAAGATACTGGCAAAAAAATCACTCGCACAATGGCTGAAAAAACTGGATGCCTACGACATCTACGCTCCCGTTCCCCAGGATGACACCTGGAACTACGACCTCATCGCCGATCCAGCCAAGGTGAGCCTGGACTACCTCAACACGGCCCAGGCACCCAAGAAGATCATCTTCCCTCAGAGAGAGGTGTTCCTGGAGTTCGGCAAATCCGAGGATGGGACTCCCCAAATGACAGAGACGCTCCCGGACCCGGACCCCTTCATCGTCTTCGGCGTCCGTCCCTGTGATGCCAAGGCCCTGACCCAATACGACCAGGTATTCGCCGGGGACTATTCGGATCCCTACTACTGGGCACGCAGGGACAAGAGCGTACTGGTGGGGCTGGGGTGTGTGACACCCCCTTCACCCAACTGCTTCTGCCCCACCGTGGGCGGATCGCCCCACTCCAAGCAGGGCCTGGACATCCTGCTGACCGACCTGGGCAGCGATTACTACGTCGAGTCCCTTACAAAGAAGGGCGAGAAACTCCTGGGTGCGGCCAAGACACTGTTCAAACCTCCCGCCGCCAAGGACAAGCAGGCCAGGGAAAAGCTCGAAAAAGAGGCCGAGAAAAAGATCCAGCGTCAGATCAAGGACCTGGCCAAGGTGCCTCCCAAACTCAAGGGGATGTTCGATTCCGAGCTCTGGGACCAGGAGGCTATGAGCTGCCTGCGCTGCGGCATCTGCACCTACCTGTGCCCTACCTGCCACTGTTTCGACATCGGAGATGAGGTAAAAAACGCCGGGGCAGTAGAGGGAGAACGGGTCCGGACCTGGGACACCTGCCAGTTCCCGGATTTCACCATGCACTCCTCAGGCCACAATCCGCGGCCCGACAAGGGTTCGCGACTGCGCCAGAGGATCTTTCACAAGTTTCAGTACTTCGTGGAAAACTACAAGACCTACCAGTGCACCGGATGCGGACGCTGTATCTCGCTCTGTCCGGTCGGCATCGACATAATCGAAGTCCTCAATAAGGTGAGAGACCATGCCTGATAATCCCTACATGCCCAAGCTAGCCCGGATCGTCGAGATCATCGAGGAAGTCGAAGGGGCCCGGGCCATCAAGACCTTCAGGGTCCAGTTCGTAGACGATGGTTTCAAACATCAGTGCGGACAGAGCGCCATGCTCTCAGTGCTCGGGAAGGGAGAGTCGATGATCTCCATCTCCTCCACCCCCCTCGAGGAAGAATACCTCCAGTTCAGCATCATGCGGGTGGGACGGGTCACGACAGCGATCCACGATATGCAGGAAGGCGATCTGCTCGGTGTGCGCGGTCCCTACGGAAACCAGTTTCCCATCGATAAATGGAAGGGCAAAAGCCTGATCTTTATCGGAGGCGGCATCGGGCTGGCCCCCATCTGGTCGGTCCTGCAGACGGCACGCCGACAGCAGAAGAACTACGGCGACCTGTCCCTGTTCTATGGGGCGCGGACCTCGTCGGACATCGTGTACAAGGAAGACCTCCAGGAGCTCAAGCAGGAAGTGAACGTCCAGCTCTCCATCGACGTGGAAGAACCCGGCTGGGATGACTATGTCGGCTTTGTCCCCGTCAACCTCCTGGACAAGAAACCCTCGCCCAAGAATGCCATCGCCATCACCTGCGGCCCCCCCATCATGATCAAGTTCGTCATCAAGAACCTGGAAGCCCTGGGCTTCAAGGACGATCAGATATACACGACGGTGGAAAACAAGATGAAGTGCGGCATCGGCAAATGCGGGCGCTGCAACATCGGTCTTCACTACGTGTGCAAGGACGGCCCCGTGTATTCCTGGGCCGAGCTCAAGAATCTTCCCCAAGAATATTAGAAGGAGAACGACAGATGGCAACCAAGAAAGCAGCCAAAAAGCAGCCAAAAGCTACGGAGAAGAAGGCCAAAGTAAAGCTGGTCACAGTCTTTCTCATGGGTAAGGGATACAAGGTTCCCGCGGAAGCCACCATCATGGGAGCCATAGAGTACGCCGGCTACCAGATAAAGCGCGGGGCCGGATGCCGCGAGGGCTTCTGCGGCGCCTGCGCCACGGTCTACCGCATGCCCGGCGACTACAAGATCTACACCGGACTCGCCTGCACCACGCTGGTGGAGGAAGGCATGTGGCTGAGCCAACTCCCCGCCTCCCCCGCCCACAAGTCCATATATGACATTCGGAAGATCAAACCGGACGTGGCCACCATCCAGGCCCTCTACCCTGAGGTGTTCCGGTGTGTGGCCTGCAACACCTGCACCAAGGCATGCCCCCAGGACCTGGAGGTCATGGACTATATCCAGGCTGCCAAGCGCGGGGACATCGCAGCGGTCATGGACCTGTCCTTCGACTGCGTGATGTGCGGGCTGTGTGCCATCCGCTGCCCGTCTGAGATCGTGCAGTTCAACGTCGGCCTGTTGGCCAAGCGCCTCTACGGCCGCTACCTGGCTCCCAAGAGCCCCGAGCTGGAGAAGCGGCTCAAGGAAGTCAAAAAGCGGAAATTCGATAAAGAGTACGACGAACTCATGTCCGCCAAGAAGGACGAGCTGAAAAAGAAATATTATGCCAGGGATTCGGAGTAAAGGAGTAGCCAATGTATCCAGAATATATGCAGGAATCTCTTAACAAAGTCATTGCCAGCCGCAACCGCCGTTTCGAACTGGCCAAGTCCGACAAGCCGGTCTTCCCCCCCATGGACGCAGACGAGCGCGAAGATGTCCTTACCAGGTTCCATCCGGACTACAAAAAGGAATCCCGGCGCAAGGTCAGGATAGGCCCCAACAAGGGTGAATCGATCACCACCGAGATCGCGGACATGCTGGAGTCACACGCCCGGATCAAAGCCGACGCGTTCGACCTGGAAAATCCCGACTATGAGACCGACCTCCTCATCGTGGGAGGAGGCGGAGCCGGCTGTGCCGCCGCCATCGTGGCCATGCAGCACGGCGTCAAGTCCATCATCTCGACCAAGCTGCGCATGGGAGACGCCAACTCCATGATGTCACAGGGCGGCATGCAGGCAGCTGTCAAGCCCCAGGACTCGCCCACCCGGCACTATCTCGATGCCATCGGCGGAGGACACTTCGACAACAAACCCGAGCTGGTCAGGGCCATGACCGAAGACGGCCCGGATGTTGTGAAATGGCTGGAAGACCTGGGCATGATCTGGGACAAGCTGGAAGACGACTCACTGCAGGCCCTCCATGGCGGAGGCACCTCGCGCAAGCGCATGCTTTCCTCCCGGGACTACACGGGCGCCATCATCATGCGCACACTGATGGACGAGGTCCGCAACAACCCGGACAAGATCACGGCTCTGGAGTTCATGCCCACCATCGAGCTGCTGCTCGACGGAAGGGGCCGCTGTGCCGGATCTATCCTCTACAACATCGAGACTGAGGAATACTTCGTGGTCAAGGCCAAGGCCACCATCATCGCCACCGGAGGCTACGGCCGGCTGCACATCCGCGGATTCGACACCACCAATCACTACGGGGCCACGGGTGACGGCATCATCATGGCCTACAAGGCCGGCGCCAAGCTCATGTATATGGACTCGGTCCAGTACCACCCCACCGGATCCGTCTTTCCCGAGCAGATCGCGGGATTCCTGATCACCGAGAAGATCCGCGGCGCAGGGGGCCAGCCCCTCAACAAGTTCGGCGAGCTGTTCGTGTTCCCGCGGGAGCCGCGAGACGTGGAGAGTTCGGCCATCATCCGGGAATGCGAGGAAAACATGAACGGCATCGAGACACCCAGCGGCCGGACAGGCGTGTGGCTCGATTCCCCGCTGATCGATATGCTGCAGGGCGAGGGCTACATCAACCAGCAGTTTCCCGCCATGCACCGCCAGTTCATCCGCTACGGCATCGACATCACCGAAGAACCCATGCTGATCTATCCCTCGCTCCACTATCAGAACGGCGGGATCGAGATCAACGAGCGCTGTGAGACCAACATCCCGGGACTGTACGTGGCCGGTGAGGCCTCGGGCGGCGTGCATGGGCGCAACCGCCTCATGGGCAACTCCGTGCTCGACTATAACGTGTTCGGCCGCAGAGCCGGCATCTATTCCTCGGAATACATTCAGAAGGTCAAGCTGGGTCGCCTCAGCCTCGACCATGTCACGGAATACGAGGACGAGTTGAAAAAGGCCAAGATCCGGACCAACCGCGTCGCCCCCGTTCTGCTTCCCGACTACACACCAGAAGATGTCCGCAAGCGGCAGCTGACCGCCTGCTACGAAGGAACTCTGCGCTGATTTAGAACTGCGACGCTGTTCGCATAGGGCCTGCTCCCCGGAGCAGGCCTTTTTTTTTGATGTGGGTGGGTCTATCCGTCGACTTCGTAGTCGCCGTCTTCGTCGGCAGTTCGGGCGGACGCATCAGGAGGGCAGAACTTCTGTTCCAGCGCGATGATCTTGACCAGGTTTCCGGGATAGTTCTGGTCCTTTTTCTCCCCGTAAGCATTGAACTGGACGCCGACCTGGAAGGGAAATCCGTCCCCCTGTTCCTCGGTGGCCCAGCGCACACCGCCATTCAGTACGAGGGGAACGCGCTCACCGGGAACGGAGATGTGCATGATCAGCTTGGAATCGATGTCCGGCTGCCGATTGGAATTGAAGCGCATGCCTCCCCTGCTGAGGTCGAGAACAGGACAAAATTCCTCCTCGTATTTATCAAGGAGGGCCGGCAGGAGCTTGCTGACCTTGTAGCTGACAGTGGCACCCGGAATCTCGAACCTCAGGCAGGTTCGCCTTTCTATCCCGTTCTCCGTCATAAATATCTCCTAATCAGCCTTCTCCGACCTGGAGGGATTTTTTTTTAGAATAACGCAACCTCTCAGCGTTGTCAACGATACGTCGGCTCTCTTTTTTTTAGTCGTGCCTGTGCGCAGAAATCGAACTATTCGATATACATAACTCAGGATCAGCCCTGGATCACGATCTGGGAGTAATCAGCGATCTGATCCAGCAGGCGGCTGATAGCCTGAAGCAGTGCGAGACGGTTTCGCCTCAGATTCAAATCCTCGTCCATCACCAGGACATTGTCGAAGAAGCTGTGGATGGTGGACCGGAGCCGAAAGACGATGCGTTGGGCCCTGGTAAAATCGCCGCTGGCGATCAGGGGCTGTACATTGTCCCGGATGATCTCGAAGGACGTGTGGAGCTCCCGCTCATCCTTCTCGACCAGCAGATCGCTGTTGACCCGATAGGCGGGCTGGTCCTTGAGGATGTTGTTGACCCGCTTGGCGATCAGGATCATGGGCTCGAAATGGGGGCTGTCCTTGAAGCCGTCCAGGGCCTTCAGGCGCAGATACGCATGATACAGGTTGCCCAGCCCGGGGGCCAGGACCGCGTTCACCAGGTCGTAGCGAAAGCCCTGCCGCTCGAAGATGTACTGCATCCGGCCCTTGAAGAACTCCAGGCAAACGGCCTTGAGTTCCTCCTTCGGTACCTCGAGCTTGTCCTCATAGACGGAGATCACTTTGGCAAGCAGGCGAGGAAAGGAGAATGACAGTTTCTTGTGCAGGATCGCCAGACAGGCGCCCTGGGCGTTGCGGCGGAGTCCGAAGGGGTCTCTGGAGCCCGAGACTTCCACTCCCAGTCCGAGGGTGCCTACCACGGAATCGAGCTTATCGCATATGGACAGGATCGCACCGGTGAGCGAGGAAGGAGGCGCGTCTTCGAGGGTTACGGGCTGGTAGTGTTCATACACGGCCTTCCACACACCGGTCGGGAGGCCCTCCTTGCGGGCGTATAGTCCCCCGGCAATCCCCTGTAGAGAGGGAAATTCCCGCACCATCTCCGTTACCAGGTCCACCTTGCACAGCCCGGCCGCTTCCGCGGCCCATTTTTTCTCTTCGCGAGCGTCCAGCTGTCCGGCCAGGTAGCCGGCGATCTTTTTGAGCCGATCAGATTTGTCCTCGTAGGTCCCCAGCTTTTCCTGAAAGATCACTCGCGACAGTTCCGAAGACCGCTGTTTGAGCGGGATCTGCATGTCCTGTTCCCAGAAAAACCGGGCATCTTCGAGCCTGGCCTTGAGGACGCGCTCGTTGCCCTTGCGGACCAGCGACCGGCTGTCATCACAGGCATCCGCCACTCCCAGGAACATGGGCATTTGGCGGCGGCCCTTGACCACGGAGAACAGGTTCTGGCCCTTTCTCATGGCAGTGCTCAAAACCTCCAGGGGCAGCTTGAGGTAGGAATCCGGGAAGGTCCCCAGGAACACATAGGGATATTCCACATCCAGGGAAAGCTTGTCCAGAAGTTGTTCATCCGGATAGCAGGCCGCGTCGAACGGCTCCAATTTCCTCTGCATCTGTTTTACGATCCGGGTCTTCCGCGTTTCCTGATCGATGATCACCTTGTTGCGGCGCAGCTCGTCCCGGTACTCTCGAAACGATGCCACCTTGATCCTCCGGCGCGCGAAGATCGGATGCCCCTGCGTATACCCAGAGCTCGGGATCCCGGCCGCTTCGAAAGGAAGCACCTTCCCGTCACACAGGCAGAGGATGTTCTTTATGGGGCGGGAGAAGCGAAAATTCTGTTCTCCCCATCTCATCATCTTGGGGAAGGAGAGCCGCGTGATCAGGCCCGGCAGGATACGGGCCAGAATCTCCCGAGCGGAAAGGCCTTCCACAACCTTCCTGAGGGCCACGTATTCTCCCTTGTCCGTTTGCACGACCTCCAGGGCCGAGACCTCGACGCCCTGGGAGCGCGCAAATCCCTGGGCGGCCTTCGTGGGCTCTCCCTCCGGTGTGAATGCCGCCCTCTTAGGCGGCCCGGTGACCAGGTCCTCTTTGTCCTGCTGCTGCGCGGCCAGGTCTGCATGCAGGATCAGGCGGCGGGAGGATCCATAGGTGCGGATCTTGCCGCTCTCGCCGCGTGAGTTCACCAGGCTGTTCGATTTGAGTTCGGCGGCCAGGCCGGCTTCCAGTTGGGCCAGCCCCTCCAGCACATGGCTGGGAGGCATCTCTTCGGTCAGTATTTCAAGCACGAATTCCATCAGGAAGATCCCTCCCCGGCTGTATAGTTCCGTGCGACCTGGATGACCAGGTCCCGGATCTTCGCGATCATCTTGACCCTCTCGGTGACGCTGATCGCACCGCGGGAGTCGAGCAGGTTGAACAGGTGCGAGCACTTGAGGCAGGCATCATAGGCCGGGAGCAGCAGGTCCTGATCGATCAGCTTCTGGGCTTCCTTGCTCTGGATGGCGAAGGATTTCTGGAGCCCCTTCACATCCGCTCCGTGGAAGTTGTACTCGGAAAACTCCTTTTCCTCCCGGAGGCGCAGGTCACGATACGTGACGTCCGCCGACCACTGCAGATCGTAGATGTCGTCCTTTCCCTCGAGAAACATCTCCAACCTTTCCAGACCGTAGGTGATCTCGACCGGTACCGGGAAGGTCTCGATGCCCCCCGCCTGCTGGAAATACGTGAACTGACTGATCTCCAGCCCGTCGAGCAGCACCTGCCAGCCGACACCCCAGGCCCCGATGGTGGGGGCCTCCCAGTTGTCCTCATCGAAACGCAGGTCGTGTTCCTGGAGGTCGATCCCCATCCCGGTCAGGCTTTTGAGATAGAGCTCCTGGATGTTGTCCGGCGAGGGTTTCATGATCACCTGATACTGGTGGTGTTTCTGCACCCGGTTGGGATTCTCTCCGTAGCGGCCGTCCGCGGGCCTGCGTGAGGGCTGCACATAGCCCACCCTCCAGGGCCGCTTGTCCAAGACACGGAAGAACGTGTCCGGGGTCATGGTGCCCGCCCCCACTTCCAAATCATAGGAGGGGGCCAGGTAGCACCCCTGCCTGGCCCAGAAGTGGCTTAGGTTGAGTATCAAATTTTGCACGCTATTCATTTAAGTTGCCGATCCCTTCTTCTCAGGATTACCTGGTTTCCATTTTAGGATGGGATTGCGGGCCGCGGAGGTCTCGTCCAGCCGGCGCACATAGGAATTGTGCGGGGCCTCCTTGAGAAGCTCCGGATCTTCCTTCGCCTCCTGGCTTATGGCCAGCATGGCCTCGATGAAGCGGTCGAGGTCCTCCTTGCTCTCGGTCTCGGTGGGTTCGATCATGAGCGCACCCGGCACGATCAGGGGAAAGGACATGGTAGGCGGGTGCACATCGTAGTCGATCAAACGCTTGGCGATGTCGAGGTTGGAGATCCCGTAGGGCTTCTGCAGTTTGTCGTCGAACACGCACTCGTGCATGGTGGGGGTCTCATATTTCAGGTTATAGACGCCCTCCAGACACTTTCGGATATAGGTGGCGTTCAACACCGCGAGCTCGGCCACCTCCTTGAGTCCCTCCGGGCCCAGGGTCAGGATGTAGGCCAGGGCCCTGACAGCCACCAGGAAATTGCCGTAGAAGGCCCGTACCTTCCCGATACTTTCTGGGCGCTCGAAGTCAAGCGCGTAGCCGGAATCCCCCTTGGTTATAACAGGCACGGGCAAGTAGGGCTCGAGAAGGCTTTTTACGGCCACCGGACCGGAACCGGGCCCTCCCCCGCCGTGGGGCGTGGAGAAGGTCTTGTGCAGGTTCAGGTGGATGACATCCACTCCCATGTCACCGGGCCGGCACACACCCATGAGGGCATTCATGTTGGCCCCATCCATGTAGACCAGCCCCCCGCGGCTGTGCACGAGCTCGGTGATGCGGCAGATGTCCTGTTCGAACACGCCGAGCGTGTTGGGATTCGTGACCATGAGCGCCGCCACATCCTCGTTCATCATTCGGTCCAGGTCCTCCAGGTCGACCGTGCCGGCCTCATTGGATTTTATTTCCTGCACCTTGTAGCCGCAGATGTGTGCACTCGAGGGATTGGTCCCGTGCGCCGAATCCGGGATCAGGACGATCTTGCGGGGATCTCCCCTCTCCTCCAGGCAGGCGCGGATGAGCATCATGCCCACCAGCTCGCCTTGGGCACCGGCCGAGGGCTGGAGGCTCACGGCATCCATGCCGGTTATCTCCGCGAGGTGCTCCTCCAGATCGTGGATGATGGCCAGGTTCCCCTGGATCAGGTCGGTGGGGGCCTCGGGGTGGATCCCGGCCAGGCCGTTCAGGGCAGCGATCTTCTCGTTCACCTTGGGATTGTACTTCATGGTACAGGATCCCAGGGGGTACATGCCGATGTCGATGCAGTAGTTGGCCTGGGACAGGCGGGTGAAGTGCCGGACCACCTCGATCTCGGAGACCTCTGGGAAGTCCGCGATGTCTTTTCTGATCGGAAGGGATTCCATCAGGCCGTCCTGCCTGGGCACGTCCAACCGCGGGAGCTTGAACGCCTTCTTGCCCGGATCGCTCAACTCGAAGATCAATGGTTCGCGGATCATGACAGGGCCTCCTTCAGGGCTGAGGCCAGCCGGTCTATGTGGTCCTTGGTATGCGTCTCGGTCACGCACACCAGGGCGCAGTTCGCAAGTTCGGGATAATCGGACGCCAGGGGAAGGCCTCCGAGGATCTTTTCCTCCTTGAGCCGGGCCTCGACCTCCTGCCAGGGCCGGTCGAATTCGAGCACAAATTCATTGAAGACCGGGCCCGAGAAACGGGCCTTGACGCCTTCGATCGCAGTCAGGGTCTCCCTGGCATAGGCCGCCTTGTGCAGGTTGTGTTCGGCCAGCTCCCGCATCCCGTTCTTTCCCAGGGATTCGAGGTATATGGTGGCGCGCAGCAGGCACAGAGCCTGGTTCGTGCAAATATTGGAGGTGGCTCGCTCCCGGCGGATGTGCTGCTCGCGCGTGGAGAGCGTGAGCACGAAGCCCGGGTTGCCATCCACATCCGTGGTCTCTCCGGCGATGCGTCCCGGCAGCTGGCGGATGATCTTCTGGCCGCAGGCCATGAAGCCCAGGACAGGGCCCCCGAAGCTCGGGGGGATCCCGAACGACTGTGCCTCCCCTGTCACGATGTCCACCCCCAGGGCCCCGGGCGGATCCAGGAGTCCCAGGGACACCGCTTCGGTCACCACGGCGATGGAAAGCGCATGGTGGTCGTGCATCATGTCAGAGATGGCACGTATATCCTCCACAACACCAAAATGGTTGGGAGACTGGAAGATGACGGCGGTCACGTCCTCGTCCAGGTGTTTTTCCAGGTCACCGAGGTCCAGCCGGCCGTCTTCGGCGTAACCCATGGTCTCCGCGGTGATCCCCAGATTCCTGATATAGGTGTCGATGGTCTGCCGGTACTGGGGATGGAGAGAGCCTGCCACCAGAATCTTGGTCTTCCGGTTCAGGCGGTTGGCCATGAGAACGGCCTCTGCCGCCCCCGAGGCCCCGTCGTAGAGGGACGCGTTGGCGATGTCCATGCCCGTGAGCTGACACATCAGGGTCTGGAACTCGAAGATCACCTGCAGCGTGCCCTGGGATACCTCGGGCTGATAGGGTGTGTACGGGCTCACGAATTCCCCGCGGCCGGCCAGATAGTCCACCACACTGGGGATGAAATGGGGGTAGATCCCCCCGCCCAGGAAGGACAGGTAGTCGGTGTATCTGTTATCAGCGCCCAGGGCCTCGAAGTGTGCCACGAGCTCTGGCTCGGACATGGCCGCGGGTACGTTCAGTTCCCGATCCAGTTTGACACCCTCGGGAATGGTCCGGAAAAGCTCTTCTACAGAACCCACGCCGATCTTCGCCAGCATATCTTTTTTTTCTTTGTCACTGAGAGAAATATAGCTCATTGGAGGTCAGATCCCCTTTTATTAGAGAGAAAAAGAGAGGCCTTAGTCTTCCAGCCCCTCCAGGAATTTTTCGTATTCGTCGACAGACATGAGTTTTTCGATTTCCGCGGCATCCTTCACCTTGAGACGGACGATCCAGCCTTGGGCGTGGGGGTCCTCGTTGACCTGTTCGGGCGCGTCGTTCAGGCCCTCGTTCACGGCCATGACCTCGCCCGCGATCGGTGAGTACATGTCAGAGACCGCCTTCACGGATTCGATGACGCCCATGGATTGATGGAATCCGAGCTCAGCTCCGATCTCGGGCAGCTCCACATAGACGACATCTCCCAGCTGTTTCTGGGCAAAGTCCGTAATGCCGATCACCGCTTCCTCGCCCTCGACCTTGATCCATTCATGGTCCTTGGTGTAATAGAAATCCTCAGGATACATCTCCCATCCTCCTTTTATTCATTCATCTATGTTCAAGTGATTCTTTCCCAAATCTACACGGAATTCCCGGCAGCTCCTGGGCCTAATAATCGCGCTTGTAGAACGGCAGCTCCACCACCCGGGCAGGCACCTGCTTGCCGCGGACCTCGATCTCGATGTCAGTTCCCACCTCGATGGATCCGATGGGCAAATAGGTCAGGCCGATGCTCTTCTTGAGATAGGGCGAATACGTCCCGGAGGTGACCTCTCCCACCGGATTTCCCCCCACGGATACGGGATAATGGGAGCGTGCGATCCCCCGGCCCGTGACCTCGAATCCCACGAGCTTGCGGGCGAGGCCTTCTTCTTTCTGCCTGAGCAGGACGTCACGGCCCAGGAAGTCGCCCTTCTTGAACTTGACCAGCCAGCGCAGGCCCGCTTCGAGGACCGTAGTGGTGTCGTCGATGTCATTGCCGTAGAGCATCAGGCAGGCCTCTAGCCGGAGAGTGTCCCGCGCGCCCAACCCGATGGGCTTGAGTCCATAAGCCTCACCCTTTTCCATCAGGGCATCCCAGATGACGCCGGGGGTCTCTGACTGCGTGTATATCTCGAAACCGTCCTCCCCTGTGTAGCCCGTGCGCGATACAATGGAAGGGATTCCCACCACATCGGTGTGCACCACACCAAACGAACCCAGCTCATCCAGCGCGGCTGGGGTAAGGGTCTTCAGGATATCGATCGCCTTCCTCCCCTGCAGGGCGAGTTGGGAATACCGATCGCTCACGTTCGTGACCTCGACATCGAATCCCTCGGTGTGCGTGCGGATCCATTCGAAGTCCTTGTCCGCGTTGGCGGCGTTTACAACCAGCAGGTAATGGATTTGCTCTTCCAAACAGTACACCAGCATGTCGTCCACGAACGTGCCCTGAGGCGTGGTCAAAGCCGTATACTGTGCCTTCTCGGGATTGGTGCGGGCCGCGTTGTTCGGGGTCAGGTGCTGAACATAGTCCAGGGCCTGGGGGCCTTTCACGAGGATCTCCCCCATATGGCTCACGTCGAACAATCCAGCCTGGTTGCGGACGGCGAGGTGTTCTTCCATGATGCCTGAGTATTCGACGGGCATCTCCCATCCGAAGAACTCGATCATGCGGCCGTTGAGCTTGGTGTGGTTGTCGTGCAGGCGGGTGGTTTTCATGTATTTTCCTCGATAGAAGCAAAGCTAAAAATTATCACATATCCGGGCCGTATTCAAGAATAACCTGCCATCGGACAAAATGCGATCTCCCACTTGCCCACATCCCTCATTTTGTTATAATTAGAACCCAAATATGATAAACCTAAAAGCCCACCTCAAACAGGACATCCTCCGCATTCTAAATGAGCGTTATTCTGCGGAACCGGACCGGATGGAGATCGCCTATACACCCGACATCAGCATGGGCGACCTGGCCCTGGCTTTCCCTCTGCAGATGGCCAAAACCCTGAAGCGGCCGCCCCGCGAGATCGCCCAGGAGATCGCCCCCCTGCTGGAAGGTCTGGAAGGCGTGGCCCGGAGCGAGATCGCAGGACCAGGCTACATCAACCTGTACCTCGACCGGGAGCGTTTCTTCGCAGACAAGCTAAAGGCCGCCGGCACATCCACGCTGGAACCCGAGGTCTCCAAGATCATCGTGGAACACACCTCCATCAATCCCAACAAGGCGGCCCACATCGGGCATTTACGCAATTCCGTGTTAGGCGATACGCTGGTGCGGTGCCTGCAGCACAAGGGTGAAAACGTCGAGATCCAGAATTACATCGACGATACCGGTGTTCAGGTGGCAGACGTCGTGTTCGGCCTGCTCGAGATGGAAAACAAGACCCTGGCAGAGATCGAGTCTGTCCCGGGAAAGTTCGACTACTTCTGTTGGGACCTCTACACAAAGGCCACAAGCTATCTGGAGGAAAATCCGGAGCTTCAGAAAAGGAAGGCCAGGATCCTGAAAAAGATCGAAGAGGGCGAGGGTACCGAGGCCGAGATCGGGGCATATGTGTCCCGCCGCATACTCAAGGCCCACCTCAAGACCATGCGCCGCCTGGGCATCACCTACCACCTCCAGGCCTGCGAGAGCAGCATCATCGCTCTCAAGTTTTGGGACAAGGCGTTTTCCCTGCTCAAGGAAAAGGGCGGGCTGTACTTTGTTGAGGAGGGCGAACACAAGGGCTGCTGGGTCATGAAACTCGAGGAAGGCCCCGAGCAGGAAAAGGTCATCGTGCGCTCCAACGGGATCGTGACCTACACGGGCAAGGACATCGCCTACCAGCTCTGGAAGTTCGGGCTCCTGGACAAAGATTTCAATTACGAGCCGTTCGTGGAGCAGGACGGACACACCATCTGGATCACCACAGCCCGGCCCACAGATCACTCGCCCGATTTCGGTAAGGGAAACAGAGTCTACAACGTGATCGACACCCGCCAGTCCTATCCCCAGAAGATCGTGGCCCAGGGATTAAAATCCCTCAAATACTTCGAGGAGGCGGAAAACTCCATCCACTTCTCCTATGAGATGGTGGCACTCTCGCCCGAGAGTCTCAAGGAACTGGGCTTCGTCGTGGCAGAGGAAGACAAGGACAAGGATTTTCACGAGGTCTCGGGCCGCAAGGGAGTGGGCGTCAAGGCCGACGACCTACTCGACCGCCTGGAGCAGAAGGCCCTGGCCGAAGTGGAGTCCCGTAATCCCGAGTTTTCGGCCGAACAGAAGGAAGACATCTCCCACAAGATCGCGATCGGCGCCCTGCGCTATTTCATGCTCAAGTATGCCCGCAACTCCCTGATCGTCTTCGACTTCGCCGATGCGCTGAGCTTCGAGGGAGAGACCGGCCCCTACCTGCAGTATACACTGGTGCGCATCAACAGCATCTTCCGCAGGCTGAAGGAAAAGGACGGATTCGACGAGGGAGCCATTCAAGACTGGATGTCAGGAGGAACGATCCCCCTGGACAAGCTGGATGATGCCGAGGCCTCGGACTTCTGGGAGATCGTGCTCTACGCGGCACAGGCAGACGAGGAGGTCCTCCACTCCCTGCGCTCCCTGGAGTTCCTGCACCTGGCCAAATATACGTTCAACCTCAGCCAGAAGTTCAACGCCTATTACCACAAATACCCCATCCTGAACGAGAAGGACGAAGGCCTGAAACAGACGCGGATCCTCACGATCTATTACATCCGTGAGGTCCTCAAAACCGTACTCTCGCTCATGGGCATCCCCCAGCCCGAGCGGATGTAAGTTCGTGATTTTGCTTGACAAAGTACTATTCTGATTACTATATTCTGTATGCAGAAGGGAGGGGAGGCTTTGCTAGAGGTTGTTGGGATATAGTTTTTTGTATCTATCGTGTTGCATATTTTGCAGCCAAACTACATTTTTATACTTAGCCAGCTTCTCTGCCTTTTGATTTTTTGACGTAGATATTTTTTTAAGGAGGGATATCATGTCAATCCGCCGCATTGGTCTTTTTTCTGTATTGGGGATCATTTGTCTTCTTCTGGTAAGCACTCAAGTCAGATCAGCTGGTTCGATCCAGAATGGTGTTGATGATCTAGTTGCCGGCCGAAACGTCAACATGGTCTCTGGGATCGAAAAATTTACTGGCGACCCTTACCTCCAACGCCAGAACGAGCCCTCTGTTGCCGTTTCCACCAGGAATCCTATGCATCTTTTGGCTGGTGCCAATGACTACCGCACTGTTGACTTCCCGGACAACGAAGAACTCCCTGGGATGAATCAGGATACAGCGGCAGTCGATGCCTGGTTAGGCGTATTCAAGTCATTCGACGGAGGAGAGTCTTGGATAAGCATGCTTCTTCCGGGATGCGCAGTAGACACACTGAATCCATACAACGTTGATAGTCCCCTCATAGGATATGATGCGGCAGCTGATCCTGTCGTCCGGGCAGGCGCTAATGGTATGTTCTATTACTGTGGTATGGTCTTCAACCGAGGGCAGAAGGGCCTGGGAGCCATATTCGTAGCACGCTTCCAAGATCTGAATAACAAAGAATCTGGGGACTGCATACAATACATCGATACTCATATAGTCGATTTTGGAAAAGTCAGCCATTTCCTGGACAAGCCCTGGATGGCAGTCGATATTCCCCGAATTGGATCGAAATCCCTTCTACCCAACGGAGAGGAAGCCCTTGATGCTAACATTTTTGTTGTGTATACGTCTTTTATGGGCGATATGGAAGAGGATGTGCATGGGAAACTTATGTGTGCCATGTCTACTGATTCCGGGGCCACGTGGGAAAAGCCGGCTCAAATAACGGATGCCGGACAACCGTATCAGGCAGCAACCATCGCCTTAGATCCTAAAAATGGGAAACCCTATGTCGCCTGGCGGCGTTTTGCCAAGGACCACTCGAATGCCATCATGATCACCTGGGGACAACTTCGAAAGCAAGAAAAAGATGAAATATTCTGGATAAAGAATTTCAAATTCGTACAACCGATGGTTGTTGCAGAAATCGCTCCGTTTGATCAACCAACATATGAAACCATGTTTCGGACGAATTCCTATCCTACCATGACCGTAGACCACAACGGAATCGTATATATCGCCTATTCTGAAAAAAATGACGATAACTTTGCTCGGATTAAAACGACCACCTATGATCCCTCTATGGCCCAATGGACGCCATCAGTCACAATAAGTTTGTCCGAGTCCGAGGATGAACCTGAGGTTATTGGTCATCAATTCATGCCCGCTCTGAGCTATGCTGCAGGAAAGGTTACGCTCATATGGTACGATCAACGATTCGATTTTATCCAGCAGGTCAATCCAGATTATGTTGAGGAGCATACCCTTAACGATCGCTTCTATCCTACTCAAGGTATTAGACACACGATCGATGTAAGGGCAGCTCAATCAGATGCTGGTACCAACCCTGATTTTTCGAGATCCATCCTAGTGACTCAATTTCCCTGGGTAATCTACGAAGAGAGCGGACAATTGTGGATGAAACCATTGAAACTGCATATGCCAGGCCATACGCTTTTCAGGGACAGCACTGTCCCATTTATGGGCGACTATATCGATCTGGCGCCTTCGCCTGTCATGATACCGGATGGAGATGGCTGGAAATTCAATACGGATTCCACTGTGGATCCGGTTTTCCATGCTGTATGGACCGATAACAGGGATGTCAACGATTCCACATCTGATTATTACACTTTTGTTTTACCCGGACAATGTGATGATGAGAACGATGCAGACTATCTCGGCAACAGGAATCAAAACATATACACATCTCGAATCTCAAATGGTATCATTGCAGGTTCACCAGGCAATACCAAACCTTTGGATGAAATCCCCCGTTCTTTTGTTGTACTTGTCAAGAATACCACAGGATATGTCAAAGAACTTGATCTAGAGATAGCTGGGCCTCTGAAAGACGATGCAAACTTTGTTGAAGGAGGAATTCCACTACCGGGAAACACTCTCCCAGTAACCATCTTACCCTACAATTCTTACGCAGCGACAGTATTGGTAGGCTATCAAGGCAGTCGCTATGGGAAGCTCTACATTAATGTTTGGGATGGGTCACGCTTAGCTTCCCAGGTGATACTCAATCCGGATGATCTAAATCCTGAGATTACCAATCCTGACTGGTATGTAGGCAACCTTGACGTAGGGTTTGACGATGAAACTCATAACCCTCATATCGCCGCTTATGATATTGTTTATTGGGACTACGGTAAGGCCAATCCTCATGTTGCAGCACCCCACGTCGCGGCCCCTCACGTTGCCGCGCCCCACGTGGCGGCTAATCCCGAATCGGTAACTCCCCACGTTGCAGCTCCCCACGTTGCAGCGCCCCACGTCGCAGCTCCTCATGTCGCAGCTCCTCATGTCGCAGCCCTGAGCATTGCCAATCCCCATGTTGCAGCGAGCGCCCTAGGAGATGACAATATTCCAGCAACCAGCACATTAACTGATGTGTATGTCGGCGTCGAAAACCACGGAAATACGACTTCGTCTTATTCAGTCAGCTCCCTTCCCGGAAATGTCCCATCAGGCATAGCAGTTCAGCTGCTCATCTATAAAGTCCATACTTCCTCCTCAGCTGGATGGGATGATGACGCCAATAACTGTATCGGTAAACATGAGGAACATCATGAGCTGCTTGCCAACATACTCAATCCTCACGTAGCAGCTCCTCATGTCGCAGCAAGTCCTCCTGGGGAAGAAGGGATGAGCACGTCCTCTTTGCCCGAGCTTGATCCACTGCTTTTTGCCGACGCCAAACTGGCTCTGGCTCCCGGCGAGCGAGGGATAGTCCTGTATCGTTTCTTAGATTTCGCTCCTGATGATGGCGAAGTATTTTATCCAGATACGATCGAGATGGACGTCACAGCCGATACCGTAAACATAATTGATAAATTCCCTCTTGAACTTCCAAAGGCCCTCTCCATTGACTCTCCAGAAAAACTAGCAACTGGAGATGTTGATTATCCCTATCCAGCTCAGCAATTGACGGCATCTGGAGGAATACCATTTCAAACGCAGCCTCCTTCTTATCATTGGGAATTCGCTTCAACACCACCTGCTGCCCTGACCAATTTCCTTGGGCTCAGCGAGGATGGGATGCTCTATCCAGAAGAAAATTATCCAAGCGCTGGAGATTTCTCATTTGAGGTACAAATGACGGATTCTCAAGGCCAGACAAATACTAAGATATTCTATATTACTATACTGTCATCCAGCATCAGCATCGCTGGAACAGTCACGGATGCGAACGATGAAGGAGTCCTCGGAGCTTCCATTACATTCTCTGGCGGCGCAGGGATAGCTATTACCGATTCATATGGAGATTACACACACTATGTGCCAGACGGATGGGAAGGAACCAGCAAGGCTTACAAAGCCGGTTATATTTTTAATCCAGTAGAGTACTCCTATTCCAATCTGGAAGGCTTCGTAACTGGTCAGGATTTCACCGTCTACAACCCTGAGGATAATGTAGTAGTTTCTGGTATGGTCTTAGACAACCAAGTGCCTCCTGCACCCTTGCAAGGAGTAACGATCAATTTCGATACAGGGCAATCAGCAACAACCAATGCCGCAGGATATTACTCTGTTCTCGTTCCCTACAATTGGACAGGTACAGTCTCTCCATCTTTCCCTAACTATACATTCGATCCTATATCCTGGTCCCCTGAAGCAAACGTTACCTCAAATATTACTGGTGTTGATTTCGTCGCATCTCTTCCAGATGTTGTCATTTCAGGTACGGTCCTCGACAACCAAGTACCTCCTGCACCCTTGCAAGGAGTAGCGATCAATTTCTCTACCGGACAAACAGCAACAACCAATCCCTCAGGATATTATTCTGTTCTCGTTCCCTACAATTGGACCGGGACATTTTCTGCCTCCCATGAGGACTACAATTTTACTCCGCCCATATATGACTACTCTGAAGTTGGCGTCACAACAGATATTACAGATGCTAATTTCGTCGTCGCTCCTCCAGTTGCGGTGACAGGTACAATTTCGGGTACGGTTAATTTCAATGGAGCAAATATAACAACCTATACCAATGAAGCTGTGGTACTGTGGGTAAGAGATTCATCAAACAATGTTCCGAGCCTTTTATCATATACATATGACAATACTGACGGTACATATACGATCACAGATCTGCCACCCGAAAACTACTCCATTCAAGTTTATATTGACGACAGCAAGACTCCCCCGGATGCAGGATATTTCCCAGGTGATTTCTATGGCTGGAATGAAGGCCCCTTTGAGGTCATTGCCGGACAAGATACAGGTCCTACTACTCTTTCATGTAACAAACTAGTACACCTCACAGCCCCGATCGACAACGCCCCCCCTCCGCTTCCTTCACCCTCAAGTTCTCCTCACACTGTTCCTTTAACCTTTCAATGGGACGAAATATGGGATGTTGCATGGGGAAATCCGCCGGCAGGCTTAACCTATAATCCAAGGATCTATAGAATCGACGAGACCGATGGTTCACTAGTGACAGTATTCAACCAGACTGTCACAGATACTAGTGTAACTGTAGCTTTGTCTGACAGCGCTCCAAATGAACACTATGAGTTTGTTGTATACGCAAAAAATGATCAGACAACGATTGGCCAACTCATTGTCAACTACCAAGGCTTAACTAGTTGGGACTACGAGTTCACAATCGACAGCAACGAACAGATACTCATCAACAGCACATTTGAGGCGGACATAGTTGGGCAACTTCCTCAAACTGGTGGAGCAAATCAACCATTTCAAGTTCTGCAATATGATGGACTTCCGCCTATCGGCTCTCCACTTGATGACACAATTTATGTATTTGAAAATTCTCTTGGATTTCCATCGAAGTATATTCGATTGGATGATGGTGGAAGACCTGACTATTGGGGATCGGTTGACTATCAATTCGCGGCAATTTCATCTGGTACAGTTGTCGTTGAGGCCACGGTATCATTCAACAAAGCTGCCGACACGGACAAAATATTTCTATCATCAACACAAGGGACTGCGTATGCTACACGATTAGAGTTCGAATCAAGCAATCGCATCACAGCAGGATCGACTCAAGTGGGCACATACCAGATTGATATTCCATTTAGGGCACGAAAATATATTAATGTAGATAGCAAAACTTACTCTGTTGTTATCGACAGTGAATTGGACGGATTTAATGATGATATCGTTTACACAAATATTCCATTTGTGCAGGGAGGGATAACTCAGATAGATGCTGTCCAAGCAAGCCTAGTTTCTTATACAAATGCAGCTGAAGTGGACAGGATCGCCTATGATGATATTGTTGTGAAGTTGATATTTGGATTAGATTAAGTTCAAGTCAAATCTAGTTGCTAGAGGCGCCGCCTTTGGATCAATTAATCCGCTGGCGGGCGTCCTCGACCATCCAGTCGCCGTCGGCCTTTTCCTTGATGATGAGGAAGGTTTCGAAGGAGGCCTGGGCGGCATCGCTGCTGAGTCCCTCTTGAGCCAAGCCTAAGTAGTAATAAACGGGGGGGAGATATCTGTAGGTGGGGAGATCAATAAAGAATACCGAAGTGGCTTCCCCCACTCTCTTGAGGCACTGCTCCAATTCTGAGTAGGCTTCCGAGTAAGCCTCGGTTTCGATATAGGCGCACCCCAGGAGATATCGGCCATACCACATGTCCACAAGTTCCTGTGCTTCGAGATAGAGCGGGATCGCACCGGCGGCATCTCCCCTGGCCTTGCTGAGCTCTCCGCCGATCAGTTTGGCAAACGCCCTGTGGGCCGGCTGTATCTTCCTGCTCATCTCCGCAGCAAGATCACGGGCCTTGTTCTCCTGCCCAGCCTGTATGTAGATCTCAGCAGCTGGGAACATGATCTCTGCGATCTTTAAGGTTGCCACTGCACTATCTGCTGCAGCAGCAGCAAGGTCTTTTTTCCCGAGAAGCATGTAGTGTTGAGCTAGGGCGATGTTTTTATCGGCGGCGATCAGGACCTGTTTGTTTTCCAAATCGGAAGGAATCCCAGTCTCAAGAATCTCCACGGCATCAGAAAGACGTCCCTCGTATGCTGCAATATCAGCTAGACCCGTCGATGCCAATGCAGCCCCATAGGGGCTTCTATCTGCAAGCAGCTCATACGTTTCTGTCGCCACCCTTGCCTGCCCCTGCGCCAGTTCCAGCAGCGCCTTGCACACATAGGCCTCGGTATAGTCAGGCTCCAGCTTTAGCAGGGCATGGATCTCCTGCTCTGCCTCTTCAAATTTCCCGGCCCCCATGGCATACCAGATCTGGTTATACCGGTAGATGCTCTTGTTGGGATTGAAGTCCACGGCCCTCCGTCCCACCTCTGCGGCCATGGCCATGTTACGAGACTGGAAGTGCGCGAACGCGAGGTTGGTGTAAGCCGATATGTCTGCCGGGTATTTCTCTATAAGGGTGGTGAACTCATTGATGGCGCTGGGGTAGTTCTTCTTTATGAGATGATATGTGGCCAGGGTACGGAGGCGTTCCCGCTCGCTCATCTGATCGATGCGGGCCATGGCCATCTCGAAATATTTTTCAGACTCCTCTGGCATCTGGAGATTCCCGTAGATGACACCCAGGCTGGCATAAGCACGCCCCAGGTTGGGATCGTGATCCAGGGCCTTGAGGAACCACTTGATGGCTTCCTCACGCTGCCCCTGGTAGTTCAGCTCCTGGGCCTTGGCATAGGCATTGATGGCCGCCAGGGACGATACGGTGAAGGTTTCGCCGGCCAGTGTTTGAGAGGCTTCGGTCGGATTCCCACCCAGCTCTTCCCTGAGTTCGGATGACAGAGCATCCACGGCCTTGCCGATCTCGGCCTTGTTTTTGATCCTTCGGGAAAGCTCGGCTATCGGCTCGTTCTTGACAGGGTCGATGGCCTTAAGCTCGATCCGATAGCCATCGCCGTCAGGCTCGATCTTTGCATCGATGACGACACCGATCCCCTCTCTGGTGCTTACGAGCTGGGCCTGCTCCGCGGTGAGTTTTCCCTCGGCAGCCGGATTCAGTTGATTCACCAGCTTGCGGGCCTGGCCCCGTTCGTACACAGAGATAAAGGGCGCGGTCTCCAGGCTTATCCCCAACAGCTGCTCGATGGCCCCATCGAAGACTGAATCCCCGGTATTGTTCTGAAAATCGGCGATCAATACCGAGACCGGCGGCAGCTCTGTCTCGGCTGGGCCCCCTGCCCTTTTGGGCATGAACTGCAAAATCGCCACTACCAGGACCGTGATGATGAGAACGCCGGCAGCGGCCATGAGAGGCCACCTTTTCGGCAGAAGTTTGGTCCCTCCGGTCGTATCTCTCAGGACCTTTTTCAGGTCAACGATGAACTCTTTTACATCCTGATATCGTTTATCCTTGTCTTTTGCCAATGCCTTGCGGAACAGAGGCGCAACTTGCGGATTTACGGATTTCGGGCGGACTTGAGGAGGAGGCGTAGGATCGCGGAGGATGGCACTCAGGGTCTCGATTCCGCTGGTCTTCATAAACGGGTGCCGCCCCGTGGTCATCTCGTAAAACATCAGGCCCAGTGAAAAGATATCGCTCCTGCGGTCCAATTTTTTACCGCGCGCCTGCTCGGGGGACATATAGGCCAACGTGCCGGCTATGGCTCCCTCCTCCGTAAGGGTTGCATGCTGAGTCATGGTCTGAAGGGCTTGTTCGAGGTCGGGCTCTTCCTCAGTTTCGACCCATTTTGCGAGGCCGAAGTCCATGACCTTAACGTGCCCCTGGGGAGTCAGGATGATGTTGGCGGGCTTCAGATCTCTGTGGATAATCCCCGAATTGTGGGCCTTTTCCAGTGCTTCCGCTATCTCGAGAGTGATCTGGATCGACTCCCTCAGAGTGAGGACTTCCTCATCCTCGATCCGCTCTTTCAGGGTCTTCCCCTCAAGATACTCCATGACCAAAAAGGCCTGGCCCTCGTGTTCGCCTGTTTCGTAAACCTTGCAGATAAAAGGATGATCCAGGGCGGCAGCGGACCGGGCTTCTCGTACAAAACGCTCTCTTGCGGAGGGGTCCTGCTCCATATTCTCGGTAAGGACCTTGATGGCAACCTTCCGGCCGAGGGCTGAGTCTTTGGCAAGATAGACTTCACCCATCCCGCCCTTGCCGATTTCTTCCAGGATTGTATACTGCTTGAGCGTCTTATTGGTGATTGGCATAAGTCAGTTCCCCGTCGCGCTTTTTACAGTCATATCATCATATACAGTTACACCTTAACTCACCAACCCCAGCTGATATATAGCACAGGATGAAATAGGGTGTCAACCGAAGTTCGGACACCTTGACTTGCTCCTCCACCCCATGATATACAGCACTCAAACTCGACATTGCAGGAAGAGTTCATTCTGGAGGAAGTGGTGGCGTCTATGAAACTTGATGACGGTGCACGCATCGCCGTACTCGGAGCAGGTCCGGCCGGGACGTTTTTCAGCTACTTTGCCCTGGGCATGGCCGAGCGCCTGGGCATGACTATCGATATAGACATCTACGAAAGTCGGGATTTCAATAAAGACGGCCCCCCCGGATGCAACATGTGCGGGGGGATCGTCAGCGAATCCCTGGTCCAGGCCCTGGCCGCCGAGGGCATCATCCTGCCGGACACGGTGGTCCGCCGGGGCGTGGATTCCTATGTCCTCCACATGGACGTGGGCAGCACCACGATCAGGACATCTCTCGAGGAAAAACGGATCGGGGCCGTGTACAGAGGGGCCGGCCCCAAGGGGATCAGCAGCACGGACTGGGAAAGCTTCGACGGTTACCTCCTCAAGATGGCTCAGGAAAAGGGCGCAAAGGTGATCAGCGAGCGCGTCGACAAGGTTGTTAAAACCGATGGCCGCCCCGAGCTCCACACACGCGAGGGATCGCAGCACGCCTATGACCTTCTGGTCGTGGCGGTCGGTGTCAACACGGCCACGCTCAAGCTCTTCGACGAGCTCCTGCCCGACTATGTCCAGCCGGGCATGGCCAAGACCTTCATCTGCGAATACAAGCTCGGGCGGGACATGGTGACGGAATACCTGGGGAGCTCCATGCACACCTACCTGCTGACGCTCAAGGGGCTGCAGTTCGCGGCCATAATCCCCAAGGGCGACTATGCCACGGTCTGCATGCTGGGCGACAAGATCGACAACGAGCTCATCAAAAAATTCATGGAAACGCCCGCGGTCAAGAAGACCTTCCCGCCGGGCTGGAAGTCAGACGCCAAGGACTGCCGCTGCCTGCCCAAGATCAATGTTAAAGACTCAGCCAAGCCCTATTCTGATCGCGTGATATTTGTCGGCGACTGCGGTGTTAGCCGCCTGTACAAGGACGGCATCGGGGCCGCCTACCGCACATCCAAGGCAGCCGCAAGCGCGGCTCTCTTCCAGGGTGTGTCCGACGCAGAGCTAAAGGAGCACTTCTGGCCCGCCTGCAAGACACTCAAGACCGACAACACCATCGGCAAGCTGATCTTCCTGTTCGTCGGCCTGCTGCAGAAGCCCAGACCCGTGCGCAAGGGCATCCTGCGCATGGTCATCAAGGAACAGGAAAAAGCGGGCGGCAGCCAGGTCATGAGCACGGTGTTGTGGGATATGTTCACTGGCAGTTCCCCCTACCGTGCAGTCCTGTTCCGCACCATGACACCCAAATTCATCTTCGGGCTGCTTTGGAACCTGATCGCAGCCAATGCCCTCTTCGGAGGGATTCCTGAACAGAAGGAGGAGGCTCCATGAAGAAAAAAACCGCCGCTTTAGGCAAAGACTACCAGGACGGGGACATCATCGTCCGCGAGGGCGAGACCGGGAACTGCATGTACGAGATCCAGTCCGGCAAGGTCGAGATCTTCAGGGACAAGGGCGGTAAAGAAGTCAAGCTGGCCGTGCTCGGCCCGGGAAACTTTTTTGGCGAGATGGCCATTTTCGAGCGCGAGGTGCGCTCGGCAAGCGTTCGCGCCCAGGGAACGGTCCGTGCGCTCACCGTGGACAAGAAGACCCTGCTCACGCGCATAAGCGCCGATCCTACACTCGCATTCCGCCTCCTGGAAAAGCTCTCCGGCCGCATCCGGGAGCTGAACAAGGAGATCGTACAGCTCAGGGAGGCCTGCTGACTCCAGCCTGGAAGGATAAACCAACCCCTATGCCATACCTCCACATCACCCCGGCTAAAGGTAAAAAGACAGTCTTTCAGCTGAACAAAGACGAGATCACCCTGGGCCGCAAGGAGGGGAACGACGTCCTCGTCCCCGAGGGCCAGGTTTCCCGCGTCCATGCCATGATCTTCAACAAAGCGGATGGATACTACGTGGCCGACCAGGGGAGTTACAACGGGACCAAGGTCAACGGCGAACCTGTAAAAGAAGCACTCCTCAAGGAGGGCGACGAGATCCGGATCGGCAAAACCACGATCATCTATTCAGAATCAAAAAAAAGTGTCAAGCGTAAGCCCACGGGATCAGTACTGAATAACAATGAGGAGGCCTGGAAGCAGCAGGTCATCTCCAGCGTCTCGGGAATGAAAGTCTGTCAAGATCCCGACAACTTGCTGGCAACCCTGGTGCCCCAGCCCAAGACCATCGCCAAGGAGATGGCCACACCGCAGGTCAAGGATGATGTCAGTGCCCTGGAGCGGTCGAACAAGGTCCTGTACGTCCTCTACGAGGTCAGCCGCCAGCTGAATGCGCTGCAGGACTTCAATGAACTCCTCGACAAGATCATGGAGCTCATCTTCAAGGTGATCGATACGGACTACGGATTTCTGTTTCTCATCGGAGACGAGGGCCCAGACGACCTGGTACCCGTGGTCATCAAATCCAAGGCCGGCAAGACTTCCGACAGTGCCAAGATGAGGGCCAGCCGGACGATCATCCGCAAGGTCATCGAGGACAAGGTGGCCCTCCTCACATCCGATGCAATGGACGACTCCCGGTTCTCTGTTTCCGAGAGCATCGCCACCCGAAAGATCCACTCGGCCATGTGTGTGCCGCTCTGGGACAAGGACAGGATTATCGGTGTTATCCAGCTGACGAGCACCCGATTCGGCAACATCTATCAGGAAAGCGACCTGGAACTCCTCTCGAGCATTGGCTGCCAGATGGCCATGGTGATCGGCCAGTCCCAGCTCAACCAGCAGATCCGGGAAGAGGAGGAGATGCGCAAGCGGCTGGAGAGATTCCACTCGCCCCAGGTGATCGACATGATCCTCAAGGCAGGCCACGAAACGCAGGAAGACCTCATGGAGCCCAAGGAGGTCCAGGCCACAATGCTTTTTTCCGACATCGCGGGCTTCACACCTATGGCAGAACAAATGCCGCCGCGTGAGGTCACGATGATGCTCAACGAGTACTTCTCTAAGATGACTGACATCATCTTCGAATTCGGAGGCACCCTGGACAAATATATGGGCGACGGCCTGATGGCGGTATTCGGCGCCCCGGTGGAAAAGGCCGGCGATGCGGAGCGGGCCGTACAGGCGGCCCTCAAGATGCGCGAGGAGTTCTTGAAGCTGCGGGAGGCGGAAGATACGTCCGTGACCTTTGACATGCGGCTGGGCCTCAACTCCGGGAGTGTCCTGGCCGGGAACATCGGATCGCCGCGGCGCATGGACTACACCGTGATCGGCGATGCAGTGAACATCGCGTCCCGGCTCGAGACCGCGGCCGAGCCCAACCAGATCCTGATCGGCGAAGAGACCTTCAAGCTGGTCAAGGGCAAGTTCAAGATCAACGAAGTCGGGGCCAAGAAGCTCAAGGGCAAGAGCGCAGAGATCATGGCCTACGAGGTGATCGAATAGAGCAGCAGGGAAAGATTGGCAGTCTATGCAATCTTTTGTGAAAAAAATGGCAGACAATCTTCTGAAATTCTGGGGTGTGATCGGCTCCTCCCCGGTGGTGTGCTCCAAGGAACGGAAGTACGGCAGCCACACCATCTGTTCGACCCTGGAGACCGGAACGGACGAGACATTTGTCATCGATGCCGGGACAGGGCTGATCCGCCTGGGCAACATGTTTTATAACGATCCGCGGGATGAGGGACGCCGGATCCACATCCTGCTGACCCATTTCCACCTGGACCATGTCCTGGGGCTGCCCTTTTTTAAGCCCCTGTTCTCGCCTAAGGCACAGATCACGTTCTACACACCCTGGAACCCTCAGGAGACACAGATCACCCTTCACAAGCTCATGGGAGGCCGCTACTTCCCCATCGATTTCATGGACACGGCCTCGAAAAAGGATTTCCAGCAGCTGCCGGAGGGGATATCCGAGGTGGCGGGCGTCCAGGTATCTTGGTGTCCCCTGAACCATCCCCAAGGAAGTGTGGCGTACAGGTTGGACCATCAGGGACATTCCTGGGTCCTGGCCACCGACACTGAACATCCTGAGGAAGGCGAAGATGAGCGTCTCACGGCTTTCTGTCAGGGGGCGGATGCTCTGGTGTGCGACGCCATGTACACGCCCAAAGAATACGAGGAGAGAAAGGGGTGGGGCCACAGCACCTGGGCACAGGGCACGCGCATGGCAGATCAGGCCGGTGTGGGCGTCCTCTATCTCTCCCACCTGAATCCCGACTATACGGGTGCTCAACTTGACGAGATGCTGAACCAGGCCCGGGACGTGTTCCCTCAGACAGAGATCGCCTGCGAAGAATCCACCTAAACCAAGCCATCTCCTTGACTTTTCCCCTGGGCCTGTGCTATTTATTTTGGTCATAAGTCATAGATAATTCAGCACATATACAGGAAAACACAGATGCGGATTCTTGAGACACTAAAAGAACGGGTCCTCATCCTCGATGGAGGCATGGGCACCGAGATCCTCGAGCGCACCGGCAAGAACTTCGAGTTCCCCGAGCTCCTGAACCTGGAAAAAGCAGACATCATCTCCGATATACACCACGCCTATGTGGATGCAGGCGCGGACATCATCGAGACCAACACGCTGGGGGCCAACCGGATCAAGCTGGCAGAGTTCGGTGCCGAGGGTCATGTAGAGGCCATAAACCAGGCGGCGGTTCTGGCTGCACACAAGGCCCGATCTGCTCACAGATCGCAGGAAGGAAGCGAGGTCTTTGTCGCAGGCTCCATCGGCCCCATGGGCAAGCTCATACATCCACTGGGCGAGATCACTGCAGAGGAGGCATTCCGCGTATTTTTTGAACAGGCCAGGATCCTGGAAAAAGCGGGCGTTGATTTTCTGTTGATCGAAACCCAGATCGATGTGTTCGAGGCTAAGACCGCCCTGCGTGCAGCACGCGAAGCCACCTCCCTCCCCGTGGCTGTGTCCATGACCTTCCCGCACGAAGACGGACGGACCGTCACGGGATCGGATCCGGAGACGGCGGCCGTCATCTTCGCCACCCCAGAGACAGACTTCTACGGCATCAACTGCGGCGGACACCCCGAGAAGTTCGAGGGCTTCCTCAAACAGACCCTCCGGCACAACCACAAGCCCTTGATGGTCTATGCTAATGCCGGGGTGCCTCAAAAGAGCGGCGAAACAACGGTGTTCCCCCTGGGACCGGAAGATTATCTCCCCTACGCCATGCAATTCTTCGAGGCGGGTGCTAACATCATAGGCGGGTGCTGCGGTACAACACCCGGCCACATCCGATTGATTGCCCGCGAACTCAAGGGCAGAAAACCCGTCGAAAAGTCTCTCAAGCCCCGTGGCTTCCGGGCGGCCAGCCGGAACGCGATCTTCTTTGTGGGCGAGGACCTCCCTTTCAGTGTCATCGGCGAGAGCATCAATCCATTTGCACGCAAGGAGCTGGCCGAGGAGATCAAGGACGGGCACATGGACCTGGCCCGCAAATATGCCCGCCGCCAGGAACAGGCCGGGGCCGATGCCCTCGACATCAACCTGGGCAGGCGCGCGGAAAAGGAGCCGGAATTTTTTGCCTCAGGTGTGGCCGAGCTCCAGCAGGTCTCGAACCTGCCCTTCTTTCTCGACAACCGCAATCCCGAGGCCCTGGAACAGGCGCTCAGGTTCTATGCAGGCAAGGCCGTCATCAATTCGGTGACCGCAGAGAAAAAGAGCCGCGAGGTCCTGCTCCCCCTCGCCAAGAAACATGGTGCCTCAGTCATCCTGCTGGCCATGGATGAAAACGGCATCCCCGAAACGGCAAAACGCCGCTTCGACCTGATCAAAGGCCTGATCAACGAGGCCCTGGACCTCGGACTGACCAACGACGACCTGCTGGCAGATCCCGTAGTACTCTCCTTGGCATCATCGGGTGATAAGATCCACATCACGTTCGACACCATAGAGCTGCTCAATTCCTTTCACATCCCCACGACCATGGGGCTCTCCAACATCTCGTTCGGGCTGCCCCGCAGGCGCCTCATCAACTCCTCCTTCCTGTGCATGTCCCGCCAGCGGGGGCTCGATTCGGCCCTCCTCAATCCGCTCGATTATAATCTCATGAACGTGATCTGTGCGGGGAATGCCCTGCTCCAGCCAGACCCGGGGATCAAGATGTACCTGGAGCGTTTTGCCGAGACGCAAGAGGAGCCGGAAGACGCTCCGGAACCACTGCCAGAGAGCACGGAGGACGCGCTCTACAAGGCCATCCTGGAGGGCGAGAAGGCAGCCGTGGAACCTTATGTGCGGGACCTCGTCTCACAGGGGAAGGACGGATTTTCCATCCTCCAGACCATCCTCTCCCCCGCCCTCAAGCAGGCCGGAGACCTGTATGAGAAGAACATCTACTTCCTGCCCCAGCTCATCCTGGCTGCCGAGGCCATGGAGACCGCCTCCCGGGTGCTCGAGGATGCCTACGACCTCGAGGAACAGGCCGGGCCGAAGGCGCGGATCGTCCTGGCCACGGTCAAGGGCGACCTCCACGACATCGGGAAAAACATCGTGAACCTCGTGCTGCGGAACTCGGGATTTGATGTCATCGACCTGGGGAAAAATGCCGATGCCCGGGAAGTGATCGAGACCGCTCAGAAGGAAAAGGCCGCGGTCATCGGGCTCTCCTCGCTCATGACCACAACGCTGGACGAGATGCAGGCCGTCGTCAGGCTCAGGGACGAGAAGGCGCCGGAGGTCAAGATCATCGTCGGCGGGGCCGCGGTCTCGCCAGACTATGCCAGGGAGATCGGCGCCGACGCCTACGGAAAGGACGCCATGGACGCCGTGCGCCAGGTCCAGAAACTCCTGGGAGTCGATGAGTGAGCACCTTCCGCGAATTCTTCGAGGCCACCGACCGCATCGTCTTTGACGGAGCCATCGGCACTCAGACCTATGCCAAGGGCATCCCCAAGGGCCACTGCTATGACGAGCTCAACATCTCGATGCCCGATGTGGTGCTCGGAATACACGGCGAATACCTCGAGGCCGGGGCGCAGGTTCTGACCACCAACACTTTCGGGGCCAACCGTTCCATACTCGGCGAGTATTTCGACCTGGGAGACAAGACCAGGGAGATCAACTACTACGGCGCACGTTTGGCCAAGCGGGCGATCAAGGACAGGGAGGCCTTCGTGGCCGGCTCCATCGGTCCCATATCCCGCCCCCTGGACCGGGAGAAGTCCCTGGACCTGGAGCAGATCGCAGGCTTCATCCGGGAGCAGGCCGAAGCTTTGATCGAAGGCGGGGCCGACCTCATCATTTTCGAGACCTTTGCCGACCTGGATGCTCTGCTGGCCGGCATCGAGACCGTAAAGAAACTGGACAAGGACCTCTTTCTCATCGCCAGCATGTCGTTTCCCGGTGACGGAGGGATGACGCTCTACGGCCGCAATCCCTATGAGATCGCCGCCCGGCTCGACAAGACCGAGGCCGATGTCATCGGCTCCAACTGCGGCACGGGTCCCCAGAGCGTCCTGGAGGTGGTGCGCAAGATGGGTTCGGTCTCGACCAAGGAGCTTGTGGCCCAACCCAATGCGGGCCTGGCTCAGTTCGTGCAGGGCCGGTTCTACTACCCCTCCAACCCGGAATACTATGCCCGCTACGGCTGCAAATTCATGGCTGCCGGCGTCAAGATCGTGGGCGGCTGCTGCGGCACGACCCCGGACCATACCAAGGCCCTGGCCGAAGCCCTCGGGGGCTGCAAGCCCGGCAAGCGCAAGCTGCGACCTGTCGCCGTTTCGAGACACCAGGAGGAGCGCCGCGAGGAGCGCATCACCTCACCCCTGGCCGGCCTGTTGGCCGAGCGCTCGGTCCTGGCCCTGGAGGTGGACCCGCCGCGGGATACAAATCTCGAGAAGCTGGCCAAAAAGCTCGAGCCCTTCACATCCGTCATCAATGTGATCAACGTGTCGGACAGCCCCATGGCCCGGCCCCGCATGTCCCCCATCTCGGCCGGGAAGCTGCTCAAGGACAGACTGGGGCTCGAGATCATCGTGCACTACACCTGCCGCGACCGGAACATCCTGGGCATCCAGTCCGACCTCCTGGGTGCCGCGGCCCTTGGCCTGGACAACTTCTTGGCCCTAGGGGGAGACCCGCCCTCCATCGGAGATTATCCCTTTGCCACCGGTGTCTACGACCTGACCTCAGAAGGCCTGGTGGGTATGCTCTCGTCGCTCAACAAGGGAGTCGATCCTTTGGGCAATCCCCTGGGCCGGCAGACGGGATATCTGATCGGGGTGGGATTGGGCATCGGCAGCGACACCGATAAGGAGCTGGAAGCGGCCCAAAACAAGTCAGACAAGGGCGCCCATTTCGTGATCACGCAGCCTGTTTTCCACATCGACCGGAGCGCACGCACGCTTGAGGCCCTGCAGGAGGCCGGCGTCCCCGTCGTGTTGAGCATCATGCCGCTTATCTCGGGCCGCAATGCCGAGTACATACACTACGAGGTGCCGGGGATCACCATCCCCGAGGAGTATCTGAAGCGCATGGAGAACCTGGAGGGCTCAGAGGGCGAAAAAGAGGGCATCCGCATCGCCCGCGAGATCATTCGAGATCTGAGGCCGCTCTCCAATGGTATACTGTTCATGCCGCCCTTCGAGCGCTTCCACATGCTGGAGGCCATCCTGGCCTAGTGCCGGAGAGGATTGACATCGAGCCCGGCCTGACATATCTTTTCTAGAGCAAAAAGTGCGATAATTGACATATTGATCCATGGATGCAAAATACGAGACAGAGAACCTGGACGATGTGGTGCGGCTGTCGGTATTCGCCGACATCGGCATCGGCATTGCCGCTGCCAAGGCCATAAACCAATCCATGATGCAGGTCATGCAGGAGATCGGGGAGCGGTTCTCCCCCATGACCTGGGTCCTGATGCTCCTAGACAGGGACACGGACGAACTCTTCTTCAAGTTTGTCGCCGGGAGGAACGCGGAACGGCTGGGCGATCAGAGGATCCCCAAGGACCAGGGGATCCCGGGCTGGGTCCTGGAACATGGAGAGGCGACGTCCTCCTGGGATGCGGACCTGGACGAGCGGATCTCCCGCAAGGTCGCCGCACTGCTGGGATATCCTGTACAGAGCGTGCTGGCAGCCCCACTCAAGGTCGACGGAAACATCGTCGGCGTCGTGTACCTGATCAACCGCATGGACGATACGGTCTACACAAATAAGGACATCGCTCCCCTGACCAGCATCACGGACTTTGCGGCAGCGACCATAGAAAAGGTCTACTACCTGAGCGCCCTCAAGGACATGGTCAACATGGACCCCCTCACCGGCGTCTTCAACCGCCGCAGTCTCGACAATCACCTGGCCAAGGAATCGGAGCGATGTAAGCGCTACGGACACAAGGTATCGCTGCTCATCCTGGATATCGACGGGCTCGGGGAGCTCAACAGCGAGAAGGGATATTCCACAGGCGATGAGGTGCTCAAGGACCTCACTCAGCTGATGCGGGACAATGCGCGGCGCATCGACATCATCGCACGCTTCAGCGGCGGCCGATTCGCCATCCTCCTCCCCCATACACAGGAGAACGAGGCCGAGGTGGTGCGAGGGAGGGTCCTGGAGGACATCAAGCAGCAGACCATGCGGGGGAAAGGGATTCCCTACACCGTGACTATCAGCCTGGCGGCCGCCGGGCCCGATCGCATCGAAGAACTGGTGCAGCTGGGCTTAGACGAAATGGAAAAGCAGAAAGCCTACAGGAAGGCCCCCGAAAGCGAATAGTCCTCTACCGGGCCCGATCCTCCGGAAGCCCTATCCCTTATTATTTTACTTGGACCAGGCTGCGCTGTAACGCCTGATAAGACGGTATCCTTCCTCGTTCTCCTCGATCCCGAAGGCGCGGTCCCCATCTACGATGCGGAGCTCGGACTTGTGCACGAAGCGGGCGAAGAAGACACCGTCCTTGTCAAAGACATCTGTCCAGTACTCGTCCTCACCCTCCCCTTTTTCCCAGGTCCTTACATAGACGTTGTCCTGGGAATCCAGGAAAAAACTCTGGTAGGGCGGGAATTCATCGGGGAATTCGAAGAGGTCCATCAGGTTGACTCCCTGGGCCATACCGCTGAACGCGGCCATACGCTCCGTGAATTCGTCGATGTCATCCTGCGTGACCTTCACGGACTTGAAATCTTTCTGGATGGTGAGGAAGTGTTTGCCTTCGGCATCGTATTTCTGGATCTCGTAGTCCTTGTTAACGCCGTACATCAGGTTGCCCGAGGAATCGAACATGTAGACCTGGATGAAATCCATGATGTTCATTTTGACGCCCGCATCGGGATTGGGGAGTGCGAATTCGGTCTTGGCGATCGAGAACAGCGGCTTGAGTTCCTCGTCGAACTTCTTGAGCTCGAAGTACATCTGTTGGGCTTCAAGACCGATCTGGCGGCCGGCGAAGTTGCCCTTTTTGTCCAGCATCAGGGTGGTCAAGCCCAGAGCACCGGACTTGACCAGGCTCATCTCCCGGACAAACTCCCCGTCCAGCGTGAAAAAGCTGAGTCGCTGGTTGGTGGCATCCTCGATCATAAGTTCGTTTTTGGCCGTGAGCTGGATGACAGAGGGGATGCCCAGCTCCCCGGGACCCTGCCCCTCTCTGCCGATCTGGCCCACATAGTTCCCATCCACATCAAAGACCTTGACCTTGCGGTCCTTGACGTCGGTGGCATAGATCTTGCCGTTGTCCGCCACCACAAAGAAACCAACCTCGGCCAGGGATTTTTCGGGGTCTTCATCGTATCCAATTGTGGCCTCGAGCTTTAGAGAAAACTTGGTGGGGACGCCCTTGGGGGGCTTGGCTTTCTTGGCATTCTGGATGATCTTGACGCCGTCGACCGTTTTGATCTTCTGAGCCTCAAGGGTGCCCCAGATCCCCAGCACCAAAATCAAGCTCAGGGCAATAATGGTAATTTTTCGCATTTCGTACCTCATTTCATATAATCTCTATCGGAATTACTATTATATACGAATTTTTATTCAAGGTGTTCAGTTTTGTACAGAAAGGTGTGCCGTAGACGCGGCATTTGCCACAGGGGAAAGATTCCGTGTATAACTTGGGGGCTGGCACAAATGTTTAAACCAGGGCCAAAGGCGGCTCAATGACAAAGTTGTCTTCACGGGATGCTACAGAGTTCAGGGGAAAGCTTCTCCGCTGGTACCGTACGCACAAGCGGAAACTCCCCTGGAGGGAGACGCGGGATCCCTACCTCATCTGGAGCTCCGAGATCATGCTCCAGCAGACCACGGTGCAGGCGGTCATCCCCTATTTCGAACGCTGGACCGAGCGCTTTCCGGATGTGGAGACGCTGGCCCGGGCAGGTCTGCAGACAGTGCTCAAGGAATGGCAGGGCCTGGGCTACTACCAGCGGGCGCGAAACCTGCATAATGCGGCCAAGATCGTGGCAGCGGAACATGGTGGGGAGGTACCTAGGGACTATGACACGCTGATCTCGCTTCCGGGTTTCGGGCCCTACACCACAGCAGCCGTGCTGAGCATTGCCTATGATCTCCCCCATCCGGTGCTGGACGCCAACGTGCGCCGCTTGTGCATGCGCCTCATGGGGCTCCGCGGCCAGGCCGACACGGGCAAAGACCGGGTGATCCGCAAGTTCCTTGAGCCCATACTCCCCAGGCGCGGAATGGGGACCTTCAACCAGGCCTTGATGGAACTGGGTGCTCTCGTCTGCCGCTCCCGGAATCCC
>RCNB010000045.1_pt1 | contig 87556 bp, 69 predicted proteins | sample 2041321 | NCBI WGS metagenome assembly RCNB01 (sample SAMN09708232, study PRJNA481090) | Marine sediment metagenome, whole genome shotgun sequencing project. | reverse complement strand
TGAAAAAACTCTAGATTATTAAAATATTATTTAACTTGATTGACATTTGATATGTTATTCAACAACTTAATACTGTTGATTTCATATAAAATTCTGTTATCGGTCGCTTTACTCATTTTTGAAATCCATATATGAGTATTTTAGCAATCAGAATAGATAATCCGCGTTCATCCGTTATTGAGTAGTCTTTATCGGCAGCTTTGGCATTGCGCAACTTAACATCTGTAAGCGACATATGTATAACACCTTTTTTGTATAACCAAGTTATACATTAAGTTATACACATAATGTGTATATGTCAAGATATGTCATGCGACGGTAATAGACAACAAAAAAGCCCCAAAGCTATTAACTAAGGGGCTTTCAGGTACATCATGATGCTTTATGATACTTGGAATTGGTGGAGCAGGCGGGAATCGAACCCGCGTCCGCAAGTCCTCCACAGACAGTTCTACATACTTAGCTGTGTTGTTTTACTTTAACCGCACCCCCACCAACGAGCAAGCAAGGATAAAGCGAGTTACCTTAAGTTTAGCAATATATTAAGTAACCCAATATAAGGCGATTTCCTCTAATGACGTTGCTGCTAGTTTTACCTAGCCTGGACGAGGAAAACCCCAGTGCAACGTTTAGCGGCCTAAGCTGCTAAAGAGTAAGTTTCGTCGTTTGCGACTATAACTTGTTTCAGATGGTTTAACGAGGAAACCTGAACCCTCGGTATGCCCTGCATGCTTTGTAACCCACGTCGAAACCTAGTCAGCCCCTTGTGTTTTACTTACAAATAAATATTGAATCTACTACAAACAGTCTATTCAACACTTTAATTATACTCTTAAACTGGCTTTTAACAGGTTTATTAGATAATTGAGTCAATTAGCCATAAAATATGAAGATGACGAACAGTATTGATTTAAAAGTATTAAAAAACAATTCAACCTTATGGTTGCATTTGTTACCTAAGGTAAGCCATGCCAGCAATAAGTACACAAGGGGTTATACGCTAATTGTTGGTGGCTACCCTATTACTGGTGCTGCAAGGTTATCTGCTTACTCAGCAGCACGCATTGGTAGCGGCTTAACCAGTTTGCTTGTGCCTGAAATTGCTTTTTCTATTTATGCTAGCTCCCTCACCAGCATTATGGTGAGGCCATTTGATAATTTAAATACTTTTAAAAAATTGATTCAGGATTCTCGTATTTCTTGCTTTTTAATTGGGCCAGGCGCGGGGGCAAGCGATGAGACACGGAGACAGTCTATTGCACTATTTAAAACAGGCAAGCCAGTGGTCGTTGATGCGGATGCGATTAGTGGTTTTGAGGGTGATTTAGTCTTACTCAAAAAACATATCAATCCACACTGCGTGCTAACACCACATGAGGGTGAATTTAAACGCTTATTTAATTTATCTGACAATCGCGTGCTGAGCGCACGAAATGCGGCAAAAGAATGTGGTGCAGTTGTTGTGTTGAAAGGTAGTGACTCAGTGATTGCTGGCCCTGACGGTCGAGTTATTGTTAATTACAATGCACCACCTAGTTTAGCGACTGCTGGTTCTGGCGATGTGCTTGCAGGCATTATTGCTGGGCTTATTGCGCAAGGTATGTCTTCATTTTTTGCCGCAGCCGCGGCAACTTGGATGCATGCGCAAGCTGCAGAATTATTTGGGGCTGGCTTAATTGCTGAAGATTTACCGATGTGCTTAGGGCCGGTACTAAAAACGTTAACTAAAAAGACCCTTAAAGAAAATTAAATTATCCTCAACGCCTATTACTTATTATGCGCACGCATAATGCGCCCTTTTTCACGTTCCCAGTCTTTGGATTTTTCAGTATCACGTTTGTCATGCTGCTTTTTACCTTTAGCCAAACCAATTTGCACTTTAATAAGCCCTTTAGAAAAATGCAAATCGAGGGGTACTAGTGTATAACCTGAACGCTCTACTTTACCAATAAGCTTGGCAATTTCTTCATTATGTAATAATAGCTTACGTGTTCTGGTAGCATCAGGTCGAATATGGGTAGAGGCCATGCCTAATGGCGTAATGTGGCAGCCAATAATATAGATTTCACCACGCTGGATGATGACATAGGCTTCTTTGATATTGACGCGATTATCGCGTATTGCTTTGACTTCCCAGCCTTCCAAAACGACACCTGCCTCGTATTTATCTTCGATAAAGTAATCGAAATAGGCTTTTTTATTTTTTGCAATGCTCATAACGTACAATTAATAGCTTAAAATTAACATTTTACGCTAGTTTGAATTGATAGATGAATAAGGTTGAAAAAACAGTATTAGTCCCCCACTCTACTGCTGAAATGTTTATGTTGGTGGATAAGGTTGAAGATTACCCTACATTTTTACCTTGGTGTGGCGGTGTGGATCTGCTTGCCCGTACAGAAAGCATCACCAGCGCAACATTGCACATAAATTTCCGCGGGGTAAAACAAAATTTCACTACTGAAAATGCTAAAATTTTTACCGAAAAAATGGTAATTACATTAGTGAATGGGCCATTTAAGTCGCTCAATGGGCAATGGCATTTTATTGAATTGAATAAGAACTCCTGTAAAATTGAGTTTGAGCTAAATTATGAGTTTGCCAACAGCTTTTTAGAAAAATTAATATCGCCTATTTTTAGCCATATTGCAAGTACGTTTGTTGATAGTTTTGTGCAACAAGCTGATAAAGTTTACAAACAAGAAAAGAGTTGATATTGAATATTAATGACCATATAACCGTAGAAGTGGCTTATGCATTGCCAGAAAAACAGCTAATCATTCCGGTACAAGTAGCGCCAGAAACAACTGCACATGAAGCAATTAAGGCGTCAGGCATTATGGTTAAATTTCCTGAAATTGACTTAGAGAATACCCAAATTGGTATTTTTGGCAAACTAACAACACCAAAGACGACACTTAAACAGTTAGACCGTATTGAAATTTATCGTCCGCTTATTGCTGACCCTAAAGAAGTTCGTAGACAGCGCGCAGCCGATGGCAAAATAATGAAAAAAGGCGGTGGGGATGCACCGTCGAGTAAATGATTGTTTAAAGATTAAATTTATTTACAATACTTGTTAATTTCATCTTGTGCTTCCTGAACACCTGCGTTTAAATCAGCATCATCCATATATTTCCGATCTCCGTTTACATCTGTTTTATACACGCGGCCACCCTGTGCAAACTGTTGCTGATTGGCTCTAGCGGCCATACAATTCTTAGCGTCAGTTTCCGCTCGTTCTTTATCTAATGATTTATTCTTTTTCTCAATCTCTACATTTTTCTGACGCACTCTTTTAGCCTCAGCATTTTGATCGTCAAAGTCTTTTGTAAGAGTTTTTATTTGGGTAGGTTTTGTACCTTCTGCTTCAGTAGTTTTATTGCTCGCTGGCGTTGGCTTTTTGTTACCAAAAATTTGCGCATCAACATCAAGAGGCGGCGTATCCGAATATTGTATTTTACCGTTTTTATCTTTCCATTTATATACCTGAGCATTTGCTGTTAATGCAAAAAGCATGGAAGCAATGCATAGCAAAGGTATTAATTGACAGATTTTCATACATTAGCCTCGTAAGTAACTTTTTGTTGTTTTTAAGTCTTGATGTTTTAAATTTTAATATTTATGGCGCTAAATTAAACTATCGCACTAAGTTAGTGCTTACATTATCATAGCCCATTTTTATAAAATAGTGTGTTGCTGATTATTTACACTTTTAAACGTTTTAATTTAGTAAGAGTTGACATTTTTACCAAGTAATTTTTTGATAACTTACAACACACTCCCTGCTTTATAAACAATTCTGTATAATCTATTTTTGGAAATAAAGGATTACTCATGCGGTTGCTGCAACAAGCTCTCACTTTTGATGATGTTTTATTAGTCCCAGCGCACTCGCTTGTTATGCCGCGCGAAGTCGACTTAAGCACTCAACTCACACGTAAAATAAAACTGAACATTCCTCTCGTCTCTGCCGCAATGGATACCGTCACTGAAGCTGCTTTTGCTATTGCGCTTGCACAAGAAGGTGGTTTAGGCGTGATTCATAAAAATATGACCACAATTAAACAAGCTGCTCATGTATCAAAGGTCAAACGGTTTGAATCAGGCATTGTAAATGACCCTGTTACCATTCAAAGCCACATGACAGTAAGAGACGTACTTGAATTAACTAATCTACACAAAATATCAGGGCTACCAGTCGTTGATAACGGAAAAGTAGTCGGCATTGTCACTAACCGAGATCTAAGGTTTGAAACAAACCTAGACCAACCGATCAAAAACATAATGACGCCGCGTGACCGGCTAGTTACTATCCACGAAAATGCACCTCGCGAAGAAGCTGTACGTTTATTACATCAGCATCGTTTAGAACGTGTTTTAGTCATAGACGATAAAGACACGCTTAAAGGTCTTATTACTGTTAAAGACATTCAAAAATCAACCGACCACCCAAACGCTTGTAAAGACAGTAAAGGTCGCTTGCTAGCTGGCGCAGCTGTTAGCGTCGGCGAAGGTACAGAAGAGCGTGTAATCGCCTTAGCTGAGGCTGGTGTTGATGTAATTGTAGTTGATACTGCCCATGGTCATTCACAGGGTGTTATAGAACGTGTAGCATGGGTCAAAAAACAATTTCCACATATCGAAGTTATTGGCGGTAATATTGCAACAGCCAGTGCAGCTAAAGCGCTAGTTGATGTAGGCGCAGACGGTGTAAAAGTTGGTATTGGACCAGGCTCTATTTGCACTACTCGCGTTGTTGCTGGTGTTGGTGTCCCACAAATCACGGCTGTTTCTAACGTCGAAGAAGCGCTTCGTGGCTCAGGCGTCCCATTTATAGCAGATGGAGGCATTCGCTTTTCTGGAGATATATCAAAAGCCATTGCTGCAGGCGCTTATAGCGTGATGCTTGGTGGTATGTTTGCAGGTACTGAAGAAGCGCCAGGTGAGGTAGAGCTATATCAAGGCCGTTCTTATAAATCATACCGTGGCATGGGCTCAATTGGCGCCATGCAAAAAGGTTCTAGTGACCGTTATTTTCAAGATAACAATGGCAATATAGACAAATTAGTGCCTGAAGGTATTGAGGGTCGCGTACCATACAAAGGCAGTGTCGTTGCGGTTATTCATCAGTTAATGGGTGGGTTACGTGCTTCTATGGGTTATGTAGGTGCGAAAAATATCACCGAAATGCGTGAAAAAGCTGAATTTGTACAAATCACCAGTGCAGGTATGCGTGAATCGCATGTGCATGATGTGCAAATTACTAAAGAAGCGCCAAACTATAGAGTTAGTTAAACCATAATAAAAACTAGCTAGGTGGAGTAAAACAACATTTTAAGATGCATATTTAATAGTTAAATATGCATCTTAACTTATATTAAGATACGCAACCATTAAGACCCTTACTACAAAACATTTAAATATTAAACAAATATGACGCATTCAAAAATACTAATTCTAGATTTCGGCTCACAAGTAACACAACTTATTGCACGTCGTGTACGTGAAGCGCATGTTTATTGTGAAATTCATCCATGTGATGTGTCAGAAGAGTTCGTACAAAATTTTGGGGCTGATGGCATTATTCTTTCCGGCAGCCATGCCAGCGCATATGAAGAAGAAACTGACAAAGCACCGCAAGCCACTTTCGATTTAGGAGTACCAGTTTTGGGTATTTGCTATGGCATGCAAACCATGGCACAACAATTAAATGGCAAAGTAGGCGCTGGTTCAAAACGCGAGTTTGGCTATGCACAAATTCGGGCTAGAGGCCATTCCGCCCTATTTCGTGATATTCAAGATGCAACTAATACCGAAGGTCACGGCTTAATCGACGTGTGGATGAGTCACGGTGATAAAGTCACCGAATTACCAGAAGGTTTTAAAGTAATCGCAAGTAATACAGCGACGCCTATTGCTGCAATGGCTGACGAAACACGTCGGTTTTATGGTGTTCAATTTCATCCGGAAGTAACACATACCAAACAAGGCCAAACTATACTAGAACGATTTGTTTTAGAAATTTGCCAAGCAAAACCTGATTGGATTATGGGTGATTACATAAGCGAGGCTGTTGCAAAAATTAGAGCACAAGTCGGCAAGGAAGAAGTTATTTTAGGCCTCTCAGGCGGTGTAGACTCGAGTGTGGCTGCAGCATTAATCCATCGAGCAATTGGCGATCAACTTACTTGTGTGTTTGTTGATCACGGCTTATTAAGGCTAAACGAGGGCGATATGGTAATGGACATGTTTGCAGGCCAACTACATGCAAAAGTAATTCGTGTCGATGCTATCGATCAATTTATGAGCAAACTAACTAACGTAAGTGACCCAGAAGCTAAGCGTAAAATTATTGGTGGAGAATTTATTGAAGTATTTCAAGCTGAAGCTAAAAAATGCACCAATGCAAAATGGCTTGCGCAAGGCACAATCTATCCTGATGTAATTGAATCTGGCAGTGCAAAATCTAAGAAAGCTGTCACAATTAAAAGCCATCATAATGTAGGCGGCTTGCCTGAAAAACTGGGATTAAAGTTATTAGAACCATTGCGTGATTTATTTAAAGATGAAGTTCGGAAACTAGGCGTTGCAGTAGGCTTGCCACACGAAATGGTCTACAGACATCCATTCCCAGGACCAGGTTTAGGCGTACGCATTTTAGGTGAAATCAAACAAGAGTTTGCCGCATTGCTTCAGAAAGCAGATGCCATATTTATTGAAGAATTACACAATACCACTTGTGAAAAAACTGGCAAGACCTGGTACGAACTCACTAGCCAAGCTTTTACGGTGTTTTTACCCGTTAAATCGGTTGGCGTAATGGGAGATGGCCGAACATATGAATACGTAGTTGCCCTCCGCGCGGTCGTTACTAGTGACTTTATGACCGCAACTTGGGCTGAGCTTCCATATAACTTACTTGGTAAGGTTTCTAATAGAATCATTAATGAAGTGCGTGGTATTAACCGTGTGGTCTACGATGTTTCTGGCAAACCACCTGCTACCATAGAATGGGAATAATTCTCAATATTTACTACCCATTCGGGTATATGGCAATTAAAAATATTGTGCTAGGCTCAGCTTACTGAGTGTGGAAGAACATTGTTATTTTTTCTATTCTGAATATTACAAATTGCAATAAGACTTGAGGGATATTATCTGATGTTATCTGAATTTCTAAATCAAGAATATTGTGAACCTAAGCAATTAAGCAAACGATACCAAACCAATGACCCATTTCCACATATTGTACTGAAAAACTTCATTCGTCCAGAAGTTTTAAAAGAAGTACTTCATGAGTTTCCCAACCTAAAAGAAGCAGATAAAGACAAAAGCGTTTCTTTTGGTAATGAATTGGAAATAAAATTTGCTTCAAAAGGCATTGATTTACTTTCACCAGCAGCGTTTAAACTGATTAGTTTTTTTAATTCAGAATGGTTTTTAAGATATCTACAAGAAATAACCGGTATTAAAGAAACCTTAATTGCAGACCCCTACTTGGCTGGTGGCGGGTATCACGAAATATATAAAGGCGGCTTACTAAAGGTCCATGCAGATTTTAATAAGCATCCTACAATAAACTTTGATCGAAGACTGAATCTATTGCTTTACCTCAACGAAGACTGGGATGAAGCATGGGGAGGAGACTTGCAATTATTTGACGAAAATATGCAAGGCCCAAAACAGCGTGTTTATCCTCATTTTAACACTTGTGTAGTATTTACGACCACCTCCAAAACATTTCATGGCCATCCAGATACACTAAAATGCCCAGATTCAATTTCCAGACGCTCTATTGCACTTTACTATTTTTCTGTTGGCCGACCTAAAGAAGAGTCGAGTAAAGAGCATTCGACTTTATTTAAATCGCGCGATGGCGAAATATTTACCAAAAATTCAGTAGATAATACATTTTCAAATGCAATTAAAAGTCTAACAAAATCAATTCTTCCTCCTATTTTAATTAAAGCTGCTAAAAAAATTACAGGCCGATAATTGGTATTTAAGCTAGTGCATTTCTGCGCTACTAAACTTCATTGTGAATCTGTTAAATAGTTGCACTTAGCAGAAAAAGTTTATAGCCAATTAAAAAAACAGCTTCTCCTTCATAACACTGGTTTTAATAAAACTGTATAATCTGCATTTGCAATATTTATGAAAAAATAAGCACCTACCAATCAAGTCAATAGTTGAGAAATCTATAGTATGAGTCGCGGTTTTGTTAAAGAAGATGATTTAGAACACGCTGGCACTGATCTGCCTGAACGACCGGTTAGCGAACATCCAAATTACGTCACACCAGATGGCCTTACTCTGCTAGAAAACAAAGCAGCAAATTTAGATAAAGCACGTGTTGCATTAGTCGTTAAGAAAGATGATGCTATTGCAAATCAAGAACTTGCAATTGTGGATAGAGATTTACGCTATTTATCGGCAAGATTAGAATCTGCCATTATAGTCAAGCCCAAAGAACAAGATAAACAACTCATCTTATTTGGTGCGATCATTGATGTAGAAGATGAAGAAGGCGTAAATCATCAGTTCAAAATTGTAGGTGAAGATGAGGCTAATGTAGCTAAAAATAAGGTGAGTTGGGTTTCCCCTTTAGCAAAAGCACTGATTGGCCATAAGAGTGGTGATAGTGTGATATGGAAAAGGCCAATAGGCAACATGTCACTAGAAATTATTGCAATAAATTATTAAATTTAACCCAATTGAAAGACAACAGTCAATGAATGTAACAGAAGCTATCGTAGCCCGTCGATCGGTTAAAGCCTACGATCCACACCATAAAATGACAGAACAAGAAATTGCTAAACTCATGTCATTAGCGATGCTTTCCCCTACCGCATTTAATATTCAACACTGGCGGTTTGTAATAGTCACAGACCCAGTGTTACGCCAACAAATCCGCACAGTCAGTTGGAATCAAGCACAAGTTGAAGAGTCATCGTTACTGATTGTGTTGACCGCTGATTTAAAAGCTTGGGATAAACAGCCTGAACGTTATTGGGAAAACGCACCTAAACCTGTGCAAGACTTTTTAGTGCCGGCTATTGGTGAATATTACCAAGACAATGCGCAAGTAGAACGTGATGAAGTCATGCGCTCAACAGGCATTGCGGCGATGACGATTATGCTGGCTGCAAAAGAAATGGGATATGACACTTGCCCAATGGATGGTTTCGATTTCGATGCCGTTGCTAAGCTACTTAACCTTCCAGTAGATCACACACCTTGCATGTTCGTCACTGTTGGCAAAGCACTTGAACCAGCTCGGGCTCGGGCTGGCCAACTCCATATGGATGAAGTAGTCATCTATAACAAGTTTTAATTTTTTCAATCACAATATTTATATCTAAGCTAAAGAACACATGTTAATCGCAAATAATATCACTATGCAGTTTGGCGCCAAGCCATTGTTTGAAAACGTCTCTGTTAAATTTGGAGATAGTAACCGTTATGGGCTTATCGGAGCAAATGGTTGCGGTAAATCCACTTTTATGAAAATACTCGCGGGCACACTTGAGCCAACTTCTGGAAATATCAGCTTAGACACAAATGAGCGTATGGCATTTTTGAAGCAAGATCAGTTTGCTTACGAAGACCAACGTGTACTTGATGTTGTCATGATGGGTCACGAAGACATGTGGAAGGCCATGAAAGAGCGCGACGAAATTTATGCGAACTTAGAAGCCTCAGAAGATGATTATATGCGTGCCGCCGAATTAGAAACAGTGTATGCAGAGTTTGATGGTTATACTTCGGAAGCGCGTGCAGGCGAACTATTATTAGGCGTTGGTATTCCTACTGACCAACACAATGGCCCAATGAGTGAAGTCGCCCCAGGCTGGAAATTACGTGTATTACTTGTGCAAGCACTTTTTGCTAATCCAGATGTGCTATTGCTAGATGAGCCAACCAATAACTTGGATATTAATACAATTCGCTGGCTAGAAGACGTTGTCAATAATCGCGATTGCACGATGATTATCATCTCGCATGATAGGCACTTTTTAAACCAAGTGTGTACCCACACATGCGATATGGATTATGGAAAAATTACATCATACCCAGGGAGTTATGATGATTATATGGAAGCCAGTACTGCTGCCCGCATTCAACAAGCTAAAGATAACGCCAAGGCCAAACAGCAAATTTCTGATTTACAAGACTTTGTGCGTCGCTTTTCTGCCAACGCATCTAAAGCAAAACAAGCAACAAGTCGTGCCAAACAGATAGACAAAATCAAGGTGGAAGATTTCAAACCATCCAGTCGACAATATCCATTTATTCGCTTTGAATACGACGATAAAGAAAAGCTACATCGAAATGCAGTGGAGCTTAAGAAAGTGACCCATGGCTTTGAACATGATTTATTTAAAGATGTTGAGATGATTTTTGAAGCTGGGGAAAAAGTTGCTATCATTGGTGAAAATGGAGTTGGTAAAACCACTTTTTTACGTTGTTTAGCTACTGATTTAGACCCTAAGAAAGGCGACGTAAAATGGGCTGAAAAAGCTAACCTTGGCTATTTTGCACAAGATCATGAATACGAATTTGAGAAGGGTGAAATTCTATTTGACTGGATGTCCCAATACCGTCAAACCAATGAGGATGACCAAGCAGTTCGAAGCATGCTAGGTCGTCTGCTGTTTTCTGGTGATGATACTAAAAAATCTGTAAAAGTGTTATCGGGTGGTGAAAAGGGTCGTATGCTTTATGGCAAACTAATGCTAGCAAGAACAAATGTATTGCTAATGGATGAGCCTACTAACCATATGGACATGGAGTCTATCGAAGCATTAAATACTGCATTGGACAAATACAAAGGCACATTATTCTTTGTCAGTCATGATCGTGAATTTGTAAGTTCGATTGCTACTAGAATCATAGAAATTAAAGACGATGAAATTATCGACTACTCAGGTAACTATGAGGACTACTTAACTAGCCAAGGGGTTGAATAAGTTTATATTTAAAGCTTATAAAGGGAGTGGCATCAAATATTAAGCCCACTGATTCAGCCGACTACTTACTACATTGGTTTAAAGCAATTTCACCTTGTGTGCATTCTTGCCTTGCACTTTCTTTGGAAGCCTCCCCGCTAGATTTATTATTATCTATAATCTTGTCAGCAATTGAAGTTGGGGAGTTGTTTACTAGTATTTTAGTCCCATTATCGGCTGTTGATTCATTGTCTTTAGTTGAAACTTTAGGTTTGTTAGCTAGTTTTTTAACGACTTTTTTCGAGACCCTTTTATCTTTAGCTGGTTTCTTATTCTTTTCACTTGTGTTGAGAGTATTGCTATCAATGCTTTCATCTGCTTTATCTGGAAAGTCTAAAACCTTATTAACAAGATCTAGTTGATCTTTAGTATTAATCGAATGCTCCAATGCAATTGGAGGCTCGATTGGTTTTAATAGTTTTCCGTATATAATAAAAAAAGCAGCTAGCATACATAAGACGGCTAAATATACCCAATTAAAATGGGTTAATGAACTCGCTAGCGTCCATGTTGTTTGTTTTGTTTTAGATTCACTAACTAAAATAGCGGCTGCAGCTTTATCTTCCGCTTGGCTTTTAAATGGTCGTACGGCATAAATATCTTCATCATGGGTGTGCAGATCATATTGCTCAAACATCTTAAAAATATCTTGGGACAACATCGTAGCTTGGTCATAATAAGCCTGTGATACCAAAATTTGATTAGGATTAGCAAAACTCATTACTAAACTTACTTTATTAACATCCTCTTCATCTGCTGGGTTTGCTGTATGTCGATTCTGCTTATCACCTTTTGTATAAGCCAAACCAATACCGAACTGCACATACCATGGTTTTAAACTATTGGTATTGTTTTCAAGAATTGCATCACGAATTGTTAGCGAAATAAATAAAGCATCTTCGAGCGCATCTTCTGAAGTGCCAACACAGGCAATTACTGCTCCTTGTTCTGTGTAAGCAACATGACGGTTCTTTTCTTGAATATCTTTAATAGCAAGATTAATTAAATCATCAAACTGATGTTTAATTTCGCGTCTTAACGTTACAGATTTCTTTGAAAACTCAATGATATCCAATGCAACAATACAATTTATAGAAACTTTATTCATATTCTAGATCGTTTAGATTTACCAATATTTATTTTCAAACTTTTATCTTAATCAGAAAAACTTAATATTTCAATTAAAACACTAAAAAACAGCCATAAATCTTTGTTTAACCATTGTATTTTCGCAAAAAAGCCAGCTTCCGCTGGCTTTTAATCTTCAACAACACTTTAAATATTAGCTAAGCTTTGAAAGCACGCTTGCGCTCAACCTCAAGCAAGAAACGTTTGCGCATACGAATTGTTTTTGGTGTGATTTCTACTAGTTCATCGTCATCAATAAATTCAACAGCGCCCTCTAATGTTAACTGTATTGGCGTAATTAAACGTACCGCCTCATCTGTACCAGAGGTACGGATATTAGTGAGTTGTTTACCTTTGATTGGATTAACTACTAAATCATTGTCACGGTTATGAATACCAATTATTATTCCTTCATATAGTTTATCACCTGGTGAAGCGAACATTTTTCCACGGTCTTGTAATTTCCATAATGCATAGGCAACTGCCTCACCCTTTTCGGCAGAAATTAATACGCCATTTCGACGGCCTGGTATATCTGTTTTAACAGGCGAATACTCGTCAAAAATATGTGCCATTAAACCTGTGCCACGTGTTAGCGTTAAAAATTCGCCTTGAAAGCCAATTAAGCCACGTGCTGGAATTTTATATTCCAAACGCGTACGACCATTACCATCAGACTCCATGTTTTGCATTTCGCCTTTACGACGGCCTAGCTCTTCCATCACAGGCCCTTGGTTATCATCTTCCAGATCGACTGTTAATATTTCATAAGGCTCACATTTAACGCCATCAATTTCACGGAAAACAACTTTCGGCTTACCGACAGCCATTTCAAATCCTTCACGGCGCATCGTCTCTAATAGAATAGTTAAATGCAGTTCCCCACGACCTGAAACACGGAAAACATCAGCATCTTCCGTATCTTCTACACGTAATGCAACATTGACTAAGAGCTCTTTAGTTAAGCGGTCACGAATCTGTCGTGAGGTAACGAACTTACCCTCAGTACCCGCTAGTGGCGAAGTATTCACCATAAAGTCCATAGTCAAAGTTGGTTCATCTACACCTAAGTGTGGCAAACCAACAGGTTTCTCACGATCACATATAGTGAAGCCAATGCCAATGGCATCTAAACCAGAAATAATGACAATATCGCCTGCCTCTGCATCCGGCACTTCCACACGCTCTAAACCTTCAAAACCTAATACTTGGTTAATTTTTCCTGTTCCAATTTGTTCATCGCCATTCATTATCGCCACTGGCTGACCTGTTTTAACTCGTCCATTAAGTACGCGGCCAATGCCCAAACGGCCAGTATATGTAGAATAATCTAGTGCAGAAATTTGCATTTGCAAAGCCGCATCAGAATCACCTGCTGGTGGTTCAACATGACTTAAAATCGTTTCAAACATAGCACGCATATTGTCAGATGGTTCTTCCACATCTAACATTGCAAATCCATTTAATGCTGATGCATAAACAACAGGAAAGTCTAATTGCTCATCTGTAGCGCCTAAGTTTGCAAATAAATCAAAGGTTTGATTAATCACCCAGTCAGTACGTGCACTTGGACGATCTACTTTATTAATAACAACGATCGGTTTTAAACCAAGTGCGAGTGCTTTTTTCGTAACGAAACGCGTTTGAGGCATAGGACCATCAACTGCATCAATTAACAACACGACACCATCCACCATGCCTAATACACGCTCTACCTCACCACCAAAGTCGGCATGACCAGGCGTGTCGACAATATTAATTCGAGTACCCTCATAAGTCAGTGCAGTGTTTTTAGCTAGAATAGTAATCCCACGCTCTTTTTCAAGTTCATTACTGTCCATTGCACGCTCAATTACTGCTTGGTGCGATGCGAATGTACCTGCTTGTTGTAAGAGCTTATCCACCATGGTAGTTTTACCATGATCAACGTGAGCGATAATTGCGACATTTCTTAAATTACGAGCCATTGTATTTTGCCAACTGTTTTGAAGGGCGCGATTCTAACATATTTAATCGTATATTTATTTGACATTAACAATTAAATCGCTATACTTCGCCCAAGTTAGTTCTTTTAAGTTTCGTTTTAAAGTGATTTTTAAGAGTACTATATTCATTGCCCTGACCTTTCGTAACTCGTGAAATCTTGAAGTTACATCTTATTTATCGGTTTGTGGCTATGCCCGCGCGCCGGTAAAAGAAGCTATACATCTCATTGATTATCTTCTAGATAGCTAACACTTAACTGTGTTATCCGAATTATTGCTTGCGCCCTTTTATGTTTTTACGAAAGGGACATCATTGTCTACAGTTACATTTGAATCACTAAATTTACATCCTTCTATTATGCGTGCCGTTGAAGAGGCAGGTTATACCACCCCAACGCCAATACAAGCGCAAGCTATCCCAGAAGTCATGGCTGGCAAAGATATAATGGCTTCAGCTCAAACAGGAACAGGTAAAACTGCTGGGTTTACACTACCAGCACTTAACTTATTAGCAACACCGCATGAATCAAAAGGCCGTGGCCCACGTATTTTAGTGTTGGTACCAACACGAGAACTTGCTGCACAGGTCAACGAATCAGCAAGAAAATACGGGAAATACTTACGGGCTCGCACTGTTAGCATTGTGGGTGGCATGCCATACCCGCTTCAAAATAAATTACTATCACAACCGCTAGATATCTTAGTAGCTACACCTGGTCGTTTTATTGATCACCTAGAACGTGGTCGTATCGACTTAAGTCGTTTAGAAATGTTTATATTAGATGAAGCTGATCGTATGTTAGACATGGGCTTCATGCCTGATGTTGAACGTATTTGCAAAGCATTGCCTAGTGAACGCCAAACATTATTATTCTCGGCTACATTAGATGGCAACATTGGTCGGATTGCACGTGATATTTTACGTGATCCAATCACTATCCAAGTGGCGGCCCAAAAAGAAAAGCATGAGAATATCGACCAACATTTACATTATGTAGATGACATGGGACATAAAAATAAGTTATTAGAACATTTGCTTATCGGCCCTGATGTTAATCAAGCCATCATTTTTACCAGTACTAAACGCCATGCTGACTTATTAGCTGAAGATTTGTATGCAGCAGGGCATAAAACTGCGGCTTTACATGGTGATATGACGCAAGGCGCACGTAACCGAACTTTAGTTAAGTTACGTAATGGTGATGTAAAAGTGCTGGTAGCGACTGATGTTGCTGCGCGGGGCATTGATGTAAAAGGTATTAGTCACGTCATTAATTATGATTTGCCTAAGTTTGCTGAGGACTATGTACACCGCATCGGCCGCACTGGCCGTGCAGGTCAACAAGGCACTGCTATTGCCTTTGCATCAGGCGCTGACAGACATGTATTACGTAAAATCGAACAATTTACCGGTCATAAGTTAGAAGCAACAGTTATTGAAGGTTTTGAACCAAAGCGTCCTATTCGTATGGATGGTGGCGGTGATAATAAACGTGGCCGTGGCCGAAACAGTAATCCTCGCAATGGTGCTAGCAGAACATCAAGCCGTAATGGTTATGCCTCACGCAATGGTGCAGAATCGCGTAGCAACAATAGTGAAAGAGGCCGTAGCTTTGGTGATCGTGCAGCAGGAAATGGCTCAGAGACACGTAGCAACAACGGTGAAAGAGGCCGTAGCTTTGGTGATCGTACGGCAAGCAATGGCTCAGAGACACGTAGCAACAACGGCGAAAGAGGCCGTAGCTTTGGTGATCGCGGTGCCGCGGGTACCGGGAATAGACCCAACACTGCACGCGATGCGAATCGCAAACCATCACAAAAAAATCATTCCAATGACCGTTCTGCCAATCGCGAAGAAAAGGGTAGTGAGGTTAATGGAAATAGCGTTAACTATACCAAAGATACTAATATGCAATTCGCACGTGAATTAAGCAATGGCTTTGTTGATGGTCGTCAGGTTCAAAAAAAGTCCAGCCGAAGTAATTCGAATAACCATACTACTAATGCAGGAAAACGCTCTTCTGGTATTTCAGATGAGAAGTTTGGTAATCCTCGTCCAAAGCGTGGAAATACTGGCACCAAGCCTTCTGGCAATCAATCACCAGGCCGTAAAAATACAGACAATGCTAGACGTTCAAGGGATTTTGCATAAATAAACGATGACTGAAGAAACTAAAATTGTAGATAACTTTGCTTCATTGGGGCTTGCAGATCCTTTGTTGAAAGCGATCACAGAGTCTGGATACACTACACCAACACCAATTCAAGCAAAAGCAATCCCGTTAGCAATTCAAGGGATAGATTTAATGGCTGGCGCACAAACTGGTACTGGTAAAACAGCTGCATTCACACTGCCGATATTGCAAAAGCTGCTACCTACTGCAAATACTGGGACATCTCCAGCAAAACATCCTGTTCGCGCGTTAGTATTAGCACCAACGAGAGAGTTAGCCATTCAAGTTGAAGAAAGTGTTAAAGTCTATGCTAAAAATACCCCATTGCGCAGCTTAGTGGTTTTTGGTGGTGTCGATATTAGAAAGCAAACGCCTCATTTAAAAACTGGCGTTGAAATTTTGGTGGCAACACCAGGGCGACTCCTCGATCATATAGAACAAAAAACAGTGCAGTTGAATCAAGTACAAATTTTAGTATTAGATGAAGCTGATCGTATGCTAGATATGGGCTTTATGCCAGACTTAAAGCGCATTCTTGCACTATTACCAAAAAAACGCCAAAACTTAATGTTCTCTGCAACATTTTCAAAAGAAATTAAGAAGTTAGCAGATGAGTTTCTAACTAACCCAACATTGGTAGAAGTGGCACGTAGTAACGCGACATCAGAAAATGTTACGCAAAAACTCTATAATGTTGACCAAAGAAAAAAACAAGCTCTATTAATACAGTTGCTAAAAAAAGAAACAGCTCAACAAGTTATTGTATTTACTAAAACTAAAATAACAGCAAGTCGACTAAGTCGTGCATTATTAAAAGAAGGTATTGCAGCAGATGCAATTCATGGTGACAAGTCACAACAAGAACGTATTGCTGCGCTCAATGCATTTAAAGAAGGCAAAGTTACCGCACTAGTCGCTACAGATGTTGCAGCACGTGGTTTAGATATTACCGATTTACCGATGGTAATTAATTATGAAATCCCATCTTCACCTGAGGATTATGTGCATCGCATTGGCCGTACTGGCAGAGCTGGAGCCAGTGGCTTAGCAATCTCATTTGTAAGTGAAGATGAAGAAAAATATATAGTCGAAATTGAAAAATTAATCAAAAGAAGTATTACAAAAGAGACTGCCAAATTTGAGCACAATAACAATACGCCTTCTAACAAGCAGCATGCCGCAGAGAAAACAACGACAACTCGAAGGGCAGCTAGCAGCATTGTACGTAAAGCTAAAAAAAGTAGTGACCCATGGTTTGATAAACCTTATGTGGCAGATAACCTAGGTTCTGAAAAAATAAAAAATCCAATAATAGTAAAAAGAAATAAGCCAGTAGCAGCATTACTAGGTGGGTTGAAAAAATGAGCTTAGTTAGAATTAAGCAGGGCAATCAATAAATACAATTATTTTTTTAACCGCTTTTCTAAATCTTTAGCTATGAGCGGTTCCGCGTAAAAAAACCCTTGCATTGTCTTGCAGCCATTTTCCACAAGCATGTTATTTTGATTTTCATTTTCAACACCCATACCAATTAGGTCAACGCCTAAAATACCACTCAAAGCGATAATCGCTTTTACAACAACACTATCAGCATCCTCTCTATTCAAACCAGAAACAAATGCGTGATCTACTTTCACCTCATCAACTGCCCAACGTTTTAAATTGAGGAAAGAGGCATTTGTCGTACCAAAGTCATCCAAAGAGATTGAAATACCGGCAGCTTTAATTGATAGAATTGATTTTCTAACTTCGTTATCATCTTCCAATACAGCTCGCTCGGAAATTTCAATACACAGCATTTCAGTATCAATTTGGCTTTCGCTTACTGCATCTTGTAAGGTCTGTATTAACAAATTGCTTCGTAAATGACGATATGAAATATTAATTGATACTCTTGGCACAATAAAACCAGCATCTAACCATAGGCGAATTTGTTTACAGCAACTGGTAATAACAAATTCACCTATTTGATTAATCAATGATGATTGTTCTGCAATCTTAATAAATTCTGTCGGTGGGATTGATCCACGCTTAGGATGTCGCCACCTTAATAGTGCTTCCATCCCTGTAATTTTTTTTAACTCCACATTAAACTGTGGCTGAAATACCATAAATAACTCACCATTTTTCAATGCATAGCCAATATCTTGCTCCATTTGAAGCCATTGGTGGGCTGCATCATTGAGGCCTGGTGTATAAAACTCAAAACTATTACGACCTTTATTTTTAGCACGAGACAAGGCTAAGTCAGCGAAAACGAATAATTTCTCAGCCTCCTGCGTGTCATCTGGGAAAACACTTACTCCAATACTTTGTGAACAATATATATCTTGGTCATGGACTAGAAATGGCTTAGAAAAACCATTAATGATTTCACGTATTATACGATGCCCATCTTGCGGTGAGGCACCTTCCATAATCATTACAAATTCATCACCACCAAGTCTAAAAAGTATATCTGTCGACCTAGTATAAGAAGCAATACGCGCAACAGCTTTTATTAATAGTTCATCACCAATTTTGCTGCCTAATGTTTCGTTAATCTTCTTGAAATAATCTAAATTAAAAAATAGTAATAGCAACTGTGTATCTGCACGCTTTGCTTTGGCTGTTGCATGCTCTAACCGTTGTCTAAACATACTTCTATTTGGCAAACCTGTTAACTCATCATGAGAAGCAAGAAACTCGATACGCCGACTTAATGTAATCATTTCCGTAACATCCAGCCCTGCACCTCGATAACCAACAAAATCACCATTTTGGTTAGTTATTGGCTTACCACTTATACGGGTATAAGTGATAGCTTGATCGTCGATGGTGGCAGCAGTCTGTAAAATAAGATCTGTGAATTTTTGATGGCTTTGGAAAGTTTTTAATGCCACATTAGAACTATGGCTGTAACATGAATTAGCGATTTCAGATAAATTAATGACATCAAAGTTATGCACATCACCTACCACAGAGGTAATATTTAACGCTTCATCAGACTCCCAAAACCAATCAGCAGAGGCCTCAGCATAATCTTTAAAGCGTACTTCGCTTTCGATTAATCGCTGCATTTTTTCTACGTTATTTTTAATGCCTTCTGTATGGTTTTTTTTCAAAAATTTATATTAAAACTGATCCGATAATAAAACTAATTATTGATTTCGCATAAAGTCTGCCACACCATATAATTGTGTAGCTAAATTCTTCATTAGCTCTTCATCATATTCTAATTGATGCATCGCATTAATCATGCAGTAAATCCATTGATCTCGCTCACCCTCTCCAATCTTAAATGGCATGTGTCGCTTACGCAACATAGGATGACCATAACGTTCGATATAAAGCTGAGGTCCACCTGTCCAACCTGTTAAAAAAAGAGTGAGCTTTTCTCTTGATGAGATTAAATCAGTTGGGTGTAATTTGCGTATGATTGCAGCTTTAGGGTCTGCATCCATAATTTCATAAAAGGTATTGACTAAGACTTTGATGTTGGCTGCCCCTGTTTGGTCGCCACCAAGCAATTCATAGAAAGTGGATTTATTACTATCTATTTCATCAATACTATCTAACATTACAATTCTCTTGGCTTAACTAGACTAGCCACTTCTTTGGCATTCTTTCTTGCTTTAGTCACATTCTCAGCTGTTGCTAAAGCAACGCCCATACGTCGTCGTTTAAATGATTGTGGCTTACCAAACAAGCGTACTTCGCTATTTTCAATTGCTAGCGCATCGCCCAATCCTTCAAAACTTAAATTTTCACTATCTATAGCACCATAAATGACAGAACTTGCACCATGATTAGTCATGCTTATGTCCACTGGCAACCCTAATATTGCCCGTGCATGCAATTCAAATTCACTCAATCGCTGACTACACATGGTCACCATGCCTGTATCATGTGGCCGTGGACTAACCTCTGAAAACCATACTTCATCCCCTTTGACGAAAAGCTCGACACCAAAGAGACCTAGGCCACCTAGCACATCGGTAATTTTTTTTGCGATATGTTTTGATGCTTTTAAGGCAGCTTTTGTCATAGCTTGTGGCTGCCAACTTTCTATATAATCACCATTTACTTGCACATGCCCTATTGGCTCACAAAAATAAGTTTGGGTATTACCATCATCATTTTTTGCTCGCACAGTTAATAATGTAATTTCAAAGTCAAAATCAATCAGCCCTTCTGCAATCACAACACCTTGATCAACTCGCCCACCAGAAGCAGCATAACCCCAAGCAGTCTTAAGCTCACTTGCTTTAGTCACTCGTGACTGGCCTTTGCCTGATGAAGACATCGTTGGTTTAATAAAACAAGGGTAACCAATTCGGTCATCTATACTTGTTTCTAGTTCAGTTAAACTATGTGCAAATGCATAAGGTGATGTAGGTAAGTTTAACTCCTCTGCAGCAAGTCGGCGAATACCTTCACGATTCATCGTGAGCTGAACTGCCTTCACAGTTGGAATGATAGTCGAAATTCCAGCATGTTCAATATCAGCTAAAGCCTGTGTATTCAGTGCTTCAATTTCAGGAACAATCAAATGTGGCTTTTCTTTATCAACTAATTTCTTCAAAGCATCTGCATCCGTCATGTCAATAGTATAAGCACGATGAGCAAGTTGATGGCCTGGTGCGTTATCATAACGATCGACAGCGATCACTTCTACGCCTAGGCGCTGCAATGCAATGATCACTTCTTTGCCTAATTCTCCGCTGCCGAGTAACATTACTTTAGTCGCTGAAGGTGTTAAAGGCGAACCGATAATGATTGATGCGCTCATATAAAACTCCAGTATTTAATGTCTAGAATAATAACACGAGGGATATGATTACTTAAATGCTAATACTGTGCTTTTCCATTCGATAACGCATAGTCATGCGAGTGATACCTAAAATTCTTGCCGCTTTAGAAACGTTATTATGAGAGGTTTCTAGTGCAGAAATTAGCATGGACTTTTCGGCAGAATATAAAGTTACTTGCTTTATATTTGAATCATATTTTTCAGATCCATTGTCAGTGTGTTGAGCGCTTGGCAATGCTAAATCATTCGCTACAATTTTTGAGGTATTTACTAATAATACCGCACGACTAATTTGGTGCCTTAACTCACGTACATTTCCTGGCCAATGATAAGCATTAAGTGCTTGGACCGCGCTGTCACTAAACTCATGCTTTGCTAAGCCGTAACGTTTTTCAGTGAGCTGCATAAAATGGTTCGCTAATTGTAAAATGTCTGTAGCACGCTCCCTTAAAGGCGGCATAGTTAAACTAATTACATTCAACCTAAAGTACAAATCTGAACGAAAACTACCTTCATTCGCCATGGTATGTAAATCACGATTCGTCGCAGCAATAATTCGTGCAGGTACACTCCGTTCTTTAGTTGAACCAAGCCGTCGTATTTTCCTGCGCTCTAGTACATTAAGTAACTTAGCTTGCAATGCCAAAGGTAGCTCACCAATTTCGTCTAAAAATACTGTGCCGTCTTCAGCTGCTTCAATCAGCCCAGGCCGAGCAGAAAGTGCATTAGTAAATGCACCTTTTTCATGTCCAAATAGTTCACTTTCGATTAAATCATTTGGCAATGAAGCACAATCAACATGAACAAAAGGTTTTTCATTATTGGCACAAGATGAATGTAACAAACGTGCAGCAACATCCTTACCTGTTCCAGTCTCACCATTAATGAGCACTGTAGGCGGAATAGCATTCATTAGATGGCCTAGCTGAGCAATACGTGCAATCTGCATATCAAGACTTTGCATAGCAGGGCTATCGCCTATTAAGGTGACTCCTTCACTTTCATGCACATTACGTTGACGTGAATAATCTAAGCTGGTTTTTAATTCAACATTTTTTTCATTTTTTTGAATAATTAGTAATAGTTCTTCTAAATCGATTGGCTTTTTAAGATAATCACTGGCCCCTAACTTAATCGCCTGCACAGCATCACTTACTTCGCCATGCGCAGTCATTACAATAACTTGAGTATTACTAGAAATGAAATTATTAATAACATCTAAACCATTACCATCTGGCAAACGCATATCTAGCAAAACAAAATCAGGTTGAAACTGTTTAGCTAACTTAAGACCATCAGTTAATGTTTCAGCATGTTCACATTCGAAACCTGCTTTTTGTAGACGTTTAGCTACAGCTCGCGCAAATAACGCTTCGTCCTCAATAATTAATATTTTTGTACCTTCAACATTAATTCGATGTGATTTAGGTTCTTGAGCTTGTGCGAGCAATTAATTTCTCTTCAATTAGTTTTAAAGTTTTAATTATTTCTTACCACCAAATTCATAACGCGCACCAACCCAACCAGCAAGTGGTGCACCTGGTGAAACTAAGAATGCACTTTCGTCATCCCCGCCTTGGAATGCACCTTGTGCATTGAAGAAAGTCTCACCTAACAAACCTGCACTAAAATACTTTTTATCAAATACATTATTGACACGGCCAAACAATTCCCAACCACTATTGCCAACTATATAGCGTGTATCTAGGTTCATAATGGCATAACCACTAGTTTTTGCACCTTCACCTTGATGATCATTATTTTCATTACCAAAAGAATACTGATCAGAGAACGCTAAAACATTGCTACCTATCATCCAATTTGATGTCGCTTGCCATTCACCACGAAATTTTAATTGATGATTTGGGATACCAGGGAGTTGGTCTCCAGGTGAGACTTGGATCTCATCATTAACAGCGCTGGTGTTGACTTCACTCGCACTTTTAAATGCTGATTCATAGGTTGCACGGACAAAACTATAGCCTACATTCCAGTTAAATTTAGAACCAAGTTGACCATTAATCCCTAAATCTAAGCCCTGACGGAGCGTCTCACCTACATTTAAAAAATTACCTGCGCCAGAATTTGGTCTTGAAGAAATAAATTGAATATCGTCAAAGTTTTTCGCACGATAAATACTTGCTGTGTAACCAATATTATTAGCTAACTTGCCACGCACACCAGCCTCGAATGTTTTCGATACTACTTGGTCCAATGGTGGGTCTCCAGCTAATGCATTAGGTAAACGGCATGGCGTGTCACCTAGGCCATCACCATCTAAATCTTGAAATGCACAACCTAATTCAATCGCAGTTGGTGCGCGACTACCTTCGTTATAGCTTCCATAGTAAGAAAAGTCTTTGCTAGGAGTCACACTCAAGCCAATCGCAGGGTTTATACGATTAAAAGTAAAGCTTTCCGTAAGAGAAGTTGGATCACCAAATGGCACTAGCTTGTCGGAGTTATCTACTTTTGTATAATTGTAGCGCGCTGACATTGTTAAATGATAGATATCAGTGAGTGAAACAGTGTCTGTTAGAAAAGCACTGAATGTTTGAGTTATTGCAGTTAGCTCTACTGCACCCTCATCACCAAAAACACCTATGCCATCAACACCACGATCTGCAGTCAAGGTACCGAACTCACCGCTTTGAAAAAAGTTGGTATTGCCACGGTCATAGCCACCACCCATGATTAACTGATTCTTTTTACCAAGCAAGTCATCACTGAAGGTAAATTGTCCCTTAACGCCGTAGCTATCGCGATTTGATCGTGTTCTATTTAATGCGCCACTACATGAAACTTCAGCATCATCTTCATCTGCGCCTGGCACACAATTCGCTAAAGCGAAACCTGGTTCATCAGGGTCAATATCATCATTACCATCACCATTAAGTGTCAGAGTTCGTGCATAACGATAGTAAGTATTCCCGCTAAAGACAGTATTATCATTAAAATAGTGGTTTAAGTTAAAGTTTAGAAAAACCATTTCATTATCAGTTAAATCTGGCTTGGTATTAATTGCATCATATGATTGGGCCTCCAAAAATTCTTTTTGCACAAAACCATTACCTACAAGCTCGTTATCTGCCATAGTTAAACTCAAGTTTGCGTCAGTATTTTCTCCTTGCCAACCAATTTTACTAAATACTTGGCGCACGTCAGTCGGTGAAAAATCACGCCAACCTTCCTCATGAAACACGTTGGCAGCAATAAAGAAATCGACACCATTTTCTGCAACAGCACCAAACTCTGCTTCAGCGGCTACTCTACCCCAAGAACCACCTAACAACTGCACCGAACCACCTGGATCAGTACGGCCACTTTTAGTCTGTACAGAAAGCGCGCCACCTAAAGTATTCAAACCAAAGACTGGATTAGAACCTGGAATAAGACTGATGTTTGAAATTGCATTCAACGGTATCAAATCCCAACTCACCACATCTCCAAAAACTTCATTCACGCGTACACCATCGACAAATACTGACAAGCCTTGCGGTGTTCCTAATAGTGGCGAGGCAGTAAATCCTCGATAGTTAACATTAGGTTGGTATGGGTTGTTTTGAACTTCATTAACATTTACACCCGCAATACCTGTTTTCAATACATCAGCAATCGAAAGATTATTTTGTTTTTCAATCTCTTCTGCTTCAATCGTTTGAATATTGGCTGGGATAACGTCTTTTGATAAACCGATACCTTTTAGTGGTGTGTTACTTATCACCTCAACGGTTTCAATAACAAGCTCTTGATCCTCAGCTACAGCATATGAGGCGAAGCTACCTGTTGCGACCACGGCTAATGCGATCATTTTTTTTTGAAATACTTTTTGCATACCTAATTTCCTAATAAAAACATAAATTATTATTTTTAGTTTTTTGATTAACACTCATCCAATGCAGTGATTGTAGAAGCGCACTTAACTTAAGTAACAGCAAAAAACATTCCTACTATTAGATTAGATATAAAACACTTAATAATCAATTGCTAACAGAAAGTAAGAATAATAACCCTTCTATTCTAGGTCAGAACATGGCTGTTATCAACCTTCTATTAGGTTTAAAGCAACCAGTTAATGTTTAAATACTATTTAGAAGTTGCTTTGGAGATATATTTAAATATTGGCGAATCACTAACCAAGCAGCCAATGGAATTAATGTAACGGCTGTTAGCAGCGCACTAACATTTAAAGCAATATTTAAATTAAAAGTAATATCTAATAAATAAGTACTGACATAAAATGCAAGCGCATTAGCTATCAAAACTGCAACCATCGCTGCCAGTAACGCAATGCCAAAATACTCTGTTAGCATGGTCAATCCTACTTGCTTTCTGGATGCGCCAAATACACGTAACAAAGATGCCTCGCGTATGCGCGTTGCGCGCGTTGCAATTAAAGCAGCATACAGCACGACTAAACCTGCAACCACACATAACCCAAAAACATAAGCAACAGCCAAAGTCATTTTATTCATAATGCCGCGCACTTGCTCCATAATGCTTGCGATATCGATGACAGTGACATTTGGCAAAGCCTGTGAAAATTGATTGAGGCTTTGCTCTTTGTCTTTAGCAAGATATAAGGCCGTCATAAAACTGGTAGGGAAATCTTGTAACGTTTTAGGCGGTGTAAGCGCGAAAAAATTAGCTCGCATACTATCCCAATCAACTAAACGAATACTTGCTACAGTCAGCACAATTTTTCTTCCTGCAATTTCATAAGTGAGCTGATCGCCTAATTTAATATCTAAGGTTTTGGCGATATCTTGCTCAATTGAGACGATTGGTTCTTTTACATTCTCAGGCCCCCACCACACCCCTTCAATTAACCGATTATCGCTTTGCAATTCACCTGCCATAGACAAATTAAATTCTCGCGTAATTAACCGCCTTGCACGCTCATTATTATAAGAATCAGCAGAAACTTCCTGTCCATTCTTAGCGATTAGACGCCCTCTAATCATTGGAAACAATTCGGGCTTTTCAACTTCCATTTTTTGCACTAAGTCTTTCACCTGTGATACTTGGTCTGGTTGAATATTAATCATAAAACGATTAGGCGCATCTAGCGGTAATGAAGCTTGCCAGTTATTAAGTAGGTCTGTTTTAACGATTGATAATAAAATTAATACCATTGCGCTTAAACTAAAACCAACCACTTGCACAGTCGTAAGAACTTGCTTACGTTTCAAGTTAGCAAAGCCGAGCTTAATCATATTAAACGATGCACCATTTCCTACTTTATTATGATGCGATACTTGATATAGTAAGCTAGCAAATAAATAGGCAAAAACACCGCATACCAAGACGACAATTAAAAAGCTTAATATCACTGCAATCGCTAATTTTATCGATTGTGCTAATAATAATATCAACATAGCAATTAATACAAAGCCTGGTATAAACCGCAATGCCATATTTGCCATATTGACGGTTAGTTCTCGGCGCAAAATATGTATAACAGGGCTGTGTTTAATCGCATTAATATTAGGTATCATGAGTGCAAAAAGTGTAGAGAAGCTCACTGCGAACCCAATAAATACTGGCTGCATATTAGGTGCTGGTAATTGCTCTAAAAATAAACTACCTGCAAAATATGCCAACCCTTCCTGTAGAACAAAACCTAGTGCAGAACCAATGATGGCACCCAATAATGCGATAAACCCGCATTGCCATAGCAATAGGTTCTGAATAAAACTTTTACTTGCACCAAAGCAACGTAACAATGCTGCGTTATCAATATTTCTTGCCACATAAGGCTCGCTAGCTAGCAACATCGCTGTAACAGACAAAATCACACTAACCAAAGCTGCTAAACCTAGAAATATTTCCGCCTTATCCAATGCACTTCTTATTTCTGGTCTTGCAGTTTTTAAATCCTGAACTCGTTCACCGCGTTGTAATTGTGGCGCAATCATGACTTTAAATTGATTTACTTTATTTATATCGCCAGCTACTAATAATTGATATTTCACTCTGCTACCAAATTGAATCAAACCAGTTTTTTCTAAGTCATTTGCATTCATCATCAATCTTGGGGCAAAGCTAAACATATCGCCGCCACGCGAAGGTTCGTTCACTAAAATACCAGCCACCTTAAATGTCGCTTCTCCTACTTTTATTAGATCACCAATATCTATAGCAAGCAGATTAACCAATCTTGGTGCAATCCAAACCTCTCCCGCCCTAGGAATGGTTTTTAGTATCTTAGCTTCATCATCAATACCTAACTTGACGTAAAGACTACCTCTCAATGGAAACCCTTGGTGAAGCGCTTTTATTTCAGCTAGCTGGCTTTTCTCCCCTTTAATCACCATGCTAGGAAATTCAGCTGTTATTGTTGTATTCAGCCCAAACAGCTCTGCTTGGTCTATTACAGTGCTAGGGATGGGATGATCCGCCAGCATCACCATATCCCCACCCAGCATTAGTGCGGCTTGGCTATTTAAGTGCTGTGCAATGCGATGGGTAAAAAAACTGACTGAAGTAATAGCAGCTACAGAAACAATGAGTGCTAATAACAACACACGCACATCACCAGCACGCCATTGTGCAATCAATTGCTGCCAAGCTAAGCTGATTTGCATCCTATTAAACATCACAACGCTTTATCTTCTAATAGTCCACTGTGTAATTGGCCATCTTTCAACAACAAAGCGCGCTGACATCGCTTAGCTAGCTGATTATCGTGAGTGACCAGCACTAGAGTCGTTTGTAATTGCTTATTAAGTGAAAATAGCAAGTCAATAATTTGCTTACCAGTCTCAGCATCTAAGTTACCCGTAGGCTCATCAGCAAATAAAATGGCTGGTTTGGGTGCAAAAGCACGCGCAATGGCAACTCGTTGCTGCTCACCACCTGACAACTGCTTTGGGTAATGTTGTGCACGCTCGCTTAAGCCCACTTGTGCTAATGCGGTTAATGCTATTTGTTTAGCATTGTTCACGTGTGCTAATTGTAAGGGGATCATCACATTTTCTAATGCTGTCATTGTTTGTAAAAGTTGAAAAGATTGAAAAACAAACCCCATTCGTCTTCCACGAATTGCTGCGCGGTCATCTTCATCGAGTTGGCTAAAATGTTGGCTCTCAATGTTGACAACTCCATCCGTTGGCAAATCCAAACCAGCTAAAATACCTAATAAGGTCGATTTACCACAACCTGAACTACCAATAATAGCGACAGTTTCACCACTATCAATTTTCAAATGCAAATTGCGTAATATATGGATAGTATTTGGTGATTGACCAACACATTTATTTAAATTTTCAGCTAAAATAACTTCGCGTGTCCCCTTGCTCACATCCTTATGCGTTGCATTACTTGTGGGTGATTGAACAGTATTATTATTTGAAAGCGACATATTGATTATTTATCTTATTAAACATTTATTTAAAGTTAGTCTTATTTTAATGGTTTTAGTTGCTGCAACTTTATTTTCACAACAAATACTTGCACAACAAAAGATTCTTGTATTTGGTGATAGTCTATCCGCTAGTTATGGTATGCAAAAAGAATTGGGCTGGGTAAAGTTATTAGAAGGAAAACTCAAACATGAAAATTACAATGCCATTGTCATTAATGCTAGCGTTAGCGGTGAAACAACTATCGGCGGAGCAAACAGAATTGATCAAGCAATAAACCAACACCAGCCTAATATCATTATAGTAGAGCTGGGTGGCAATGATGGCTTACGTGGCTTAAGTTTAAACCAAATTGAAATTAATCTTACTAAAATACTCACTACCTCGAGTAATGCAAAAGCGAAAATTTTGATTATTGGAATGAAAATTCCACCAAATTATGGCATTCAATATACCAAAAATTTTAATATACTATTTTCAACACTAGCTAGCAAATACAATGCTCAGCTTGTCCCCTTTTTACTAGAAGGTATCGCAGGTAATCGTGACTTAATGCAAGATGATGGATTGCATCCAAAAGCTGAAGCGCAACCCAAAGTGTTAGAAAATATATGGCGCGCATTACAACAATTACTTGATTGACGATATCCTTGACCAATAACAAATAAGCAACTAAAAATTCAATAGCTTAAAGTTATTAAGCTATTGACCAAGTTACCTCTAACCCAAGCTCATCTTCTTTGGCTTTAAAAGCCGAACCTACACCAATATTAGGCACAATCACTAGGGTTTCATCCATGAAAATAAGTGGCAAACTTTCACGTTGCCATGGCGGCATATGACAGGCTTGTAAAATATATTTCAAGGTGCGACTTGGTCGTAACAAATCTGGTTTAAAACGCTCACCACCTTCTCTATATTTAATGCGTAATTTAATATCACTGCCCCCACGTTGAAATGCAAACCCCTTGCCTAGCTTTTCCGTAAAAACCAACCGTGAATGATCGGGCAAAGTAAGTAGTGATTCTCCTTGCCAGAGTATATTAATAGGCTGCTGAAATTCAGCTTCATTAACCAAATAAGCAATACCTTTATAACGCATCACGTAGCACTTTTGAGCAACTTTAATTTTTACTTTCGCGTCTAATTTTGCATGACAGATTTGTTGTAATATTTGTTTTAGCAGCTGCGCACTCGGCATCACTATTTTATTCTGCGCTAGCCACCATCGAATTAGGTTGCCTTGCCTTTGCGATGTTAGGTTTAACAATTGAGAAATACTCACTGAGAGATATTGATCGTTTTTGTTCACCACAATTTCAGCATCTATTTTTGCCAAGTCATCTAACATATCACTTGCATCAGCCAAATTTGAAGCTGATCGACTTAATATATTTGCAATATTTTTATAGCGTTTTCGCAATATAGGCAGCACTTCGTGGCGAACAAAATTACGATCATATTGTGTATCGGCATTACTCTCATCTAACACCCATTTTAATCGATGGGTATTAGCATAGTTTTGCAAATCAACACGTGAACAGTTTAATAATGGCCGTAATAATTGACGTTCTACATCAACTTTAGCCATACTAGCCAAACCTTTTACACCCGCACCCCGCGCTAATTGTAATAATAAAGTTTCAGCTTGATCATCTTGATGATGTGCAACACAAATAAAATCTGCACCTTGTGAATGCAAGGCCTGGTAGCGCGCAAAACGTGCTGACGCTTCAACACCCAATCCACTATCTTGATCAACGGCAATTTCATGAAGCTCAAAAGAAATATTGCTATCAAGGCAAACGTCTTTACAAAACATAGCCCATTCATCTGCGTGAGTACTTAAGCCATGATGAACATGCATAGCAGTTAAAGAAAAATTGATTGATTGACACGACTCTGAGAGTATATGCAGCAAAACAGCCGAATCAAGGCCTCCGCTGAACGCAACTAAAATATTCGGTTTATCTAGCTGCTGCTTTTTAAACACCTCGCCTAGGAATGAGGTAACATGACTTAAAAGCTGGTCTGGCAACTGTGTTTTTAGTGGGGTATTTTGTCGTCGCGCCAAGTTACTTGACTGACGCTTCTTTGAATTTTCCATAACTCATCAAACGTGAGTACCTTTTTTCCAAAAGCGCTTCTGTATTTTGTTTTTGCAAACTAAGTAAAGTTTTTTTAATCGCTTCTTTTAACGTTGTTACAATTAATTCAAAATCTCGATGGGCACCACCTAATGGTTCTGGAATAATTTGATCAATCAAACCTAATGACTTTAAGCGTTCTGCGGTGATGCCTAATGTTTCTGCTGCCTCTGGAGCCTTACTAGCGCTTTTCCACAAAATAGAGGCACAACCTTCAGGTGAAATAACAGAATAAATAGCATGTTGTAGCATCAGCAATTGATCCACCACACCTAATGCGAGCGCGCCACCTGAGCCACCTTCACCAATAACTACACCAATGATTGGCGTTTTAAGCTCAGTCATTTCATATAAATTTCTTGCAATAGCCTCAGACTGCCCGCGCTCTTCAGCGCCAATACCTGGGTATGCACCTGGAGTATCAATCAGTGTGACAATCGGCAAATTAAATTTTTCTGCTAATTTAAATAAGCGCAATGCTTTGCGATAGCCTTCTGGCCTTGGCATACCAAAATTACGGTATTGCCGCTTTTTAACATCGCGCCCTTTTTGGTGGCCAATCACCATCACTGGCATGTCATCTAGTTTCCCTATTCCACCTATTATTGCAGGATCATCAGCAAATGCTCGGTCACCGTGAAGTTCAACAAAATCATTAAACAATAACCCTAAATAATCTAATGTATATGGCCGCTGAGGATGTCGGGCTACTTGCGACACTTGCCAAGCGGTTAAATCTGCATAGGTTTCTTGTAAAAGCTTAGTGTTTTTCTTTTCCAACTGCACGAGCTCTTTAGAAATGTCGAGTTCATCATGCTCGTCGTGTGATGCTTGTAAAGATTCAATACGCTTATCTAATGCTGCTATTGGCTGCTCAAAGTCTAAATAGCTTAACTTCGAATCTGTTGCTCTTTTGTTATTCATCATATTACTCACTATATCAATTCAACTAATTATAAAGTATTTTTACATTATCTTTTAAAAGCCATGTTTCTAAATTTTCAATTAAATCATCCTGCAATGTGACACGCCAATCATTGCCTAGCATTAAACTGACGTCCCCAACGGTATTATGGTACTCAATTTTCACTGGGCATAACTTCTCGCCATCAGGTGATTTTTTACAATAGGGTTCTAAAATTGCAGTAAGTTTACTTGCATCAGATTGTCCATTACATGAAATTTTAAGCATACTTGCGTAAACATTTCGCGCTGTCGGCAAATCAAATACCTTATTTGCATTGACTCGGTTTCCACCAGAAAAGTCATCATAGCTAATACGGCCTTCAATAAGTAATAATTGATCCTCTTTTATCAAGTCAGGGTATTGAAGTAATAGATCATTTCCTACGACCACTTCTGCCCTTGCTACAGAATCATCAATCGTGACAATCGCCATTTTGCCACGTTTTGTCATGCGTATACGTATGCTTGTGACAACACCTGCTATGAGTTTAGGCTGTTTTTGTGGGGCCAAGTCAGCTAAAGTCCCATGTAAAAACTGAGCTAATTCTTTTTTATAGTTGGTAAAAGGATGGCCGCTAAAATAAAACCCTAGTGCTGACTTTTCTTCAACTAAAGTGACCTCTGGTTTCCAAGGTTCTATTTTAGGTAACTCGTGCTGAAAGTTGACATCATTACTAAACAAGTTATCTTGTCCCGCATGCATATGATTTTGCTCTGCTGCTGACATTGCTAAACTAGCGCCAGCCAATAAAGTCGCACGGTTAGGCTCTAGCTGATCAAAAGCGCCTGCGCGAATAAGCGACTCAACAACACGTCGATTTACTTTTCGCAAATCTAATCGACTGCAAAAATTAAACAAATCAGTAAACGGACCATCTTTTTGTCTCGCAGCGATAATTTGCTCAATGGCGGCTAAGCCTGTCCCCTTAACAGCACCCAAACCATACAATACTTGCTGGGGGCTAATAGGTTTAAATCGATATTCACTTTCATTAACATTAGGTGCTAATACTTCAATTTTATTCGGCGCGCAATCATCAAAAAATGTATGCACACTATCTGTATTATTCATGTCTGCAGACATAGTGGCAGCTAAGAACGCCGCTGGATAATGCGCTTTTAAGTATGCTGTTTGATATGCTACTAAAGCATAAGCTGCAGCATGTGATTTATTAAAACCATAGCCAGCAAATTTCTCTAACAAATCAAATAAATCATTTGATTGTTGCAGGCTCAAGCCGTTCTTTTGCGCGCCCACATTAAAAACTTCACGTTGTTTGACCATTTCCTCTGGCTTTTTCTTACCCATTGCACGTCGTAGCAAATCAGCAGCGCCAAGGCTGTAACCTGCTACCACTTGCGCAATTTGCATTACTTGCTCTTGGTAAACCGCAATGCCGTAAGTTTCTTTAAGAATGCTCTCAGTGGAAGGGTGTGGGTATTCCACACGTTGCAAACCGTGCTTTCGTCGACAGAAATCTGGGATTAAGTCCATTGGGCCAGGACGGTAAAGCGCGACCAATGCAATGATGTCTTCGAAACAATCAGGTTTTGCTTGCTTAAGCATATCTTTCATACCACGAGACTCAAGCTGAAAAACAGCCGTAGTATTTGATTTTTTCAATAAATCAAACGTAGGCTTATCTTCAAGAGATAAGGTCTCTAAAGCTAAGGGTGGCTCACCAGCTTCTAACCGTTGTGCATTAGTGTTATCAATCGCTATATCTAATATTGTTAACGTACGCAATCCCAAGAAGTCAAACTTAACTAAACCAACCGCTTCAACATCGTCTTTGTCGTATTGACTGACCAAACTATCACCATTTTCTTGGCAATAAACAGGCGAGTAATCAGATATTTTACCTGGTGCAATCAGCACACCACCAGCATGCATGCCTACATTTCGGACCAAGCCTTCTAACCGAAGAGCTAGCTCTAATAATTGGGCAACCTCTTCTTCTTTTTCGAGCCGCTCTTGTAATTGCGGTTCTTTTTCCAATGCAGACGTTAATGTAATACCAAGTTCTAAAGGTATTAATTTAGCAATACCATCGACAAAATTAAATGGCAAATCTAAAACGCGACCAACATCGCGAATCACTGCCTTAGCCGCCATCGTGCCAAATGTAACAATCTGAGTTACTGAGTCTAAGCCATATTTTTGTTTCACATAATCGATAACACGATCACGGCCTTCAGGACAAAAATCAATATCAAAATCGGGCATTGAAACTCGCTCAGGATTCAAGAACCGTTCAAAAAGCAATTCGTATTCTAGAGGGTCTAAGTCAGTAATGCCCAAACTATAAGCAACCAAAGATCCAGCGCCAGAACCACGACCAGGCCCCACTGGCACACCATTATTCTTTGCCCAATTTATAAAATCAGCAACAATTAGGAAATAACCAGCAAAGCCCATTTGATTAATAATGTCACATTCAAAAACTAAACGTTCGCTATATTTAGACTGCTTTTCGACACGTAAATTTTCGTCAGGATACAGTTTAATTAATCGTTCTTGCAAACCGTGCTTAGATTGCTCAATTAAATATGTATCTAAATTTACTCCTTTCGGAGTCGGAAAATCAGGTAAATAATTTTTACCCAGTGTCAATGTTAAATTGCAACGCTTTGCAATTTGCACACTATTTTCTAGCGCTTCGGGAACATCAGCAAACAAGGCTTGCATTTGTACTTGGGTTTTAAAGTATTGTTCATCAGTAAAACGTTTAGGCCGGCGTCTATCTGCTAGCATATAACCCTCAGCAATACAGGTGCGGGCTTCATGCGCTTTAAAATCATCTTGCTTAACAAACTGAATTGGTTGTGTCGCTACAACAGGCAAATCTAGGTCAGTTGCAATGTTTAAACACTGCTGTAGAAGTTGTTCCTGGTTAAGATGCTCTTTTGACCTACTGTCCTGTGAGTCAGTTAATTGCTGTTGGGTACTGCGTTGCAGCTCGATATAAAAACGATTAGGGAATAATGCTGACCATTTCTGCGTTATTGTTTTAGCCAACTGCATATTGTTTTGGCAAATCGCATCCCCAATATCACTCTGACTATTACCTGAGAGCATGAGCAAGCCTTCGGTGCCATTTTCAAACCAAACTGATTTTAATTCTGCTCTACCGCGATATTGATTCTCTAGATAGGCACGGCTCAATAATTCACATAGCAAATGATAACCACCTAATGACTGAACGAGCAATAGCGCTCGCGTTGGCTTATCTCTATTATTCTCATTTTCCAACCATATGTCACAACCAATTATTGGCTTAAGACCTTGTTTTCTAGCCGCTTTATAAAATTTAATTGCACCAAATACATTGCTTAAATCAGTTAATGCCAATGCTGGCATAGCATCTTTTTTAGCGGTATTAACATAGTCATTTATTTTTACAATACCATCAATTATTGAGTATTCACTGTGGCAACGCAGATGAATAAATGACAGATTGTCTATGGAATTTTGCATGTGAATATTTTACCCTTGCATGCCAATAAATGATGCTAATAAATTAAAAAAACCGCTAAATTATTTAGCGGTTTTTAATATTCAGAGTAACGATCATTTTTTAGTTTCAAGTAATTCTTCCATTTTCTCGATTAACTCTTCATCTTGAACTGGTTTACCAAAGAAAGCATCGACACCAATTTCTTTGGCTAAATTTTGATGCTTATCAGCGGTACGTGAACTAATCATAATTAAGGGAGTATTCACCAACCGTTTGTCATCTCTAATATTTCGTGACAAACCAAAACCATCCATACGAGGCATTTCAATATCAGTCAAAATAATGTCTGGCACAGTATCTTGCAATACTTGCATTGCATCCATACCGTCTTTCGCTATTAACACCTCATAACCATTACGTTGAAGAAGACGTCCTAACACTTTACGCATAGTCAAAGAATCATCTACTACCATTACGCGTAGTTTACGTTTCACCTTGGAAGCTTTACGTTTAACTGTTTTAACAGTGACATTACCTGCAGATAGTGTTTCATGATTCGCTATTTGTACGGGGTTTACTAATAGAATCACACCACCATCACCTGATACCGTGGCACCAACCATACCTGGCACACGCGAAAGCTGCGGTCCAATTGGCTTCATGACAACTTCTTCATTTCTGATTACTTCATCAACATGCAATGCTAAAACATAAGCACCGCTTCGCAATAATAATATTGAGGCGTATGGTGCATCTTCATACCGGTAGTCTTCTTCATCTAATAAATTAGCAAGATGATGTATGGGGTATTTCGCATCTTGCCAAGTTATTTCACCTGCAGCATAAGCTGCCGTTAAGTCACTATTTTTAATTTTTTGGGCTTGTTCAATCAAAGTGACTGGCAATGCATAAGTGTCACTAGCGGCTCTTACCAATAACACTTGCGCTACAGAAGATGTAACGGGTAGATAAATATTAAATTCCGCACCTTTATTTACTTCACTTTTTAATTCAACTCGCCCACCAATTGCACTGATATCACTACGTACAACATCTAAACCAATACCTCGCCCTGCAATTTGTGTTGTGGTTTCTACAGTTGAAAAGCCTGTTTCAAAAATAACAGCTAGTAAAGCTTGTTCTGTCATTGCTTCTTCAGTAGTTAACAAATTATTTTTAATTGCTTTTAATTTAACTTTCTCCAGATCAACCCCTGCACCATCGTCGCTAACGGTAATGTGAATCTCATCATTTTTTTGGCTAATGTTCAAACTAATAATGGCTATTTCTGATTTACTATGCTGTTTTCTTTCACTTGAAATTTCAACACCATGCGCCACTGCATTACGTAACAAATGCTCCAATGGTGCACCTAACTTATCTAATACACTGCGATCGATTTCTAACTCTTCACCATTGATTTTCAGTTCAACTGACTTTTTCAATTCTCTAGCCGTTTGTCGCACAATACGACGCAACCTATCAGTAATTTGTTTAAACGGTAACATTCTCACACTAAGCAAACTTTGCTGTAAATCACGATTCATTCGATTCTGCTCTTGCAATGCAGCTTCAGTATGGTTGAGATTATCCAACATAATATTTTGGATAGTACCCACGTCACTCACGCTCTCTGCAATCATGCGAGTTAATTCTTGCAAGCGTGTAAATCGGTCGAACTCTAATGGGTCAAATGTTTCGTTTGCTTCTTGCAAAATATTCATACGTGATTGCATTTGCGTTTCTGCTTCAATTTCTAATTCACGCATATAACTACGCAAACGGACCAAACTTTCAGTCAAATCATTCGAAGATTGTTTAAACCCAAGTAACTCTCCATCCATTCGAGAACGGATAATAGAAATCTCACCTGCTTCATTGATAAGTCGATCGAGCGTTCCTGAACGTAAGCGCAAATATTGAGCATTTCTATCGACTAGGCGAACAGGCTCGATGCTTCCATTATTTAATTGTGCTGGAGTTACCTCCATTGTTTTATCAAAATAACCACCAATTTTGTCTAAATCAATAAACATATTGTCGAAGTTTTCATAATTAGGTGGTTGCTTTAGCGAATGCTCAATCTGCTCTTCAAGGTTGTGCGCAATATCCCCTAACGTGATTTGCTTTGCCATCCGCGCACCACCCTTAAACGTGTGTAAAGCACGTAATAATGACGTAGCATGCATTTTTTCTATGGGATCAGCCTGCCAAGCACGTAATTCACTACTAATTTCTGGCAATAAATCATGCGCCTCATCAATAAACAGATTCAACAATTCTTGATCAACATCGCCACCTTCAACTTTGAAACTATGTTGAGGTAACTCAAGGTTATTATCTTCAACTTGGGTTGTTTCTTTTTCTGCAGTCTCTACTGCGCTTTGTGGATCAATAACTGCATCTAGAGAAACATTAAGGGCTTTGTTCTGCCTTGCTTGCTCAACTGCTTTATTTAAAAGTTTAATCGCGCCTTTTGCAGTTCGTGGATTTTTTTGTTCTGATATTTTTGTCCACATACCAGTAATTATTTTGACTGTATTTTCATATAAATCTATATGATTATTTGACAAACTTTCTTTTATTTCATCAAGCCAGTTTTCCAGTGCCCGACAAAGCTCTCCCATAGCGTCGAATTTAGCAGAAAGCGCATTACTTCCTAGTGTATGAGCCGCTTGATGAGCAGTCTTCGAAGGTTTTAAATCATTATTCTCTCTAAGGTTAGCCACATCCTGCTCTAGCTTGTTGATATTTTGCAAACTTTCATCAACGAAAATATCGTAAAACTCTTTGGTAAGCTTGTTCGTTCCACCAACTAATATATATTCTTTTGTTGGTTGAGCTTTTGATTTTTCCTTATTGTTTATATTTGCTACTGTAATATTATTTGCAGTTAATTTTGCAATACTATCTAGCCAATAATCGAGTTTAATATGCACCTCATTATTGGATTTTAATTCTGCTGTCCAATCTGCAAAAGCTGCTGTAATACGTTCAACTTCAGCAACTTGCTTGTGTTTTAATGTCTCTTCATTATCTAACAACTCGCTGAAAAAGGTTTCAACTTTACCCGCTATTTCACCAATGTTTACAAGACCCACTGTACGCCCACTACCTTTGAGTGTGTGATAATTTCTTCGAACTTCAACTAGGGCTTCATGATTCGTTTGATTAACGCGTAATGCCTGACAACTTTGTGCAATATGTGCAAGCACCTCTTCGGCCTCTGTTAAATAAATATCTAACAGCTCTTCGTCGAAGGCTTGGTCTATTACTGTGTTACCTTGTTCGGCTTCTTCAGAAAGCTTATCTCTGTTTTCTGTGCCTTGCACTAAGTTCACAACATCTTCAAATGTCACGTCTTTAGAATCAACCTGAATATCCACACCTGCTAATGCTTTACTTAAAGCAACTAATATTTCATTAAGCGCTCGCTCTGTTGCAGGCCTTGCCTTTGGCATTTCCTCGGCATAAAGGCCAACCATGCTGAGGCTTTCAGCCATTAATTCAAAATCAGATTGATTGACTATATAACTATTTTTTTCAAAATAAGCGACATATTGAATGCTCTTATTGATGATATTTTTTGGCTCAGGTATTTCTAATATTTCAAATATTGATGCAATTTGCTTTAACGGCTTATAGGTAAGAGATAATGGTGATTTATCTTCCGGATTACGGAAGAAGGTATCTAATGCTTGTTCAATGATGGCTAATGAGGCTTTTATATCTTTAGTCACAGCCTCTAAAGTATTACTATCTAATTTTTTCTCGACTAGCGTATCATCAAACGCATTAATATCAAGCCCACTTGAGATCGATTGAATTCGTTTAGTGACGGTTAATAATTGCTGATTGATTTCATCATCTAAATTCTCGTAGTTCTTTAACCCAGTATCAAGTGTATTTAATGCACTTGCCACTTCAATTAATACACTATGCGTTGATTTTGTTTTATCCTCACGTATTAGTAGACTTACTGTTAACAACGCATCAAATAGACTTTTTACAGCAGCTTTCTTTAATTTTTCAGCAAGTCCTTGAATAGCACTCAACTTGTCAGAAAACTTAGCAATTAGCGCGTTGTCTAGCTCAACTAATGGTTGTTCTATTTCTTCTTTAAGCGCATTGATTTCAATACAGTCAGATACATCACTCCATATTGCATGCAGGAGCTCAAGCCCTTCTTTTAACTGCTTAACAACTTCCAATTCATTGGTGTTTGCTTGACCAAAGTCAACACCACCAGAAGATTTAATATCGCCGATATTGCCCAGCTCAAACACTTCTTTAACTTTAACAATAGTACTTTTATCAATTTCACTTATTGCGACAAAATACAAAATATCACGTAATAAATTATTATGAGGCTTGCTAACTCCATCGGCCAATAAACGTAACTCTTGATCTAGTCGTCGACATAGTTTTTTAGCAGATGGGTTTTCTGCAATGGCTGGCTCTTCCAGCGTTTCAGTAAATGCGCTTGCTGCCCACCACAAGGTTTTAACGCTACTTTTATGCTGCGCATGACTCACATTTGCCACTGCGTCACGCATACTCTCTACTGCACTGTATTGTTTTGTCTGCAGCCATTTAAGCAAAGATTTTTGATACTGAAGTCGCTGCTCAACTATAAAATGCGGATAGCCTTCATCACTGAACTCCTTACTAGGCACATCTTTTGGGGCAACATTTGACATATCCGGAAAGAACAATTCACTCTCTTCAAGCTTTCCACCTAGTGCTTCTGCAATTGGATTAAGTACAGGAAATAAACGAATAGGAATATCAGGTGCGCCGTTTAACAGCTCTTGAATATAAAACTTTAAAGTTTTAACCGCTTTAATAAATGCTTCAATCATTTCTGATGTCGCTTCTAATTCTTTTTTTTCTAATTTCTTTGCTAAATGTTCCAACTCTACGCAAAAGCGTTTACAACCTTCTAATCCGACCATATCTAAGGCACCAGACACTTGGTATAGATATGTATGTGAAAAACGCAAAACAGCGCTGTCCTCTCCCTCATTCTGAATGGAGTTTAAATTCTCCATTACAGAATTAAGTGATTGGTTTATTTCATCTTTCACCCATTCTAATGGACCTATGTCGAAGTTATCAGCCACCTAAATTTGACTCCAATTGATCCTGAAATTACAACTTAAAGCCAGCAACAGATTCACGTAAATCTTCAGCCAGTGTAGTCAATTGCCCAACAGAATCTGCAGTTTGTTTCGTACCTACAGTGGCAAGTGAGGTGATCTCTTGAATTTGTTGCATATTATTTGTCACTTGGGCAGCAGCATCCGTTTGTGCTTCTGTTGCTGCAGAAATCGACTGAATTAATCGTGCCAAATTATTAGTCACTGTCTCAATCTCTGTCAGTGCCTGACCCGCAGCATCCGATAGCTTTGCGCCCTCAACTACGCCTTCAGTACTTTTCTCCATCGCGGCTACAGCGCTATTGGTATCAGTTTGAATTGTTTTCACAATTGCGCCAATTTGCTTAGTCGCCTCAGATGAACGCTCAGCTAGCCGCTGCACTTCTTCCGCAACAACGGTAAATCCCCGGCCAGCCTCTCCTGCCGAAGCAGCCTGAATAGCTGCGTTTAGCGCTAGAATATTTGTCTGTTCGGTAATATCTGAAATCAATTCAACAATCTCACCAATTTCTTGTGAACTTTCGCCTAAACGCTTAATCCGTTTTGATGTTTCTTGAATTTGTTCACGAATGTCGTTCATCCCTGAAATGGTATTTTGCACGGCTTGCGAACCCTGTGTCGCAGCTTGCAGAGATCGCTGCGCAACTTGCGCTGCTTGGTTTGCATTGCTAGACACTTGCAAAATAGAGCTCGCCATACCACTAACCGCTTGTGTAGTATCTGTAATTTGCTGAGACTGCATTTCCGCTGCTTCTAACAAAGCCACTGATGTGCCCTGAGCAGCTGATGTTGCTGTACTCACCTGTTCCGAGGCATTATTAATTTCCATCACCACATCACGTAGGCTATCAATCGTATAATTAATCGAGTCGGCAATCGCACCTGTAATATTTTCTTTCACTTCTGCACGAACCGTTAAGTCACCTTCTGACAAGTCACCCATCTCATCAAGCAGATCCAATACGGCCAATTGGTTTTCTTGACCATCTTTCTCCAGCCTATTTAAGACGTCATTCACCGCCTTTGACTGCCGTTTACCAAGTAAATAAATAGCAGCAACAATAACTGCAGCTAGCAATCCCAACCCTATTAAAAAGTACTTGAGTAAATTATTTGTTTCAATGGATTTTTTTTCATTCGCTTTTTGCAGACTATTCGAAAAAGATTGCACTAACTCATTGTTGATTTCGTAGGCTCTTTCTAATTCACGTAAAGTCTCTAGAGCGCTCTCTAAAGTCCCTGTTTGGATTTGTGGGATGAATTGAGAATTATATATATCAAAAAAGTTTTTTCCTGAAGCAACTACAGCAGTGTACGAACCAAGAAAATTTTTATTCATTTTTGTTGATTGCCAACGATTAACAGAACTTTGAAATGCTTCGAAATCAATTACAAACTGTTTCTCCAGTAGACTTACCTGCTGCATATCATTTTGTGTTTTAGCTAAATACATGCTCTGCGCTAAAGAGTAAGGCTTAACCACATACAAGGGAGGTGGCAACATGTTTGAACGTAAATCATTGACTGTTTTAATTTGATTATATATTGGGCCATTAACGCTTAACCGGCTTATCGCATAATATGCACCTGCAGCAAATAGAATCAGACCTATAATCGGAATCCAAGACTGAGCAAGACTATCTCCAGTTGCGTCTAAACTTGTTTTTTTAGAAAAAATCCCACCAAAAAAATTTTTTATATTCAATGCCATTTAGGCTCTCCACCCATAGTGCTTAAAATTTAATTATTTTGTTTAAATTACAACTACTTTTACCAATTACAAACTCACCCATAATAAAGAGTATTAACGCTAACAAGTAAGTCACTATATTGACTCGTTCTATGCCAAGTATGGCATTGAAAACTCTTTTGAATTAACAAGTTTTATACAATCCATCACATACCAAACACGGCCTTCAGTATCTTTATATGTTTCAGGTTTAAAACAAAGATGATTCTTCATCTTTTCTTTACGTTTCGTCATCAAGTCAAGACTCCGCAAACCAATGAGTTTATCTGCAATAAATGCAGCATTTGAAACAACATTGTCATTAATAATCATCAGTCGAGTGCTAGATGTAATATTAGCAAACTTCTCATCTAACAAATACAGTAGGTCATTCACTGCGTACAAAACACCACGCACATTAGCAACACCTAAAAACCAAGATTTTACTAGCGGTACTTTTTGTATACCGAGCGCTGGCATTGTCTCGCCAATTTCTTTTAAGCTTAGCAACACATGTTTATCACCAAGAACAACACCCAAATAACTCACCGAAGAATTAGATTTAGTGTTTTTAATATTGTCCAATCTATCAAGAATACTTTTTTGATAGTCTCTTAAAAGAATTTTTTTAGCCATCTTGTTGTTCGCTAATTGCTAAGCTTTAAAGCTTAGCAATGATTGCCTCTAAATCTTCTATTGCTATCGGCTTTTGAATACAGTCGAGCGCGCCCATCTTATTTGCCCAAGTATGGTCTGTTACTTGTAGCTTTCCTGAACATAAAATAACAGGTATTTTTGATGTTTCAGGGTCTTTAACCAACGCTCTCGTAGCTTGAAAACCACTCAACCCGGTCATAATAATATCCATAAGTATCAGGTCTGGTGCAATAGCTGCAGCTTTTTCAACACAAGCTTCACCACTTTCCAAAGTAATTACTTCATATCCAGTACTCTCTAATAAATTCAACATGTAATAACGATCTGTTGACGAGTCATCTACAATCAGCACTTTTTTGATAACCATTTTGCTCCCCTAGCTTGTAGTTAATTTTATTAATTTTATTAATTTTATAAAAAACTACTTTATGTATTCATTTACTGTTTCAACCAGGCCCTCTTGCGTAAATGGCTTAGTTAAATATTGGTCCGAGCCTGCAATGCGTCCACGAGCCCTATCAAAAAGGCCATCTTTACTTGACAGCATAATCACTGGCGTAGTTTTAAATCGATCATTCCGTTTTATCAATGCACAGGTCTGATAACCATCTAGCCTAGGCATCATAATGTCGACAAAAATTATTTGTGGATGCTCCTCAGCAATCTTAGCTAAAGCGTCAAAACCATCTTCAGCGAGCACAACCTGGCAGCCTGCAGCTTTTAAAAACAATTCAGCACTGCGTCGTATTGTATTGCTATCATCAATCACCATAACTTTGGTACCACTTACATTAGCTTGCGCTTTCGCCAATTTAAAAACTCCCGAACATAATTAATTATCACTTTGTGGTATTCGCTACATATCACGTTATAGCCACGACCACCCCTAACAATTAGCTTTAATGTGAAAAACCATTCGGCAAAAGCTAGCCATCAACATTAAATCATTTAATTCATAATAGCAATAATGTGCTACTTTGCAACACCTTAGCGACTTATCGTAATAAGCCACATTAAATATGTGGTACAAAGGTGACAATAGTGGTATAAAAACACAAAAGCTATGCAAATAAAAATTAATGTGCGAAATTTTAAGCCGCAAAATTATTTTTTATATAACTTAAAACAATAGGAAATGTTAAATGATTATTGCTCAAGAATCGGTTAGCGCTAAACTAAATTTAAAAGATTTACCTAAGCAATCACCGCTCGCGTCAGCAAATTTAGTACTAGTTTTTGGATCAGTCAAAAGATTCTCAGAAGGCAAACTCCAAAATTTTTTAAAATCTCGTTATCCAGCTGCCCAGGTAGTTGGCTGCACAACTTTTGGAGAAATTAGTCCGAATGGCGTGCATGATGATTCTATCCAAATCACGGCTATTCAGTGGCAAAAGGTAATACAGCGTGTTGTGCAAGCAAAAGTTGCCAAGATGGAGGATTCGTTTGAAACAGGGGCCAAACTTTCTAGAGAAATCAAAGCAGATAATCTAAAAACGGTCATTGTTATTTCTGATGGTCTAAACGTCAATGGTTCTGAGCTACTCAAAGGCTTCCAATCCGTGCTAGGCGATGTGCCTATGATTGGCGGCTTAGCAGGTGATGGCGGTGCATTTGTAAAAACACTACAAATATTTAACGACAACATCTCAAGCAATATGGTGATTGCTGTCGGCTTATATGGTGATAGTTTAGTGTTATCAAGTGGAGCGCTTGGTGGATGGAAACCTTATGGCCCACCACGCAAAATCACAAAATCAATTAAAAATGTGGTGTATGAAATGGATAACAGGCCAGCATTACCACTATATAGAATGTATATTGGTGAAGCATTTGCTAGAGGCTTGCCAGCTAGCGGCTTAAAATTTCCATTAGCGGTGATTGAAGAAGGTAAACGTGAGGTTGAAAAAATACGTACTTTGTTAGCTTTCGACCCGTCTGAAAACAGCCTAACCTTCGCAGGAAACGTTGAAGAAGGTGAGACCGTACGTCTATGCCAAACTAATCATGACCGATTAGTCGATGGGGCAGGCGCAGCCGCTAATCTTGTTTTAGATGGGCTGGGTGAACAGAAAACCAACCAAACAGGTCTAGCCCTATGTGTAAGCTGTGTAGGACGTAAAGGCGTGATGGCGGAGCAAGTAGTTGATGAAGTCAAACTAGTACAACAAATATTAGGTCCACAAACGAGCGTCGCTGGCTTTTATTCGTACGGTGAAATAGCCCCAAGACCAAACACCACAGATAGCGTATTACATAATCAAACGATGACCATCGGTTACTTAAGTGAAGTCATTTAAATAACGCTTCATATCAATTTTTCGTACTATTTAAAAAAGCACCTATACTATTTAGGTGCTTTTTGTTTTATGATAGCTAATTAATGAAGTTTAGAAACAGTTAATGTTTACAGGAGAAAACAATGTCTAGTTCAGTCATGCTAAAAGGTAACCCAGTTGATGTAGCAGGTAATTTACCTAACATAGGTAGCACAGCACCAAATTTCACTTTAGTTGATTCAGCGCTGGCTGACGTAACGCTAGATTCGTTTGCTGGTAAGCGCAAAGTGTTAAATATGTTCCCAAGTGTCGACACACCGACCTGTGCAACTTCAGTACGTGAGTTCAATAAACTTGCAACTAGCATGGATAACACAGTCGTAATCAATATATCTGCGGATTTACCGTTCGCACAAAAACGATTCTGTGCAGCAGAAGGTATTGAAAATGTCACGACATTATCCACTATGCGTGGTCGTGATTTCCTAATGAACTATGGCGTATTATTATTCAGCAGCAAACTTGCAGGATTGTCAGCACGTGCAGTAATGGTATTAGACGAGAATGATGTTATTACGCATATTGAATTAGTCAATGAAATTACACAGGAACCAAACTACGACGCAACGATTGCAGCGTTAAAATAAAGTAACATTAATTGTACATATCGCTTTTAAAGCCCGGCATTGCTAGGCTTTTTTGTTTATAAACGCTAATGATATTTATTTAAGCATTACTCTTTTACAAAAATACCTTGTTCAGCTATTGCAAGCTGTCTGAGCAAGTCATTTCCTTTGAGTGATAACGCAAAACCTATCACGGCACTGCGCCCACCACATAACCTGTCACTTCTAGAACTTCATCAAATTCAGCCATCCGCAATTTCCGTTCAACCAACGTGTTTTCGTAAAACACTCCAATCGGCACGTCCACCACCTGCTAAAGCCAACATAAAAAACTTACCTGAGCCACCACGAAATAACACGCTGCGTACTACAGATTTTGAATCTAAACCTTTACCCGTCAATAGTTCTTCTAAATGCCGAACAGATTTTTGATCTTCACTGAGCGGAATTTCGACTAAGTCAAAACTAATTTTTTGGTTTTTTAAATAATCTGTCACAGGGGACGTAATCTTAGCTTCCATCATTTTCTCCTATATTACTGACTAATATTCAGTATATTTCGCGTTACTACCCTTTACTTGTTCAACAGGATATTTTTTAGCATTGATATCTATTTTTTTATTAGCCGCCTCAATCAAATCAATACCACTCACTTCAGCAATACGCAGCAAGTAAACAAAGGTATCAGATAATTCTTGGCCTACCTGCTCTTTTTCTTCAGCATTTAAATTGCCGCTTTCTTGCTCAGTCATCCATTGAAAATGCTCAACAACTTCACCTGCCTCTACAATCATCGCCATAGCGAGATTTTTAGGGGAATGGAATTGAGCCCAGTCCCGTTCCTCTACAAAAGTATTGATACGTGTGCGGAGATCGAGTAAAGAATCAGCCATTTCATTTATCCTTTCGATTACTGCCAGCCACCATTTTAATCTCAAACAAACGACATTCTAACGGCCCATTAAATAATGGAGTTTTCTTACTTGGTGATAAACGCATCAATTTAGGCATACGCAAATCATTAGTCAAAAAGTAAGTATTCCAACCTGCAAATTTACGTTTCAGGGCCTCACTTATTTTAGGATAAAGTGCTGCCAAATCTTCATCTTCACCTATTCGCACACCATAAGGTGGGTTTGTGACCAATATGCCGTGGTCAAATGGTGGAACGGCTTCTATAAAATCAACATGTGCCAACTGCACTGCTTCAATCAAGCCCGCCTCAGTTAAGTTTCTTTTTGCAATTCGCACCGCACGTAAGTCAGCATCGCCACCATATATTCGTTGAAAGCTAGTCGGTTTTACCTGTTTTAACGCTACATTTTTAATTTTTTTCCATGTATCAGATTCAAAGTTTTTTAGTTTTTGAAAACCAAAGTCACGTTTTAAACCTGGCGCTATGTCTAATGCCATCATAGCGGCCTCTAATAAAAAAGTGCCACTGCCACACATTGGGTCCATAAGGGGCTTCCCAACCTGCCAGCCAGACAGCCTCAAAATGCCCGCAGCTAAATTCTCCCGCAGCGGTGCTTCTATGCTCGCTTTTCTATTACCGCGCTGATGTAATGAGTCGCCTGAAGTATCTACATACAAAATATAGTCTTCAGCGGTTAAATAAGCATGAATACGTATCGCAGGATTTTTAGTATCAATATAAGGTCGGGACCCTACAGCCTGCCTGAACTTATCACACACTGCATCTTTAATTTTAAGCGTTGTAAACTCCAAGCTTTTAAGTGGGCATTTAACGCCTGTAACCTTCACCATAAAGTCGTGTTTAACATCAAACCAGTTGGCCCAGTTTATTTTAAAAGCTGCTTGAAATAAATCTTCTTCAGTTAGGTATTTTCCACGTACTACCTGCCACAAAACACGTGTAGCAATGCGCGAATATAAGTTAGTTTTGTAACAAACAGCAATATCGCCTGTAAACCCTACACCACCGTCAGTTGGTTTAATTTGTTTAGCACCAACGTCTTTTAATTCATTAGCTAATAATTGCTCTAAACCGCGTGGGCAGGTTGCGAAATATAATTGATTCATTTGGATTCCAATATGGCATAAAGCTGTTGATGACCATTTTTATGATGTAGTTTATCTAAAAAGTCTGAAAATTCTATTTTGTGTAATTTTTCGAGCTCTTTTGCCCGTGCTTGCATTTTCTTCTGAGTTGTCTTGTAAGGTGCTTTAAAGCCAAAAACAATCATGTTGCCTGTTTTGCCAGTAGGCATTACGACCACCCTGTTATTAAACGCACACTCTATCCTTTGCAAATATACATCAAAGTTTTTATCTGAACCCCACAAGTTAATGACAAAAATACCATGCTTATCTATTGCTTCAAAACAGCTATCAAAAAAATCTTGTGTACACATATTAGGCGGTATACCATGCGAATCAAACCCATCAATTATTAAGCACTGATGGCTAACTGAGTGGTCTAGTAAATACTGTACGCCATCGCCTTCAATAACACTCAGCCGTTCATTATCATCTGGTACAAAAAATAATGTTCGCGCGATTCGTATGACTTGTGCATTAATCTCTAGAATAGTTTGACGGACTTTAGGGCAATATGCGTGTATATACTTAGCGACCGAGCCGCCACCTAGACCAATAGTTAACACATTTTCAATTTTTTCTGAAAATAACAAATAACACATAATGCCGCGCGAATAACTTAAATCGAGAGCATTCGGATCTTTAATACGCATACTACTTTGTACCGTCACTGAGCCTAAATGCAAAAAACGTACGCCGTCTGTTTCAGTCACACTGACTTCGCTTTCTTCCGCCACACTTCTATGTATTCTACGATTAAATATTCGCATCTAAAACTTCAATCTCAGGCTTTTCCACAACCTCAGGTTCAATCACCTGCTTAAATTTGCAATGTAATTCCATTAACAAATTATCTACATGAGAAATACTCAATGAGACTTGTGTGCCAGCTTTTAGCACAGGCAGACTTGGTACTTTGGTAATATAAAACATACCGTCAATACGTACTAAATTTTCACGCCAAACGGTCGCTGTCACTTCAGTCAGATTTTCTTGAATTAAATATTGCAGACACCAAAATCGCTCCATACGCGTTTGAAATTCATTATACGATTGATAAGTCAGTTCAAACTCTCGCATGATTGCCTGCAACTTACCATCGGCCACTTCGTAAGGTGCTGGCTCATTATTTAGCATGGCAATCATTTGTCGCTGATTAATCAAGTCGACTGCACGCCTTAATGGTGATGTGCTCCAAGCATACTGAGCGACGCCTAAACCTTGGTGTGGGGTGGCCTCTGTTGTCATAAATACTTTGCCACCTGTTTGCGCACGATAAATACCAGCGAATCCGCCTTGTTGCAGCATTTCACCCCAAGTGCTGTTGGCATAAATCATCAATTCAGCAACTAACTTGTCCATTGGTGCGCCACGTTCACGCGCCACAATATTCACGGCATCATCATTCACATAAAAGCTGTAATCAATCTGCGGCGCCCGATTAGGGTCATCTTTACCACGTCTTTTTTCTAATGATTCTGCAAAGTCATGCAAAAATTTCAATTCAGGCCAAAGTGCATGCCCGCTGTTTTCCACCAACGTATCCACATTAAAATAAGGCGCCAAACTATCGTGTCTTAAGTTCTCTGAGATCTTAATACGTTCAAGTTTGGACACTTGCGATACAACTTCAAGTTCAGGTGTTAGTTCACAATACAAACTTAATGCAGGCTTAACTTCGCCAGCGTCTAAACTAAATGGTCGTACAATGGCCTCTGGTAACATCGTTATTTTATGCCCAGGCATATACACAGTAGAAAGCCGATTAAGCACAATTTTATCTAATTCACTGCCAGGCAATACTGCTAGTGATGGTGCAGCAATGTGTATACCCACGCGTTTATTACCATTGTTTAAGGTCTCTAAACTAAAGGCATCATCTATCTCGTTAGTGGTTTCATCGTCTATACTAAAAGCAGCAACATTTGCGAGTGGTAATTCATCTAAAAAAGCCAAATCATTCATTGCTTCATACGCTCCAAAACCCACACCATCTTTAAACATTTCACGTGTAAATGCATTAAAGTGATAATCATGTGGTTTTGCAATAAGGCCAGCCTCAAACATCACTGTCAACGCTAACCTACCAGTACTCTTGGCAGACTCTTCTATCGCTTTCCATTCCATGCCATTTTTATCAGGCTGATAAAGCAGTGCATCCGCTTTTTCTAAAAACCCATCAGGCAATTGCTTTTGATTAAGCATTTCTACCCAAGCAACAATTTGTTCTGCCTGTAAACGTTTACGTTCAACGGCAGCCAACGCTAATTTAAGCGTTTTTTCTGGGGCAGATTTGTAATGGCCTTTACCTTTACGATAAAAATAAATAGGCGCACTATGCACTTTCATGGCGACAGCAGCAAATTGCATCGTGCTAGCGTTAGCGCCGTAATACTCCTTGGCTAAATCAGTAAATGCAAATTCTTGCTCAGTACAACATTCCCACAAAAACTGTATATCTAATTGTTCCGATTCAGCTTGAGCAGACGTCATAAATACACCTAGCTCGCCTTCAAATCGAAGCAATACATTGGCTAACTTTATTTTTGATCGTTTGCCTGAAATAGACTCAATTTGCAAGCTACCTGCGTTTTCTTGCTTGATTGCAGCCGCTTTAAAGTGGCCACTTTCTTCATAAAATACGTTCATTAAATGCGTTCAAAATTGTTAGACCAACATGATACAGGAGTAAGCTGCTAGTTTTTGTTTAGAAAATTAAACTTGACCAACATAATCCGTCTAAAATAACAACTATGAGACCGCTTAAATTTGATAACCGCTTTACGAATGAATTACCGCAAGATTCAGCTAATGGTAGTTTCACGCGACCCGTCGCTGATGCCTTATGGTCAGCGGTTGAACCTACCTCTGTAAAAAATCCACAAATTCTGGCCTATAGCACAAGTGTTGCAGCCATGCTCGGTTTAACTGAAACAGACATGCAAGACGCTGAGTTGATTCAAAGCTTAGGTGGCAATGGCGCACTAGTAGGCATGACCACTTACGCCACCAGATATGGTGGCCACCAGTTTGGCAACTGGGCAGGTCAATTAGGCGATGGCAGAGCTATTTACCTAGGTGAGCTCATACACGGTAACAAGCGATTTGAACTGCAACTCAAAGGCGCTGGTGAAACACCGTATTCGCGCAATGCTGATGGACGCGCTGTATTGCGCTCTAGCTTACGTGAGTTTTTATGCTCTGAAGCCATGCATTACTTAGGTATACCAACAACGCGAGCACTTAGCCTAGTGACAACGGGCGATTTAGTCAGGCGTGATATGTTCTACGATGGCAACCCAAAAATGGAAACTGGCGCTATTGTGTGCCGAGTTGCCCCTTCTTTCACACGTCCTGGGCATTTTGAATTACTTGCCAGCAATGACGAGTTAGACTTACTTAAGCGCTTTATTGGCTTCACTATTGATCGCGATTTTGCCGATTGGCATTCAAAAATAGGATTACCACTTGATAAAAACAACCCATCTACTGTGTTAATTGAAGCTTGGTTTAAAGAAATTTGTGAACGAACTGCTATATTAATTGCGCACTGGATGCGGGTCGGTTTTGTGCATGGCGTGATGAATACAGATAATCTCTCTATCATTGGCCTAACCATTGATTATGGCCCGTATGGTTGGGTCGATAATTTTGACCCAGACTGGACACCGAACACCACTGACGCAAAAGGAAAACGTTATTGCTATGGCCGTCAGCCTGATGTTGCACGTTGGAATATGGAACGTTTAGCTGACGCGCTTGGCTCTATATTGCCTAATACCCAAGGCTTAGCTGATGCCATTAACCATTACGATCACACTTATATGCAGCATCTTACCTTATCACTTACTGGAAAATTTGGCTTAGACAGTTGGCAAGATAATGACGGCGAAATGGTTAACCGTATTTTTGAGCTAATGACGCGTGCAGAAGTTGATATGACATTGTTTTTTACACATTTAGCTGCATTAGATATTAATCAGCCTAATATCGATACGCTAGCCAATGCGTTTTATACCAAAGCTAGATTAAAAGAATTTAGTGAGGACATACAGCAATGGCTTAATAATTATGCCGACCGTGTACAGCAAAGTAAACTCCCACCAGCAGAACGCTTAGAAAAAATGCAAACGCATAACCCACGCTACGTATTACGCAACTATATGGCACAAGAAGCCATAGACTTAGCTGAACAAGGAAATAACACACACCTGCTCACATTACTTAATTTACTTAAAAACCCATACACAGCACAAAAAGGTATGGAACAGTTTGAACAAAAACGGCCTGATTGGGCGCGGGAAAAAGCAGGTTGCTCAATGTTGTCTTGCAGCTCTTAATCGAAGAAAAAAATGATCTAAATTCACCATTAATATCATTGCAAACAAGTTGTTGTATAGCAGGCGGTGGGCCAGCTAGTATGATGTTAGGCTATTTACTCGCTCTTAAGGTCGTCAATACCATCGTATTAGAGAAACATGATGCCTTCTTCCATTAAGTAAAATCATTAGGTGTGATTACGTTAACTCCTCAGTGTTAAAATGAAACTCAGGTGTAATATAGAAAACATACAAACACATCAGTAATGATGGATGTTTGAACTAATAACCCAAGGAGAATTATTATGTGGACAACACCAGCAGCTACAGAAATGCGTTTCGGCTTTGAAGTTACAATGTACGTAATGAATAAGTAATTCGAATAAATACTCCAAAGTATTTACTTGCAATAAGTAAAAAACCCAACTTAATGTTGGGTTTTTTATTGGTCGCTATTTAAACAGCGCTAACTAACTACTCGTACCAAGCATCTACCATTTCTCCTACTTCAACATCTTTCAGTTCTTTATTCGTTTTCAACCAATTCTCAACTGCTTTTTTATCTTCCTCAGTCGTAGAGCCGGATTTCCACTTAGTAACAAAACCGCCATCAATCCACCCACCTAAAGCAAGCTTAAGTGGCTCAATTACTTGTTCTAATAAATCAATAATAAGCTGCTCTTGCGCAGCCATATCGAGTCCTTTGGTAAAGTTGGCTGAAAATGGAAATCCAAACTCCTGAAATTCACCTAATTTAAGTTTCTTTAATAATCGTGGTGAGCGGTTTTTACTCATAGTTTAAGTCTCCAATATACTTATTTAATGTGGTTAAATGGGCTTTTAATGATTCTTTTAGCAACTAAGTCCCATACACTAAGACGAGACAATACGCTGAAGCTGAGAGAAACTCAATCAAACACTTAAAGCAATTATGTCAATTTTGATAATTGTCTAAACAACCTTTAATTGCAAAGCATTAATGCAGTAAAATCACCATACACTTACAGAATATAAAACTTATGGATAACCGCATACCCGTTACCTTGCTTACTGGATTTTTAGGTTCAGGAAAAACAACATTACTCAACAAGCTACTTTCACACACCGGCATGAAAGATGCAGCGGTGATTATTAATGAGTTGGGCGAAGAAGGTTTAGACCATATATTGGCGCAAAATGTAGATAGTAGTTATGTGGCAGATAATGCGGTATTGCTGCACAATGGCTGCTTATGCTGCACATTAAGTAATGAGCTGGCTGACACCATGCGTGATTTGTACTTTAAACGCTCAGTAGAAGCGATTCCGCAGTTTAGCCGTCTGGTCATTGAGACCACAGGTATGGCTGACCCCGGGCCAATTATGGCCAACTTAATGAGTGAGCCAGTGATTGAATCAGTTTATCGCTTAGATGCAGTAGTCGTGACTATTGATGCCATGTACGGCACGCAACAATTAATAGAACATAATGAAGCGCGAAAACAAGCTGCGGTGGCAGATGTTTTGTTAATCACAAAAACAGACATTGCGACACCTGAACAGACAAATGGACTAAAAGGAAAGTTAATCACCCTCAACCCTGGTGCGACCCAACACAAAGTATTACATGGGGAAATTGAACCTGATTTCATTATCGATGTTGGCTTGTTTGACCCAACAGGTAAGCGTGCTGAACCTGAGCGCTGGTTACGCGCACCACTTAAACCAGCGAATAATTTAAAGGGAAAGCTGCCGACTAACGCAGAAAATAGTCACGATGAAATTAGCAGTTTTACAGTCACGCTACCGACAGGTATAACTTGGAAAAGCTTTAAACCAGTGTTGCTAAAACTATGTCAAATACACGGTGAACAACTGTTGCGGCTTAAGGGTATACTCCATGCAGAGGACCAACCGCATCCATTAGCAATTCATGCGGTACACTTTACGCCCTACCCCGCCACTTTATTGGTTGATTGGAATGAGAATGAACCGACTAGCCGCGTGGTATGTATTGGTAAGAATTTAGACGAAGATGCGATTAGAAAGATGCTAACGCAAATTTAGAACAAATAGCCAGGTGCTTTTGAATCAAGTGTGCTTGAATTAGGTAGTGTTGAATACAGTATTAAAAGCAATTGTGCTTGTAGTTATCGAACAATACCTGCCCAAACTTTATCTAAACGTTTCATTGATACTGGGAAAGGCGTTTTAAGCTCTTGTGCAAATAACGATACACGCAGCTCTTCTATTAACCAACGGAAGTCTTGCAAGTCCGACGAAATATTATCGATCTTGCGTTGCTTTTCTACTTCTGTCTGCCATTTTTGCCATAGCATGCCAATGCTCGCAGCATGCTTGCCATCTCTATCCGGGTTGCTGGGTTGTTTTTCTATTCTCAACTTGAGTGCTTTTAAATAACGTGGCAAATGCTGTAGCTGGTCCCAAGGCGTTTGGCTAAAGGCTTTTTTATAGAGTAGCGCTTGGACTTGGGCTTCTACATCTTTAGTTAATCTATTTACTCTGGCAGGCATTTGCACTTGCTTAGCTGCAAGCGCATGATATTCAACACCAATAATTGTCACCATGCGGAACAATGCATCTTTAACGGCTGGTAAGCGGGTACGTGCACGCTGTTTAAGCGCCATGAAATCGTCACTCGATCGTGGTAAATCATCTTCACCCATAAATGCACGATCCGCCAGCGCCATGATCAAGTCTTCTTTAAGGTCATCTGGTGTGACGATGTTTCGTAATTGCAACGCGTATTGGTTAAAGTTAGGCAAGCCCTTTTGCAGTTGCTTCATTTGCTCTTTAAGTTCAAATCGCATTAGGCGACAAACGCCTGCTCGATGTGATATATTTGCAACTTGTTCAGTATCAAACAATTTAATGGCAACACTCTCAATATTGTCTTCTAACGCTGGGTAACCAGTCAGTTGATGGCCTTCTTTGGTAAAGGTCAAGGTGGCAGGCAAATCACCAAAATCCCACTGTTTTATACCTGTTTTTTCAATATCACTCGTCGTGCCACCCCTAAAGGTAAGTTGCGCTGCACTGCCTAATTGGGTTTTAAGTGCGTGCCAATCACGGCCCATGCCCAGCTCCCGCTGCTTTTCATCAATGACGCTAAAATTCATAAAATAATGTTCTGGCAATTTATTAATCATGAAGTCATCAGCACCTAGCTTCAAACTGGTTTGCTGCTGAATATAGTTGACTAAAGCGAGTAATATTGATTGAGCACCTACTTTTGTGTGCTCTAAAAACCCTGTAACAAAGTCTGGCACTGGCACACACACGCGGCGATAGGTTTTAGGTAAAATTTTAATGAGCGCGGTTACTTTTTCACGCAACATGCCAGGCACTAACCATTCAGAGCGAGTAGCATCTAACTGGTTTAACAAGGCTAATGGCACTGTCGCGGTCACACCGTCTAGAACATGATTTGGTTCAAAACGATATTTAAGATGTATCGTCACCCCGTCTATTTCCAATGTTTCAGGAAACTGGGCTTCTGTCACACTTTCTGCCGTGTGCCGCATTAAGTCATCTTTGGTGAGATGCAACACTTTAGGATTTTCTTTTTCTGCCTCTTTACGCCATGCTTCAAAACCAATGCCATTAATAATATAGCTAGGCACTATGGCATCGTAAAACCCAAATAGCACATGCTCATCAACGAGCACATCCTGCCTTCTGGCTTTATGTTCTAATTCTTCAATTTCAGCGATTATATGCTTATTTGCAGTCAGAAATGACGCTTTAGAGTCTAACTCCATATTTGCAAGCGCTTCACGTACGAAAATTTCATGCGATATTTCTGCATTAATTGGGCCATAGTGCACCCGTCGTTTAGGCACAACCGTTAAACCATATAAACTCACACGCTCCCATGCGGTGACTTGAGATTTTTTTCTATCCCATCGGGGGTCGCTATATTGGCTATTGGTTAGGTTTTTCGCAAGGGGCTCTATCCAATCAGGTTCAATTTTTGCCACGCAACGGGCATACAACTTAGAAGTGTCAACTAACTCTGCTGCCATGACCCATTTAGGGCGCTTTTTCTTTAAACATGAGCCTGGCGCAACATGAAATCGAATACTGCGCGCACCCGAGTAAGCAGTATTATCACCATCTTTAAAGCCAATATTACCCAACAAACCCGCTAATAAAGCCTTATGAACTTGTTCGTAATTAGCATCTTTAGTATTAAGTTTAAATTGCATTTCTTGTGTAATTTCTAGTAATTGTCGATATAGCTCACGCCATTCTTTTAAACGAAGAAATGATAAAAAATTGGTATGGCATTGATTAAGCAAATCTTTATTCGACCTTTTGTTTTTGAAAGCATCGGAATACCAATCCCAAATTTTAAGATAGCCCATGAAATCTGAGCCCTCACTAGCAAACTTGGTATGCGCATTGGTCGCGGCATCACGTTTATCCATTGGTCGCTCACGAGGGTCTTGAATACTAAGCACACTGGCAATAATCAATACCTCTTGTAAGCAGCTTTCTTGCTTAGCCGCTAAAATCATGCGCCCTACCCGGGGGTCTAACGGTAATTTAGCTAGCTGTAAGCCAATTTCAGTGATGTTACGTTGCGGGTCAACTGCACCTAGTTCTTGTAATTGTAAGTAGCCATCAGAGATTAAACGTGAGCTAGGCGCTTCGATAAATGGGAAATCAGTGACATCCCCTAAGCGCAGCGCAGCCATACGTAAAATAACACTTGCTAATGAGCTACGAATAATCTCAGGGTCGGTAAATTCAGACCGCTTATTAAAGTCATCTTCTGAATATAAACGCACACAAATACCGCTAGACACACGGCCACATCGCCCTGCACGCTGCTTAGCTGCTGATTGTGATATTTTTTCTATCTGTAATTGAGCTACTTTTGCACGCGTACTGTACCGGTTCATACGTGCCAACCCAGCATCAATCACATACTTAATACCCGGCACGGTCAGCGAAGTCTCTGCCACATTGGTAGCAAGAATAATACGTCGAGCGCCATGTGGTTTAAATATCTTTTGTTGATCCGCTATGCTTAAGCGCGCAAATAAAGGTAGCACTTCAATATGTTTTAGTTTTGGTGAGCGACCTTGATACTGGCGTAAATGATCTGCGGTATCACGTATCTCACGCTCGCCTGGTAAGAAAACAAGGATGTCGCCGTCGCCTTGACGCAACAAATCATCTGCAGCATCTAAAATAGCTTCTTCAATAGCTTCTTCTTCATCATCTTCAGCTAGCCATCGTGCTTCAGTCTTACCTTTACGTTTCATACCCTGGAGAGATTTGATTGTGGTGTCTTCTTCAGCCTCATCTAGCACGTCATCATCTGCCGTAATCTCATGCGAGAGCAATTTAGCTTTACCTAATGGACGATAGCGCACTTCTACTGGATAGGTTCTGCCACTTACTTCGATAATAGGCGCGGGTGTTAATTCGCCATCACTATTCAGTGATGAAAAGTGATTACCAAAACGATCTGCATCAATAGTGGCAGAAGTAATAATGATTTTTAAATCTGGGCGTTTAGGTAGCAATTGCTTGAGATAGCCCAACAAAAAATCAATGTTTAAACTGCGCTCATGTGCTTCATCAATAATAATCGTGTCATAGGTATTGAGAAACTTATCGCCCTGCGTCTCTGCTAGCAAAATACCATCAGTCATCAGCTTAATATAGCTAGACTCCGATGATTTCTCGTTAAAACGGACTTTATAACCAACAGCTTGTCCTAAGGTTGAGCCTAGTTCTTGTGCGATACGAGTAGCTACAGTACGCGCGGCAATACGGCGTGGCTGTGTATGCCCAATTAAACCAGAAACCCCACGGCCGAGCTCAAGACATATTTTAGGAATTTGCGTGGTTTTTCCAGAACCTGTTTCGCCACAAACAATCACTACTTGATGTTTTTTAATGGCCGCAGCTATGACATTTTTTTTGCCGCTCACAGGCAATTCAGCGGGATATTCTGGTTGTGGCAAACCCGCTAATCGCACTTGGTATTTAGCAGTTGACCGCTGTATGTTTTGCGCTAAATCGGCAATTTCCTTCTCAGTCAGTTTATCTTGCTTGAATAAACTTTGCACTTGATTTAGCTTTCTACGTAGACGAAAACGATCGACCAACATGCATAATGGCAATTGTTTTTGTAGTTCAGAGATTGTATTAAGTGCGCTGTTCTTGCTCATGTTAATTTCTATTTATCAGCTAATGATTTTATCACGTCACCGCGACACTAAAACCTTACGAAAAGAAATCTATTAAGTCTTATGAGAGCAGTTCCTTAGGTCTTATGAAAAACGATCAGCTAGCGATTCTAAATTAAGTGTTTTCAATAACTCATCTAACCTATTGCGCGCACTATGCTTGGGCTGATTCAGATTTTTAGCAATAATTAATTCATTTTTCATCGAATGCTCCCATCCAACAAGTTCAGTTACCGTCACTTGATATCCATGCGCCTCCAGCTGCAAGCAGCGTAATACGTTCGTAATATGGCTGCCAAACTCGCGCGTATGAATGGGGTGTCGCCATAACTCACTCAGAACAGTTTGACTTAAACTTTGATTTTTATGCTGACGCATCGTTTCTGCAACTTCAGCCTGACAGCATGGCACTAACACCATGTATTGCGCTTGTTTTTTTAAACCAAATTGTATCGCATCATCAGTTGCTGTATTGCAAGCATGTAAAGCAGTGATGATGTCCACAGTGTCAGGGATTGTAGCTGCCACCATTGAATCTGCGACAGACAAGTGTTGAAAGTCCATACGATCAAACTTGCACTCGGTAGCAAGTTGCTGAGACTTTTCGATCAACTCCTCGCGTGTTTCTATACCAATAACATACCCTGTATCACACTGTTTAAGCAATAAATCGTAGAGAATAAAGCCAAGATAAGATTTGCCGGCACCATGATCTACGATTATGGGGTCATTTACCTTGTCAAAAATATTTTTTAATAAAGGCTCAATAAAATTAACCAAATGATAAACTTGTTTTAACTTACGACGGCTATCTTGGTTTAACTTACCGTCACGCGTTAAAATATGCAGCGCCTTAAGTAGGGCTATAGATTGGTTTGGTTTGATTTCTGCTGGAAGTTTCATGCATATATTTTAATTGAAAAGTGGAAGTGCTGTCGAAAATCAACAAATGAATATTCATCAATAGTGTTTTAGCTTCAACATCCTTTTGTTATCAATATATTAATGACGTATGTATAACAAATAATTAATAACAGAAAAATAGGCATCAATTTTGCTTTGTTACTTTAAATATGAATATATCTGGAATATTTCTAAAAAGTAAAATTGCTCAACGCATTGCGTTACTGCTATTTCTTGCAACAATAATTCCATTGTCATTAGTCGCTGGCTTATCTCAAAAAAATACAACCCGCTTGATTGTGGATTATGAACATCAACAGCTAGAAACAGAAAGTAACACTTATGCAACATCAGTTTTTAAAAATCTAATTTTTGCAAGAACCACATTAGAAAATAGAGCCCTAAATAGTAAATATAAAAAACTAGATGATCTACTAACGATTAAACCAACCGAATATTATATTTTTAATGCTATTTCTCGAATAGATAACGACGGGAAAGTTATTGATCATTCCAATGCTAAACGATCGTTTAATTATGATAATAATAGTCATAAAAAACATCTTGTTAAGTACAAAAATTTTGAAACTAAATTAGCTGTACTACCTACCAAGAGCAAGCAAGAAATACCTACCATTGCACTTATAACCCATACCATAATGAGTAATAATTCAGACTCTTGGGTGGTTGCAGAACTAAATCCTGATTTTCTTTGGGGCCATAAAGCTGACTTTGGTTTAGATATTAATATCTGTGCTTATCAACTTGATGGAGATGTTAGGAATAAATTATTCTGCTCGTTAGATGACAACCAATCAGTTTCTGTAAATAATAAAATTTCACCCAATATTGCTAGTTGGGACTTGCTTCTTCGTAACGAACTAAATGAAAATAAGTGGCGCTTTGTCTCTAACAGAACAGAACCTATCAATATCAAAAGCTTTTCTGAAAACATTTTCAAAAGTAATTTTATTAGTATTGTAATACTCAGCCTTTTAGTAGCAGGACTATTTGGTTTAATGAAAATCAAAAAAACGATGATTCCTCTTGAGAAGTTAGTTGCAGCAACAAGAAAAGCATCGAAAGGTGATTTTTCACAAGTTGAGGTTGAAGATGATTCTGAATTCTCAGAACTTGGGATTGCCTTTAATTCTATGTCAATAAATATGAAGCAGAAAATTAGCACTCTGGAATACTTATCTGCCTTAGATAGAGGGATTGCAGCCAAACTTGATGTGAACCAATTGATTAATCAAGTGATAGAAAGAATTCTAGCAATTCAACCTAATACAGCTGTGTCTATTTTCCATATTAGCGAACAGACTGATAAGGAAGTGCAATGCAAAGTTAATATGGGCACTAATCTTAATAATGTCGATACATTCTCTTTCTCACGAACTGCAATCCCAATGTCTGAAATTAACGCGCTGCACTCTCATCCTCGTGGAAAAACGATTACTAGTAAAAACAAATTAAGCTATAAAAAAATTATTACAGAATCAAGTCACGAGCAGTGTTGGCTATTACCAATATTATGGCAAGGAAAAATGTATGCTTTTATCTCAATCTCTATGAACGAAACACAAGACCAGGATGATAGTTATTGGCAAGAATGTCGTGAATTAGCCAAACGTGTTGCAGTTGCGATTTCGGCGCAAGTGCGTGAAACTAAACTAATGCGGCAAGCACAATACGATATGCTGACGGGCTTACCAAATCGAATCTTACTAGAGGATAGACTCAATAATGCCATTGCCCATAGTGATCATACAGGCGACCCAGTTTGGGTGATTTTCATTGATATTGATCGCTTTAAATACGTGAATGACACACTGGGCCATGATGCTGGGGATGTATTACTAAAAACCATTTCTAAGCGTCTTAAGGATAGCGTGAACGAAAGTGACACAGTATCGAGATTTGGTGGTGATGAGTTCATCATTCTCTTAGAAAAAAATATTGACCAAGACAATCTCACTACGATGACTCGTATTATGAAAAATATAGCATCTCCAATTCACATGCAAGGCCAAAATATCACAACAACATGTAGTGCAGGTATTGCAATTTATCCTAATGACAATGTTAGTGCTGAGTCCTTAATTAAATACGCTGATATAGCGTTATATCGTGCCAAAGATACAGGTAGGAATAATTTTCAGTTTTTTGAACAATCAATGAATATTATTGCAACTGAACGATTGAAAATAGAAAGCCTACTTCGCTCAGCCGTTGAGAAAAATGAGTTTTCACTAAAATATCAACCAAAATTAAATCTTAAATCTCAAAAAATAGTAGGTGTTGAAGCCCTCATACGATGGAATAACCCTGAGCTAGGTGCTGTACCTCCTAGTCGTTTTATACCAATCGCTGAAGAAACAGGTTTAATTAATGACATTGGAAAATGGGCATTGCTAACAGCATGCAAACAGGCTGTAATATGGCAGCAAGCAGAGATGGGACCGTTGCTGATGTCTGTCAACATATCAACCAAACAATTAGAACAAGAAAATCTTATGGAACAGATAGAAACCATATTAAAACAAACGCAACTTATGCCAAAAAATCTAGAACTAGAAATAACTGAGAGTGCAGTTTTGAGCGATATAAATCAAGCAACAACAATATTAAATAAAATAAAATCTCTTGGTATCAAACTTGCAATTGACGATTTTGGTACCGGCTTTTCGAATCTATCTCATTTAGATAAATTACCCTTAGATACACTAAAAATTGACAAAATCTTTATTGACAACATCCAAATTGCTGAAGATAGCGTAGCCATTGTGGATACCGTTATTTCACTTGCTAAAAATATGAACTTAAAAATTGTAGCCGAAGGTGTAGTAGCAGCAGCACAAATTGATTATTTGACTGCTCGTCAGTGTGATGAAATTCAAGGCTACTATATAAGTCAGCCGGTTGATATAAAGCAAATTGAAAATTTACTTATTGAATATAACACCGCCGCACTAGTTGCTATTGCTCTCTGAATCTTATTTCTGATATTTTTTATTGTAATAAAATTTCATTAGTACATTAAACCGTCTTTAATGGTATCGGATGTTAAAATACCTTTCCACGAGCAATAGGCAATACATCTAATGGCAATTCAATGGTATCCCGGACATATGACTTCTGCACGCAAAAAAGCGGCAGAAACAATGGAATTTATTGATATTGTAATAGAGGTGCTAGATGCGCGTTTACCCGCCGCTAGCCACAATCCAATAATTGATGACATGCGAAACTTTAGGCAACGGCCTAATCTTAAGATCTTAAATAAAGCAGATTTAGCAGACCCGAATGCCACGCAAGCTTGGTTGAATTATTTTAATGCTCAACCAAATACGACAGCAGCAGCTCTATCATGCAAGAAACCTGGTGATGCTAAAAAAATTCCTGCACTTTGTAAAAAGCTAGCGCCTCATCGTGGCACGCATATTAAGCCTTTACGTATGATGATTATGGGCATTCCTAATGTGGGAAAATCGACCTTAATGAATGCATTACTTAACCGTCGTGCGGCAAAAGTTGGTGACGAACCCGCAGTGACTAAAAGTCAGCAACGTTTTGAATTATCCCCAACCATGAATATCACCGACACACCTGGCATGATGTGGCCAAGAATCGAACATGAATCAGATGGTTTAATGCTAGCCGCAAGCCATGCTATCGGCAGAAATGCAGTAGTTGATGAGGATGTAGCTATTTTTCTAGGTGACTTACTACTTAAGCGCTATCCTGATTTCATTAATGCACGTTATAAACTTGATGCGATGAAAATAGACGTTAAAGAAATAGATGGTGTGGACTTAATGGAAGCGATGGCTAAAAGACGGTCATTTAAGCGTCATGACGGACAATGGGATATGGAAAAAACAGCCATAATGTTTCTTACAGAATATCGTCATGGGAAAATTGGTCGCGTGTCTTTAGAAACGCCTAGAACCCGCGGAACATTGTTAAATGCGGATGTATCATCTAAGTAGGCATTTACCGATTAAGCAAAGCCCAACTATGCAACCACTAAAGCGTTAAAATTAATTTTGAGTAATTAAGTACGAGATTTCTCCCCCCTTTTTTAGCAGCATATAAAGTTGAATCTGCTGCTGCAATTAAGCCTTTAAAGTCATACCCAGCACCTAGTGAATCTGCAACGCCAATACTTACGGTTGCGCGTATTTTTAGATGATTATCTATATAAGGTCTCGCTTCAACCGAAACCCGCACCCGTTCAGCAAGTACGCCGGCTTGCAACTCATTAGTGTTTGGCATCAACACTGCGAACTCTTCACCGCCATACCGACCTACAACATCGCCTGAACGTAATACATCCGCTATTACACGTGATATATGTCTTAGCACGTCATCACCTGCTAAATGACCATACTTGTCATTAACTTTCTTAAAAAAATCAATATCTATCATTAAAACAGACATTGGAATATTTACACGTTTACAGATACCCTGCATTTTAAGTGAGGCATCCTCTAAACCACGCCTGTTAAGAACACCTGTTAACCCATCCACCGTGACCATTGACTCCAAGCTTCTATTCAGTCGATAATTTAGCATGAGTACGAACAAACTAGAAATAAAGAATTGAGCCACTGAACCCAGCATAAATGTATACGCATTAACAGGCCAACTAGCAAAAGAAGTAAACACGTAAGCATTTACACTAGATGCAGAAATAGCACGTGCCACCATTAAAAGAGCCAACAAGAAAAATAAACTTGATGTTAACCAGTATAAATTACCTAATATACCCTCTTCTTTTGAGGAAAAAGTGAGACGCGCACTGATCAAAAATATAATTGCAAAAATTAATGCATCCAACACCACTGCAGTTCGTAAATCTTGATTAAATATATAAAAATAGACTTCAATAGCAACAAGTACTAAAAATACAATAATTGGAATACGATGATTAGCCTGGTTACCATCGAATGCTTGAATGCCATTAATATACATACTTAGCCCAGCGCCAATAAACGCAATCCCTGGCAAATATATAAAGGTTGGGTTATCTAACTGAATCAGTACTAGAACCATACCTAGACCAACCACCAAGTTTCCAATAGCCCAATAACCAGGACCACTCATGGATTTATGATGTACGCGTGTAATACCCAGCAACATCGACAGCATAAACGTCAGCAGCATCGACATAAAAACGATTGTTTTTAGATCAAAATGGGGCATATTAATTATTCACTAACTTATTTTAATTATAGAAATAACTTTATTTTTTTAAAGTAGCAGTAATTTTTTATCACTAAGCAGTTAGAATAACACTATAAACACTTTCTTCGGCAGCGTCTCGTGTCGAATCCAAAATTTTAAGATGTTAATACAACTAAACACTCCTCAGCGCGAAGCTGTTAAATACATAGATGGCCCTTTGCTTGTACTTGCCGGTGCAGGTAGTGGCAAAACTCACGTCATCACTCAAAAGATAGTCTATTTAATTGAAGAAGCAGGCTATTCGCCAAACGAAATCGCTGCCATTACATTTACCAACAAAGCAGCGAAAGAAATGCAAGAACGTGTTGGGAAACTATTAAAAGGCAATCAGTATAAAGGTTTAACCATTGCCACCTTCCATTCGCTTGGCTTGCAAATTCTTCGGCAAGAAGCAGAACGGATAGGATATAAACCACAATTTTCTATTTTAGACTCATCAGATAGCTTTAAAATTCTTGCGGACATTTTAGCAACAACGAATAAACAATTACTCAAAAAAACTCAATGGCAAATTTCTGCTTGGAAAAATGCATTTATTAATCCTGATCAAGCAAAGGCGCAAGCAGATGAGGAGTTAACGCATACTGCAGCCAAAGCATTTCAACTCTACCAACAATCACTAAAAGCGTATCAAGCTGTTGATTTTGATGATTTAATTAAATTACCAGTCGAATTATTTGAACAACACCCCGAAGCCTTGCTTAAATGGCAAACCAAACTCAGATATTTATTGATTGATGAATACCAAGATACCAATACCTGCCAATATAAGCTTGTTAAAATGCTGACTAACTTTTCATTTCAATTTACAGCAGTGGGCGATGACGACCAAGCGATATACGGTTGGCGTGGCGCCGATGTTGAAAACTTACGACAACTAACGCAAGACTTTCCTAAGTTAAAAGTGATTAAGTTAGAGCAGAATTATCGCTCAACCATACGTATTCTACGTGCCGCCAATCAAGTGATTGCAAACAATCCAAAATTGTTTGAAAAGAAATTATGGAGCGACCTTGGTACTGGAGAATTGTTACATGTAAGTGCTGCGCGTGATGAAGAACATGAAGCTGAGAATGTCATCACGAAACTCATGGCGCATAAATTTGAGCATCGCACTTCGTTTAAAGACTACGCTATTTTATATCGAGGCAATCATCAAGCACGTATCTTTGAGAAGAAATTACGCAATAGTAAAGTGCCTTACACGATATCTGGCGGACAATCTTTTTTTGATAAAGCCGAAATTAAAGACTTTGTCAGTTATTTACGACTAATTGCTAATGAAGATGATGACCCTGCTTTTATTCGCGCAGCAACCACGCCCAAAAAGGGTATAGGAAGTACAACTCTTCAGCGTTTAGGTGAGTATGCAAGTGAGCGAAAAATGTCTCTATTTACAGCCGCCTTTGAGGGTATATTCCAACAAGAAATAGGTGGTCGTCAATTAGAAGACTTATTACAGTTTTGCCAGTACATTAGTAAATTACAAGATCGTGCAGTACATGACCCTGCTGGTGAAATTTTAAATGACTTATTAAAAGGTATTCAATACGAAGCCTATTTATATGATCATGAAGAACCACGTGCTGCTGAAAGTAAGTGGGCCAATGTATTAGAGTTTGTCGCATGGCTGACCAAAAAAGCAACTAGCAAGCAAGGTTTTGGAAACACAACCGATGACAAATCCTTGCTTGAGCTTACACAAATGGTGTCGCTAATGAGTATTTTAGAAGGTCGCGAAGAAGGTGAACCAGATACAGTTAAACTTAGTACACTTCATGCGGCCAAAGGCTTAGAGTTTGGCCATGTATTTTTAATCGGTGTAGAAGAAGGTATATTGCCGCATCGAGAATCTGTAGATAATGATAAAATTGAAGAAGAACGGCGGCTCATGTATGTGGGTATTACGCGGGCGCAAAAATCACTGAATATTTCATGGTGTAAAAAACGTAAGCGGGCAGGAGAAATGCAAATGTGCGAGCCCAGCCGTTTCATTGCCGAACTTCCCAATGCTGACATCCGTCATTTTGGTAATCCTTTCAACGACCCTGAAGTCAGCAAAGACTTTGGGAAAGCTAAAATGGCCAATATTCGTGCCATGCTAGCAAATAAATAAAAAGTTTATAGAAAAAATATGCCTTATATTACTTTAGAAAATGCATCTCTTGCTTTCGGTCACCATGCTTTACTTGATAGAGCCGCGCTTCAACTAGATGCAGGTGAGCGTGTTGGATTGATTGGCAGAAACGGTGCTGGAAAATCTAGCTTGCTAAAAGCCATTGCAGGCACAATTAAATTAGATGATGGTAATCTCTGGCGTGCACAGTCAGCCAATATTGTGTATGTACCACAAGAGCCAGAACTTAATAAAGAACACACAGTATATGAGGCGGTAGCGGAAGGCTTAGGTGCGATTCAAAAAACCTTAGTTGCTTACCATGATGTATCACACCAAATGAGTGAACCTAATGCAGATTTTGAAAAGCTAATGGCTGAAATGGAAGTATTGCAACATGAGCTAGAAATAAAAAATGCTTGGGAAATGCAATCTAAAATTGAAACCGTATTATCACGTTTGAGCTTAGATGCTGATGTAAAAATCAACACATTATCGGGTGGTTGGCGAAAACGTGTTGCCTTAGGCCGTGCACTAGTAGCTGAACCTGAGGTGCTGCTGTTGGACGAGCCAACTAATCACCTAGATATGGAAGCCATCCTCTGGCTAGAAGAGTTATTGCTCAGCTTTCAGGGTGCAGTGTTATTCATTACCCATGACCGACGTTTTTTGAACCGATTAGCAACACGCATTGTAGAGTTAGATCGTGGCAAGCTTACTGACTTTGTTGGCACTTATAGTAATTATCTAATAAAAAAAGAAGAGCTATTGGCAATAGAAGCAACTAAAGCAGCAAAGTTCGACAAAGTATTAGCACAAGAAGAAGTGTGGATTCGCCAAGGAATTAAAGCGCGTCGTACGCGTAATGAAGGCCGTGTCAGGCAATTAGAAAAACTTCGGCTAGAGCGTGCGGCAAGAAGAGAGCGTCAAGGTAACGTCAAGCTCAATTTAGATGCAGGTGAACGTTCAGGAAAACTGGTTGCAGAGCTAGAAAACGTCAATAAAGCTTACGGCGACAAAGTGCTTATCACCGACTTTAGTACTCGTCTTTTACGCGGCGACCGTATTGGCTTACTTGGTCCTAATGGTATTGGCAAAACCACATTACTTAAACTAATTTTAGGTGAAATTGAGCCTGATAGCGGAAATATTCAACGCGGCACCAATATGAGTGTGGCCTATTTTGACCAAATGCGCGAGCAACTCGATGAAGAAGCAACACTTGCCGACACGATTAGTCCTGGTTCAGATTTTGTAGAAATTGGGACTGAACGTAAGCATGTAATTAGTTATTTAGAAGACTTTTTGTTTCCACCACAACGTTCGCGCTCACCTGTCAAATCACTATCAGGTGGTGAACGTAATCGTTTGCTTTTAGCACGACTGTTCGCTCGCCCTACTAATGTGTTGGTATTAGACGAACCAACAAATGACTTAGACATTGATACTTTGGAATTGCTAGAAAATTTACTGCAAAACTACTCAGGCACATTATTCTTAGTTAGTCATGATAGAGAGTTTCTAGAAAATACCGTGACTCAAGTCATTGCATTTGAAGGCGATGGTGTCTTAGATGAATTTGGTGGTGGTTATGATGATTGGCAGCGTTTTAATGAACAGAAAGCCCAACATGAAAAAGACACCACTTTCGCTACAGCATCAACAAAACAACCCAAACAAGAAAAGAAAACATTAACACGGTCTAAACTAAGTTTTAAAGAGCAGAAAGAATTGGACGCACTGCCTGAAATAATCAGCGCACTGGAAACTGAACAATTAGAAATCAATCAACAATTGTCAACAGGTGAGATTTACCAAACCAATTCTGATAAAGCAAAAGCCTTACAATCAGAACTTAGTAACATTGAGGCTAATATAGCAAAAGCAATGGAACAATGGGAAGCATTAGAAAAGCGAATATAAGCTTATAGATTAGTAATATCACACTGAAATATTTTATATCAAAGTAGCGTAAACCCAACATTATTCAACTGTATATCAATTAAACTATCGTCTAATCCTCATGATTTGATATAAATCAAAGTCTATTAAGCGCCATTCTAGTATCTTCATATTTTGAAAAATATATTATCAAGATGAATGGAAATGGAAATGAAAAAATCAATTCTGGCGCTTTCTTTAGCAATGATGATGCCAAGCCTAAGCTTTGCTGAAGCAGGTGACTGGGTAGTGCGCTTGCGTGCTGTTAATGTGAGTCCGAACGATGATAGCAGTTTAGGAAAAACCGTTAACAGCCTACTAGGCGCGCCAGTCATGTCTCCTGGCGCAGAACTTTCTGTAGATCATAACTGGGTACAAGACTTAGATATATCATATTATTTTACTAAGCACATTGCGGCAGAATTAATTCTTGCGTTAGGCACAGAGCATGACGTTAGTATTAAGGGTGACTCTGCTGGGGTAATAGGAAATCAAGATTTAGGTAGTGTGGACTTATTGCCTCCTACACTAACCGTGCAATGGCATTTTAATCCAGATCAAAAATTTGACCCATATGTAGGTGCAGGGGTTAACTACACCTACTTTTTAGACCGTGACCTTAATGGCAGCAGCGGTGCAATTGCTGGCAATGACATTAGAGTAGAAAGCGACAGTTGGGGCTTAGCCTTTCAAGCAGGTTTAGATGTTAACTTAGATAATGGCTGGATGCTCAACGCTGATGTGAAATATATGAAAATTGATACAGATGTAGAACTAAGAGGAAATGCTGCCGGTGCCCCATGGAGAAAAATTGATTCACTTGACATTGATCCATTGGTGTGGGGAATTGGCGTAGGTAAGCGATTTTAAGGAAGTTACTTAAAGAATTGTGCTTTTTACCTGCCAGAAGCTTTGGCAGGTTTTTTTATTCTCTTCACTTAGAGACTATTTTAAATAGTTAAATCAAATAGGGACAATACAAAAAGCTTGTGTTTGATGCACCATATCCATCCATATTGCCCAACCCGACATAATTACCAGCAAAAAACCTGCAATACGCATACTGTAATGCTCTGCTAAAAAGCGATTGTTCTTTATTTTAAACCAAAGCCAAGGACCTAACAGTAGTGACAAGCTACCACCTAAGGCAAATACAGACATACACAAAGCACCTTGCACAGGGTCGCCGCTTAACGAAGCGACTAATATTGCCGAATAAAGTAAGCCACAAGGCATAAATGCCCAAAGCATACCGGTATAAAGGACACCACCACGAACTTTTGTTAACCGCTGTATACGATGCCATGCTTGCCGACCTAAACGGTCTATCCAAACTGGTTGTCTTGCATATAACAGCAACACTAAGCCCCATCCCAAGATGAACACATGAAAAAAAGTCCACAACGGATGCAAGATAATTGTTTTGCTAGAGAACCAAGCAAGCATACCTACTGTTGTAGCAGCCAATCCACCTAGAAAAGCATAGCCAATAACTCTACCTATCTGAAACTGCCAGACAGATTGCCGGCCATTAACTTTCCCTATTGCAGCACAAGCGGACCCGCACATCGCGATACAGTGAGGGCCACCAGCCAATCCCATCAAAAACATAGTAAGAATAAGAGAATTTTTCATATCTATTAGTTTAGATGATTTTAGACTAGCTGGATCTATTTTTGTCAGTTTGTAAAAAACGATCAAATACTGAAGCAATATCACGCACAAAACTCCATCCCTTATCGGTCACGCTCATGGATTCTTCATTTATTACCAATAAGCCATCTGATACTACTGATTGTAGCAATTCTAGTTCATGCAAAAAGTATGTTTTAAAATCTATAAGATAAGATGTTTCTATTGGCTCGTACTGTAAACCACCCTGACACATCAGTGCCATAATCACTGCACGTCTTAATGCATCATCATGAGAAAGAGCTAAGCCACGCTCGGTAGGGAAAAAACCTTGGTCTAAAGCATCGTAATATTGATTTAAATTTTTTGTATTTTGACTGTAATTTGTGCCGATATGCCCAATTGAAGAAATGCCTAAGCCGATTAAATCACCTTCAGGCTGGGTGGTGTATCCTTGTAAATTACGATGCAATCTTCCCTGGCGCATAGCTATGGCAAGTGGGTCATTGGGTAATGCAAAATGGTCCATTCCAATATAAATATACCCTGCATTTTGAAAAGTATTAATTGCGTCAGATAACATCCTCATCTTATCGCTTGAGCTAGGCAAGTCTTCAGCCCTAATGAAGCGCTGTGATTTGAATTGTTGTGGCAAATGAGCATAAACAGAGAGTGAAATTCTGTCAGGTTTAATCAATGAATTTACTGCATTCAAAGTGCGCGCAAAAGAATGTGATGTTTGATTTGGTAAACCGTAAATTAGATCTATATTGATAGACTTAAAGCCGATGACACGCGCATCTTCTATAAGGTTATAGACACCCTGAACTGGCTGTTCTCTATTCACTGCTTTTTGTACATCAGGATCAAAATCTTGAACACCAAAACTTAATCGATTAAAGCCTAAACCTGCTAAATGCCGAAGACGCTTGGTATCGACAGTGCGAGGGTCTATTTCAATTGAAAATTCACCTTCAGAGACTAATGAAAAGTTATCCTGTATTTTTCTTATCAATTCGGTCAATTCATTATCACTAAAAAAAGTAGGTGACCCACCCCCCAAATACAGTTGGTTTACGGGCTGGCATTTTCCCATTTTTGCTATATGTAAATCAATTTCCTTTTGTAAATATTGCAAATATTCATGCGCACGTTCATGTTGTTTAGTAATGACTTTATTACGAGCACAATAGAGGCATAAGGACTCACAAAATGGCACATGTATATAGAGGGCTAGTGATGAACCCATCAGCCTTCTATTAGAGAGCGCGCTAGAATATTGCTCAGCAGTAAATGTCTTGACAAAACGATCTTCTGCAGGATAAGAAGTGTACTTCAGTCCATAAATATCAAACTTATCATTCGATTTTAATAACCCTTTATTAGAGCTATCTTTCCTAAGTTTATTACACCGAAAAGTCATTCTTCTCGCTCAATAATAATTAGAGTTAAATATCATTTTGCCTGTTTAGTTAAATTTAGTTTTGATTTACATCAATTTCTTTTCATAAAATAAATAACAGGTTATGCTTACGTCAAAGTAAATCAAATTAAGAAAAAAGTAATATGGAATTACAGTCTTTTAAAGTAGCGTGCTCCAATTGCAACTTGCGTGAACTCTGCATGCCGATTGGCTTTTCTAATATTGAAATGAACAAACTCGACGACTTAGTTGCAAATCGCCGTAAAATCAAACAAGGTGATTCACTTTTTAGCAACGGAGACCCATTTACCTCATTATTTGCTGTTCGTACTGGGTTTTTCAAGACTACAGTCTCGTCTGAAGATGGTCGTGAGCATGTAACAGGGTTTCAAATGGCAGGAGAAATCATCGGTCTTGATGGTATTGTAAGTGACAAACACAGCTGTAATGCTATTGCACTTGAAGATGCAGATATTTGTGTAATGCCATTTAATAAAGTTGAAGAGATTTCACGAGAACTACCTACATTACAGCGTCATATGCATAAAGTAATGAGTCGTGAAATTGTTCGTGAAAACAACATTCTAATGCTGCTAGGAAATATGCGTGCAGAAGAGCGTTTAGCTGCATTTTTGCTTAACCTCGTACAACGCTTAGATGCTCGTGGATTTTCCAAATCGGAATTTGTTTTACGTATGACAAGAGAAGAAATCGGTAGCTATTTAGGGCTTAAATTAGAAACAGTTAGCCGCACATTTTCTAAATTTAGCAAAGAAGACATTATTGAAGTTAAACAGCGCTATGTGCGCATTATTAAACCAGAAGCTCTAAAGAAAATATATAACCCACAGACTTGTTATTAATCTAATTTATTCGTCAGCGCCAGTCGCAGCATGATTGCGAGCTCTCATAGCTGGCACTAACTCTGGCACACGACTAGCAGCGCGTTCAGCATCAATTTTTTTATTAATCTCGACACCTTTACGGTAGTAGTTATCAATCACAGGGTCTGGTCTAATTATCGTCAGATAAATCGTTATTGCAGAGGCAATGACGACGACTAAAGGCCCACTAATAATTAACCAAACATTCCAATATTTCCACCAGGGTAGCGCTACTTCTGTCTTCATTAGCATCTCTTTCTAAATAACATTATCTTGGCACAATGAATGTGGATTTCTCAATCACTTTGTCACCCGAAGTCAAAGCTTCTATTGTAAAGACTACCTGATGAGAGCCAGTCTCCAAAGAGCCATCTGGCACTTCTATATCAACAGCAACACCACGGACTTGTGCTGGTCCAACTGTAATATGATTACTTTCTTGTTCAGCGCCACTTCCAACACCTAAATGCATGTCATTTAAACCAGTAGCACTAATGTGATAACGCTGTTTTTCTTCAGAGGCATTCATTATCTGTAAACGATAGACGTTTTCTAGCATACTGCCATCAAGACGGGCCAGCACCCCTCGATCACGAATCACATTCACATTAAAATCTTTTTTAAAATACAAACTAGCTCCCATACCCGTGATTAATACAAATAATATGCCCATATAGATCAATACACGAGGCCTAAAAATACGCTTCAGCATTTGCGACTTTGTCCACTTATTTTCTAGTCCATTAATAGTTGAGTAACGAATCAAGCCTTTTGGGTAATCAACTTTTTCCATTACGTCATCGCAAACATCTGCGCAAAGTCCACAACCGATACATTCAATTTGCATACCATCTCGAATATCGATGCCTGTTGGGCACACTTGAACGCACAAACTACATTCAATGCAGTGCCCAGTTGGTTTGTTGTCGGCTAGATTATTAGCTTGTTTAGAAAGTTTACCGCGTGGCTCACCGCGACTTTCATCGTAAGTCACTACCATAGTATCGTCATCAAACATCACACTTTGAAAACGTGCATACGGACACATATACTTACATACCTGCTCCCTTAAATAACCTGCATTCCCATAAGTTGCAAGGCCATAAAACATTACCCAAAAAGCATCCCAGCCACCTGGCGTATACGCCAAAAAATCTGATGCTAATTCGCGTATTGGGGTAAAGTAGCCTACGAAAGTAAAACCTGTCAATAACGCAAAAAGTATCCAAGCTAATTGCTTAAGGATTTTTTTAGTTAGCTTATTGACGGATAGTGGCGCATTATCTAACTTAATACGAGCAGCACGGTCCCCTTCAATTTTAGCCTCTATCCACAAAAATATTTCAGTATAAACAGTTTGCGGACAGGTGTACCCACACCACAAACGACCTGCGATGGCAGTGAACAGAAATAAAGAAAAAGCAGAGATAATTAATAACAGTGTGAGATAAATCAAATCTTGAGGGTAGAGGACCAAGCCGAAAATGAAAAACTGTTTTGCATCAATATCAAATAACAATGCTTGACGCTGACCCCATTGTATCCAAGGCATGCCGTAGAAAAACAACTGAGTAAGCCAGACCATCACCCAGCGTTTCTTTGCTAATGGTCCTAAAATACTGCGTGGATAGACTTTTTTCTGCGCTTCGTAAAGCGATATTATATGTTCTGAAACAATAGTTTCAGATGCCAAAGGCACAGCACCAGCTGAGGCGTTGCTCTGTGAAGCTTCCGTCATTAACAACTACTCCATTTGCTTGCTTGTTGCTTTTTTCTCATCTGACAACCCCCAGACATAAGCTGTTAATACGTGAATTTGCTCTGGTGTAAACATGTCTTCCCATGGTGGCATTTTATTAATTTTACCTTCTTTAATACGTTTTATAATTGCTGCCTGCCCTGCGCCATGCAACCAAACGTTATCAGTAAGATTCGGCGCACCAATTGCTTGATTTCCTTTACCATCGGCACCGTGACATGCCGCACAAGTTGCATACTTTGTCGCGCCTAATTTTGCTCGGCCTGAACTATGCATGCTACCAGATAGACTCAACACATAATTTGCTAAATTTAGCACATCATCATCTGTGCCCACAGCAGCAGCCATCGGAGGCATGATGCCATTACGCCCTTTGGTGATAGTTGCTTTAATATTTTCTGGATTTTTACCATAAAGCCAGTCTGCATCAGCCAAGTTTGGAAAGCCTCGACTACCACGCGCATCAGAACCATGACATTGTGCGCAATTATTCAAAAACAAACGTTCACCAATGCCTCTTGCATCTTTATTGCTAGCGAGCTCTTCTACCGTCATCGCTGCATACTTAGCATACAAAGGCTTCAAGGCCTTATTAGCGACTTTCACTTCATTTTCATACTGATTTTGTGAACTCCAGTTTTTCTGACCTGAAAAACTACCTAAGCCTGGGTATACAATTAAATAAATAATACCGTAGACAATAGTCAACACAAACAACCAAACCCACCAACGGGGCAATGGGCCATTCATTTCTTTGATACCATCCCACTCATGCCCATTAGTGCCATCTGGCTGCATATTTTTTATCTTCATTTTTGCAGTCAGCCACAACAGTAATATGCAAGCTGCAATACTGATAATAGTAATAACTGTAATAAACAAAGACCAAAAATCATTAGTAAAATCGCTCATTGATATTCCTTCTTTCTTAAACTACGCTTTGTTAATCTTCATCAAAAGGCAAATTTGCTGCCTCATTAAAATCAGCAGTATTACGGTTCCGCCATGCCCAAATGACTAGCCCAATAAATAAAACAAAGCTAATCACAGTAGCAATAATACGAAGTGTATTTACATCCATTTCTATTACTCCTTATTTAAGATGAATGCCTAATACCTGCAAATAAGAAATCAATGCATCGAGCTCTGTTTTACCTTTTGCATCCTCGGCAGCGGCTGCTATTTGTTCGTTTGTGTACGGCACGCCTACCTTTCTTAAGGCACTCATATGAGTAGGCATCGCTTCATAGTCTATTTGATTTTCTTCCAGCCATGGATACGCCGGCATAATAGACTCTGGCACTAGATCTCTTGGGTTTATTAAATGTATCCGATGCCAGTCATCACTGTATCGGCCACCTACACGTGCTAGATCAGGTCCTGTACGTTTACTACCCCATTGAAATGGATGATCGTAGACTGACTCACCTGCAACTGAATAATGACCATAACGCAAAGTTTCTGAACGTAATGGTCGTATCATTTGAGAATGGCAATTGTGACAACCTTCGCGAACGTAAACATCCCTTCCAGCAAGTTGCACTGAGGTATAAGGTTTCAAGCCTCGGATAGGCTCCATAGTAGATTTCTGAAAAAACAGTGGCACAATTTCTACAATGCCACCAAAAGCAATCACCACTAAAATCAAGACAATCATCAATAAATTATTGGTTTCAATTTTTTCATGACTAAAACCATCTTTTGTTTTTTTATCTGCCATCATAATTTCCTTATACGTGTACTACAGCGGGAATGCTTGCTGCTACTGGTTTGCCATTCAATGCCGTTTTAATGACATTCCAAAGCATCACTAGCATGCCGCTTAAATAGAGTAGTCCGCCTAGAAGACGTATTAAGTAATAGGGATACTTAGCTTTCATACTTTCTACAAAAGTGTAAGTGAGCGTGCCGTCTGCATTAATCGCACGCCACATCAAACCCTCCATCACTCCGGCAATCCATAAGGCAGCGATATAAAGCACAATACCTAAAGTTGCCGTCCAAAAATGCACCTCAATCGCTTTAATGCTATACATTTCTTTTTGCCCGAATAAACGTGGCACCATAAAATAAATAGCCCCCATTGAAACCATACCGACCCAGCCTAATGCGCCAGAATGAACATGGCCTACTGTCCATTCAGTATAGTGTGAGAGAGCATTAACAGTTTTGATGGCCATCATGGGGCCTTCAAAAGTACTCATGGCATAGAAAGATAATGAGACGACTAAAAAACGTAAGATTGGATCAGAACGTAATTTATGCCAAGCCCCTGAAAGCGTAAGTATTCCGTTTATCATGCCGCCCCAGCTAGGTGCTAGCAAAATCAAAGAAAACACCATGCCTAATGACTGCGCCCAGTCTGGCAAGGCGGTGTAATGCAAATGATGGGGACCTGCCCACATATAGGTGAAAATTAATGCCCAAAAATGCACAATAGACAAACTATAGGAGTACACAGGACGATCGGCCTGCTTAGGCACAAAGTAATACATAATGCCTAAAAAACCAGCTGTTAGAAAAAAGCCAACCGCATTATGGCCATACCACCATTGAATCATGGCATCTTGAACCCCAGCATAAGCCGAATAAGACGTCATAAACCCAGTAGGGATTGCAGCACTATTAACGATATGTAACATTGCAACCGCAAGAATAAATGCACCAAAAAACCAATTTGCCACATAAATATGCTTAACCTTACGCCTACCTATTGTCCCAAAAAACACAATTGCGTAAGCTATCCAAACCACAGCAATAAGAATATCAATTGGCCACTCTAGCTCAGCATATTCTTTACCTTGGGTATATCCCAAAGGTAAAGAGATGGCTGCGGCTACAATAACAGCTTGCCAACCCCAGAACGTAAACTTTGCCAATCCTGGTAAAAATAAGCGTGTATGGCAGGTTCGCTGAACCACATAATAAGAAGTCGCAAATAAAGTACAGCCACCAAATGCAAAAATAACTGCATTAGTATGCAAAGGTCGCAGGCGACCAAAGCTTGTCCATGGCAAGCCTAAGTTTAGCTCTGGCCATACTAGCTGAGCCGCAATAATCACACCAACCAACATGCCAACAACACCCCAAACTACCGCCATTATAGTGAACTGCCTGACTACGGTATCGCTGTAAGTAGTTGCTGATTGACTCGTTAGACTCATTTAATTTCCCCTAGAAATCTTATACTTAATTAGACTTTTTAAAACCATCTTGTTACATCGGCTCAATTCTGCACGATTGCGGTTACTCACCAGTTGATATAAATCAATCATCATGCAAAATTCGCTCACCTTCATCTTCTAAATTTTCAAATTGACCTGAATTTACAGCCCACCAAATCCAACCTAAAATAACATACGAAAACACAACCGAAATAGGCACGAGTATAAATAAGACATCCATTAGCTTATGCTTTCTGATATTGAGTTTAGCTTAGACAATCTTAACGCATTCATCACAACAATTAATGAACTTAATGCCATACCAAGCCCTGCCAACCAAGCTGGCAGATAGCCGAGTACAGCTAAAGGGATACAAATAGCGTTATAGACTGCAGCCCAAGTTAAATTTTGTTTCACAATACGCATCGTTTTTTGTGATTGCAATATTAACTGAGGCAATATAGCAAGTTGCGAACTTTGCAAAATAAAGTCGCTTTTTGCTTGTGCTAAAGGAACAGCTTTACCCATCGCAATTGAAACGTCTGCCGCAGCTAAAACAGGACCGTCATTTAAGCCATCACCCACCATCACGATATGTGCGCCATCATTTTTTAATGCTCGCATATAAGCTAATTTTTGTTGCGGTGTACATTCAGCTTGCATATCATCAATACTAAGTTTACCGGCCACTAACTTTGCTGCGCTTGACCTATCGCCTGTGAGCATTACTAATTTAAATTTATTTTTGTGTAATGTTTGTAGTACCTGTTTTGCATTTTCACGGATATCTTCTTCTAAAGTAAACGTTGCGATCCAACCTTGCTCACCTGACAAAAACACCTGCATAGACTCACTTTGTTGAGCGCTAACCCCACAATGTTTAGCAGAACCAACTCTAACCTCGCCTTCAACCGTTTGAGCGATTAACCCAAACCCTGGGATTTCTTTTACTTCTAAAACACTACTACTGAGCTCTTTACCACAGGTGTCCACTAAAACACGTGAAACAGGATGTAATGAATATTGTGCTACAGACGCAGCGAGTAAAAGTGCAGCATCTTCAGTAAGGCCATCTGTAACCTCAATGGTTACAATTATACTTTGTTCACTTGTTAGCGTACCCGTTTTATCAAAAATAACAGTATTCGCTTTTGCTAATGCTTCAAGTGCTTGCAAATTACTTACTAAGACACCCTTTTTCGCTAATGACCCTGCACTTGCAAGCATGGCAGCAGGAGTCGCTAAAGAAAGTGCGCACGGACAAGTAACGATTAAAACTGCGACAGCAGACATTAAAGCCTTACTTTGATCAACATCCCAAAACATAAATGCGGTGGTTGCGGCGGCAAGTATGACAAATAATAAAAATGGCTTAGCAATGCGATCTGCTAACTTAGCTAATTGAGGTTTGCCGACAGATACACGCTCCATTAATTGTACAATTTGCGCATATTGTGAAGAAGCACTTAATTGCAGTACCCGTATATTTACTGCTGAGGAAAGGTTATGACTGCCAGTAATCACTTGCGCACCCAACGGTTTATTAATCGATCTAGATTCACCCGTTAATAGCGCTTCGTCTGCGGTGGTGTCACCTAATATAATTTCGCCATCAGCAGGAAAAGCCTCACCAGGGAACACTCTTAAGACATCATTAATGTTAAGGTTTTTAACTGGCACTCTTGCAAAGAGACCATTGGCATTTTGTCTTTCAATCGTAACAGGTAGTCTACGCATTAATTCATCTAAAGCACCCGCTGTACGGTTTCTCATTCTGGCTTCTAACCATCGCCCTGTGAGCAAGAAAAAAACAAACATAGTCAAAGAATCAAAATAAACCTCTTGACCCCACCACCCTTGTGGTTGAAAAGTACCTGCAGAACTCACACAAAATGTAATTACAATTCCTAATACCACAGGCAAATCCATACTAATTTGCCGTAGCTTTAAATCATTTAATGCACTTGTGAAAAATGGTGAACAAGAAAATAAGATAACGGGCAAGCTCATCGTCCAAGAAGCCCAGCGCAACAATCGCATTAAATCAGGCGTTATGTCACCTGGGTTAGTAATATGCGCAGGTAGCGCATACATCATTACTTGCATCATACAAAAACCAGCCACCAACCAACGCCACATTAATAATCGTTGTTGTGTAAGTCGATAATTTTCTGATGCCGCCTGTGGAAAAGGTTGGTAGCCCGCTTTGGATATTGCATCCATCCACTGAGACGGTGTTGTCTCTTCTGCATCCCAAACTAAGTTTGCTTTACCACTGGCAGGATTAACCGTTGATTTAACAACACCATCAACCGCGGCTAATGCTTTCTCAACGATAAACCCACATGACGCGCAATGCATGCCTTCAATAGAAAGGCGAGACTCCCACAACCCCCCTTCTAAACTTATACTAAATGTTGACCATTCTTCAGCATTATCTAAACCTACCCATTTTGAATTGAGGTAGGCATTAGAGTTTTCTTGAATGTAGGGATCACTTAGCTGCATGCTAACAGCTTATTAACTCGACTTGACATGAATCATGTTTACGCGTTATTTGCACCAATTAAAGTAGAGCATAACTTAAGTTAGGCACCAATAAACTTAAAGAATATACACTGCTATGGCAGTGGTACATAGTATGTAAATACTGGGGTATACCCATATTAGATAGCCATCTATTGACTTTGCAAGGTTAATTCGTCCATTATTCTCTAAATTCCTTAAGAAGACATTAATTAAAATCACAATCGTCGTAATAAAAAATGTTACCACTATTAAAGAATCAATAAAGGTAATATAACCAAGTTTTGGCAGTGCATTTGATATGGAAAAATTAAAGGCAATAAATACTAATAAATTTGATCCTGCTAGGTCAATGCGTTTTGCATAATCTCGTAAAAAAAAGGTAACCCAAGACACGAGAATAATCAGCATTATTGGAATAAATATCTTTAGAGTGTAAAAGATATAACGCCGTTCCGCTTTAAAAGAGAGGGTAAAGCGCGATTTTCCAGAAGACAAGCCTGTGTCGTTGGTGATATTTGTAGAAATGCTGAGTATATTCCATTCCTCTTCACTTTGAGTATTCTCTATTATTGAGAAGTCTTCTAGTTTTTTAAACTCAAATAATCCGTTTGGTACTAATGTATCAAGATGTATTTCAAATATTTGCGTATCATATGGAAATTGTCGAAAATCAAATTTCGTTGCCTGAATAACAAACGTCCCACGTTCTAAGTAAGTAATTTCACCCTTTGGAGTTATTGTTACCACGCTATTCTGAGGTTGGGACTTACCTTGCTGGTTATCTATAATTGCGGCTGGGAAAATGGTTTTCTTTTCTACCATCAATGATTTAAAAGTAGCCTTACTTAATATCTTTATATTCGAATTTTTGCTTAGTTCATAAGCAAGCAATGGATCCGTCCACTTTGCCTTAACAGAAAGAACAACTTTGAAATTTTTCTTTTTTTCATTAATATCTATGATTTGATGAATCCGAATACCTACTTCTACTGGGATAACACTAGGAGTCGATTGATTGTTCGTTTCAGCTTGCGCGTTAGAAAAAAATACTAGAGACAATAAAAATATTGGCCAAAATATACTAAGAACCATCCCTTTTTTACCCATGTCTACAAATATCCTCTAAGATTAAAATGCAACTCTTTTTCAGTGAAGTTTAACTGCTTTAAAACAAATGTTAATAATACTATTTTAGTAGGAAAAACTATCAATACCAACTTTAATATGTCCATATTAACAATTACAACTTCAAGAAATTTATCTTCTTCTTTTTCCATCTAAATCTATATCAACATCTCTATCAAGGTGATCTTCTATATCACTCTCTAAGCGACGATCTTGGCGACGATCAACTCGGCGAATTGTTCCTGTCACACCCGTTGGACCAATTAAGTTAACACCATCATCAGTTGTTGAGGTTTCATCTACTGTAGTTACATTGCCATCCGCATCTGTAGCCGCCTCAGCAAAACTTGCACTTGCTAATAACATTGCAACTAAAATGTAAAATGAATGTTTTTTCATCATGAGTAGACTCCTAATATGCATTATTTTGTCGAAATAGCCAAGTCGCTGCTAAAGTCTTTAATATTGTAGGACAGTTGTATTTTCAACAACATCAATTTGTCTGTCTTGACTAAGCTCGATTGTATCTTCATATATGCGCCGCACTTAAAACAAATAGAGGAAAACAAAACTGGAGAGCGCAGTGTGATCGCGAGTCAACACAAACATATTTTACATTTTATTGTATTCTTAATTACCAGTATTACTTTTTAGGTGTTAAGCGTTCTATTTTAGAGCCTTGAACGCCTAACCCAAGCATTAAACCTTCCTGATTGAAGAATACTGCATAAATATCATCTTGAGTAGTGGTTGTTGTAAGTGATTTTGATACACCTTCATCAACAAGAACGACAGTTGGACCAACACCGACTTCCCATCCCTCACTTTTATTTAGATATTCTAGTGATGAATCAGTCATGAAAAATAGAGCATACCCAAAAGTTTGAGCACCAGCCTGAAAGCCATATGACGCTGCAAGCGTGCTGTAATAACCCGCTGTTTTCCCATTTTTTAGTAATGCACCTTCACCGTATTGGCCGCCAACCACGAAACCAGCTTTAAGTACATCAGGGAAAACCAGAATGCCTTTAGCGCTTTTTGCTAATTTTTTTGCTACTGGGGTAGATGCGTAAAGTGATTGCAAGCCAGTACTGACGCCATTATCAATTTCTGCCGCTGTGCGAGCTAATACTTGCAGAGAAGTTGTTGCAACTAGCATTGCAATGAGTACTTGTAATATTTTTTTTAGAAAGCGCATCAATCATTTCCTTAATTATTAAATCAATTAGCCAATAAACTTAGCTTCTTAAATTCTCACAATAGGATACTAACAATAAATTTTAATCTATGAGTAAATATTACCATTAAAACTTTGTTGACGCGGAATGCAAGTTGGAGATAATATATAATTAGTAATATTATATTATATTATCAATCAATCAATCCGGGAGCTTAAAATATGCTTAAAAAACCTATTTACTTTAGTCTAAAAAATATTCTAATTTTGGCAATACCAGTTCTACTTGTGTCATGCGCATCCTCTTCAGAGGTTGTTTCAGCTGGTAAAGACAAAGTCGCTATATCAATGAGTGATACTGATGACATTGGCGAAGCATTAGAAGTTGCCAGCGAGAAAGCGCAAGAACAATGCGATTTATCTAAAAAAACAGCTGTACTTGACCGTACTGAAAAATCAGGTCCTGAGAGTGAAGCTGGCATTGCATACTTTATATGTGAATAACTGAAATGGTTGAGATCACAATATAAGCACAACGGCGGTTCATCAACCACAAGAATTTATGGACCATCAATCTTAACCATACTACGTCAGCATAAGGTAGCTTAGTAAAAGTCAAAAAGACGAGCTTATTGCTCGTCTTTTTGACTTTTGATTGGCTAGTCAGTATTTCTCGTTGCTAGTACGCTACTGTGCTGAACTTTGCTCATCAATTGCAGTTTGATTCTGCATATCAGATCCACGTGGAGGGTACTTTTTGAGCGTCATCAAATGCTCTTGAATTATGTTTTTTGTAGGCCTAAATGCCCATATTTTTTCACCCATCCACTTTGTGTATTTGGATATTAAACGTGATAAAAAAATGAACCAACTGATTAGGAATCAATATGAATAAGCTAGACCTCTATGCATATAAGCTAATTTTAACTATCTCTTTTTTGTTGCTACTAGTAAGCTGCGGCTCTCCAGAGTTTAGTGACAATCGAGCTGCTGAATTAGCAGATAACGACGCGATGATTAAACAGCTAACTGAAAATGCAAAGGCCGCCAGAATTGAACAAATCTTCAGCGTTGATCACTCGCGAATGGCTGAAGAGTCTGATGAAGTTCTTGATGTTAGTAAGGTCATCTTTTTCAGCAACCCAGAAAATAACAGTCAAATTCTTAAGCAAGAAATTCGTGCTGGCCTAGACTTACCCTATCGAATACATGGGCACTATCTCAAGAAAAAACCATATGTAATTTATATAGGCGCTGATTTTATTAGGGTTCGCCACGGTTTAAACCAGTCAGAAGCTATTGAAAAATTTGACCAAGATATTAGCAGTCTAATCAAGGCCATACCTAGTGCGTCACCTCTGAAAATTGAGGGCCTTGTTGAAGGCTATGGAATTATTGAGTTGGAATCGGAGTTCGATTTCAAGCAAACGATAGATCAACTCAAAAGCACTATATTAGCCGAGGGTGACACCATATGGTTTCATGATATTGATTACCAACAACAAGCAAAGGATTATGGCGTTAATTTACCTACTGCTAAGTTACTTGTGTTTGGGGCGCCTGCACCTGGCGCTGCTGCCATGCGAGATTATCCCTCTATAGGATTAGATGCTTTTCCTCAAAAAGTACTTGTGTATGAGAAAAACGAAAAAGTTTTTGTGGTTTATAATGACATACCAGCGATTGCAAACTTACACTATGACGGCACTACCATAGCTCACTATGTGATTGCATATCGCCTTAAAGATACGTTATCTGACGCTATAAAGAACAGCGAATAGCAGTGGCTTAGTCATGTCTGCCTTTTAAGCAGTGTTAACAAGTTAAAAGGTATTTTTTGATAGTGTTCCGGTAACGAAGTTGTCTTAATATATAATCGCCGTCGTTTCCTACAAAAATTATTAAATACGGAGTCTGGACTTAATGGTCTTCCCAAAGAGAAAAACATAAATTATTTAAGTCACTGACTTTGATGGTGCCCCCGGCAGGCATGTAACTAAGCGTATAACCTATTAATTAGTAAAGGTTAACAAAAATTTTATTGATTTTTTATACATATTTTTATACAAAATTATCTATGTTTATTTTCACTGGTGCTTTGAATCAAAAAAAATTAGCGATTACATTTCTTTAACTTGATAAGGGTCAATTAGACTATTTGAAAGACATGTAAAACTATAGCTTCTATTAGTTAGGTGGGAATTATTTATTTAAGCCACGCATTTGTATTGCTTGTTCATAAAGAAGCTCACGGTATTTAATTTAATGCTGATGCAAACGGGCTATAGGTAATATCAATAGTTATGTGAGAAAATATATCCCCTATGTATACTCAGAAAACAAAGAATTCCAAATGAAGGCACTCTATTGAATACCATTTGCAGTAAAAGCCTTGGTGATACCAGTTCTCCCATGAACGTTCACACGCCTTATGAAAACGAAAAAAATCTTCATTTATTTTTTGTAAAAAAACACTAAGGACTAACTAGATGCAATCAAATGCGGACGAATTGTATAACACTAAGCTCAGTCAACCTGGAGTGAATGATCTAGTTATAATCTATCGGTCTATACTCAGGCATAAATTTTATATTATTGGATTCACGATTGCTATTTTAATCTTAGTGTTTTTCATATTGCAAATTGTCACGCCAATCTATCGCTCGAGTGCTCAGATCCTTATCAAAGCAGAAAATGCAAAAGTGTTTGATATAGAAGAATTATTCACTATTGGCAAAACTAAAGAATATTTCAACACTCAAGTTGAGATTATCAAGTCGCGCGAAACAATGTTAAGAGTCATTAAAGAACAAAAATTATGGAATGCTCCAGATTTTGACCCTAGAACCAAGGTCCAGAGAGGTGTCAAGCCCGAGTCTTGGTTGGATAGTTTTGGGATATCCAGTGGGCCGAATGCCAAAGAACTGAACGAAGACCAACTTACAGAGATGGTTGTGACTGAGTTCGAAAAAAAGATGCGAGTGGTACCAGTGAAATTAAGTCAGTTAGTAATTGTGAGCTTCGAGTCTGAAGATCCAAAATTATCACAGACCATTGCAAACGCTATCGCAACCATTTACATCACTAATGACCGAGACTCGAAGTTTAAAATGGTGAAGGAAATTAATAATTGGCTGAACAATAGACTGGAAGGTTTGCGCACCAACTTAATGAATGCAGAAACAGCGCTACAGAGCTACCGAGAGAAAAATGGCATTATTGATATAGACGGCTCTGTACAATCAATCCAGGCTGAACAAATCTCTGGTATTTCGGATCAATTAACACAAGCTAGAGTAAAAAAAGCGGAATTGGAAGGTGCCTATTTTCAGATCAATCAAATCAAGAATGGAGACTACTCATCAGTTCCTGCCGTAATGAAAAATGAACTTGTGATGTCTAGTCGTAAACACCAGTCTGAAATGAAATCACAGATATCTGAAATCAGGACGAGATACGGGAGCGATCACCCGAAAATGATTGCTGCTGTTTCAGAACTCAGAAGTGCTAAGAATGACACAAAAACGCAGATGGCGCTTGCTGTAAACAGTCTTAAACGAGAATATCAGATTGCAAATTCCACAGTAGCCACCCTGAAACGTGAGCTAATAAGAGCAAAATCCTCCCTACAAACCATAAATAGGACTGATACAGGAACTGGCGTCTTGCAAAGAGATGTAGATTCACAAAGACAAATTTACGAGACATTCTTAAATCGCGCTAAGGAAACTGGGAATACCTCGGGTTTGCAGAATCCTGTGGCACGGATTGTAGATGAGGCGGCATTGGGTAAGAAAGTTAAACCAAAAAAAGCCATCATATTAATTGCCTCCCTATTGATTTCACTTTTGATTGGCTCTATCGCAGCAATTTGGCGCGAAAGAGCAGACAATACAATTAAAGGTCCTTGGGATGCCGAGATGAAGTTAGGTGTCCCCGTGCTAACCTCTCTACCTGTCCACGACCTAAAAAAAGGGGCCAATATTGCCGAGTTAGTTGTCTCGGAGGCAGGCAGCCTTTTTGCTGAAGGAATCAGAACAGCAAGCACTGGCATTCCCCTCGACAACTTGGAAGCAAGTCACAAGGTCATTCTAATTACTTCTTCAGTTGCAGGAGAGGGTAAAACAACATTTGCACTAAATCTTGCTGTCTCGTTTTCTTCCTCTAAAAAGGTCTTATTAATTGATGGAGATATGCGTCGACCAAATATTACAAAAAGTGCCGGAATTCAATCCCCAAAATCAGGTTTGGTGGATGTCTTAATGGGCCAATCGGACTTACGTTCGGTAATTATTAATATCCCTGGTACAAAACTCTCGATTTTGCCTGTTGGACTTTTGCCAACATCACCCATAGATCTAATCCGTTCGGATGGTTTTAAGCAAACTATAGATAAGTTCAGAGAACATTTTGATCTTATTATCATTGACTCCCCGCCAGTTGGACTAGTGAGCGATGCCATTGCCTATCTGCCGTTGGTCGATGCAGCAATCTATGTCGTCAAATGTATGGATACTAGGACGCCAGTCATTGATCAGGGCATCAAGCAAATTCTCAGCCATGGTACAAATTTGATTGGCATTGTGCTAAACAAGCTGGATTTCAAACTGGCACAGCTATATTACGGTGAATACACACCCTATAGTAAATATGGCTATAAAAGTTACGGATATAGTACAGATAATGCACATAACGAGCCTATATAAGATGTCTTAAATATGATTGATATACATTGCTATTTAATCCCAAAAGCAGATGACAGTCCCTATGTGATATTGGTCAGGGCTATTGGGTCAAAAAAATTATATATAGGAACTTAAGTTTTATGAATACCGAAAAAATAAAATACGATGACATACCAGTTAGCATTCCGCTAAGAGTAGCGGGACGCCCCTTACGCTTATTCGTGGAATTTGGCGATATCATATGTATTGTGACTGCTGGTCTAATTGCTTTTCATCTAAAATTTAACTTTGAGGGAATTAATACCACATATCAGTTGGTTATCTTACTTGGTGGCATCGTTTTCGGTCTAATAAGTTCACACACTTATCATTTATTAAGAAACATTAGTTTTAGCGAAAAAATTATACGCGTCTGGATTTCGTGGTTTTTTTCTCTACTTATTCTTGTATCTGGAGTTTATCTTTTAAAGGCTGGAAACCTAGTATCCAGAGAATTTATTATTACTTGGTATTTATTAGGTAGCACCTTAATCTTATTTAATCGAGTTGTATTATTTAAAGTACTCAATTACTTTTTTAAATTGAGCTTCACTAGCAAAAACATAGTCTTGATAGGCGAAGGTTTGTTGGCTGATGAATTATTTACCAGGTTTAGCTCTTCAAATATCAACGAATACAAGCTCAAAGAAGTGATTACTCTCAAGGACTTGGATAAAATAGATGCACTGTTAACTCGTTCGGATATCTCTGAAATTTGGGTCTCTTCATCATTGTCTAGTAACAATTATGTTGAGAAAATCAACATGCTTTTAGATAAGCTACAAAAAACGCCTTTTATTGTACGAGTAATCCCAGATTTATTGACATTCAAACTCGTTAATCATGGTATTAGCTATATTATGGGTGTTCC
>RCNB010000044.1_pt1 | contig 88073 bp, 68 predicted proteins | sample 2041321 | NCBI WGS metagenome assembly RCNB01 (sample SAMN09708232, study PRJNA481090) | Marine sediment metagenome, whole genome shotgun sequencing project. | reverse complement strand
CTGTAGCTTTCCACCATTTAAGGGGTCGAACCAGTTCAACGAAAACTCACCTTCAATTTTTGTCAAATCGATGGTATAGCTTCCATTTTCCGGTAGATATACTGCGTATACCACTCCTGTTTTCCGAAAACAATAGGCTTCCTTAGAATTCACCAGCCCATGTTCGGCCTGCATCTCCCAATACGGTAAATATTCTTGAAAAAAATCTAGGGTATAATCGGTTACTTCCCATAAACGGTCGCGCGAACGCCAATCTTCGGTATTCAAATCATGATATTTGTTTCTGGCCCCAAAGTACCATTCCACTCCGGCAGCACCCGATAGCAATGTACCCCAAAGAACATAGCGACGTAAGCTATCATGGTTCCCATCTAAGGAGTCGGAGCGTGCACCAGTATGCCACATTCCGATTTCGTCCATAGTTATTATCCATTCATGGCCGGCTACCCGAGCTTTTGTTTTAAAGGTTTCTACGACCTCTGCGGCCTCTTCGCGCTTATCGACCTGTAATGAAAGTCCATCAAGGTTTTTAAATCCGACTATGGAATCGAGAATATTACCGCGGGCGGGTTCATGTGAATGGGTGTGTAACAATATAGGGTGCTTATAGGTATCTATTTTTTTGATAAAAGAAGTCATCGCCCTGCGCTGGGCATCGTTCTGCGAAATAGGCGTAAACTCCGCATAACCGTTCTCCTCGCCCAAGTTAAAGTTCAAGGCCAAATGATGCCCGAAACGCGCCATCAGTTCCCGTAGGTACAACTGTCGCAGAGGTCCGGTATCTCCCCCGTCGAGCATGGTTTCGTTCTCGGTTTCCTGTAAGACCATGTGCAATAACAGTCCTTTTGATTGCATGTGTTGAAAAACGATCTCCCACTGCGCCAACTTGCTTACATCGAAACGGGTAAAATCATCTGGGGTCGCATAAGGCCATACATCCTTGCCATCCCCCAAAATATTCAAGGTCAGAAAATAGGCTACGTTCATACCTTTGGAAGAAAGATAATTCAAGGCGCCGATCAGACCTTTGCCCTTTCCGTTTTGCCAAGTGGGGTCACCTTCTTGCCAATCGTTCAAATGCGGCCGATAGCTATGTATGGTATCATTGGTGTCGGCCTCACCATCTTCGCTTGAAGAGTGCATACGATAGGTGCCGTCAAAGTCTTCAAAAGCCAACAAATTTTCAGGGCTATCGGTCCCGCCCTTTAACCAGTAGTCTCCCGAATCTTCAAAACGAAAATAGCCATTGGAATTTACCAATCGACCCTTGGCCCTAAAATCAGGGCTTTTCTTATCAGAACCAATCACGTTGAATTCTCCAGCAGCTTTTGCGAGTTCAATGGGCGTACCTGCCGTAAGATCTTCGCTCAAAGCAATAGAATCACCTTGGTGTAACTGGGCGGAATAACTCCACTTTCCCAGTTGATCAGGTGTAAACCGTACTAGCCAAATATTTCCTGAATCGGCGCTGGTCTCGGCCGCATTGCCATCAGCAGCATAAAAACCGCGAATGGTATGTTGCGTATTTGCATTTTTGAATTCAACACTGAGGCGATAATTCAAAAACGGATTATCATCGGTTTTTTCGGAAGTCTTAGGTCCCTGGAAGGGTATTGTTATGGTATGCCACTGCTGGTAATCGTTTTGAGCGAGTTCCTTTTTTTCTTGTCCACAGGAAAAAATCGCAAATACTAGGAATATTATAAACATATATAACAGACAATTTTTCATATTTCAAGATTTTTTTGATGTTTTAAGACATAAAAGGAACAGTAGATCACCCAAAAGAGGATGCTTCCTTCTATAATTCTTTGGAACAGTCCAATAAATGTACTTGAGGTGTTACCGAATAAAAGCACCACAAAACCTACGGATAGGGCACCACAGATTAGGGAAACTTTAGATACACCAGCAAAAGCGCTCCGGCTTCTCAAGTTAAGCCCAATCATCAATAAACAAATGGGAACAACCATATACGTAAAAGATGCAGAAGCGTTATGAACTAATTGAGATAAGCTTGAACTTTCTATAGCGGTCGGACAACCGAAGTCGCATGGAAACAAAGCGACCGTAACCGATCCCAAACCATAGAAAATCCCAAATAGATAAAACCCGCTTTTGGCTACCTTTGAAAGTGTTAGAGCTTGCGGAACCATAAAACCGAATAACAGCAGTAAACTTCCGCTGGCAATATACATATACCTTAAGAATACGACATTCGGCAGTCCTTCAGAGAAGCTTTCACTAATATATTGGCTAGTAAAACTGTACCCCTCGACCTGTAACCCCCCTATAATACTAGCAGCGACAAATAGAGAAACCCCAAAAACACCGGAGCAAAAAATAAAATACCTCATGATGAATTAGTTTTTCAGTTACCCCAAATACGTTCCCAAAGGGCTGAAAAAATTCGTTTGGCGTCGACATTTGATTTAGGGGTCTCACTAATCTTTAACCCTTGTTTTGTTTGTTCAAGTTTATAGCTAAACGCAAACTGGGTCTCTGTGGGGTCGAGGCTTATGATACCGAAACGAAGGTCGTTAAAAAAAAGATTATCCTCTTTTTTCGTTACTGTATACCAACCTTCAACAATGGCTATGAGACGTTTGACTTTATCATTTGTTTCTAAACTCCCCAAAAGTTCATGATTTTTAGGGTAGGACGTAAACTCGATTTCCTTAGAATCGAAAAGGGAATAATTTCCCATCAAATACGCATCGCCCACATCGATATTGGCTGTCCATAAAATTGAATTGAAAGGCGTGGGCCTTGTATCTATAGCCTTATAGGAAATGCCCCGTACTTCAAGACCATGCGTGAATTCTTGATATGCAATTCCCTTTAGGATAAGCGTTGTTATCAAATAGGCAGTGCTGACCGTTAATCCAAGTCGATTATACCATTTACGTTTTGGCGAGGATCGCTTTTGCCGCATTGTCAGAATCAAAAAGACCAAAAAGGGAAGTGTATACAACGGGTCGATAACGAAGATGTTCTGAAACGCCAAACGGGTCTCGAAGGGCCAAAAGAGTTGCGTACCCCAAGTCGTAAAAGCATCTAGCACAGGGTGGGTAAACAAGCCCCAAAACATAAGCCATGACCAATCTCTAAAAGTAGCTTCGCTCTTTCGTTCGACTTTTGAAATAAGCCACCCAAATACCGGTGCCGCTACAATGGCAAAAAAAACAGAATGGCTAAAGCCACGATGCCATTCGGTCGCTGTAATAGTATCTACAAAGAAACGTGCGAGCACATCTAGATCGGGAATGGTACCAGCAATAGCCCCATAAAGCATGGCCTTGTTACCGACCTTTTTGCCGAGAACAGCTTCGCCTACCGAAGCGCCAAGTACTATTTGTGTTAACGAATCCATGTTTCAAGTTCAAGCACAAGTTCAAATGTCAGGTACAAAAAAATTAAAGCTCAAAACTACTTCGTAGCTTGGTTCAAGGTCTAAGGTAGTTTTTTTGATTACTTAAACCCGAAAAAACTGGGTGCATCTTGAACTTGCCGAAAGGCAGAATCGAAGTTTGAGTTTTTTACTACCTACTGCAACTGCTTTCTGCCTACTTTTTTTAATTTACAATCTCCATCTTTTTCAACAAGAACGAAGCATTCATATTTTGGCAAATACCTTCTTTGAACTTGTAGTCGAAGTGAAGTTCGTCGTCGATTATCTCCGCATCAAAATAATGGTTTTCAATTTGGGGAAGTTCTTTAGCAACTTCGCAAAGGCTCAGATCATGGGTAGCGATAATTCCGGTGGATTTTGAAGCGACCAGGCGTTCGACAAATTTTCGGCTTCCTTTTGCCTTATCAGTGCTATTGGTGCCTTTTAAGATTTCATCGAGAACAATAAAGTAGCGGTCTTTCTGGATTTCGTCAACGATAAACTTCAACCGCTTCAGTTCTGAAAAGAAATATGATTCATCATCGGTCAACGAATCGGTCGTACGCATACTGGTTATCAATTTTATGGGAACATATTCCATTTTCTTTGCACAAACCGGAAGCCCCACATTCGCCATTACAATTTGAAGAGATACCGTACGCAAAAAGGTGCTTTTGCCTGCCATGTTGGCTCCCGTTACGATAAAAAACTGCTCCCCATCTATTTGAAAATCATTGAGAACACTCTTCTCGGGATGTAGCAAAGGATGGCCTGCTCCCTCAGATTTTAATACACCCTCGCTCTTGACCAATTTGGGAAATGTATATTCGGGATGGTTAAAAGCAAAATTGCCCAACGCGTTGTAGGCATCAAAATAAGCTATGGTATCGAACCACTTTTCAACGGAGCTACCGTGCTTTTGAATCCATGCCTCGATTGCATAACAATGCGTAAGGCTACGGAGAAAAAATCCGTTTGCGAAAATCAGGTAAAGTATATCGTTGTTCTTGTCCAAGCTGTTCAGAATCCCAGAGAACTTTTTAATGACCAAAGATGTCTTTTCAGTTTTATTGTGTATTTCCCTTTTCAATATTTTCAGATATTCAGATGAGAAATCCATTTCCTCGATAAGGGTCAACAGCTGGTTATATTGTTGAAAAGTGCTAAGTACCTTAGAGGCGTCTTCACCGAGTTGCTTAATTTTTTTGGTGTAGATACCCGCGATACCCATGCCTACGAACAACCATAAGATCAATAACATTACTGAAATGATATTCATAAAATACAGCGCGAACAAAGCAACGGTAATTACTGAAAACACAAAAGGCAAGTAACGCATTGCATTGGGCACAAAAGGCCTATATACTGACAACCATTTGATAATGCTCGTTGTTTTGGTTTCCGCCATAGCAAGCGAAGCAATAGCTGAAAAATTCTGTCGCCATTCAGGTATTTTCGAAAGTTCGCTAATGGCTTCCTGTTTTGGCAGAATGTTTTCAATAGAATTTTCCTTTAGCAATTCGGCAAAGGTCTCGTTACCTTGCTTTAATGCAGTCCGGTTGGCATATTGATAAAAAGAGCCCCTTCCGAAGAGATCAATATCTTGGCTGAAATAGTGTAGCGGAGCTTTGAATTCATTTCCATCTGGAAGGTCGTGAAAATCGCGATTGAGCACCTTGATTTCTGTCTTATTAATTTTTATAAGTGCTTGTAGACGGTCACGTTTGTATTGCAAATCCGAATGTCTGGTCACCAAAAAGAGAAAGACGACGATAGCCAAAAGAACTATTGCCAATACCCATTTTATATTTCCGAAAACAAAATAGATACCGACTGCAGAAAGGCAAAAAATGGCTAGGCGCAACATGCTCGAAGCGAACAATTGCTTTTTTACCTGAGCTAGTTGCGCTCCGTATTTCTCGATTTGTTTCGTATAAAAGGAAGTCAACTGCGGCATGAAGAGAACAAGAGTTTTGATTGCGCGCAAAGATAGCCTTTCTGATAGGCTGGTAGAAATTTAATCTGACTTTAGCATTCCATATAGGAGTCCGATTTGGCCAAGATGGTAAATATCGTGTTGGGGTATCCCTTTTATCAAATAGTGAAAATTATAGTCCTTTCCGGGAACTTTGGTTTCAAGCCAACCGTCATCACAATTGTTAAGGAATTTTACCAACTTAATTTGGGTTCGTTGAAGCTCATTTCTTAGTTCGTCCCACTCCTCTTCATTTTTGATTTCGATTTTAGGCCAATCCGCTTCACTATTCATTTCGATATCAAAGTCGGCGTTGCCCTGTAATTTTTTTAAAACGAAAACCCGCCAATTGATCATGTGCCCTAAAAGCTGGGCCACAGATTTTTTACCATTTTGGGGAATTACATTCACAGATTGCGAATCGACACCATTCAACTTTTCCATAACGGAAATGCCGTACCAAGGGCTTCCGTCGAAAGATTCATGAATGCCATTTAAAAGGTCCTTAATTCGAGTATCAGCTGCCATATATAAAGCATCAGTCTTCTAACGTATCGAACTCCGCTTTTAATTTTTTCGTAAACTTCGAAACCACTAATTCATAGGAGTGATCGACCAATTCGGTTATCAATTTTGGGGGCAGGTCATTTAAGAGCAGCGTATTCCAGTGCAACTTGCTCATGTGGTAACCCGGTATAATCGTTCCATCATATGCCTCACGTAGCTCAATCGAACGCTCCGGATCACACTTCAAATTTACTTGTGGCGGAAGTCTTTCCAATGCACAAAGGGCATACATCTTACCCATAACCTTAAAGACGAGGGTCTGCTTATCAAAAGGAAATTCTTCAGTTACCCCCTTTTTTGAGATACAGTAATCACGAAATACTTCAATATTCATATTCGAATTATTTTGTGGTCACTTTTGCAAGCAATTCGACCATAGACGGCCAATAGTACCTAATTATCATCACAGGTCGATCACCAATATCATGACTTTCTATGGTCTCCTTTTTCTCACCATCTAATGCCCTGTAGAAGTGACGAGCCCCAGAATTCTGCTCTAGCACCCATAAATACATTCCTGTTTCAGGATAGTTTATCTTAATTTCATTTGCTACGAGACTCACCAATCGTTTGCCAATACCATTGCCTTTCACTGCCGACGATACATGCAGATTATCGAGAAGTGCTCCGTATGCAAAGCTATCCTTAAAAAAAGCACATACAAAACCGACAACGGACTTATCGTATTGGGCTACGCATACGAACTGGTTCGCGTTAGAAATCTTTAGCCTATCTACCCAGACCTGCATTCGGTCATTTAGTGCTTCCTTGTCTAAAAACGTGTCGCTGAACGCTTCTCTATAATTCTGTTGCCAGCTTGTAGCATGTAGCTCTGCAATAACTGGTACATCTTCAATCGTTGCGTTTCTAAAAACGAGCATTGTTAATTTTGTATTCCTTTAGAATCGTAAACGATCACTTTTTTCCATAAATCGCTCGATTCATCTATAAATACAGAGTGAGATGCCTCTTCTTGATAGTTTTGCTGGGCTTCGGTAGATTCAAAAGTCACGATTAACGAATAGGTAAACGACCCATCGACAACATCTCTACCCGCTTTTGGAGGTTTGCCGATAAATCTGGTCTTGGCATAAGCCGAATTGTCGAGAAACTTTTGGAGGGAAGTTTCAAAGGCTATCCGGTCTTCTTGGCTATCCGGGTTCTTTAGCCAAAAAAAGACGGTATGGGCAAAATTGGCATCGAATTGTTTCATAGATATAAATTAGTCGTCATTCCCACGGAGGTGCGAATCTGTTTTTTATTGGCCGTAAGCCGTCGTAATGTAGAAGGTTAAAAATAGGATTGTAGTTGTGAAAAATTTCATGATTTTGTATTTATCAATACTTCTCAAGTTGTTTTTTTTGTTTTTCGGATATTTCTAGAGCAGAATAATCGAGTTTCCAGCCTATGGTTTCTACAATTTTTTCAATTAATAAAACCGCCTGTGCCGCTTCCTTTTTGGCAGTTTCCATCAGTCCGCTTTGGGGGATTTTTTCTCGGATATGTTGTTTGGCCTCTTTGTTCAATAGTGTCAAATCATCCGACGAAAAAAAATTGAACATACCGCTCTGAATGTCATAAAATTGTATATCAGGTTCGATAGAAAGCACCTCTGGTTCGGGAAAATTGGTCAAAATAATTTTCTTATTAGCCTTGTCTGCCCTAATCTCTACTTTCTTCAGATCATACCCTATCTGGGCCTTGGCATTTATGACAAGCAACGCTTTCTTTTTACTGCTCACAAGACTCATAAAACGCTTATTGATATTCTCGTAACGGTATATTTCGGCAAAGTCACCTTCTACGGAAACCAGCTTGCAAGCACTTCGAATTTTATTCAAGAGCACTGTCGATTGGTGCTCGGTCATCTCTTTACTTTCTTTTTTCCGGAAGAAAGAGAACGCCCAATACATCAAAATGGCCCCGAGTACTAGCCCTAAAAAAGAATCGAAGATAGTGTCCATTTTATTTATTTTATTTTCCTATTTCCCCTAAATGAGTAAATTTAAATCCCTTAGAATATTTCAGACCGTAACCCAAAATTCTATCCATCGCCGAATGCGAAAATAAGACAATCCCGACCAACTGCAATAGCGGTTGAGAAAGATAGCTACCTCCAATATAGAATAAAAGAGCGATGCCCTTGTGATGAAAAATATTGTACACCGCCGCACCTATTTTATTGCCAAAAAAATAGCCTGCCATTCCGATATCAGGTGCCAGGATCAAAACTAAAAACCACCACCATTCATAAGGCAATAAGCTGAACAAATACAAACCAAGAACGAACATAAAAAATTCCTCTGACTTTAAAAGTATATTCATTACTTTTCGATTTTATAGAGTACTGGTCGGCTCGGGCTGGCATCGTTCTCAAACGGGGCTACTTGTAAGTTTAGAAAATAATGTCCGTTTTCAATAGTGTCGGGCACATAAATAAATTCGGTTATCGTAGCCCGCTTTCGTAATTGCCCGCTAAAGTTCCAAAAGGCTTTATGAGCGCGAAGTGCACCATCATCCTTTTCTTTGTCTACCGACGGAAGGTCGATGAGCAGGTGCTCTACTCCTAAATCGACCAAGAGTTTAACAGCTTCTTCCAGCAAAAAAGGCGGATTCATATTCGAATATTGCCTCGATATTTTTTTTCGATCGTTGGGCAGGGTTCGTATAACTACAGCCTCTGGTCTTTTGCTTTTCAGTGCTGATTCCAAAATACGCTTTGAAATGACCCAATCGTCATTTTGCAATTCCGGTTCTACGGAAATCAGCTCGGCAAAAAAGAAAAATCGGTCCAGATTCTGGTTAATGGAATGAAATTCGTTCGTAATATGACCAACACATTCCGTGTGTGTACTATGCGCATGGGGATTGAACCAAATGTCATTGAAATTCGTGGAAGCCCCCTCGGAAACCTTCCCTACAAAACCACCCTCGGTATGCGGTTCGATTTTAGGGTGATCGAGATACCACGCACTAACATTTTGGACATCGCCACGCATAGGGATTGAAATGTCCAAGGGTTCTGACAGGTCTATGTCGTAGGTTTTGCTATTGTGTTGTATTGTTGCTAACATGGAAAATGGCATTTTAAACCGTCATTACGATCGAAGCACGGCAATCTGTTGAACATACTAGAGAATGTTGAAAAGATTACCGCGTCCCATTAACCCTAATGTCAGGTTCAACTTTCTGGTGGCTCCTCGCAATTACTCACCCAAATTTAACATAAACAAATCACTAGCAATCCCATCCGCCAAAAATCTACCTTTTTTGGTCGTTAAAAGGATATCGCCATCAATATACAATAGCTGCTCCTTAATATGCTTGTCTGCCTGTAGCATTGCATATTCATAATATTTTTTTCCGTATTCAGACGTTACTTTGGATAAGGAAACACCCCAAATCGTACGTAGACCGGTCATCACGTATTCATTATATTTATCGGTTGTGGAAAGGATTTCCGTTTCCATAGGAAATTCTCCGTTTTCGATAGCTCTTAGGTATTTTGGATTATTGTTGATGTTCCAGCCCCTGCGTACGCCATCGAAGGAATGTGCCGAAGGTCCGATACCGATATATTTTTTCTGTTGCCAATAGGCGGTGTTATTCCTTGAAAAATAGCCAGGTTTACCGAAGTTCGAAATCTCGTAGCTCTTAAATTCCGCAGCTTCCAAAGTGTCAGAGAGTATATGAAAATGCTCTTGGGCAACTTCATCGTCCACATTTCTAACAATCCCTTTTTTGATAAAGTTGGCCAAAGCGGTATTGGGTTCTACGGTCAGGGCATAGCTTGAAATATGGGGAATATCGAAAGAAAGGGCTTTCTCGATATTCTGCTTCCAACGTTCATTCGACATACCGGGAATGCCATAAATCAGGTCGATTGAAATGTTGTCAAAGTGCTTTCTCGACTGTTTTATACATTCTTCGGCTTCCTCAGCATTATGGGCGCGGTTCATCAGTTTTAGATCTTCTTCAAAAAAGGATTGGATACCAATACTCAATCGGTTGATTCCGGCTTTTTGATAGTTTTGGAAAATGGCACTTCGGCTACCCTCAACGAGCGTATCTTTAGGATTCACCAGATCATCAGGATTGGCTTCCAAGGTGATTTCTGGCATACCTGAAACCTTATAATTGCCATAAACAGTGTCGATTAAAGCTTGTAATTCTTCAATATTCAATACGCTAGGTGTTCCCCCTCCGAAATAAATAGTTTCGATAACCTCATCTTTGAACTCGTCTTTTCGGAGCACCAATTCTTTTTGTAACGCAGCAACCATCGCTTCTTTCTTTCCCATGGAAGTTGAAAAATGAAAGTCACAGTAATGGCAGGCCTGTTTACAGAAAGGGATGTGGATGTAGATACCGCTCATTAAGTATACAGTTGGTAGAAGGCAGTTGGCAGTTTTTTCATTTTGAACCGAACTTTCCCGGATTATTAATCATGCAATAAATTAGTTTTCCTACTTCTTCACTTGCCGAAATAAGTTTATCGAACATATTTTTATCGATATACTTGTATGCCAATGTAAATTCTAGCCAACCTTGTGTCTCCGAATTTTCGGAATGGCTGTCCATCAATTTACTGATAAAGTGCTTTGGGTATCGTCGTTTTCGAAAAGCCTCGGCAATAGTTATCGCCGCCACACTTCTAGAAGATCTGCGCGCCTGATCAGTTAAAGAATACGTTTCCTCTTTAGGAAAAGATTTGGACACTTCAAAAATTCTCATCGCCAATTCGAATGATTTTCGATAGGCTAATAGGTCTTGAAATCTCATATGATCACTTTTTTAACTGCCATCTGATTACTGAACACTGCCTACTTTTTAATTCTCGAATCATTCTGTTTCACAAAAGCGTCCCACCCAGAATAACTCTTCCCAACTTCTACTCTGCCCTCATTATAAAAGTGGCAAACAGCAGCAGCCAAGCCATCGGTGCTATCCAAGTTTTTAGGGAGTGTTTTTAGACCCAAAGTACTCTGTAACATTTTTGCGACCTGTTCTTTGCTGGCATTCCCGTTACCAGTTATCGCCATTTTTATTTTTTTGGGCAGGTACTCGGTAATCGGAATTTGACGTGAGAGTCCCGCAGCCATTGCGACACCCTGTGCACGGCCCAATTTCAGCATCGATTGTACGTTCTTTCCGTAGAATGGCGCTTCGATGGCAATCTCATCAGGATGGTACGTATCGATCAGTTCAATGGTTCGTTCAAAAATCAATTTTAGTTTGGTGTAGGGATCATTGTATTTCTTCAGCAACAGTTCGTTCATTTGCATGAACTCCATCTTCTTGCCCACAATTTTGATGAGTCCGAAACCCATTATGGTAGTGCCGGGGTCAATGCCTAGTATAATTTTTTCGTTGGACAAATCGAGTTATGGGTTATGGGTTATGGGTTATGGGTTATGGGTTATGGGTTATGGGTTATGGGTTATGGGTTATGCAAATAAACAAACTTTTTTACCCCGGAATTTCGGGGGATTCTTGAGCTTGAACTTGCGCTTTATTTTCATTGCGAACTTAAAACAATCGGAATACGAAATTTGGCCTTTACGGGAATTCCTCTTTTTAAAGCCGGTTCAATTTTCGGAAGGCCGCTTAGACTTTTTTTGATTTGATCCGTAAATTCAGGGATTTGACTGCTCACTTCTTCGTCGTTATAAATGTTCATTAATCGAATCGAACCGGTTTCCTCCATCATAAAATCGACAAAAATGGTGTCTTTTATCTCTTCGTGCAGTACAAGTTCCGATTCTTGAAGCGTCATCGAAAAATGAAGCAATAGGGTTTCCATAAAGCATTTTTTTTGCTCTTGTTTGGAAACGGTCTCATCGCAATCGTCGAACAAGGGGTACTTGTCTACATCTTCCCAATCGATACTTTGTATTTCTAGACTGACCAGTTCTTGGGTCTTTTCCTCTCGGGAAGCCGACCAATTACAGCCCGTCAAAAGACAAAGAAAAAAGAATACTGTGAGGTATCGCATTGTCCTAAATTCTAGGTGGAAATTACGATTTTTTGTGGGATTTGAGGCGTTATAGTCGATTGTAAAAAGTTCTTCCCTTTAGAAAAAGGAAGGGGGATTCTCTTAAGCGAAGACGGAGGGTTTGAAAGCACAAGCCATAGCGATCCGTAGAAAATCCAGCGGTAAGTGGGCAAGTTTTCGGGTCAGCTTATTGTATTTTACAGTTAATTGGCTTTGGCCAATGCTATCTTTTCTTCGTAATGTGGTAGTCTTCCTCATCGCTAATGGTAAGTTTTAAAATAGGAAGCCCTATATATTGAAAGGTGATGATATCTCCTTTTTTCGCTTTGATTTCGAACTTACCATCAAAATCGGAGATTACACCTCTTTCGGATCCTTGAATGCCTATAGTAGCACCCGGCAAACCCATCATGCCATCGGTAACTGTACCCGAAATTATTTTTGTGCCTCTTTTATTTTTGGCGGTCGCCGTAACCGACATTGTACTTGTGTCAGCTTTATAAATTTCATTGGATTCCTTTGCAGCATTACCATTCTTCTTGGTCAGTATCTCTATAACCCCGTTTTTTCCCTTTTCACCATACTTATTGAAAGCGGCCTCGTCTTTCAACATATACATCGTTGCAATATCTTTTGGGTCTATGTTGTCCGTTACTTCCCTTGTAGATTCTTCACCATCAAGTATTATTAATGGATCTGCCCCATTCTTTGCCGCTGTTACAGCTATACTATCCTTCTTGGTCAGTATAACTATAACCCCATTTTCTCCCTTTTCTCCATATATATTGAAAGCGTATTCACCTTTTAATACGTTTATCGAAGCAATGTCGTTTGGATTTATGAAACCCAATACTTCTTTTGTTGATTCCACCCCATCGATGATATATAGAGGGGGAATTTTAACAAAATTCAAACTTGTAGGAAAAGGGGGAGGGTCGATTTCCTTGACAGTATCTAAATTCAAACTTGTACGAAATATGACTCCATTACCTTCTAGCTTAAATGTTATAGGTATGGAGTAGGCTACATTGACTAGTTCTCCGTTATGCTTTCCAGGTTTCATTTCGGGCAAACGTGATATGATACGCTCTGCTTCTTCTTCCAATAATTGATGTGGGCCTCTCATTTTTACGTTCTCGATAGAACCATTTTCACTTATCGTAAACATGATAGCTACCTTGCCCTGAATTTCCTTTTCTTGTGCTTCTTGAGGATATCTGAAATTCTTACTAATGTGCCGTTGTATATTCTTTTGAAAACATGCTCTTTTATCGTCTTCGCTTTCGCAGCCGGGAAAAACGGGCACTTCCTCAACTATCGCAAATTCTACGGTTTCGCCATCGCCAAAAGCTGCTTTGCGCAACCCTTCTACTTGCTGATCAAGATTAACGATAACCGGATTCTTTTCACTAGAAGACTTTAGTAAACGTTTACGTTCGGCAACGAGTTGGTTGTACCTAGCAACAGTTGCTGACTTCTCGTTTGAAAGTGTTGATTTATTATCCAGGGAATAATTCGACAAGTCTTGTTTTGACTGCTTCATCTTCTCCAATAGTGTGGCAAATTCAAAAGCTTCTTTGCTACTTAATTTAGAATCTAAGGCCAACTTTGCACGGATGCGTTCGCCATTGGGCCCTGAAATATAAGAGTCGTTTTCAGATGGAACGAACTTCAACTGGGAGTCCCTATCTTTAACGAACAGCTGCCAACCCTCAGCATCGTTCGATAAAACCTGAAGCCTCCCGAATAGTCCATTCTCTTCCTCAGTGGTCAAGTTTTCGATGTCGTTGACAATGATTGTCTCTGGATTAAGTTGTTCGTTCTGACTTTCCCTTAAATCATTAAAAGGTTTTGTTTCAAATACTTCAAAAGTATTCGTACCGTCGGTTAAAATAAGTCCTGAATATTCAGCATCTTTTTGCACAAAGATTTCATCCAATTTATTGTTAAAGGCCCGGACTTCGAATCCGGTCAAGTCTTTCACATTTTTCACTTCAAAAATTAAATGCCCATCGGTCTTATTTTTCGTTATATCTATTGATCTTACCCCAAAACCTTCGTTATTACGATTTGCACTTATCGACACTCTCAAGTTATCGTCCAATATTAGAAATGCATTTGTTCTAGCCACGTAACTTTCGTATCTCGGCGTTGATGGTAGCGGTTGTTTTGGCATGCCTCTATAAAAAGGCGTTTTGGCTTTTTTTAAACTATCCATATACTTGGCGAAATGTTTTTCAGATACTAATGCACTTTCGAAGTACTCATCTTTAGACATAAGGTAATCATCCCCAAGACCATCCAGTTTTTTATAAAACTTGCGAAAGGCCTTCTCTATTGAACCAAGCTGTTCAATCTCATTTTCAATTTTAGCATTAAATCTATCTATCAAGGCTGCATCTTCCGAAGTTTGCTCTTGTTGAATCGACGTTGACTCCTGCGCTTCCGAAGAGGTATAAAGTAGCATACCCAGAACCAAAGGCAGCAACAATAAATACTTTAACTGCTCTATTTTCTTCGACTTTGTTCGCTGCAGCATCGCGACGCGCTTTTTAATCAATGAAGTCTTGAAAAACTGATTGACAAATGAAATGTTCTCGGTCTGAAAGATTTGTGAGAGAAGAAATTCGTACTGCTTCTTTTTATCGGTTTTGGCGACTTTTGAGTCCGCAATGAACTCATGCAGCTCCGAAACTCTACTTTGATAGACATACACCAACGGATTGAACCAACCTACAATTCGCATCAATTCGAAAAACAAAAGATCCCACGAATGTCGCTGTTCGATGTGCACGAGCTCATGTTGAATGATACTTTGGTGTTCACGTTGAATGACCTTATCCCCCAAAAATATGGACCTGAAAAACGAAAAGGCTAATTCACTATTCTTGACAACGATCTGTGTGAAGTTTGGAAAACGCTGAATAGCTCCGGCATTACGAAGTCTATATATTTGAAATAGCTTGTACCCGAAATAGATGGCTGCCAATACCATTCCCCCATATAAAATACCCTCGTCCCAAGAAAAGTCAAAGCTAAAACCTTCTGAAGAAGTTACGGTGGCCCCCGTAGAATCGGCGTTCCATAGAAATTCAGGATACACATAATATTGCTCCGGAACCTTTGTTTTCAGTGCCTCTACCTTTACCCAAGGTAAAACGATCGATAGAACGTAGGTGCCGATAAGGTAGGCACGATTCCATTGAAAAAAGGTTTCTCGTTTTAGAAAAAAATCATAAATGATGAGGAACACCAGTTGAAAGGCGATACACTCTAGAATATATTGTATCATCAGAATAAATTTTAGTTATCTATTTTTTTATTTGCGTCTGCCGGCTCGGCACCTTTTTTAATATCCTTTAAAATCGATTCCAGTTCCAAAAGGCTCATATCGTTCTTCTTCATAAAAAAGGAGACCATACTCTTGAACGAGCCCTGAAAATACCCATCGACCAATTTGTTGATACTCTGGTTGCTATAATCCGACTTCTTTACGAGCGGAAAGTAAAGATGGCCCTTACCCTGTTTTTGGTGATTTACAAAACCTTTACTTTCTAAAATTCGAACTATGGTCGAGACCGTATTATAAGCCGGTTTTGGTTCGGGCAGCTCTTTGATGACAGCAGCTACGTTGCATTTCTCGAGTTGCCAAAGTATTTGCATGACCTCTTCTTCGGCTTTTGTGAGTTGTTTCATAAATAAAAATATTTATTTGTCATTCCCGCCCTTCGTCTCTGCTCAGGATAAACTACAGCTGGAATCTAATTGTTATCATTTTAGCTCGTTTCCGTGAAGACGGAAAGATGTTTTGCTTCTATAATGGTCAGTAAATATAACTAAAAGATTAGTTTAAACTAATTTTTTAGTTATAAAGTTATTTGATTTGAATTTACGCTTGATATTGATTGAACATTCTGCACACCGAACCAACACCCCTAAGGTCGCCTCAAGGGGACAATCCTAGTACAAAACTTGTAACAAATTCAACTTATCTTCGTCAAACAAGAAATCTCAAGATGGACATCGCATTACTGTTTGTAGGGTTCTTTTTTATGCTCATTGGCATACTAGGTAGCTTCTTACCGGTGATCCCAGGCCCTCCGTTAAGTTGGGTGGGTCTTTTGTTGTTACACCTTACGCTTGCCGTTCCCAAAGATTGGTGGTTTTTGGGTATTACGGCAGCGGTTGCCTTGGTCGTTTTAGGGCTCGATTACGTTATTCCCGCCTTGGGCACTAAAAAATTCGGAGGCACCAAATACGGTATGATAGGCACAACTATTGGGCTGTTGGTAGCCCTTTTCTTTCCAGTTCTAGGGCCTTTCGGTATTATCGTTTGGCCTTTTGTTGGCGCCTTGGTTGGCGAACTCATCAACAAAGCGGACAAGAAAACAGCCACGAAAGCGGCTTTTGGTTCCTTTTTAGGGTTCCTCACCGGAGCTTTTTTGAAGTTCTTGGTTGCCGTTGTTTTTATGGGACTTTTTATCTCAAAAGCATGGGAATATCGGGCGGCGTTATTTCCGTTTTGAATTAGGTGCCTCAACCGGTCCAGAGGCTACCGGAGTAAAAATACAGTTATGACCTAAATGGGATTTTGCTATCCAATAGCTTTCGAGAATCACCTCATGACCCCTCAAAATGACTTCTTTTTGCACAAGCAGCACAATTTTCAAAAGAAAATTCTGTTATAATTTCCCCAAAAGGTTATTCATATTTTATACATGACATAAGAGTGAATTTAAGAATGACCCGTATTTACAAAATTTTCATGCCTAAAATCCCAAATATGAAACACGGTCTTCTATTAAAATTTGCAATTCCTTTCGTATGCATTCTCCTATTGGCATCTACCGGTACCCAGGCCCAATGTGAGATATTAAAGAGCGAAATGGAAGACTTAAAAATTTACATGAACAAGGTAAGCCAACTTACGGATTCACTACAGACATATGCCGAATCAGCGGCTTTTGGCGCCCAATTCAATAGGGCTCGCTACAATGCGCATAAAGTTAAGGTTATGATGGGTGAGGCACTGACAGCAGCCGATGAGGCAGTGACAATGGCAGCATCAGCACAATATCATTCGGAAATATGTGGTATTAAAGCGGTGAAAACCTATGCCATTGACGTAGAAAACCATATTACCGATGCCCGTAATTTTGCAGATGAAGCTTACCTAAATGCTAAAAACGCCGTTTCGGCCAAAAACATAGGAGATATTCGCTATTATATGCGAAAATCTCAGAATGCCAGCCAAGAGGCTCGAAATTCAGCAGATGATGCTTCATTCGCTGTATCATTTGTACGCTCCAACTGTACACATGCCAATGGGCAGACGGTAAGTATCGAAGAATAAAAACTAAACACCGTCGCCAAAAGATTAAAAGTACCGCATAACCCCATATATGTTGCTTTACGTTTTTTTTTACTAAAAGCTGATTGCACAGGGGCCGAAAGACATTTACATTAAAGTCCTAGAATAAGGCCGTGTATCGACTCGGGAATTAAAACCACACTAACTAATAGTACTAATTATTCCGACCAGACCACTTTATCTTTAATAGGCCCTCGGGTAACTTCGGGAAGCTCCTGATCATAATATCCCATATAAAAAAAGCCAAGGCACTTTTCACCGTTTTCCATTTCGAAAAACTCATCCATATATTTAATCAATCCCGGAGAACTCCAATAACAGCCAATGCCCATTTCGGTGCAGCAGAGCCACATATTCTGAACGGCCATGGCAGTGGCGGCGACTTCTTCCCATTCGGGTAAACTATCAAGCGGGTCACACTGCATACAAATGGTGATAATCGCTCCTGCCCTCTTCGGGTTCTCCATCAATTTTTTCACCTTGAATTCCTTAGGCTTTGGCTCGGTTTCCATGTATTTTAAGGAAAGGAACAATCCCAGTTTATCTTTTGACTCTCCCATCAATACCTTAAAGCGCCAAGGTTCGGTCTTTTTGTGGGTCGGTGCCCAATTGGCGGCTTCAAGAATTTTTTCTATATCCGTTTTGGCGATGGGTTTGTCGTTGTACTGTGCTGGGAAAACGGAGCGTCTGTTTTTTATCAGATCGAAAATCATGAATTCATTTTTAGTGTTGCAAATTTACGTAATTGCTTCCACTATTTTCCCAACAGCAAGTCAATACAATGGTGTAATGCTAGATTCCGATTGTCAGGTTTCCAGATGACCGAAAGCACCGCCTTTTGAGGAATCTTTTTTAGTTCGATGAATTTTACGTCCATTTGAAACCCATACTGCAGCGAAGTTGGCACAATGGCGATGCCTAAGTTGTTTTCCACCAATTTGAAAATCGTTTGTGCATGTACCGATTTATGGGAAATCTTCGGACTAAAACCCGCATCTTCGCAAATACTCAAAACGGTATCATAATACAAAGGGCTGTATTCTTGGGAGAAAAGGATAAAGTCTTCTTCAGCCAATTGACCGATTCCTTTAAAACTCTTTTCATTCAAATAATGATTTTTAGGAAGTACCACTGAAAAGGTGTCCTCAAAAACAGCTGCTCTGTGAATACCTTTTGGCACTCTCGCCAACCTAACGAAACCGATATCAAGTTTGTCTTTTAAAACGGCATTGACCTGAGCGTGGTTCGAAAGTTCTTCAAGACTTGTTCGTATTCCCGAAAAGGACTTTTTGAGTTGCAACAACAATTTCGGAATCACTTCTTGCATTGCCGAACCCAAAAACCCAATGCGGATTTCACCTAGGTTTCCTTCTCCTATAGATTTCAACTGCTTTTGGGTCAATTCAAGATGGTTCAAGATAAATTCGACCTCCCCTTTAAGATAATCACCTGCGGGAGTCAGCGTCACCTTCTTTTTGTTACGCGTAAAAAGAGGGGTATCGAGAATTTCCTCCATTTGCTTGATCTGCCGACTGAGTCCGGGTTGAGAAATAAAAAGTTTCTCGGCGGCCTTTCGATAATGAAGTTCCTCGGCAACCGCTAGAAAATATTTAAAATGACGCAACTCCAATTGATAACCCATAGTTATTGAATATTGATAAAATTGGTATCATTGATTATCAAAAGTAATCCATAAATTTATAGCACTAAAATCATAACCATGATTTCATTACCAAAGACATTTAGTTTCGGGGAAGATTATCTTACCGCAGGTATCGCAATTGCGATGGCCAAGGGCGAAACGAAAATGATACTGACTGCCGTAACTCGAAAAAAAGTGACCTCAAGTTGGGAAATAGTTCGGAACATCGTTGAAAAAGGACATCCTGTTTATGGTATAAACACGGGCTTTGGGCCTTTGTGTACTACAAAAATATCAATGGATGAGACTAAAATATTACAGGCTAATATTCTACAGAGCCATAGTGTCGGAGTGGGAGATGCAATTGACAGCGAAATTGCCAAACTGATGATGATCTTGAAAGTCCATGCCCTAGCAAAAGGCTATTCAGGAATTGCCGAAACCACTTTGGAAAGAATTATTTGGCATATTGAAAATGATGCCATTCCAATTGTACCGTCTCAGGGTTCTGTTGGAGCTTCAGGAGACCTAGCGCCTCTTTCCCATTTATTCCTTCCCCTAATCGGATTAGGAAAAGTGCACTATCAAGGAAAAATAATTTCCACTACTACCCTATTCAAAAAAACCGGATTAAAACCTTTGGCCTTAGGCCCCAAAGAAGGGTTGGCCTTGATTAACGGTACACAATTCATCGCTGCCCATGCAGTCAAAGTTATTGAAAAACTGCACAGTTGCCTTGCCCAGGGCGATATCATCGGAGCGATGATGATCGAGGGCCTTCAAGGTTCGGTAAAACCTTTTTACACCGAACTACATGCGCTTCGCCCTTTCAAAGGAAATATGTATGTAGCCAAACGGATCAAACGATTACTCAAAGGCTCTGAAATTCTCGAAGATCATATCGACTGCGAACGCGTGCAAGATCCGTATTCGTTGCGCTGCATTCCCCAGGTACATGGGGCGAGTCGCACGGCATGGCTTCATTTGAAGGAATTGTTGGAAGTCGAATTGAATTCCGTTACCGACAATCCTGTTATCATTGATGAGGAACTTACGATCAGCGGTGGAAACTTTCACGGGCAACCTTTAGCTATGGCCTTGGACTATGCTTGCCTGGCAGCCTCCGAAATCGGAAATATTTCAGACCGTCGCATTTACTTGGCACTGGAAGGAAATAGCCCCGGTGTGCCTAAATTGTTGATGGACGATACTGGAATCAATTCCGGGTATATGATCCTACAATACACGACCGCCGCTTTGGCAAGTGAAAACAAAGGCCTTTGTTTTCCATCGAGTGCCGATAGTATTCCTACTTCCTTAGGGCAAGAAGATCATGTAAGCATGGGTTCCATAGGAGCAAGAAAAGCATTACAGGTCATCGGCAATGTGGAAAAAATATTGGCAATCGAACTGTTGACCGCCGCACAAGCTTTTGAATTTAGAAAGCCTATGAAATCGGGAATTTTCTTGGATGAAATTCACAAAGAAGTTCGAAAGAGAGTTTCCTTTGCCAAAAAAGACCGCGTTTTCGCCGACGATATCGAAAAAGGAATCGAAATGGTACAGAACAAAACCATTATCAAGGTAATTGATCGCGTCAAAAAACAAAAGAAGCTCAAATTTAAAGTACCTTACTCTAAGGAATTTGAGGAATATTAAGTTAAAAAGGCGTTGCGCTGAACGCCTCCCACGAAGCATATAGCAAATCAAAAATATGAACAAACTAAAACTTATAGGTCCTTTCAAACAACTAATTCCCATGACAGGTTTATCCTTAAAGGGCGCTATCTCCGATAGTGAATTGATTATTGTTGAAGATGCGGGAATCTTGATTGAGGCTGGAAAAATTGTAGCAGTAGAAAAATTTAATGAACTCCACAGAAAAAATTCCCAAGCTGAAACCTTTCGATTGCAAGGTGATCATGTGGCCCTTCCGGGGTTTATCGACTCGCACACGCATATCTGTTTTGGGGGTTCTCGCGCGAACGATTATGCCATGCGAAATTCGGGCAAAACCTATTTGGAAATCGCCAAGGCTGGGGGTGGTATTTGGGACACGGTAACTCAAACTAGAAAGGCAAGTAAAGACGCTCTTGTAAAAAGCACAATGAAACTTGCCAATAGACATTTAAAAAACGGTACGACAACCATAGAGGTCAAAAGCGGGTACGGACTCTCTGTCGACGAAGAACTGAAAATGCTACGGGCCATAAAAGAAGCGAACGACGGTACTGATGCCGATTTGGCTGCGACCTGTCTGGCAGCGCATATGCTTCCCAAAGATTTCGATGGAAGCGCCAAGGAATATTTAAATAAAATATCCTCAGAACTTTTTCCGATTTTGAAGAGGGAAAAACTGACGAACCGTATCGATGCCTTTATCGAAGAAAGTGCTTTTTCAGAATCTCAAATTGCTCCCTATTTTCAAAAAGCAAAGGAAATGAACTTTGATATTACCGTACATGCCGACCAATTTTCTACAAATGGAAGTAAGGTTGCTGTTGACTTCGGAGCGGTAAGTGCCGATCATTTAGAAGCCAGCACTCAAAAAGAAATAGATCTTTTGGCCGGCAGTGAGGTCATCGCAACGGCCTTACCAGGAGCTTCCCTAGGAATTGGTTGCGGTTTTACACCTGCCCGTCAACTATTGGATGCAGGCGGCGCTCTGGCCATTGCTAGCGATCATAATCCAGGTTCGGCGCCCATGGGAGATCTTTTGACACAAGCTGCTATTTTGGGCGCTTTTGAAAAACTATCAAATGCAGAAGTTTTAGCAGGAATTACCTTCCGGGCCGCAGCCGCTTTAAAACTGGCTGACCGCGGGCAATTAGCGGAAGGTTTTTTGGCGGACCTCAGCATTTTCCATTCCTCCAATTACAATGAAATTTTGTATAACCAAGGCAATTTAAAACCCTGCATGGTCATGAAAAATGGAGAGATGGTGTATAACAAACATAAATGATGCTTTCGCCTAAAATGGTTGAATTTTAATAGCTCCTCCTCCATTGAGGAGGGGAATAAATCACGACCAAGCGTGAGAAAGGGCAGGTTGTTTTAAATTTTTGCATCCCCTCCGTCATCTGCTCAAGGTGGACGCCACCTCCTCTAACCTGAAGGGAGGAGCCAAAAAAAATGAACAATGATAAACTTCAAAGAACTAATACTGCAAGGCATCCCAGATGTACTTCCCCTCAAAAAAAAATATGCAGTTAATGCAAATCATGCTCCGAAGCGCAAGGAAATATTGTCCTTGGACGAAAAGAAGTTGGCGGTCCGCAATGCATTGCGCTATTTTCCAAAAGCTTGGCATTCTGAACTAGCTAAAGAATTCGCGGAAGAATTGAATACCTATGGTCGCATTTATATGTTTCGGTTCAAACCGGAATATAGATTATTTGCAAGGCCAATACATGAGTATCCCGCAAAAACGGTACAAGCCGCCGCCATTATGCTAATGATCCAAAATAATCTCGATCCGGCAGTAGCACAACACCCCGAAGAATTAATTACATATGGCGGCAATGGAGCCGTATTCCAGAATTGGGCGCAATACCTTATGACCATGCAGTATCTCGCCACAATGACCGATACGCAGACGTTACATATTTATTCAGGGCATCCGATGGGATTATTTCCCTCCTCTAAAGAGGCTCCCAGAGTCGTTGTCACAAACGGCATGATGATCCCTAATTATTCAAAACCTGATGATTGGGAAAAATACAATGCGCTTGGCGTGACCCAATACGGACAGATGACCGCAGGTTCGTACATGTATATTGGTCCGCAGGGAATTGTACATGGCACCGCCATAACGGTCATGAACGCCTTTCGCAAGGTTTTGCAACGGGATAAAAATCCAGCAGGCAAAATATTCTTGACTGCCGGTCTGGGCGGAATGAGCGGCGCCCAGCCGAAAGCCGGAAATATTGCCGGGTGTATTACGATTTGTGCAGAGGTCAATCCGGCCGCCGCTACCAAAAGATATGAACAGGGCTGGGTAGATGAACTTATTGAGGGGATGAATGATTTGGTTTTCAGGACGAGATCGGCTATCGAAAATAAAGAAGTAGTCTCACTGGCTTTTATCGGAAATGTAGTAGATGTTTGGGAACGCTTTGATACTGAAAATATATTCATTCATTTGGGCTCTGATCAAACTTCGTTACACAACCCTTGGGCTGGCGGGTATTATCCGATCGGATTGACTTATGATGAATCAAACGGATTAATGAGTTCAGACCCTGCAACATTTAAAGGCAAAGTTCAAGAAACCTTGCGAAGACATGCCGCGGCCATAAACAACCACACGCGAAAAGGCACCTATTTCTTTGATTATGGCAATGCCTTTTTGCTGGAAGCCTCGCGAGCAGGTGCAGCTGTAATGGCGGATAATAAAATCGATTTCAGATACCCATCGTATGTGCAAGATATTTTGGGGCCCATGTGTTTTGATTATGGATTCGGACCCTTCCGTTGGGTATGTGCTTCAGGAAAGTCGGAAGATTTAAGAAAGACCGATGCCATTGCTTTAAAAGTCATGCAAAAAATTAAAGTCAGTGCCCCGGAGGAAATCCAACAACAAATGCAAGACAATATCAAATGGATTTCCGAGGCGGAACAGAATAAACTGGTCGTCGGTTCACAAGCACGAATTCTTTATGCCGATGCCGAAGGGCGCGGAAAAATAGCCGAAGCTTTTAATCAAGCGATAAAGTCCGGAGAAATTTCCGCCCCGATTGTTCTTGGCCGTGACCATCACGATGTGAGTGGCACCGATTCTCCTTTCCGTGAGACTAGTAACATTTACGACGGCAGTAAATTCACGGCTGACATGGCCATACATAATGTCATCGGCGATAGCTTTCGAGGAGCTACTTGGGTCTCAATTCACAATGGTGGCGGGGTCGGCTGGGGCGAGGTAATCAATGGCGGATTCGGAATGGTACTCGATGGATCGGAAGATGCATCTAGAAGGTTAAAAAACATGTTATTCTACGACGTCAATAATGGAATATCTAGAAGAAGCTGGGCGAGAAACAAGGAAGCACTCTTTGCCATCAAACGAGAAATGGCACGCACCCCCGAACTAAAAGTTACGTTACCTAACATAGTAGCGGATGGATTACTCGAAAATCTTTTCGATTGAGAATATGAGCGACTATATAAAACCCGACAAAGACCTCTGGGCCGGAAGAAAATCTGGCCAACAACTTTATTTACATGAAAAAGTAGCGTGTATCGATTTTGAAGAATCGATCGCTGCTTTGGCTTCGAGCCAAAATACTTTTACACTACTAGGATATGCTTGTGAGGAAGGTGTAAAACGAAACCATGGGAGAATAGGCGCCTTCGAAGGCCCTGATGCCATTCGAAAGCAACTGGCCAAAATGCCCAATCATTTTGGTGCCGAGACAGATTTTCTCGACCTAGGCTCCATTCGATGTTCAGATGAAAATATGGAAGCGGCCCAAACAATTCTCTCTAAAAAAGTAACCCGAATTCTTGAAAACAGTGCTTTTCCAATTCTTATGGGTGGCGGTCACGATATCGCTTATGCCCATTACAAGGGCATCAAAAAGCACTTGGGAAAAGATAAATCCATTGGCATTATCAACTTTGATGCTCATTTTGATCTACGGAACAATTCAAAGGGAAACAACTCCGGCACTCCGTTTTTCCAGATCGCTCAAGACTGCAAAGAAGACGGTTCGGCCTTCAAATATCTCTGTTTAGGCATTCGGCAAGATGCAAACGATAGCAGTTTATTTAAAACGGCCGAAAAGCTAGGTGTCGAGTACATACCTTGTACAAAGTTTTCAATGGCTTATGCTAAAACGATAGTTCGAAGGCTTTTGGATTTCATCGCACAGGTCGATTATTTGTACGTAACCATCGACTTAGATGGATTTTCTTCGGCCTACGCACCAGGAGTTAGTGCCCCTTCGCCTATTGGCTTTGATCCGAAAATCGTTTTGGAATCACTGGAACTGATCGTCAATTCGAGAAAATTGATTTCTTTCGATATAGCCGAAATGAATCCGAAGTACGACATCGATAATCAGACGGCGAAGTTGGCGGCTTCGTTGGTTCATTTTATGATGCACCAACTAGAACATTTATAGAAACTATAATTTTCTTTTGTCCCGACTGCGCTCGATATGACATAAAACTAATCGAACCCCTACTCCAACCAACTCTTATAATATTTCCCATCATCAATATCCAAAGCCGCCTGAGTCAATTGCAACGGCTTGAACGTATCGATCATCACGGCCAGTTCTTCGGTCTTCGTCTTGCCGATACTCGCTTCATAGGTTCCTGGGTGCGGGCCATGCGGTATACCTGCCGGATGTAATGAAATGTAGCCCTGATCTATACCCTTCCGGCTCATAAAATCGCCATCGACATAGTACAAGACCTCATCGGAATCGATATTGGAATGGTTATAAGGTGCCGGAATCGCTTGCGGATGATAATCATACAACCGCGGACAAAAAGAGCACACCACAAAAGCATTGGTCTCAAAAGTTTGGTGTACCGGCGGCGGTTGGTGTACCCGCCCGGTTATCGGCTCGAAATTATGAATGGAAAATCCATAGGGAAAATTATAGCCGTCCCAACCCACAACGTCAAAAGGATGGGTAGCATAGACCATATGGTGTAATTGCCCTTGCTTCTTGACCTTTATCACGAATTCCCCTTTTTCGTCATGGGTCTGCAAATTTTGAGGCAGTTTAAAATCCCGCTCACAAAAAGGGGAATGTTCCAAATGTTGGCCGAACCAATTACGATAACGTTTCGGAGTATAGATAGGGTGATAGCTTTCCGTAATCAATAGGCGATTGTCTTCATCATCGAATTCGATTTGATAGATTATTCCCCTTGGAATCAACAGATAATCACCATATTCGAACGGAATTTCACCGAGCAAAGTCTTCAATGCTCCGCTTCCCTTATGAACGAAAAGAAGCTCATCGGCATCGGTATTCTTATAGAAATAAGCCGTTAACGATTTTTTGGGTGCAGCAAGACCCACATGCACATCGCTATTGAAGAGCACCGTTTTTCTACTGGCGAGATAATCATCTTCGGGCCTTATCTTAAAACCTTTCAATAACCTCGATTTTATATTGTGAGCTACGGCCGCTCTTGGTGTGACGTCTAAGGATTTACCAACCTCTTTCACTTGAGTTGGCCTATGCACGTGATACATCAGAGATGACATTCCATCGAACCCAATAGTGCCAAATAATTGCTCATAGTATAGCGTACCATCGTCCTTTCTAAATTGTGTATGTCGCTTTTGCGGAATCTTCCCCAATTTATGATACAAAGGCATAAGTTTTTGTTTTGGTATCTACCCTTAAAATTACGATATTTTTTGGTGGCAAAGCATGTACCCATCACCTTTGAAATATCCCCTTTTACGATAAATAAGCGAGCAAAATTATTGTATTAAAAAAAATGTTGAGTACACTCATTTCCAGTAAGCATTATCATCAACTTTAAGGTAGCGAAAAAGTTAAATCCAAGTTGGATAAAGAAATGAGTACATGAAGCTAAATAGGTATTGACCCTTATAACAGAACCTTTAAATAAAGAGGAAAAGTACTGCCATATTTTAGACCAAAAAATTAATGCCTCCCTAAAAAAACATGATTCATATGACTAACACATAAAACCGAAAAGATGGAGAGATCACGGTTTAAAAAGAAAGCCCAGCTGGCAAGAAATTCTTGGATGCATTTGAAAAAGCAACTGTTTAAAAACAACTAATCTAGAAACCGACTCGAAAACGGAAACACAAAAACTTTAGATAATCAGGCATAACTGAAAAATTAAGGAAAACCAGCACGAAATTTTGGTATAAAGATCAGTGGATAGGTTTGTTTCTAAAGGTATTATTCGGAATATGGCGAAGCATGAAACGAATTCTTAGAGATTCGTAGCTGCAAAAAAGAAAAAAAGCCCCCCAATTTGGAAAGCCTTTCATTGGCCCTAACCTAAAATCTAGGTTATGGGTCACAACACAACGGTAAAGATACTAAAGGTTTTTGATAAAATGGAATTATGGAAAACCTATTTCTGTTGTGACAAATAGGTCACCAGCGACGCCATTTCCTCAAAGCTTAAGGCGTTTGCCAAACCGGCGGGCATCATAGAGGTTTCTAATTCTTTTCGTTCGGCAATATTCGATTTTTTGAGCTCTTTCGCCGTTCCCACGATATTTCGAATGGTCAGGTCATCGGCAGATTCGCGGGTAACAAAACCCACGTAATTATCACCGCCCTTAGTACTGATCTGTACTGTGGAAAACCCCTGGGAAATAGATGCATTAGGCTTTAAAATAGACTCCGCAATCTGCTCCCTGTTCATTATAGAGCCCACTTGCCCCATAAATGGGCCTTTCATGACCTGGTCTTTGGTAATGCTATGACAGGCGACACAGCCTTGACTTATAAAAAGAGCCTCACCTTTTGAAGCATCTCCTTCTATTTTGCCCAAGGCGAGCATCACATCTTCAATCGACGATTCACCGATCTGTCCCTTTTTATTTTTAATCTTATCAAAATCGACCACGGGCATATCTTCTTTGGGTTCTTCTACTTTGATTTCTCCAAAGGCATCGATTCTCAATCGATATTTACTGTTCAGCTCGGTAAAAAACTGTTTGTCTTTTTTACCTTTTGCATTAAATTGATCCAATAAAAAAGACCGAATAACGGGTGACAGTTCCCATTCCATTGTCTTATAATACGGGCCATGGGTGTCGGGCCTGGTACTCCACCACCATGAGGTATCGTAAGGGGCCTCCTTATGATAAATTCTTGCCAAGGTATTAATTACTTTTTTCTTGAACGACTCGTTATCTGAACGGTCGGAAGCTTCAATTAGCGCCTTCACGACCTTTGGACTGTGCATGTATCGCATTGCCCATAACGCCATATCCTCATTTGCCGTTCCAAGTGCGCCGATGCAGTCATCAACTGCATTTAAGGCCACCAAGGCCTTTATGGCCAAATGGGGGAGAATTATTTCTGAATTTGGCGTTGCATGGGGGCCTTCGGTATTTATTTTGGGGGCCACAAATGAACTTGGTACTTTTAACTTCAGAAGTTCTTTCGCCGCTGCGAGATTCCCTAATCGGCCCAAACCGATAATCGCTGCTGCCTGTACTTCCTCCGAAGTTGACCTCAGCCCTTTTAAAAAAGGTTGTAAGGGTGCCTTTTTCGCCATCTCCTTGGTATCGGCCAAAGCCCGCAATACAAAACGTTCAACAGAAGAATCCCCTGCTAAAACCGTTAAATCGTCAATGCCTTTAACACCGGCTATTTGGGCATAGGTGAAAATGGCTGTCGCACGAATTTCCAAGGGTTGGTCTTTTTCCTTTGCCAACGCCAAGACTTTTGAAACCGATTCGCTTTCCAGTCGCTGTAACAGTTCATATTGGGCACTTAGGCGCGACTTGGCATTTTTTGCCTTTAGTAGATCGACCAGCTCATTAACCGACGCCTCTTTTACTTCAACGAAAGGTTCGTATGAAAAATCTTTTGGGGTAACCCGAACCACATACCCTTTATCGGGATTGCCTGAGTAACCGGCACCATCCCAAGCAGATAGATACATCGTACCCGAGGCATCTACATCTACGTCGGTAATTTGGGGCAATTGAATAAACCGCGCCTCTTTTTGGGTGAAACTTGGACCATCTTTGGTCACCTTATGAATGTATAGCTCGTTCCGGCCCCAGTCGGCCATCATGGGTACATTGTTGTATTTTTCGGGCCATCTTGAATCGTTCATAAAAAGTGCACCCGCTCCCGACCCTCCGCCGACATCGATCAATGCCGGCAAAATCTCTTCGGTAAATTGTTTAAAAAGCACCGGGTAGCCATATTCTCCTGATTGTATTTGATGAATGAACCGAATATTCCATCCGCCACCATCATTGGTGTTTCCACGGGTAAAAATGTTCATAAAGGGATCAATAGCGACATCGTAAATATTTCGAAGTCCATGGGTATAGACTTCCATTTTGGTGCCATCTGGCCGGACCCTCAAAATACCACCACCCAACTGGGTCAATTTTGTACCATCGCGATCCGTTGCATTGTGAAAACCGAAATCGCCCACGGCAACGTAAATCCACCCATCAATACCCATTTGAATACCATTTGTGGCATGATCGGTTCCACGTTCCTGCAGGTATTTAGGATTACTCATATTCTTGATCAGTACTTTAGCCGGGCCATCGGCAAGACCATCTTGGTCCATATCATCAAAAACCACCAGATCCATATTATCGGCTTTTTTGGTCTCATCGGAGAAAGTAGTGTGAAGTACAAATACCTGATTCCCGATTGGCAAAATTCCCCTAGGGTTATCCAATTGGGCAAACTCGGTGTAGGAATCCATAATGCCATCATGGTTACAATCTACCAGTCGCTTTATAAAACCTTTTCCCATCTCTTTTCCAAGAGAACCCATCATATCGACCCCAACAAAAACTTCTCCAGTTGGTGCCACGGCCATACACGCTGGACTCGGGGTAAGTTCTGGCCCCGAAAAACCTTTGATCACTAAATCTTCTGGCCAAATCAATGCATTTATTACGGAGTCGGTAGGGTATTCGAAAACTTCCGCACTTGGCACACAGTTCTCCTTTTTCCCGCTACAACTCGTTAAAGCTATCAAAAGCCCCACAAAACATCCAAAACGTTTGATGATACTAACACTATTTTTTACAGTCACTCTAATTGTATTTTGTCGTTTATTTAATTTTGAATATTTATTTCAGGTCAAAAATTTGAATTCAAATATACGCAACCAACAAATATATCGAGGCTTAACTATATCCCTTAATACATGAAAATTTTGTGTAATATGCAAAAAATATCGTTGTTCGTTTTTATATCAGTTCACTACTTAGGTCTGAACGGTCTTACAATCAGTCGGGCAGCCTTATCATAATTAATATAGTTGTAGACCCAATTGAAGAAAACAATAACCCGGTTTCTGAAGCCAACCAAAGCCATTAGGTGTACGAACATCCAAATGAACCAAGCGAAAAAGCCTCCGAATTTGAATTTTTTGATATCGGCTACAGCCTTGTTCCTTCCAATCGTTGCCATAGCGCCTTTGTCAGTATATTTGAATGGCTCCATTGATTTTCCTTCTAAAGATTTTTTTAAATTTTTTGCCAAAAGCTCACCTTGTTGTATGGCAGGTTGCGCCACCTGCGGATGTCCTTTCGGGTAAGTTTCGGTCTCCATATAGGCAATATCGCCAATGGCAAAAATATTTTCGCACCCCTCCACTTGATTGAAACGATTTACTTTGAACCGATTCAACTTCTCAACCAATGTTTCGGATGCGAGCCCTTCTATTGCAGCTCCCGTTACCCCGGCGGTCCATATAAAGTTTTTAGTCATAATAGTATTACCATCCTTTAGCGTCAAGACCTCACCGTCATAATCGCTGGCAATACTGTTTAAATGTATTTGCACCCCAAGTTCCTTTAAAAATTCAGCCGCTTTTTTAGAGGCATGTTCGCTCATTGGCGGAAGCACTTGGTGGCTTCCCTCAAAAAGGTGGATTTCCATTTCTTGCACATCAAGATGCCTATAATCTTTTGGAAACACATTGCGTTTGAGTTCTGCAAAGGCACCTGCCAACTCCACCCCAGTTGGGCCTGCGCCGATAATACTGAAGTTCAAAAGGGCCTTTCTTTCCTCAAGGTTATCACAATCATCGGCCATTTCGAAATTTTGTAACATTAGACTACGAATGTTCAAGGCTTGAGGAACATTTTTCATGGGCATGGCATGCTCGGCTATTCGATCATTACCGAAGAAATTAGTTTTTGTACCCGTGGCCATGACCAGATAATCATAGTCCAAGTCTCCAATGTTGGTAAAGACTATTTTATTTTTAGGATCTATTCTATCAACGGTCGCCAAACGAAAATGAAAGTTCTTTAGCTGTTTTAAAACCTTTCGAATAGGGTAAGCTATGGAATCGGGTTCGAGTCCACTTGTTGAAACTTGGTACAACAAAGGCTGAAATGTATGATAGTTGTGTTTATCGATAAGTACTACTTGCGCGTTGAGGTTTTTGAGCTTCTTGGCCAGTGATATACCGGCAAATCCACCACCGATAATTACAACACGATGGTTAGCTGCCTTTGGTAGATTCATGTATTTTTTTTCAAAATTACAGATTCTTTTAGTGGGGCATGAGGTTTAATGCCCCAAAAACGAATGTGTATTTCAAAGGGCACTACAGATTTGACCAATTTATAGGACTATCAAATTTTTAGCAGAACGTTAACGCATTCTAATTCGCATTATCTTTAAATTGAAATAAAAAAATGAAAAACAACGCTATGTTTTGGGTAGCTCTTACGACGTTAATTTTGATTAGCGTTACAATAATGGCCGCCATGAACTTTCCGTTCAATTGGGTCTTTTACTTTACCGTATTAGGCCAGGCAGCAGTCATTTTTATGGTCTATAAAGTATTGACGGACGTATACACTACCGATAAGACGTTTGAAGATTTCTATGAAGACTATCCTATTGGGAAACGTATGAACTAGAATTTATTCCCTCATGCTCCTTCTTTTTTTTTGAGGAAACGTTCATCCCTAATTCAGGAATGACCAATAAAGGAATCTGCGTATGAAAGACCATCCTTTTTACTATGGGCTCCCGCGTCATTTTTTCCATGTAACTGTGTTGGTAATTGAGCATGGCCAGAAGATGTATGTCCAATTCGTTCGTAAAGGCTTCCAAAGAATTCGACACGGAATTTAATTCTGAAATAGTATGCACATAATGCTCTACTTCACTTAAATATTTACGAAGCATACTCAAATTGAACTGTTGTAGTTCTGATAAGGCCTGAATTTTGTGTTGTACATGAACGATACGTACAACGGCATCAAAAGTGCTCGCCATATCGATAAGAGGCTGCAATTCAGATTGGGTATAAAAACGATTGAAGTCCGTTGCAAATGCGATTTCGTTCGGAGTCATAAACTCAAAATGTTGTGGTACGGCCAAAATCGGACAATTCTTTACCGATTTGATAATCCGCACTGCATTACTACCCATAAATACCTCTTCAAGACCAGAGGCGCCTTTGGTTCCCGTTACTACCAAATCTATATTTTGTTCTTCAATCGTTTCCTTGATTTGATCAACCAAAAAACTGAACGAGGAAATGGTCTTAAAGCTATGTTTTAGATTTTCATAGTCTTTACCAATTTGTTCGGTTAAACTTTTTAACCCTCTTTTGGAATAGAGTTTTGCCCCATTTTCTAATAACCCACTGTCTATCGTTGCGGCCATAAAACGACTGCTGGCAATTGCTGGCGTATAGGTGTTCAACAAATGAAAGACACATTCCTCATTTTTAAAGAGTTCGATGGCATATCGAGTCGCGTTCCAAGCGTTTTCGGAAAAGTCGGTAGGGATCAGTATGTTTTTCATCATGTCTTTTTAGAAAACTATGATGTAAAACTAGCCCAAGGCAGAAGCTGAAACTATGACTTATATCAGGTTTTTTAAATCGTTTGGGCATAAACTTTGGAATATTATATGATGATTATATCTAATAGTTTAATATTCAAATAATCTTAGATTATGAAGAAAAGACCTGTCAAAGTTTCACTTATCGGCAGGGGGAATGCCTCCCGAATACTTGGGCTACCAAATAAATTTCCGAACTTAACGATTCCAATAAATGTTTACGAAGCACTATACCAAAAAAATGCTGCATAGTAACCCGTATGAATTTGCAAGTGGGCCTGACGGACTAGTGAAACAGCATTCGGCGCAATACTTTACCAAGTATGAAAACAAAAAATGCCCAAATAGTAGTTTGGGCATTTTTTGTTTTTCCTTTTTTTTGCACTAAAAACCCTCAATCAAATCCGAGAGCCTCCTTTCGTCTGCAATTCCAATTTTCTTGCCTGAAGTCTTGATAAGGTTTTTTTTCTTGAATTCTGAAATAATACGGATACACGATTCCGTTGCGGTACCCACCACGTTGGCATAATCTTCTCGAGAAAGTGTCAGACTTAAAAATCCATCGGTATCTTCGCCGTAGTTCTTCTGAAGATATAAAAATGCTTCGGCCATACGTTGCTTCACTGTTTTTTGTGACATGTTTACGATAACATCATCGGCCTCCTTAAGATCATGGGCCATGTGCCGCAATACCTCAACGGCAAAATTCGGATTGGTGTTCAACGTATTCGATATAATTTCCTTGGGAATAAAACAGACCTCCATGTCGCTTACCGCCACCGCACTCAAATTGGTACATTCCTCCGCAATTACAGAACGTTGCCCCATGACTACACCCTTACTGGCCAGTTTCACAATCTGGTCTTTACCGTTAGCACTTAACTTTGACATTTTCGAAATACCATCGCGAACGCAAAAAACGCCATCCAATTTTTCGCCTTCCTGAAAAAGGGTTTCCCCCTTCTTGATTTTTTTTGAGATTTTAGCGTCGGAAACTTTCTTCAACTCATTTTTATTCATTGCACGCAATGAATTGAACTGCCGAACGATACAATTTTCACATCTACTTTCCATAACCTCGATATTTACACCTAACTTACAAAGATAGCGCCCACAAGTTAATCAAAACCTGACAATTATCATATTTTAAAAAACCTTCGCCTTACACCTTTGCAACAGGTATAAGCAAATGTAAAAATGAATAAGATCAACTGCTACCATTGTGGAGATGATTGCGATAACATCTGCATTGAATTTGACGAGAAAAACTTCTGCTGCAATGGCTGCAAAACAGTCTATGAAATATTCTCTAGCAATGACCTATCCTATTATTATGATATTCAGTCGGCTGCAGGGGCCACTCCAAAGGCGATTGAAGGAAAATATGATTTTTTAAATACCGATGCTATTGTTGAGCGGTTAACGGAGTTCAACGATGGTAATCTCCAAATCGTTAATCTGTACATTCCACATATTCACTGTAGCTCGTGTATTTGGATACTCGAAAACCTGAACAAGCTGAACCCGTTCATAAGCAATTCGCAGGTTGATTTCCCTAAAAAGACAGTTCGAGTTACCTATAATTCCTCAAAAATTTCCTTGAAAGATTTAGTCGTTCTCTTGGCAAGAATAGGCTACGAGCCCAATATTTCGTTAGATGATTTCGACAATAAAAAGAAAGGTGTAGACCGCAGCCTTACCTATAAATTGGGGGTTGCAGGCTTTGCTTTTGGTAATGTGATGTTCCTTTCCTTTCCTGATTACTTTGATCTATCATCAAACGACGCCTCAGGCGGTGAATTCTGGCTCAATAGCTACGAAAATGTCTTTCGGTGGTTGATGTTCGCTTTTTCGTTACCCGTGGTTTTTTATGCAGGAAAGGATTATTTTATTTCCGCTTATAAAGGACTTCGAAGTAACCTATTGAATATCGATGTGCCCATTGCCTTAGGTATTTTGGTGCTATTCCTCAGAAGTACACTAGAAATCATTTTCGATTGGGGAAGCGGATTTTTCGATTCCCTGACGGGATTGGTGTTCTTTTTATTATTGGGAAAATTTTTCCAGCAGAAAACCTACTCATTTTTGTCGTTTGAGCGCGATTATAAATCTTATTTTCCCATTGCAGTTACTAGGATAACTTCTGAAGGAAAAGAAGAATCAACACAAGTACATGATATCAAGCGGGGAGACCGCTTATTGATCCGTAACGAAGAACTGATTCCTGTTGACGGTATTCTTATCAACGGAAACGCCCGTATCGACTATAGTTTTGTAAGCGGGGAATCCGAACCTGTAAAAAAAGAATCAGGCGATAAGGTATTTGCAGGTGGTAAGCAACTGCAGGGCGTGATCGAGATGGAGGCCTTAAAATCGGTTTCCCAAAGTTATTTGACGCAATTATGGAGCAATTCTGTTTTTCAACAGGATAAATCCAGCAAATTCCAAACGTTGACCGATAGTATCGGTAAACGCTTTACCATAGCCGTTTTAGCCATTGCATTCTTGGCCTCTTCTTTTTGGCTCTATTTCGACCCCGGTAAGGCGATGAACGTCTTTACCGCAGTACTCATTATAGCATGCCCCTGTGCTATTGCATTGGCTTCGCCTTTTACCTTGGGAAATATGCTTCGCATTTTCGGTCGTAAAAAATTCTATCTCAAAGATACGGGGACCATCGAACAATTGGCACAGATCGATACCGCTATTTTCGATAAGACCGGCACAATCACTACTTCCAAAAAAAGCACCGCGACCTATGAAGGCATGCCTTTGACAACTGCTGAAGAATCTCTTTTAAAAAATACGCTGCGTGCCTCGAACCACCCCCTAAGTCGCACCTTATATGAACTGCTAGCAGAACAGAACATCGTCACTTTAGATGAGTACGAAGAACATCTGGGCAAAGGTCTTGAAGGCATGAAAGACGATGAGTACATCAAGATCGGTTCCGCTGATTTTGTAGGTAATAACAAGCCTCTAGATACCTTGAACACTTCAGTACATATTAGCAGTAATAACAACTACAAAGGCCGCTATGTTTTCCATAACCATTACCGAGAGGGCGTTTCGGAAGTCTTCAAAGAGCTATCGGAAATATCGAATCTGGCGATACTTTCTGGAGACAACGAAGGGGAAAAACAACGCTTGGAGTTATTGCTTCCTAAACTGACCCCTCTGTATTTCAATCAAAAACCGGAAAACAAACTAGAGTTCATTAAGTCGCTACAAACACAGGGCAAAAGGGTTTTGATGGTCGGTGATGGCCTCAACGATGCCGGGGCGTTGGCACAGGCAGAGGTCGGTATTGCCATTTCAGAAAACGTGAATGTTTTCTCCCCCGCCTGCGACGGCATTTTAGATGCTTCAAAATTCCGACAATTGTATCCCTACATTATCGCCTCAAAAAAAGCGATGAAGATTATCAAACTAAGTTTTATCCTGTCCCTACTATATAATGCTATTGGGCTTTATTTTGCAGTCACAGGACAATTAGAGCCCGTTATAGCAGCGATTTTAATGCCGTTGAGTTCGATAAGTGTGGTGGCCTTTACGACCGTCATGACAAACATAATTAGTCGAAAATTAAACTAAAATAAAAGTGATTGACAACATAAGGCAAAACAGTTTCTTAAAAATTTCTATTGGTATTGTCTATTTCTGGTTTGGAGCTCTAAAGTTCTTTCCCGAACTAAGTCCGGCAGAGGGTCTTGCAACGGATACCATTACCGAATTAACCTTGGGCATTATTCCTGCTGAGATTTCTATTATTTTATTGGCGCTACTTGAGGTCAGTATTGGAATATTTTTTATATTGAACCTTCATACAAAGAAGGTGGCCATTGCAGCCTTAGCCCATCTGGCCTGCACTTTTACACCGCTCTTCTTTTTCAATGATATTTCTTTTAACGGTTACCCAATTTTTCTAACGCTTATAGGACAATATATCATCAAAAATTTAATCATCATTGCGGCTCTACTATTGATTATCAAAGAAAAAAATCACCAAGTGAGCAGCACAAAAATTATAGAAAATTAAAAACTGAAAAGCTGACAAATGTCATATTTATTAAAAAATCGCAAACGTAGTTTTACACCAGAATTCAGGTAGGTATGAGTGTTATTTATGTGTTATTGGCTATAAGCGTCGTTGTTGCGGTCATCTTTTTCATTGCATTTATCGTTTCGGTCAAAAGTGGGCAGTATGATGATTCATACACGCCCTCGGTACGTATGCTTTTTGAAGATGAACTGGTCAAACCTGCCTTTCCGGTAGGTACGAAAAAAGACCATACGACCAAAAAAACAAAGGAAGAGAAAACCCAACTAAATAAAGAAGTATAATTATGGAATTACAGCAGTTCTATTACGATAACAAAATCGTAAAAAAGTTCATCTACGCCACCATGCTTTGGGGAATTGTAGGGATGTCGGTCGGTCTCCTTCTGGCTTTTATGTTTATGTTTCCGAACTTGACCGACGGTATATCGTGGTTAAGTTTTGGCCGCTTGCGCCCTTTGCATACCAATGCCGTCATCTTTGCATTTGTCGGAAACGCGATTTTCGCGGGAGTCTACTACTCTACCCAACGTTTGCTCAAAGCGCGAATGTTCAACGATTTTCTGAGCAACTTTAATTTCTGGGGCTGGCAGCTTATTATTGTGGCCGCTGCGATAACACTTCCGTTGGGCTATAGCACATCAAAGGAATATGCCGAACTGGAATGGCCCATTGACATTGCCATTGCTCTCGTTTGGGTGGCCTTTGGGGTCAACCTCATTGGCACAATGATAAAAAGACGTCAACGTCATTTGTATGTGGCAATATGGTTCTATGTCGCCACTTTCGTTACCGTTGCAGTACTCCATATTTTCAATAGTCTGGAACTTCCTGTAAGTGCTTTAAAAAGTTATTCGGTGTACGCTGGGGTGCAAGATGCGTTGGTGCAATGGTGGTACGGACACAATGCCGTGGCCTTCTTTTTAACCACCCCCTTCTTGGGCTTGATGTACTACTTTATTCCCAAGGCGGCGAACAGACCTGTTTATTCCTACAAATTGTCGATAGTCCATTTTTGGTCTTTGATATTCATTTATATCTGGGCAGGTCCACACCATTTACTGTATTCATCATTACCCGATTGGGCACAGAATTTAGGTGTTGCTTTTTCCATAATGTTGATCGCTCCATCTTGGGGAGGTATGATCAACGGACTCTTGACACTTCGTGGTGCATGGGATAAGGTAAGAACCGATCCCGTTCTTAAGTTTATGGTCGTAGCCATTACCGGCTATGGTATGGCCACTTTTGAAGGGCCTTTGCTATCGCTGAAAAACGTAAACGCGATAGCTCATTTTAGCGATTGGATTATTGCCCACGTACATGTCGGTGCTTTGGCATGGAATGGTTTCTTGACCTTTGGAATGATTTACTGGCTTGTTCCCAGAATGTTCAAAACACGGTTGGCATCGGTCGGATTGGCAAATTTCCATTTCTGGATCGGTACGTTGGGGATTATCCTCTATACACTTCCGATGTACGTTGCCGGATTTACCCAAGCCCTGATGTGGAAGGATTTTAATCCGGACGGAACATTAGTGTATGGTAATTTTTTGGAGACCGTAAACGAAATCATGCCTATGTATTGGATGCGTGCCATTGGCGGAAGCCTTTACATCGTTGGTGCCTGTGTGATGATTTATAACGTTGTCATTACCATAAAATCCGGAAGCAAGGTCGAAGACGAACTCGCTGAAGCAGCTGCTTTAACCCGTGTGTCAAAAAGAAGAACTTCTGGTGAAACTTTTCATACATGGTTGGAGCGTAAGCCGATACAATTGACCATTTTGGCTACGGTTGCCATTTTGATCGGAGGTATCATTCAAATAGTACCGACCATTTTGGTCAAATCGAACATTCCGACGATTACAAGCGTCAAACCCTATTCACCATTAGAGTTGGAAGGTCGTGACCTCTACATTCGCGAAGGTTGTGTCGGTTGCCACTCTCAAATGGTACGTCCGTTCCGTAGTGAAGTGGAACGTTATGGGGAATATTCTAAAGCAGGTGAATTTGTATACGACCACCCGTTCCTATGGGGCAGTAAACGTACCGGACCGGATCTACTCCGTATTGGGGGGAAATATTCTGACAACTGGCACTTGAACCACATGTACGACCCGCAAAGCACCTCATCTGGTTCTATTATGCCCGCCTATCAATGGTTAGTGCGCGATGAGCATGACCGCGACGGCATACAAGGAAAAATGGAAGCCATGGTTACTTTAGGCGTGCCTTATACCGAGGAAGATATCGCAAATGCACATGCAAATATGGACGCGCAAGCAGCAAAAATCGAGAAGAACCTATATGCCGATCCCGACTTTGCAAAAAGTTACGAGGCCGATAAAAAATATGCGGCCGATAATGGTGACGACTTTATAGAAATGAAGGATCGGGAAATCGTATCCTTAATAGCATACTTGCAACGTTTGGGTACCGATATTAAAGTAAAGGAAACTAACGAAACCATCTCACAAAACTAACGGACATGCTAAAATTTGTAAAAGGTTATATGGAAAATATAGATGGGGTGGCCACCTATCCCATGATATCATTACTCATCTTTTTTATCTTTTTTTTGGGGCTATTCTGGTGGGTTTTTACCGCCTCGAAAGAACATATTAAAGAAATGAGCGAGATGCCCTTGGAAAAAGACAACCAACAAAACTTCGAACTATGAGAAATACTACAGCATGGTGGATAAGGATTCCCGTGGGATTCTTTTTAATATTAGGATTGATGGAGTTTTTTATTGACTCCGGAGGCAAACTTGCAATTTTTGAATATCCCATGGCGCAACTGTTTATGGTATTCGTACTTCTACTGATGATTGCCATAGAACTCATCTTACAAGCCGTAGAAAATGTGATGTTCCAAATGCTTTCAGAAGAGGCCAAAAAGCGTTACTTGGCCTCCAAATCAAAATCAAGCGAATGGGCATGGGGTCAAAAAACCTATCAAAAATTATTGGGCTCAAAACCCATTGAAGCCGAAGGGGAAATCATCTTGGACCATAATTATGATGGCATCAGAGAATTGGATAATAAGCTACCGCCTTGGTGGGTGTACATGTTCTACGCCACTATCATTTTCGGGGTGGTATATTTGATACGCTTCCATATTTACAATGATTACACCCAAGATATGGAGTATGAGCAACAAGTAGCCGCGGCCCAACTCGAAATCGAAGAATACAAAAGGACGGCCAAAGACCTGGTAGATGCCAATACCGTAGAATTATTGACCGATGCATCAGACATCAATGCAGGCAAGGCTGTTTTCGAGAGTAGCTGTGTGGCTTGTCATATGGCCGACGGCGGCGGTGGAATAGGCCCCAATCTGACCGACCCTAACTGGATTCTGGGCGGAGGAATCAAAAACGTATTCAACACCATTTCCGAAGGTGGCCGTGCCGGCAAGGGAATGATTGCCTGGAAACAAACGCTAAAGCCTGTTGAAATGGCCCAGGTCGCAAGTTATATATTGACTGAGATTACTGGAAAAACCTCTGCCAACCCTAAGGCTGCAGAAGGAGATTTATGGGTCGACGACCCCAGCGCACCTTAACAAGAAATTGAGGAGCAAGGGAAAGATTCCACCACGGCGGCAGTCAATTAAAGGTTTCAAGTTCAAAGTTTAAAATGATATACAGATGTAAGTTCTTCCCCTTGGATAAGGGGAGGTGGCATCTGGCTTGTCGGCCGATAGGCAGACGAAGCTGAGATGACCGATGGGATTGAAAGCGCAGATCTCTGTACATGATTAAAATTTAATTTTTAACCCAACTAAAACTGCTAAATCCGAAACCAACCTATAAACTTTAAAAGATTCCCGCCTTTGTGGGAATGAAAAATAAAAGGCTATTTAATGGCACAAGACCAAGAAAATTTTAGGGATTCCATCGGAACGATAAGGGAAGATGGTAAGCGCGCTTGGGTTTTTCCTAAAAAACCTAGTGGTAAATGGTATGCATACCGTAAATACGTTAGCTACTTTCTATTGGCTTTTTTGATTGCCGCACCCTTTGTAAAAATCAACGGAAATCAGTTTTTGATGTTCAATGTGTTGGAACGTCGATTCAATATATTCGGTCTGCCTTTTTGGCCCCAAGACTTTTATCTGTTCGTAATTCTTATGATTATCGGAGTTGTGTTCGTAGCTTTATTTACGGTGGCTTTCGGTCGTATTTTCTGTGGATGGATGTGCCCTCAGACGATATTTATGGAAATGGTCTTCCGTCGGATCGAATACTGGATAGATGGTGACCGAGGAGCACAGATTAAGCTAAATCGTCAGCCATGGAATGCAGAGAAAATCAGAAAGAGAGTTACAAAGTTGATTATCTTTTTTATTATTTCGTTTCTGATAGCTAATGTATTTTTAGCCTACCTAATAGGCAGCGATAGACTCCTTCGGTATATCGCTGATGGGCCCTTTCAACACATAAGCACATTAGTTTCATTACTGATATTCACGACAGTGTTCTATTTTGTTTTCGCATGGTTTCGTGAGCAAGTCTGTATTATTGCTTGTCCGTATGGTCGAATGCAAAGTGTGTTGTTAGATAATAAATCTATTGTTGTAGCCTACGATCACAAACGGGGCGAAAGTGAAAACGGGCGAAAGAAGTTTAGAAAGAATGAAGACCGTGAAGCTATGGGGCATGGAGACTGCATTGATTGCTTTCAATGTGTAAATGTTTGCCCTACGGGAATAGACATCAGAAATGGTACGCAATTGGAATGTGTCAACTGCACCGCTTGTATCGACGAGTGCGATACCATCATGGAGAAAGTAGACCTCCCTAAGGGATTGATTCGTTACGCAAGCGAAGACGAAATCACGAAAAAAGAAAAGTTCAAATTCACACCTCGCCTAAAAGGTTACACAGCGGTTTTGATAATTTTAACGGGAATCCTAATAGGCATGCTCTTCCTAAGAAATGATTTGGAAGCCAATATTTTAAGACTACCAGGGCAGTTATACGAGCACAAAGAAGGTAACATCATCAGTAACGTCTACACCTATAAATTGGTAAATAAAACAACAAAAGATGTGAGTGATGTGAGCTTTAAACTTTTATCTCACAAAGGCCAGGTGAAATTGGTCCGCAACGAATATTTTATAGTACCTGCACAAGATTTGGCTGAGGGTACTTTGTTTATTGAAATCAACAATGCTGCGGTTAAAAGTGATAAGGAAAAGATAAAAATCGGGATTTATAGCGATAATGAGTTGGTCGAGACGACAACTACGGCTTTTTTGGCGCCAAGGAGTTATAAATAGTCGATAATCTTTTGTCGTTTTAGCAAAAAGTTGAAAATGAGGATTCCCCCTTTGAAGGGGATGTGAATATTTGCAGAATGAAGCATAAAAACTAAAATTAAACAGATTCCCTCCTTCGAGCGAATGAAAAATAAATAGTATTAACCATGAAAATAAACTGGGGAACAGCAATCGTAATAGCCTTTGTAGCCTTCATTAGCTTCATTTTATTCTTCGTAGTCAGAATGAGTATGGACGATAGTGCCAACCACGATTTGGTCACTGAAGAGTATTATAGGGCCGAACTAGGGTATCAAAAAGAAATCGATGCCGAAACGAATGCCCGAAATTGGTCTGGAAAAGTAAAAATAAAAAAGATACCCGAAGGATTACTTATCGAGTTTCCTGAAGGTATCGATAACGAGAATATAGAAGGAAATGTGTCCCTTTATAGACCATCCAATAAGCACTTGGATTTTGACTTACCTTTAAGTTTATCCAATTCACATTTGCTCATACCTGACAAACGCCTGTTGGATGGTCGCTGGGACATTAAAATTTTTTGGGAACGCCAAGGAAAGGAGTACTTATATAAAGAGAGTTTAACGTATTGAAAATAAAAACAAGAGACTAAAGCCAAGAATCAAGACGTCTTTGCAAGAGACGATTAAGACAAACTATGCTACTATCGGCCATCATATTAGGTTTACTAGGTAGCCTCCACTGCGTTGGTATGTGTGGGCCTATTGCCTTTATGCTACCGGTGGATCGAACAAACAATCTTAAAAAATTCGGCCAAATCTTTATCTATCATTTCGGTCGATTATTAGCATACGGTATCATAGGGTTGGTCTTCGGAATGCTGGGAAAAGGACTATATATCTTCGGACTGCAGCAAAAACTTTCCATAGGCATTGGTATTTTGATGATCATCGCCGTTCTTATTCCTCTTAGGACATTTAACAAATACAACTTTTCAAAGCCTGTCTACAAACTCATTTCAAAGGTTAAAAACCGCCTTGGTAAAGAGTTAAAAAAGAAATCCTCTGACACGTTTCTGACTATCGGTTTTTTGAACGGTTTTTTACCCTGCGGACTCGTCTATATGGCCCTCTTTGGCGCCATTGCCATGGGCAATGCAATAGAAGGAGGTCTATACATGATCTTATTTGGTTTAGGCACGATTCCACTTATGACAACTGCCATTTATTTTAGTGGGTTGCTGAAAGGCGGAATACGACAAAAAGCAACAAAATTGATTCCTGTCGTTGTGGTCATCGTGGGGGCACTTTTTATCCTTCGTGGTCTAGGTTTGGGGATTCCGTATGTATCACCAAAACCTGTTGTTGAAATAGCTTCAAGCGCTGTGGAATGTCATAACTAAAAAATCGTATCCATCAAATGCAACCTTTACCAAATGATATCGTACTTAGGCCTAGATTTCAACTGGAAGTTTCAGGTTCCAAGGAAAAACTACTTAAAGATTTTGAAATATCTAAAGTAGAACCCTTTTTGGTCAAACGGTTAGATGAACATGTTTTCATCAAATTCGATAAGACAAACAACCACTTTTGGTCGCCTCAACTACATCTTGAAATCGATACTGTCGATGAGAAAAATAGCCGTATTTATGGAGTTTTCGGCCCCAACCCCACGCTTTGGACTTTTTTTATGTTCTTACACTTCGGGGTTGCCATGCTATTTATCATTTTAGGTATATGGGCCTACTCAAGTGCCGCTTTGAATAAGCCTTACGGCCTTCAATTAGGGCTTATGGGCTTCCTGATCATTATCTGGTTTATCCTTTATTTTTTAGGAAGAAGTGGCAAGCGTGAAGGTAAGCCCCAAATGCAGGAATTATATGGGTTCATGATGGAAAAATTAACTCAATAAGTCATTACTTTTGACATAGTACTCATTATTCTTTAACTTCGGATTACTCATTATCTTTTATCTCAAACTATGGAAAAGGAGGATATCACCAATAGAGCCGACATCAAACTTTTGGTAGAAACCTTTTACGGGAAAATACGAAAAGACAAAGTGCTCGGGCCCATCTTTAACGGAATCATTTCCGATTGGGAAACCCATTTTGTATTGTTGACCGATTTTTGGGAAACCCAGCTTTTCTTGAAACGAAAATATTTCGGAAACCCCGTAACCGCCCATCAGGAAGTCGACGATAAGATGAACCACACCGTAACCTCCGAACATTTCGGCCTCTGGCTCAACCTTTGGTTTGCTACCATCGACGAACTCTTCGAAGGTGACACGGCTTGGATTGCCAAGAATAGGGCGCAAAAGATGTCGACAATGCTCTTTATGCAGATATTTGAGCATAGAAATAAGTAATTAACTTGGTTACAGTTCGCTGAAAACCTTCCTTCCAAGTGCGTTCATTGTTTATAGGTCGATCCGCTAAAGTCGATTTAATATTATTTCATTGGGCACTAAATATGATATGAAAGCCCGTAATCTGTCAGATAGAAAAGCTATCGAGTTTATACTGTGTATCGGTAGAAAACAAGAATTTATGGATTTTGCGAGGCTATGACCTACACTGGCATTACCCCAGATTTATTACCGTCAATAGTGGGGAAGGCGTTACTGGTGAAGCTCCTTTCGAATTTTCGAATACTATGGGCATGCCCTCATGAGAACAGTTGATTTTTGTACATGATATCTTGATCGACTTCGGACTAAGAAAAGAGATCAACGTAATTGTTGCTGGCAAAATTGCCGTCAAAGCGTTCAATACACAACATCGTGTTTGCTGCCAAGGAATCTAAAAAAGGCAAAACTAGAAATGTTATTCCGAAATATATTTCTTAGGTAAGAAACCTTCTTTCCCTATTCTAATCAAACTTTTGGCATTCCTGCCGAAAAGGTGTAAATTCCTCTATATTTTATCCTACCTAAAACTATAATCTTATATCGTATGAAAAAAGATACTTCCAGGAGATTATTCCTAAAGAAAGCCTCTTTAGGGTCGGCGGCCTTAACCACTGCGCCGATGATTTTCGCCTCTTCTTTTGACCAAAAATTATTGCTTAAAAGAACTTATGAGAATCAATCGTATTCCGACAATGACCATATTAATTTAGGGCTCATCGGTTCGGGAATCCAAGGTATCTTTGATACAAATGCGGCACTGACAGTTAACGGCGTAAAACTCGTAGCGGCCTGTGACCTATATACGGGAAGACTCGACCGTGCCAAGGAACTTTGGGGAGAAGACATTTTCGTAACCCGCGATTATCGAAAACTTCTGGAACGAAAAGATATTGATGCCGTTATCGTGGCTACACCCGACCATTGGCATAAAAAAATTACTGTAGACGCCCTTAAGGCGGGAAAGCATGTGTACTGTGAAAAACCCATGGTTCAAAAGTGGGAAGAAGGCCAAGAAATTATTTCCACCCAAAAATCAACGGGAAAACTATGTCAGGTGGGAAGCCAGAGTATGGCCTCGCTGGGTAACGAAAAAGCTAAACAACTCTATGAAGAAGGCGCTATCGGCGACATCGTAATGCTCGATTTTTATAACGATCGTTACTCGGCCGAAGGGGCTTGGCAATATCCCATTCCACCCGATGCCAATACGGATACCGTAGATTTCGACACCTTTTTGGGAAATGCCCCAAAAGTTCCCTATGAAGCGAAGCGCTTTTTTCGATGGCGCAACTATCGCGATTATGGGACCGGTGTGGCGGGAGACCTTTTCGTTCATGCATTCTCTACCCTAAACCATGTGATCAGTTCCCACGGTCCTAACCGGGCATTGGCAACGGGAGGCCTACGTTACTGGAACGATGGTCGTGACGTACCTGATGTCAGCATAACCTTGTACGACTACCCAAAAACGGATACCCACGCGGCATTTAATGCTGCCTTTCGAATCAATTTTATCGCTGGAAGCGGTGGTGGTGGCGGGTTCAAATTGATAGGTACGGAAGGTGAAATGGAAGTCGGCCAAGAATCGGTCACCCTGAGACGTTCAAAATTAGGGATGGTTCCCGGCGGCTATTCCCTTACTGCCTTTACCGAAGCTACCCAAGAAAAAATACGAGAGGCATATACACAACAAAATCTGGAGTCGAGGGCCTCGGCCCTAAGTACCGGCACTACGACTTGGGAGGCTCCGAAAGATTACAAAGGCGGTCATCACGACCATTTTTATAATTTTTTTCAGGCCATTCGCGGAAAAGGTAAAATTATAGAAGACCCTACGTTTGGATTAAGGGCAGCAGGAGCAGCGCTTTTGGCCAACGATAGTTATTATACAAAGCAGCCTGTCAACTGGGATCCTACAGCTATGAAATCGGTGTGACAAACAGATTCCGGCATAAGAGTTTATTCTGAGCCGAGACGAAAGATAGAGATAACAAATAAAAATTAGTTGATTATGAAAAAATACGTTTTTGCCCTTTGCTTTTGGTGTTCGTTTACATTGCTATTTTCCCAAGAAGAGAAAATCAATGTCATTGTATTCGGAGCACACCCCGATGATTGTGATATCGATACGGGCGGTACTGCCATATTGTTTGCACAAATGGGCCATAACGTAAAATTCGTTTCGCTAACCAATGGTGATGCCGGGCATCAAGATAAAGGGGGCGGTGCACTGGCCAAGATTAGAATTGCTGAGGCTAAAGAGGCAGGTAAACGTTTTGGGGTCGAATATACGGTACTCGACAATCATGATGGGGAATTGATGCCGACCCTGGCAAACCGCTTAAAAGTAATCCGTGAAATACGGAAATGGAACGCCGACATCGTCATAGCACCAAGAACCAACGATTACCACCCAGATCATAGGTATACTGGCGTATTGGTTCAAGATGCCGCATTTATGGTCATCGTGCCTAATGTAGCCCCTGATGTGCCTCCACTTAAAAAGAATCCTGTTTTTCTGTATTCGGAGGATAGGTTTCAAAAGCCAAGTCCGTTCGAACCGGATATCGCAGTAATTATCGATGACGTCTTTGAGCAAAAAATCTATGCCATGGCGGCCCATGAATCACAGTTCTTCGAATGGCTACCGTGGACAACCGGAAACTTGGATAAAGTACCGAAAGATGAAAAGGATCGGTTACAGTTTTTATCAAATTGGCGTGCAGCAACTCCGACCGAAGCGACTATGGAAAGTTTAAAAAAATGGTACGGTGGAAAAGCTTCCTCCGCCAAACATGTCGAAGGTTTTGAAATCTGTGAATATGGCAAGCAGCCATCTGATGATGAAATTAAAAAATTGTTTCCGATGCTCGGTAAAGAATAAACATCCGCTTTAGAAACAATAAAAAATAAAACGATGAAAAAACGGTCAACCTTCACTAAATATGGCATAAAACAACTACTAGTCAGTATATCATCTATAACGCTATTTTTATTGTCCGTGTGTACCTTGCAGGCCCAAATTCAATTTCCAGTGAACGTAGGTGTAAAACCCGAAAGCGTAACAAAGGGATTCAATGGCAACTACTATGTCACCGTAATGAACGGTAAAGAAAATGGCGATGGCCAGGTAGTTGAAATTTCTGAAAATGGCGTGAAGATATTTGCGAAAGGATTTGACGAACCTAAAGGAATTGTCTATTTAGATGGTCGTTTATACTTTTCGGACCTGAACCGCATTTGGAGAGTCGACAAAGACGGGAATGCAGATGTATTTGTTCAAAAAGAGAGTTTTCCTGAAGAAGTTCTGTATTTGAACGATGTTGCGGTAGATGCCGAAGGCAAAGGAATTTATGTTGCGGATATGGGAGCAACGAAATACATGCGTGATGAAAATAACGACCTGTGGCCTCTCAACAGCGAACAGGCGAAGTTGGTACCACAATCAGGCCGTATTTACCATATTTCGCTAAAAGGTCAAATAGCCATTGCACAAGATACTTCTCCCCTAATGCTTAACCCAAATGGCGTGGGTATTGACAACGACGGCGATATTATGGTGGGTGCCTTTTTCCTAGGCAATTTTTTAGTCAAACGGGACGGAAAATTAACGCCTTTGAAAGGCCAATTTCGAGGTGCTGACGCCGTTGAGCAAGATAGTAAAGGCGATTATTATGTTAGTAGTTGGGTATTGGGGACAGTTTGGAAAATCAATGGGAAAACGGAAGAAGCAACGGTATTGATCGATGGATTAAAATCTGCCGCAGACTTTTATTTGGAAGAAGATAAGTCGCGCCTGCTCCTGCCCGATATGATGACAGGCACGGTATATGCCGTTGATATAAATAACTAAAAATTAGATTTCAGAAGAAAAGATAATATGAGAAAGTGATTTTTGCGCAGATACCCGAAACTTTACAGACTGATTGATTGATTGGCTTATTAGAAAAAAACGTGCAACGTCACATTTTTTTCTAATAAGCCAATTCTACCGGGCACACCGAACTGAAACAATCGAGGTCCTATTTTCAATTGAAGCTACTTTAATAAAACCTGCTAGAAAAAAAATATCGATCAATGATTAAACCACAACTATTTATTTTAGCTGGCATCGTTTCACTCACAGTTTTAAGCTGTAACGAACAAAAGCAAGAAGCTGTTACTACTACTCGGCCAAACATTATTCTAATTATGTCTGATGATATGGGATATTCCGATATTGGATGTTATGGCGGACTTATAAACACCCCAATATTAGATGGTCTTGCAGAAAATGGATTGCGCTTCACCCAATTTTACAATACGGCCCGTTGTTGCCCTACAAGAGCATCTTTACTAACTGGTGTTTACCAACACCAAGCGGGAATCGGGCATATGGTGAATACCAATGGAAGGGATATTTACGATGGTGATCTGAGCAAAAATGCCGTTACGATCGCCGAAGTACTTCAAAAGGCCGGTTATGCCACGTACATGTCCGGAAAATGGCATGTAACTCCTTATAAAGCTGACGAGAAGAATCCAACGAAACAGAATTGGCCCATACAAAGAGGGTTTGATAAATTTTTCGGCACCATTCATGGCGCTGGAAGTTTTTACGACCCGAATTCACTTACTCGGGATAATGAATTTATAGCCCCTTCGGAAGATTTTTACTATACGGACGCCATCTCTGAAAATGCCGTTCAGTTCATTGAAAATCATACCAGCGATAACCCTTTTTTCCTATACGTACCTTATACCGCTGCACATTGGCCAATGCACGCCAAGCCAGAAGATATTGCAAAATACAAAGGTAAATTCGATGATGGTTGGGACGTCATGCGTGAAAAAAAGTACAAGAAGATGCAACAGATGGGACTTTTAAAACCCGAATGGATGCTGACGGATAAAGACGACATTCCAGATTGGGAAGACGTAGACCGAAAAACATGGTACACCTCGCTAATGGAAGTATATGCCGCTATGGTCGATAATATGGATCAAGGAATCGGAAGAATAATGGGAAAACTTGAAGATAAAGGGATAAAAGACAATACCCTAGTTTTCTTTTTACAAGATAACGGGGGTTGCGCAGAAGAATTTGGGTTTAGGGAAACCATCGGCCCGCATCATGGGGATGTAAAACCGAATGTCTTACAACCTATGGGACAAGATGAACTTCAAACTGACATGGTACCTAAATATACCAGAGACGGAAAACCGGTGCGCACAGGAATAGGTTTACAACCCGGCGATGCCGACACCTATCTTGGCTATGGCAAACCTTGGGCAAATGCAAGCAACACCCCTTTTAAAATGTATAAACATTGGGTACATGAAGGAGGAATAGCCACCCCCTTAATTGTGCATTGGCCTGCGGGAATAGAAGCTAAAAATGAATTCCGAAATGACCCCGGACATCTAATTGATATCATGGCCACTTGTATCGACGTAGCAGATGGGGAGTATCCTAAAACATTTGATGGCAATACCATTATTCCCATGGAAGGCATATCCTTAACGCCCACATTTAAAAACAAAAGTCTTGAGGAAAGGGCTATTTTTTGGGAACATGAAGGTAACAAAGCTGTACGTCGCGGTAACTACAAGCTGGTGTCAAAATGGGATAAAAATGCTGAATACAATTGGGAACTATATGATATGGATACCGATAGAAGTGAAACTCACGATTTGGCAACCCAGATGCCCAATAAAGCAAAAGAACTGGAAGCCTTATGGAAATCTTGGGCAAAAAAAGTCGGTGTTAGAAGCTGGGACACCAAAGAACTTGTACGATGAGGTATCGATTAATCCTATTCGAAATAGTTTTTTTCTTCTTCGTATTAAGCTCCTGTGAAGATGAAAACAATGACCGCAATAAGGTGGTCACCCCAAAGGTTATGGAAGAAATCTATGAGGAGATAAAAACTCCTTTTAAATATGGCATAGTTTTTCAACATCCGGATACTACTAAATTGATCGACTCCCCAACTATTTTTCGTGATAATGATATGTGGCACATGACTTATATCGTATTCGATGGTCAAGGTTATGAAACATGGTTGGCAGAGAGCGCCGACCTACTTCATTGGCAATCAAAAGGTAAACTATTGTCGTTCACTGAGGATACTTGGGACGCCAACCAAAAGGCAGGATACCTTTCACTCGTTAATTACGATTGGGGAGGTGACTATGCCGTAGAGAAACACGACGACGACTATTGGATGACGTATTTGGGTGGAAACTCTACGGGCTATGAAGCAGGTGTTTTAAAGATAGGTTTGGCCAATTCCAACACCTTGACTAATGTCCACAATTGGAACACAACGAATCAACCTGTCTTATCTCCGGACGATAAAGACGTTCGTTGGTTTGAGAATAAAACCATTTATAAAAGTTTGGTTATCAAAGATACTCTAGCGCATACGGGCCATCCATATGTTATGTACTATAATGCGAAAGGTGAAGACGATTTTGAAAGTATTGGCATGGCGGTTTCCAACGATATGACCACATGGAAACGGTACGGTGAAAACCCTGTTATAAGCCGGGGCAAAGGCATTTGCGGTGATGCACAGATAGCAAAATACAATGACATCTATATTATGTTCTATTTTGGCGCTTTCTGGAAACCAGGTGCTTTTGAGCGATTTGCCTGTTCTTATGACCTAATAAATTGGACGGATTGGACCGGCCCTGATTTAATAGCGCCTTCAGAGGGCTATGACAAAAAATATGCCCACAAACCTTGGGTTATAAAATGGAACGGTATTGTGTACCATTTTTACAATGCCGTTGGAGAAAATGGCCGTATCATTGCCTTGGCCACATCAAAAGTCTTAATGTAATTACACTTTAGAAACTATTTAAACTAGGCTTAGTTCGGGAGGCTTATATAAGATACTTAGCTCCACAAGCGGTCGTGGGCCCTCATTACGTCCCATTCCGGGGTCGGTGCAAAAAATTTCTCGCCTTTAACAAGGTACTTTTTGACGATCTCTTCGTTCAGCTCGACCCCGATGCCCGGTGTCTCCGGTACGGTCACATAACCATCCTGAACAATAGGCCCGTCGAACCCTGTAACAAGGTTTTCCCAATCTTTATTGTCGACCGCATGGTGCTCCAGCCACATAAAGTTTTCCGTGGCGGCCGCACTATGCACACACCCTAGGAAAGACACCGGGCCCGCCGCGTGGTGGTGCATAAAACCAATACCATGTTTGCTGGCATAATCGCCGATACGTTTGGTTTCCAAAATTCCGCCGGAAGTATTCGGATCTGGGTGTACGATATCGACCGAACGCGTGTCGATCAGTTCCTCAAAACCGCCTTCTAGCCTGAAAATATCCTCCCCGGTCTGTATTGGGGTGCTTGTTGATAAGGTCAGTTCACGTAATTGATCGGTCATTTGCCACGGAATGATATCCTCGATATAGGCCAGATTGTACTTCTCGGCAGCCCTTGCGATCTTTATGGCCTCGTTTACGCCAAAATGGCCCCAGTGATCGGTGCCCATCGGAATGTCATAACCGATCTTTGACCGCATCACATCTAAATACTCCATCAACTTATCTAGACCTTTCTCCGTAATCTGTACCCTTGTAAATGGATGTTTGGTATTACGGTAATTGCGATACTCATGCCGGTACGGATTATAGGGTGCCTCTGGCGCATTGATAAGGGCGCCGGGTATGTCCTTGATCAGATTGATTCCAATATCCATTTTTAGGGCCGTGTAGCCCTGGTCGATCCGGGCCTGCATTCTATTCGCATACTCTACGGGATCTTTCGATACTACGGTATCGCAATACACCCTGACTTTATCACGATACTTGCCGCCCAACATTTGGTAAACAGGTACGCCATAGGCCTTTCCCGCCAGGTCCCAAAGGGCCATTTCCACTCCGGAAACACCGCCGCCTTGACGGCCGTGGTACCCGAACTGCTTGATGATGCCGAACAGCCGCTCTACATTACAGGGGTTTTCGCCCAAGAGCCTGCTTTTCAAAATAAGTGCATATTCCTTCGCCGCACCATCGCGAACGTCGCCATGCCCGATAATACCCTGATTGGTATAAATCCGCACGATAGGGGTTCTTCCTTTCGAATCTCGGCTATAAATTTCGGCGATGCGCAGATCAGTAATCTTCAGGTCGGAAGGATTGGAGCTTCGGTTGATATTTTGCGATAGGTAGTCTATCTGCTCCCCAGTGTTTGCGGTAGCGGTGGCGAAACTTGTAAGACTAAGACCTCCAAGTCCTGCTTTCTTAAGAAAGGATCGTCTGGCCGATGCGCCATTCTGTTTTCTTTCCATTAATGGTTCGTTCTTTGAAGGTTGCCCCTTTTTGTTTGTATTTTCCATTTTACATTTTTTTGGTTTGTACAATTGGACTGCTATAGTAATTATGGCCAAAATCGCAACAGAATACTATATTAATCGCAAAACTGGCCATTAAAAAAAATCGGCATATTAAATTCGTCTTATGTTTATGTCAAAACAGGCTCTTAAAGCGCAGAAAAATAAAACTCCCGGAGGTTTCAACATGAAACTTCCGGAAGCCAAATTACATTACTTCCCTAGAAAATCGAAAGGAGACGATACCCTTGCTCATCTGCGAAAAGTACTGCGTCATTCAAGGTTTTTTAGCTCCACAGCCGATCATTGGCACGCATCTTGTCCCACTCGGGGGTCGGCGCGAATAATTTTTCACCTTCGATTAGATACTTTTCAACCATATCTTCGTTAAGCTCTACGCCGATACCCGGTTTTTCAGGAACGGTCACATAGCCATCTTTAACGATAGGCCCATCGAAACCGGTAACTAGGTTTTCCCAATCTTTTTTATCCACTGCGTGATGCTCCAACCACATAAAGTTTTCAGTGGCTGCCGCACTATGCACACACCCTAGGAAAGACACCGGGCCCGCGGCATGATGGTGCATAAACCCAATACCGTGTTTAGACGCATAATCTCCTATGCGTTTGGTTTCCAAAATACCGCCTGCCGTATTGGGGTCTGGGTGTACGATATCTACGGAACGTGTAGTAATCAATTCCTCAAAACCGCCTTCCAACCTGAATATATCCTCTCCCGTCTGTATGGGAGTGCTTGTCGATAGGGTAAGCTCACGCAATTGATCGGTCATCTGCCATGGAATGATATCCTCAATATAGGCCAGATTATACTTTTCCGCGGCCTTGGCAATCTTTATGGCCTCGTTTACGCCAAAATGCCCCCAGTGATCGGTGCCCATTGGAATGTCATAGCCAATTTTTGACCGCATTACATCTAAATACTCCATTAGCTTTTCCATGCCCATATCCGTAATCTGCACCCGGGTAAACGGATGTTTGGTATTACGGTAGTTGCGATACTCATGTTTATACGGATTATAGGGCGCGTCCGGAGAATTGATAATGGCTCCAGGTATATCTTTGATTAGATTGATTCCAATATCCATTTTCAAGGCCGTATAGCCTTGATCGATACGGGCCTGCATTCGGTTGGCATATTCTACGGGGTCTTTAGATACCGTCGTGTCACAATACACACGTACCTTATCCCGATACTTTCCACCCAACATCTGATAAACCGGTACACCATAGGCTTTTCCGGCCAAATCCCAAAGCGCCATTTCTACGCCTGAAACTCCACCGCCTTGACGGCCATGGTGACCAAACTGTTTGATGATACCGAACAGCCGTTCTACATTACAAGGGTTTTCTCCCAACAACCTACTTTTTAAGAAAAGCGCATATTCTTTGGCGGCTCCATCACGAACATCACCATGCCCTACGATACCCTGATTGGTATAGATGCGTACGATCGGAGTTCTGAAGACCACATCGCCACCAATCTCTGCGATACGCATATCGGTAATCTTTAAATCTGAGGGATTGGAGCTGCGATTGATGTTTTGAGAAAGGTAATCTACGTCTTCACTGATATGTGCAGAGGCCGTCGCAAAACTGGCCAGACTTAGACCGCCCAAGCCTGCCTTTTTTAGAAACGATCTTCGGTTTTTAGCGTGATTCTCTTTTTCTTCGGACTGACTTTTTGAAATGTGAAGTGCCTTTTTGTTGGTGTTTTTCATGATGTAAGATATGAACAGTTTAATACGATACGTACCCAAATCGTTAAACCCTAGTGTTTTGCACTAAAATTTCAAAAAAACCTCATCCATCGTAATAAAAAAGTCTTAAACTCAACTATCCTAAGGTAGATAGTGCCACTAAAAAATCGTCTAAATTCAAACAAAAAAAAAGGAAACCAAAAATTCGGTTTCCCCCTCGTGGAGTCATCTTGAGTTGTTGTTTCGAACCGAGAATGAAGGCTTTTATGCCCTAATTTCGGAGTTAAAAGAACAAGTCAAGACGAGTTTATTGTATCAACTGCCGCTAAAAGTATCAATCACCGATTTTGAATGTCACCACAGGAATCTTAGAATGGTTCGCCACATCTTCACCGATACTGCCCATAAAAAAATGGGAAAGCCCTTTACGGCCATGTGTAGGTATAGCAATAGCATCGGCACTATTGTTTTCACTGTAGTTCAGAATACCCCTTTCTACGGTGTAATCGTTATAGATTTCGACCTGCTGGCCAATATTCGCTAAATGAAGGAATTTATTGATCCGCTCATAAGTGTCGGAGGTATTTAAAAAACTATCGCCCGGTGTATTGATATAGACCAAATCAATTTCAGCAGATAACATTTCGGCAAAGGCTTGAGCTCTTTTAAAGGCCGGGAGGTTTTCCTCTTTAAAATCACAAGCGAATACTAAACGATCAATCTTAAAATCGTCCATTTCATTCTTAATGACCAGAACCGGTATCTCAGCGTTTCGAACCACTTTTTCGGCGTTGGAGCCCACGAAAATTTCCTTTAGGCCGTCAGTGCCATGCGACCCCATGACAATTAATTCGGCCTTGTTTTCCTTCGCGATTTCGTTCACTTCGCTGAACACCTTGTAGTGTTTTATAATAGGGGTAAGTTGTATTCCCTTCAAATAGTCCTTATCCAAAAATTCTTTAAAGCGTTTTTCGGCCATTTTTATCAAGAAAACGGTCTGTTCAGGGTGAAAGCCTTCCGACGAAGTCATCATGGCCTGATTCAGCTCTAACATGTGTAATGCCAATATCTCAGCTCCGTGTTTTTTGGCCAAGGAAGCTGCTACTTTTAAAGCATATTCCGATTGTTCGGAAAAATCTAAGGGTACAATTATCTTTTTCATAATAAATTCAGGTTTATGTCATTCCGGCGAAGGCTGGAATCTTTTTTAGTTTGCTCCTATTTTTAAATTAAGTTCAAAAATTAATTACACATTAGTTTTGTTTGTTTTCCTTTCCCTTTCCCCCCAAAGGAGAAATGATTAAAGGCATGAGCAATTAATTTTTAGTTTTTATATAAGTTAGACCGTCATTGAAAACAATCTCGTTTCCGGTGCATTTCTATGTAGTAAAACGTCGAAAGCCATACAAATATTGCGAATAAAAGGTCGCCCTTTTTCGGTAACTTTGACTTGGTTTTCATTAATAACCACCAATCCGTCACTTTCTAATTCGCGCAGTTTCGCAACCACCTCGAGCATTTCATCAAAATACATTTCTTGATCGGCCCAAGAAGTCTCTAGCCGACACATCAAATTCAAGATATGCCCTCTGACAATCTGGTCTTCATCGGTCAGTATGTGCCCCCTATAAATGGGAATCACATCGTTTTCAACGAGATGCTGGTACTCTTCAAGACTCTTAACGTTCTGAGCAAATCCATACCAACTATCACTTATGCTAGATGCGCCCAAACCGATCATCAATTGCGTCTTTGAAGCGCTATAGCCCATAAAATTACGATGTAAGCTTCCTGATTGCATCGATTGATAGAGGCTATCTGTGGGCAAGGCAAAATGGTCCATGCCTATCTCGCTATATCCAACCTGAGCCAAGAGTAATTTCCCCTTCTCATATTGCCCGCGTTTTTCATTCGCCGTTGGCAAATCTGCATCTTTGTATCCTCTTTGACCATTACCTTTTAACCAAGGTACATGTGCGTAGCTATAAAATGCCAAACGGTCGGGCATCAAGTCTTTCGTTTTTAAAATAGTCTCTTCGACATGTTCTAGCTTTTGAAATGGGAGTCCGAAAATAATATCGTGTCCAATCGAAGTATAACCAATTTCCCGCGCCCATTCGGTCACATTTTTTACGTTCTCGAAAGGCTGTACACGATGAATAGCTTTCTGAACGGTCTCGTTATAATCTTGAACGCCATAACTTACCCGACGAAACCCAACATCGAATAAAACTTGTAAATGTTCCTTGGTGGTATTGTTCGGATGACCTTCAAAACTGAACTCATAGTTTTCCGCCCTTTCTCCCAACATGAAAATACCGTCAATAAGCCATTTTAAATTTTTAGGAGAAAAGAAGGTCGGAGTGCCACCGCCCAGATGCAATTCTTTGATTATAGGTTTTTCAGGGAAAAGATCGCAATAGAGTTTCCATTCTTTGAGCACCGAACGGATGTACGGGTTCTCTAAATCGTGCCTTTTGGTAATGCGCTTGTGGCACCCACAGAAGGTGCACATGCTTTCGCAAAATGGAAGATGAATATAAAGACTTATCCCTTCGGATGCGTTACTCTCGCCAAAACTTTGTTGAAGGGTCGCTTCCCATTTTTTACCTGAAAAAGTTTCCATATCCCAGTACGGAACAGTGGGGTAACTGGTATAGCGTGGACCGGGAATATTGTATTTCTGAACGAGACTACACATAAGCTGTAATTTGTGAACTACAAACTTAAATAGGCTACTACTCAAAAAACATGATAAAAATCAGGTTAGCGCTTAGAGACCTTACACTAATCTTCCTATTCCCATCGAATCTGTTCCTTATTTGGGGAGAGTTAGGGGTGGTCGGCCCAAACAAAGAAGCAATAAAAAGTGTGAAATACCTCAAAAAAACCCTCTCTCTAGCCCTCTCCTAAGGAGCAGGGACAATTTTTGAAAAAATTGAACAAGACAATATTTTTATGGTTTTTTTTACCATAAAGGGGGGATTTGTAATACACGTAGCTTAGAGACTATTTACTAAATCAATCTTTTATGGGGCCATTGGCACTTTCCAATTCATTACCATCGCCATCTAAAAGATATGGTTCGAAATCGCTCTCGTTTACCCAGCCGGCCTTAGGGTCCTTGCCGTTTATAAACTCTTCATGAAAATTTCTGCCGTTGACAAAAGGGGCCTTCTCATACAAATGGCCGTAACCGCTCATACGTAAATCGCCCTGGGCTAAAAGTTTTGATTCCATTTCATTTTTTAAAGCTTCTTTCTTTTTGGAAAAGTCAGGGTCGGCCGCAAGGTTGTTCATACAAAAAGGGTCTTTTGCAGTATCGTATAGTTCTTCTTCTACGCGTTTCCCGAAATTCATTTTCCAGAATGTTGCGTCTCCGTTTCTTCTTAAGTTCAGTATTTCGGTTTTGGTTGGGCTTCCATCGGTATTCAGATATCCCGTTTCCGGATTGCCCTTTGGCCATCTGTCGATTTCATAGTTCTTGACATACAGCATATTATTCTTATGTATTCCCCGAATGGGATAGCCTACATCTCCAGGCCGCCCTGTATCGTGTCTTTCTTTGCCTACAAGCACATAGTCACGTTCCGACTCTATTTGTCCTGATTTTTCCGAAGTAATAATGTTCATCAAACTTTTTCCGGTAGCAGGATGCATGCCAGAGGATTGCCAATCTATACCGGCAACCTCAAAAAAGGTCGGTGCCAAGTCGATAAAGCTAATGTAATCGTCAACTGTTCTGCCGGGGGCCTTCATTTTATCCCTCCAAAGCATCGCCATGGGAATGTGATTAGAATTTTCGTATTGATCTCCCTTGACCCTCGGAAAGGGCATACCGTGGTCGGAGGTAACCACGATCAAGGTATTCTCCAATTGATTCTTTTCCTTTAAAGTCTCCAAAATCTTTACGATATGCTTGTCGGTATCCTCTATTTCATAAGCATAGTCGAGCAGGTCGTTCCGGGTCACTTCATTATCGGGCCAATAGGGCGGAAAGTCTCTGATCATATCTTCGGTCTTGCCTCCCAACTTTTTTCCGGAACCGTATTCATACCCTCGATGTGGTTCGATGCTACCGACCCAAAAGCTCCATGGTTGACCCTCGGGCGCTTTTTCTAAAAAAGCCTTAAAATTGGCACTGTAATCATTTTTGGAAATAACAGGAGTAGCCGGCACTAGTGATTTTTCGTTAAAAGCCGGCCCCATCACTTGACGTTCCTTACCATCAGCGGTTCGGGTAATTGCGGGGCCGTAACCCTTCGCGGTATGCCCTGTTGTGTACCCATGCTCGAGCAGTACTTCTTGATAGGCCTTGAATTTCGAGGGGAAATAAATTACATGGTTGGCCGCGGCATCGAGTTGCCACGAATTTCTTCCGGTTATTATCGATGCGCGCGACGGGGCACATTTGGCATTAGGGGTATAGGCCCTATTGAACAGAACACCTTCTTTTGCAATCGCATCGAAACCGGGAGTGTTTACATACGTACTACCATAAGCACTCATATCTAGGCCGGCATCATCAAAAATGATGACCAAAATGTTAGGTCTTTCCGTTTTTTGGGCAAAACCGCTGAGCGAAATAAACAGCAAAAAGAGGAATAGATATTTTATTTTCATATGGCTTGTTATCATTATAATTAGGGAAGTACCCCAAACTTTCATTTTGTAATGTACAGAATTATTATGAAGTCAATTGGGGTCGATGTCAAAAAAATGTTAGGTATGAGGGCCTAACGGATATAATATGGTTCCAAAACCTTATTTTTGCGCCATCCAAATAAATAATACAACATGACTTTACTTTTAATGGCGGCCGGAAGCGGAAGCCGATATGGAAAATTGAAACAATTCGATGATTTAGGTCCAAATGGAGAATTCTTAATGGAATTCGGCATTTACGACGCCATAAAAAACGGTTTTGATCACATCGTTTTAATAACGAAAAAGGAAAACGTTTCTTTAGCGGAAAACCACCTAAGAAGCAGATTACCGGCGAATATAAAACTTGATGTTCTGGCCCAAGAAATTACGGATTTACCGGAGGGATGTACTTTTTCAGGTGAGCGAAAAAAGCCATGGGGTACTGCACATGCGGTCTGGACGGCCAGACATGTAATAGATGGACCTTTTGTCGTATTGAACGCCGATGACTTTTATGGGCAGTCGGCTTATGCCAATGCAGCTGATTTCGCCCGGGCGCATAGAGACGACAATACCTATGCCCTAGTCGGCTATACCTTAAAAAATACACTTTCAGAACATGGTTCGGTTTCGCGTGGGGTATGTCAGGTCGATGGCGATAATTTGGTTTCGGTAGATGAACGCTTAAAATTGGAACCTAAAGATGGCCAAGTACTTGATCTTGACTCTGGAAACACCTATACAGGCGATGAACATGTGAGCATGAATTTTTGGGTCTGTAAACCTTCAATATTTGATAAGATAGAAAGCGACTTCAGAGGTTTTCTTGCCGATGCCGATTTGGGAGCTAAGAGTGAACTCTACATTCCGAAAATAATCCAAGATATGCTACAGGCAGGTGAAATCGAGGTAAAAGTAGTGCCCTCAGGCGGCGATTGGTTCGGCGTTACCTACGCCAGCGACCGCGAAAAGGCGGTAGCCGACCTACAGCAAAAAACAGATGCCGGAAAGTATACTTCCCCACTTTGGCCCAACAAATGAGCACCTACACCAACAACGCACTCAATCAGCTAATAACTAATTTTAGGATAGCGGAGAAAAGCTATGAGTTCGAACCCTTGACCGATGGTTTCATCAATGATACTTTTCTAGTTTTAGACGAGGTAAGGCCGTTATACATTCTACAGCGCGTCAACCATAAAGTATTTACGAACGTTTCGGGTCTTATGAACAATGTTCGTAATGCTTTCCAGCACCTTAACGATTCGGATTATAGGGCAATAACTTTGGTCAAATCTCAAGCGGGTGAGAGCTACTACGCACACCAAAATGGGGAAACCGCTTTTTGGCGTATGATGACTTATATCGATGGAAGTACTGCCCACAACACGACAGAAGATCCTCAAGTAGCCTTTGAAGCCGGCAAGATTATCGCTAAGTTCAATATTTTACTTCAACAAGCAAATACGGATGATTATGTAGATACGATTCCGAAATTTCATAATCTTGAGCTGCGGAAAGACCAGTTTAAAGCTGCTTTGCAAACTGCCGACGCAAAAAAACTTAACATCGCAAAAGATGCTGTACAATTTGCGCGTGAAGTTTTAGGAAAGCTAGAATCGGTAGAACTATCCGATTTACGAATCCGGGTCTGCCACAATGATACCAAACTGAATAATATTCTTTTCTCAAAGGATACTAAAAAAGCGCTTTGTCTTATTGATTTGGATACGCTAATGCGGGGGTATTTTCTCTACGATTTCGGAGATGCCGTTCGAACCATAGTTAACACAGCCCCTGAAGATGAACAAGAACACGACAAAATAACCTTTGAAAAAACCCTCTTTGAAGCTTTTGTAGATGGATTAGGCGCAAACGGACCGTTTTTATCAAAAAAGGAAATCGACACCCTACCTTGGGGTGCGATACTTATGCCATTTTTGCACGGCATTCGTGCATTGACCGACTACTTAAATAATAACATCTACTATAAAGTAGCCTATGAAAACCAAAATCTAGACCGTTGCCTAAGCCTTTTCAATTTTACGCAAAAGGCTTTGGATAACCTTGATTATATGGCGGAGGTTGTTCAAAAAAAATTGGGTTAAGTGGTTTAGGTTAGTTTTTACGCTTTTTCCACTGGTGTGTTAGGTTTAATGTATAATTCGAAGTGCTTTGGTCTCGGCTTCTACCAACTTCACCCGTGTGGACAAGAGCAGAAAGGTGCTCTAGCTAGCTGGGAACCCTTATAGTTTATTTAGATGGTTCTCTTAAACGAAGAGTTAATCATTACATTTATCAGAAATGAAGGTTCAAGAAAACAATTAAAAAAAATTAATATGAAAGTGAATGCGTATGCGGCTTTAGAGCCAAAAGGAAAATTAGAACCATATTCTTATGAATTAGATAAGTTAGGGCCAGAACAAGTCGATATTAAAGTTGCCTATTGTGGCATTTGCCATTCTGATTTAAGCATGATAAATAATGAATGGGGAATGACGCAATATCCGATTGTTCCTGGGCATGAGATAATCGGAGAAGTGGTAGCAGCGGGAGCGGCAGTTAAAAATGTGAACGTTGGAGACAAGGTAGGGCTAGGATGGCTTTCGTCATCGTGTATGAGCTGTAAGCAGTGTATGAATGGGCAACATCACCTATGCTCAAAAGGGGAGGGTACTATTGTGGGCCGGCATGGTGGTTTTGCGGATTACGTACGCGGTCATTGGTCATGGGCAATTCCTCTTCCAGAAACTATCGATATGAGTAAGGCAGGGCCGCTACTATGTGGTGGAATTACGGTTTTTAATCCAATAATATTGGCCGGGGTGAAACCGACCGATACCGTCGGCGTTATAGGAATTGGTGGATTGGGCCATATGGCACTTAAATTCTTAAAACACTGGGGTTGTGAAGTAATCGCCTTTAGCTCAAATCCGAGTAAAAAGGAGCAGATTATAGATATGGGAGCGAATCGTGTAATCAATTCAAAATCTCCAGAAGAATTAGAAAGTATAACCGGAAAGCTAAATTTCATTCTAAATACGACCAATGTTACGTTGGACTGGAACTCGTATTTAACAACATTGGCGCCACAAGGGAAGTTCCACACCGTAGGAGCGGTTTTAGAGCCTATGGCAATCCCTGCATTTAGTTTAATAACTGGTGAAAAAACAGTTGGCGGAAGCCCTTTGGGTAGTCCTGCCTTAACTAAGACAATGCTGGATTTTTGTGTGCGGCATACTATTTATCCTACCGTGGAAGAATTTCCTATGGAAAAGATAAATGAAGCCATTGCGCATCTCGAGGAAGGAAAAGCACGATTTAGGATTGTATTAAAGACTTAAATACTGCTCGATCAAAGTACACTATAAAAGGTACTTGTCTGGTTTTGTCGTTAATTAAACTATAGAGATAATTCAATTTGAACTTCCTAGAGTTTCATTTATAAAAGATTTATAACGGATACCCGCCAGCAAAAGTAAAAATCCAATTAGTGTCTCCACCTTGAAAAAGCGTCTTCGGCTTCGCTCGTCGCCAGGCAAGTAAGACACACAATTAAGAGGTGCCCGATCTAGGTGTATATACGCTTGAAGGTTATTTTCAAAAAAAACGTTCGTCCGCATCATTCTTGTTTTCGGAAATAAAGTACTCGGTAAACTCGCCGCAAAATATGTGTATAAAAAAAGTTTATCTTCGGAAATAAACCAATATCTTACATTTTGTTCTCTGGAAGCAGCGTGTTTTTTTGGTGCCTTAATAAAATTAAAACGGAGATAAGTCCTTTAAATATATCTTATGAAAAGAAATACTACCATTCCGCTACTACTACTACTATTTTGTCTATGTATTCCAACATTGTCCAAAGGTCAGGAGACAATAAACGAGTGGATACCGCTTTTTAATGGAAAGAACTTAGAGAATTGGAAAGTAGGCGAAAACGCCGATACGTTTTCCGTAGTCGACGGAGCCATTAAAGTTGCGGGAACCCGAGCACATCTATTCTACCAAGGTGACATCGCGAATCATAATTTTAAAAATTTTGAATTCAAGGCGACCGTTATGACGAAACCGGGTGCGAATTCGGGAATCTACATTCACACCGAATACCAACAAGGTGGTTGGCCATCAAAAGGATATGAAGTACAGGTGAACAACTCTCAAGAAGATTGGAAACGTACGGGAAGCCTTTACGATGTTTTAAATGTACAGGAAACGTATGTAAGTGATAACGAGTGGTACACGGAATATGTCAAAGTCGAAGGAAATCGCATCATCGTTAAAATAAACGATATCGTAGTTGTAGATTATACCGAGCCTAAAGAGCCTAAACGTAATGACGGGCAAAAGAACAGGCTTTTAAGCTCTGGAACTTTCGCCTTGCAGGGCCATGACCCCGGAAGTGTCATATTTTATAAAGATATCATGGTCAAGCCGCTTCCATAGGCGAGAAAGACAAAGTCTTAGATTACGTTCAACAAATGATGCCCCATTATGCCGTCCGCTATTGCGAAATCACTCCGATTTCGCTAAACGACGCCCTAAAATCTTCGCCATCTACTTTGACAGCTTTCAATTTGATATACCTGCCCTTGGCAGTATCAAAATTGACAGTTTGTTCGATACGGTTATTGACCACATTGCCAAATTCTCCCTTAGCGACCGTCTTCCAATTTCGGTTGTTCTTACTGACCGAAAATTCATAGTTGGTAATTATACCGAAAGGGTATCTTTCTTGAATGGGTACATAAGTGAATCCCTTTAAATCGTAAGTTTTTCCTAAATCGATGACGATTTCTTGAGGAACTTTCACACCCTCGTCGGTCGCCCAAAAAGTATTGGGATCTTCATCCATAAGTTTTATGGCTTCATAAATATTACCGGTGGAGGCTTCAACAACTTCCCAATCTTTCTTGGAGATATCAAGGTATTTCAAAGTACGCTCTGACTGTTCTTGCGTTTCGGAATCATAACCGATCGCTTTTAACGTAGTGGGCGAATTTACCAAAAACGGCTCTTTAAATTCACTAGAGGTTTTGCTAGGTTCACTACCGTCCAACGTATAATATATTGCCACGTTCTTGTCAGGAACCGCGAGGTTTACCCTTCCATCGCGGTCTCTCGTCACCACAGGGGCGATAAGAAGATTGGGAGCGCGATACAATTCTATGTTCGAAATGACCAAGGGGCCTTTGGCATCGAGAAAGTTCACCTTCACCTTACTTGCCTTAACGGTATTGAACCTCAAAATTCGTTTATTTCCAATGGTAGTCTGTCCGTCGATTTCTTGCCATTCACCATCTATTTCGGCCTCCACGATAAAATTTTTCACACGTTGCCCTAGGGGTATATATTCCTGTAACAAAATGCGGTTCACTTCGGCAGGGCTTTCGAATTCAAGAACTAACGATGCTGCGGTTACACTATCGTTTGTTGCCCAATAGGTTTCCTTTTTACCATCGTTAACATTTTTAGCGGCAAATTTCATACTGTTTCCGCGAATATCGGTAGCGGTCACTTTTAGACCAAAAGCTAGTTCTTTGGCAAAATCCTTATCGATTTGCTTTCGTAAGGCCATTAATTGTTTTTCATCGGTTTCATGGACCAGACCTCTATCGTCAACAGGAAGGTTCAACAAAAAATTACCGTTTCGCCCTATCGATTCATAATAGGTACGTACCAATCTTGGAAGGGTCTTGACTTGATGATCTTCCCCAGGGTGGAAATACCATCCAGGCCGAATGGAGGTATTTACCTCGGCCGGAAGCCAATGCGTTCCATCTTCATGGCCAGATCGCAATTCTTTGTACCTCGGCCAACCGGGATATATCTCGTTACGACGCATAATGCTCCAATTGGTTTCGTTGGCAAAACCCTCTTCGGTACCCACCCACCGAATATCTGGGCCGCCATCACTAAAAATAACGGCGTTGGGTTGCAGTTCACGGACCATTTGGGTAGTCTTCTCCCATTCATAATAGGTTTTGTTATCAATTTTACGGGTCTCGTTCGCACCCCCATAGTACCCAGAGCCACCGTTCGCACCATCGAACCAAACCTCGAAAACTTCTCCGTAGTTGGTTAATAGTTCACGCAACTGCTCGTGAAAATCAACTACATATTCGGGTTTTCCGTAAGCTGCGTGGTTTCTATCCCATGGAGATAGGTAGATGCCGAATTTGAGGCCGTATTCTGCACAGGCCTCGGACAAATCTTTGACCAAATCGCCCTCGCCATTTTTCCAAGGGGAATTTTTTACAGAGTGTTCGGTGGTCTTTGTGGGCCAGAGGCAAAAACCATCGTGGTGCTTCGCAGTAATGATGATGCCTTTCATTCCGGCTTCTTTGGCAACTCTTGCCCATTGTCTTGTATCCAATTCCGTTGGGTTGAACTGCTCGGGAGATTCACCGCCCAGACCCCATTCCATATTGGTAAAGGTGTTCATGTTGAAATGGATGAACGCATAATACTCAAGCTCATGCCAAGCCAAGTGCCTTTCAGATGGTAACGGGCCAACGGGTTTGGGTGGTTCGACCGATTGGCATGAAAAGAATAGTCCTGTAAATCCTAATAAAATAATAATTGCTCTCATATTCAAAAGATATTAGCGTATAATGAACTAAGCTTGGCTATTTCTCTGCATAATTCCGTTTAAATTTATTCGTCACCTACAAAATAAGCACTGAAATTTTTGATTTTGGGCATCTCGCTGTATTTAGTTATCAAAAAACGTAACTTTTTAGTCAAAACCGTATCGAACTTAATGATCCGCTTATGACCAATACTGGTACCCTCTGCTACTACTTTCCATTTCCCGCTTATAAAGCCTTCTACCTGAAATTCCCTTACACGCTCACCAAATGCAATGTCTTCCTGAAGAATTATATGGTCGACTTTGGTAGGCTCATCAAATTTGAAAACAGCTGTTTTCCCGACGTCAGCGGTTTCCGCTAAAGCAATTCCAAACCTTTTTGTGATTTCGTCGCCCCATTCTTTTAATCGTTGTACATCGGGTTCCGGCAATAGACCATTGGGATCAGGTGTAAGTCCCATGATCAAAGTCGCATTACGGCCCACAGACCCATAATATATCTCCATCAGATTTTCCAAAGGAAAAATATGATCTTCGTCGTCAGGTTCCCAAAACCATTCATGCCGACCATTGTGCCCCCTAAGTGGTGCATCTGCCATCGCGGGCATCCAATACTTACCATTTGGGTCGCCCTCCTTCAGCAATTGAAAATTATTCTCCGCAATCTTAGCATGTGCAGACTCACCAGCTCCCGTGGAATGATAAGGGAAGGTCGCCCAACTGGGGTCGTTCATCATACCAGACTCTGAACCTCCCCAACGGGCCTCGGCCAATTGTTTATTGTGATAAAAAAGGCAATTGGGTTGGTAGCGCTGTACGATAGGTAATACATCAGGTGCACCGTTCTCCGGCGAATCCGCACCGCCATCGAACCAAATCTCGAAAAGTTCGCCATAATTGGTGCAAATCTCTTTGACCATGCCTTCGACCATTTCGTTGTACCAAAGTTGCCGGTTCTGTTTGAACTCTCCCTCACCGTTTACCTTAAAATCGTGAACCCCCAGAAAAGAATTCCATCGAATACCGAGATAAATACCCGGTTTGACACCATATTTTCTGCACGAGGCTACGAAATCACGTACCAAATCACCCTTGCCTTCTTTAAACTTTAGGGCCTTCATACTATATGGGTTGACCTCTGACTGAAACAGTGCAAAACCGGTCTCGTGCGTCGCGGTCAAAATCGCAAAGGTAAAGCCCGCATCCTTTGCGGCCTTCACCCACTGGTCGGTATCCAATTTTTCAGGATGGAATATTTGATAATCTTCAACAGGATCGATACGGTTATTTCCCTGCCCATAGGTCACGCCGTCGAAGACATGAAGGTCGTAATGAAAAACCGCTCCCATTTCGGCCTGCTGCCAAGCCAACTGTCGCCTATTTGGCAACGGGTAGCGTCCTTTCGGTTTTACAGGTCTAAAAACTATGGAGGCATCATCGCCCTTTTTCATCGCCATGGCCAATACCCTTGGCTCATTGTCTTCCACATATACGAATGGTCGTTCTAAACGATCGGGTACAATCTCAGAACCATCTTCGAATTCGATTTTTTTTGACATTAATGCGTACTCGGTCGCTTTTTTCCAGTTTTTACCGTCTTCTGAGCCTACCATACCGATAAAAGAATGGGCATGAAAAACACCGTAAAAATAATCACGTTGGGCGTCGTACCAGAGCGACATATCTTCTGTATCGACATAATCGATTACCGGATCGGGCAGTATTTCGAAAGGGCCCATCGGCGAGTCAGAAACTGCCATGGCTTGATTCCGAATGAATCGTTTTTCATTGGGCTTGTCTCCCTTCACAATCAAATAATACCTACCATCTTTACCCTTATCGATGGCGGGGTTTACCGTTAAAGTAGTTATGGGTCCGGAAGGTTCTATCAAAGGTTTTTCCATTCTTTTCCAAGGGCCGTTTAACGATTCGGCAACCGCTACTCCCGTTCGCTGATTCGGGCGCAAAATGGCCCAATTCGGATGGTCGTACCCCGCTCTTGATGTCTCAACGAGGTCTACTTCGGAATAAGGCTTGCCCCCTAGATTGGTTGCTATATAATACAAATAGTATTTGCCCTCAAAATATTTGATTTTCGGATTGTGTGCGGTAATGGCATCCCAATGCCCATCTCCCCTGCCCTTTAATACGGTTTCTTTAAACTTATAAGGCCCCGCAGGATTTCTAGAAACGGCGTGGGCAATCTCTGAATGGGTAAGCCATCCTGTAAAGGTATATTCCTTTTTCCAACGCGAATAGAACAAATGATAACGACCATCCTTGCCCTTGATGATAGACGGGCCCCAGTTGTAGTAGCCCTCAGTTTTAAAAATATTATCCTCTGAAACTTTCTGAATTCGGTCTTTAAAAAAGAGCGTGTCGGGGCGCGACTGGGCATTAGTACCGCTATAGCAAAAAAGTAGAATTGCTAGTACGCTAAATTTCATAGCATGCTTAATATACCCCCTGTTATAGCTCTTATTCATCAAAAGTTTTATTTTATTTTTTATTCCTATTTATCTTAAAAACATGCCCCACGGTTCTATTACCTCCAAATATATTCCAGCCGCCCGGCCCATAGAGGTATGCCGGAATCCCATCGATCAGCAAAATTTTGGGGCGCTCCAATTTAGGATCGGACCCGTAGATTTTTATAACTTTCTCCTCGTCATATTCTGGGTAGTAAGCAGGCAACCTGTCATAACCAATGGTCGCCTCCTCTAATTTAAAACTTTTACCATCTTTCGATTTCCACAAAGTGCCACCACCAACAATACCGGTATTTTCTCCATGATTATCAGTAGTAAGTAGATATATATTACCGTTGTATTGAAAGACCGAACCATCTTCTAATGTACCCTTATTTGAAGTTACCGGCGTATCGGTAATCTCATATGGTCCTTCCAATGCTTCCGCTATAGCTAAACCATACTGGAGTAATCCGTTTTTATGCCTTGTTTTAAAATAGAGGTAATATTTTCCATTATACGGCAAGAACGCAGGATTGGCAACCCCGTTTGCACTTTTATAGTTCCATTTTTGGGGATTGTCCGCAGTCAAGATTTTTCCATCTTTACCGACCTTTTCCCACGGGCCGTCTGGACTCTTGGAGAGCACCATCCCGATACTTTGGTTTGAGGGATGCGGGGGCTGCCTATAATCGGTATTGGCGATATATAATAAAACATAGGTGTCGCCCACTTTTTTTATTTCTGGGTTGTGCGGTGCATATTTATCCCAAGTTTCCCGACCCGTGCCGGCAATCGCCACATCGGAAAACACGAACGGCCCTTCAGGCTTGTCGGAAACGTAATGTGCAATTTCCGATGATTTTCGCCATGCCGGATCTACATTATTCTCCGGCCAACGTGCAGCGAACAGATGTGTTTTTCCATCTTCACTTTGAACCGGGGCACAGCCCCAAATGGTATAATCGTCATCTTGCAGGGTGATACCTTTGAATTCTAGATTTTGGGCGATAAAAGAGGTATCTGTTTCAGTTTTGAAATGTTGGGCAGAAAGCGAACCATTGAAACCTATAAAACTTATTATAGCTAATATCAATTTTTGTGGTGTAGAACAAAGGCAACCCATAGTTAATTGCTTTCGATTACGGCCCCATCTTCTCGGTATATATTCATTTGCTAATTCCATAACACGGCCAAAATCGTTCTTCTCATTATATATTAAAGCTTTTCGTTAATCTCATCTAAGGTTTCCGTCTAAACGGATTTTTCCGTCTTGCGGTAAAACCACTTCCTTTTCGATATTGCCATACTTTATTTTGATAGTCCTTTTTTCGGAGGATTCTAATACCAGCTGTTGCAGTTTCCCATCTTTCCATTCCATATCCACCACGATATTTCCACGGGCTTTTAGTCCTGATATTTTTCCAGTCTTCCATTGGGTAGGAAGCGCGGGCAAAATCCGAAGAAAACCTTCATGCGATTGCAATAAAAGCTCTGCAACAGCAGCCGTATAGCCGAAATTGCCATCGATTTGAAACGGTGGATGTTCGTCGAAAAGATTGTCCGCTATTGAAATCTCAAAGAATTTCTTAATGTTTTCTGAAGCGGAAATAGCGTCTAGCAGTCGCGCGTTGAAATTAATCATCCAGGCCCGGCTCCAACCTGTGCCTGCGCCACCGTGCTGTAAGCGAAAATCGATGGTTTTTTGCGCCGCTTTAAAAACCTCGGTATTATCAGCGGTAATGGCATCGCCGGGATATAGCGCATATAAATGGGACATATGCCGATGGCCTTTTTCGGGTTCTTCGTAGGGCTCGTTCCATTCCAAAATACGTCCGTCTTCCCCTACTTGAACCCCGGGATGCAAGCTTTTTCGCTTTTCGGCAACCTCTTGGACAAATGGTCCATTTATATTCAAAATTTTAGCGGCGGCCAAGGTATTATCAAATACCTCTGCAATAATTTGATGCCCCATCGCACTGCCGAAAGAGACCGCTGCAGCTTTTCCATCTATCGCTATGTAAGAATTCTCCGGGGAGGTTTCCGGAGCCGAGACCCAAGCTTTACTTTTTTCGTCCCACACCAGCCAATCCAGATAAAATTCTGACAGCGCCTTTAGGGTAGGATAGGCTCGATTTTTTAAAAACTCCTTATCCTGAGTGTAGCGATAATGTTCCCAATAATGTTGGCCTGCCCAGCCTCCACCATGTATCCAAGACCCCCAATAGGCCTGTTCTGCCCTCATGAAAGCAGGTGCCCATAAATCTGTGGCGTGGTGAGCCATCGTTCCCCTATCGATACCGTACTGTTCTTTTGCGGTAATCTTTCCGCGCTCTAAAACCCTATCTATATAACCGAAAAAGGGTTTGTTCAGTTCGCTCAAATTGGTGACATCTGCCGGCCAATAGTTCATTTGCAGGTTGATGTTCAAATGATAATCGGCGTTCCATGGGGCTTCGATATGCTCGTTCCAAATACCTTGTAAATTGGCGGGATTGGTTCCCGGTCGTGATGAGGAAATTAGAAGATATCTGCCGTATTGAAACAGTTTGGCAGCCAGGTCGGGATCGTCTTCACCATTACGAAGTCGTTCTAATCTCTTGTCGATCGGGAGGCTATCCAACGCCTTTCCTCCCAAATCAAAAGCTACTCTGTCATATAAACGTTGATAATCCCTTTTATGGATCTCAAATAGTCTTTGAAAAGAGGTATTATAAACTTTTGAAAGGGTTTTGCTATTTTTCGTAATATAATTTTCCCCGTTATAGAATGAGGTATTACCAACAAGAAAAAGGGTCGCTTTCTGTACTCCTTTTAAAACCAATTTTCCATCTTGCGCAGTAACCGTACCTGTTTCGTTCTTTACCTTTAGTCGAGTCTCAAACTTTACACCATCGGTTATAGGAAAAGGCTTAGAACCTTTTTTTCCGCCGAACTGGGTCACCATTCCCTTCATGCTTATTTCGGTGTCGGAGGGGTTAGAAAGGGTTACTGTCTTTTTGCCAGTATCATCGGGACGATCCAATCGTAATGTAAAATTCATTCCTTCGCGAGCCGTGGTTGCCAGTTCGATGATCAAAACATCGTCGGGATGGGAAGCGAATACCTTCTGGGAATATGTATTTCCATCGGACGTATAGCTCACATTGGCCACGGCATCATCAAAACTTAAGGTACGTCTATAGTTTTCAACTACTTTGTTGGTGTCAAAGTCGATATACAAATCTCCCATAGTTTGGTGAGAGCGTACAATGGTCTTATATGAAAATTTGGCAACGATTAGGCTATCTACCAAATGATTCTTTCCTTCCTTTAATAATTGTCGAATTTCTTCAAGGTCTTTGGGCGTGCCCTTAGCATCTCCCCAATCGGCCGCTCCTGGCCACATCGAATCTTCATTAAGTTGAATGCGCTCATGATTGGGGTCACCAAAAACCATCGCCCCAAATCGACCATTACCCACAGGCAGGGCCTGCATCCATTCAGTAGCGGGCTGGGCATACCAAAGTGCGTTACCCGATTCTTCTTTTTCTTGTGAAAAAGATAACAAGGGTGTAAGAATTAATAGGTAAAGTCCTCTTTTTACAAATTCCATTTCAAGGTTTTAATTTTGCGTAGTATCAAGTTGAACTTGCCAATCATCGGTACGAAAAGCAGAAGCTGGCAAACCTTCCTTATTAAACAAATTCGGAATGGCGGCATTCGTAAATGCAAAGCGAACCGCCATAGGTTTTTTTACCTCCTTCGCTGAAACCACAGCCGTGTTGCCCATGATTTTCGCTTTTGCAGGGTAAAAGATTTGGTCTTCGCCAGCTATAGTAAATTCGGAGAGTGTTTTTCCGTTTTTTATGAGACCTCCCTCTGCATGGTCAAAATGCACGGTTATTTTATTTTTTTTGATTTCCATCTTTGAATAGATTGGGCCGCTGTACACCACTTCTTTCTTATCATAGGTTTTCGCCAATGCCCAAAGTGCTAATCTTTTACCAACCTCTTGCTTGTTTATGGGGTGGATGTTTTCAAGATTTCCAATATCGTTTGTCACCGCCATTCCCGTATTGGCTACCGTTTTTAGGGTATGTAATTGAGCGTCACGGACAAAAGCGGCGCTCGTTTTATCAGGGGCATTATAGTTATATGGCGCAATCTGAACAAAATAGAACGGAAATTCACTATCCCAATCTTTTCGCCAGGACTCAATCATAAGGGGGAACGAACGATAATAAGATGGTACGTTCTGTCGGTTCGATTCGCCTTGGTACCAAATACACCCCGCTATTTCGAAATTAAGCAACGGATGTATCATTGAATTATAGGTTAGACCAGGTTCTGTTGGCCACCAAGCAACTGGCTCTAATTTTTCAGCTGCTTTCTTCAATTCGGCGTCTTCTTCTACCAATTTTTTCTCGAGCCAAGTTTCTACCGGAGTACCGCCCCAGCTGGTGTTAATAAGTCCAATAGGTATTGCTAGGTCCTCGTTCAATTTACGGCCAAAAAAATAGGCGACCGAACTAAAATTTCTCATAGTCTCCGGCGAGCAAACGGACCAGTCACCAGGGGTATCATCTTGTACTGTTGTTGATATATGTTTCGGGACTGTGAAAAATCTGATATTCGGATGATTGGCATCAGCTATTTCTTGCTTCGCATTTAAAAGTCCCATTTCTGGGGTCCACTCCATATTCGATTGTCCCGAACAGACCCAGACTTCGCCGATCAGTATATCCTCCAAAACTATTTTTTCATGCCCTACCACCGTGAGCGTATACGGGCCTCCCCACTTGGGTGTAGCCAATGTCACCGACCATTTACCTTGATAGGCTTTAATGGTTACTTTTTCATTGTTCCATGAACCGTGAACGGTAATTTCTTCGTTGGTAGCGGTCGTCCATCCCCAAATGGTTACCTCTGACTCTTGTTGTAAAACCATATGATCAGAAAAAACCGAAGGCAGCCATACTTTGGCAAAACCGTTATTACATATTAATAAGATAGCTAAGGATAGGATTATTTTTTTCATTGGTTTAATTTTTATTGATTCTCTCTTTAAGATATTTTGCCCAAACTTTATAGCCATCCGGTTTTAGATGGATGCCATCATTGGAATATAGATTTTCATTCAGATTTCCTTCAGCATCTAAATAAAGTGCCGAAATTTCGTGGTAGGATATTCTACTGCTAAAGGTCAACTTACCAATTTTGTCATGAACCTTACGATATTTTTCGCGCTGTTTCGAATTAGGTTCTGTTCCTGTTGGAAGAGGGCCGAAGAGCATGATTTTTGAATCTGGAAATTTCTCTTCGGCATTTTGAAGCACCGCATCAATGCCTGCAACAATTTCTTCTGCATTTTCAAAAGGAAAATTGTTTACGCCTATCGTCAAAACCACCGTTTTGGGTTCTGCTTTCTTATAGTTGCCGTTTTGTAGACGCCAAAGAATATGCTGTGTACGATCTCCGGAAATACCGGCATTGACCCATTTCATATTTTTAAAATATTTAGCGGTTGCTTTTTTGCCCGAGTGTGTGGTCACATGGGGCCGATTACCACCGAAACTTTGGGTAATCGAATTTCCAATTAACAACAAATCGATTTTCTCAGATACTCTACAGATAGAATCTATGTCGTTAGCCTGTGTCCACCAGTCCGAACCTTCCGTCCAGCCTGCAGCCGAACGATACTCTGCCGAGGGGGAAGCAACAACTGCAAAATTCAATTTTTGCCCGGTCGCCCAGAGTATGAAGTCAACAATCGACTTGGGGTTTTTAAGACTATGCGGATGGTGTCCGTTGTCAGGTTTGTAAACAGTTTCTATTTCCCCACCGTATTCTTGTATCCCTTTTTCGAAAAGAACCGTGTTTTCGTCAATAGGTACAATCTCGTCGGTCTCACCACAAACATGCAGCATTGGGTACCCGCCTTGGACAATCGATTTGATTTTTTGGATGGGATTGCCCTTAAAGTTCTTGATGTCCGCTTCGCTATTTAACCCATACGCGCTTTTAAAACGTTCCCAATCTTCGGGGCTTCCTTTACCCTTGCCCAGTCCGCCCGGCCAGCTTTTTCCATCGAGAACGGGGGCATCGGCATATACGCAGGCTACTTTTTCGGGATTTTGTTCCGCCCAGTTGTAAATGATAAGTCCGCCACGGCTCATGCCTTCCAGAGCTACTTTTTTTGAGAGACCTTTTTCGGTCATCAGTGCATAAAAAGTGTTCCATCGTTCTACCGCTTCTTGATTTCCAAATAAATTGGAGACATCGCAATAGGCAATATGGAATCCTCTTTCCAGAAGTGCAATATCGGTTTGGGGCTCGTGCCCCCAAAATCGTGCCCGCCATACCCAAGGCATTCCTTTGGCTGGTTTTTTTGGGCGGACCAATTTACAATCGATGCCATTTAACTTAAATTGGGTAAGTGGAAAGCCATAGAAATTGATCACTTCAATCGGATTTCGCGCAACCACTTCATATAATCGTTGTGCGATGAGCGAGGCTCCTAAACCGGAGGGATGAATCTTATCGGGCAATAAATCGGATCGGTCAACGAACAACTGATACAAATCAATAACCTCATTTTCGGTAGCATAGGCCACTTTTTGAATGGCGGGTATTATCTCATCTTTGATAACAGGATTCCAGATCTTGGTAGCATCTTCTGCGAATGAGGGTAACGGCAAGAGCAGTACAATTCTCGCCTCTGAATTACGCGTCTTAAAACTTTGAATCAATTCGGTTAAATCTGATTCAAAATCACCAAGAAAAAGGCGGTTCTGTTTTTTACTATCGTTGGTGCCCAACTTTATAAAGACGATATCGGGAGCAAATTTAAGCGCCCCGGCGTATCCTTCTGTTTTCCAATAGGGCTTATCGCCTTTCTTTAATAGCGTTGCCCCACTGACCCCGAAATTTTCAACCTCATAAGACGTACCTAGAAGACTCTGTAATTGTCCGGGATAAGCATTTTTCTCTCGGTTCGCCACACCTGAACCATAGGTAATACTATTACCGATACAGGCAATTTTTATAGTTTTTGTTCTGGTAGAATTAGACTGGCCAGAACCTGAAAAAACAATCAAAAGTGAACTTAAAAAAATCAGAAATATAGTAAGGTGCGGCCGTATATTCATCGATTAGTTCGCAATTATCATGAGATATCATTTGTAAGGTTTTCTATAAGAAAGAGAGACCGATCAACTTTGCTCATACGCTTTCACATGTTGCTTAGAAGTTCCTAATCCCTCGATACCCAATTCAACCATATCACCGGGCTTTAGATATTTCGGTGGGTCGAACCCTAAACCTACTCCTGACGGAGTTCCGGTAGAGATGATATCTCCCGGCAACAATGTCATGAATTGGCTAAGGTAACTTACGACCTCTTGTACGTTAAAAATAAAATCTGAGGTGGAGCTGTTCTGAACCATTTCTCCATTGAGTTTGAGCCAAAGATTCAAATCGTTAGGGTTTTCAATCTCATCTTTAGAAGCAATAAACGGGCCTATGGGTGCGAACGTATCACAGCCCTTACCTTTACACCATTGGCCTTCTTTCTCAATTTGAAATGCCCGTTCGCTATAGTCGTTGTGAAGCACATAACCCGCGATGTGCTCAAATGCATTAGCCTCGGAAACATAGGAAGCTCTTTTGCCGATTACAATAGCCAATTCAACCTCCCAATCGGTCTTTTCACTGTTTTTTGGAATAATGACATCATCGTTCGGACCCACCATGGCCGAAGTAGCCTTAAAAAATAGCACTGGCTCCTTTGGTGACGCCATGCCACTCTCGGCGGCATGTTTTGCATAGTTCAGACCCACACAAACTATTTTGGATGGTCGAACCAAAGGTTGGCCCAAACGCACGTCGTTGGGGATTTTTTTGCAATACGATTCGTTGCTATCCAACCACTTTTGCAGTCTTTCGATACCTTCAGTACCAAAGAAATTTTCATCAAAATCTTCTCCAAACCCCAATATATCTATCCGTGTGCCGTCTTGTAGTTGTACGCCCGGTTTTTCCTTTCCCAAAATGCCATATCGTATTAATTTCATCGTCCTTGTTATTTTTTAATTATGTAGGTATTACTTCTCGAAAGAGTGTAAATCAACGGTTATTATTGAAGTTAAAGTTAACGATAAACCCTGTTATAATCCAAAGTAGATTTTTGGAGTACTTGTATGACCATTTAGAGCCGAAGAATTTTTGTTATGGATAACCGCAAGTGATGAGAAAGAGAAGGTGCTACCCGAAATCACCGTAAAATTGTATACCGAAGACACGGCACTAATTATAGGTGCTTCTACCGATGCGATGGCGAAGGTAACTTTTCTTTCTAAGTACATCTGTTGTGGAGCAGTGGACACCAATAATTAGTATTAAAAGTTGGCCATGAGTTTTTTGCCATTCCAATCGAACAATTCCATCATTTAGAAGGGTATTTTACATATATTTATTTTATGAAACCAATCACTTTTGTTTTACTCTCTCTCACTATTTTTTTCTTAGCCTGTTCAAAAGAAAAATCGCTCACGGTTTTTAAATCGCACGATTTCGCCATTGGTATTGACGAAAAAGGATTTATACAAGCGTTGACCGATGTCAATAATAATGTCGATTACTTGGCCAAAGACACTATTGCTCCATTACTTTCAATCAAGATTGACTCCACTATTATCTATCCGGTTTCCGCTTCTTTTGAAAATGATCATTTAATTTTTCGCTTCGATGAAAATCTTGAAGCAAGGGTGAAAATCGAAGAAAAAGCTACCCACATCAATTTTGAACTTGTAGCGCTGAACAATCATGAAAATATTGAATTGATTGTTTGGGGGCCTGTACCTACACGCATTAATAAAAGTATCGGAGAAACCATTGGTGTCGTAAGAGGAGAATCGTTTGCCTTAGGTATACAATCATTAAATCCCAAGACTTTAGGTGGTTTTCCTTGGATGGAGAATGACGCCATGCCTGCGTTTAACATCTTTGAGCAAGAAGATTACTCAGATTTAAGCGAGGAGAACAAGCAACATACCCTGTATCGTGTAGAAGCGGCAAAGCCAGAAAGTTTTGGCAGTACCCTGCAGGCCTATTGCAGAAATAGAACCAAAGAACGAATCGTCTCCAATTTAAAACACGACAACTATATTTCTCCCATATATGAAGACCAAGGAATCATTGGCTCTAAGATTGCCCTATTCGGTTGTGCAGTTGAAAAAACACTTGAAACCATTGGAAAAATAGAAATTGCCGAAAACCTTCCACATCCTACAATAGATGGTAAATGGGGTAAAGAGGCTCAAACCGCATCGTCAGCCTATCTTATAATAGACTTCGGTGAAAAGTCGATCGATGACGCTATAGCATACACGAAAAAGGCTGGGCTTAAGTATTTGTACCATCCCGGTCCTTTTAAAAATTGGGGCCACTTTGACCTGAAGGAAGATCAATTTCCCAACGGTTGGGACGGGCTGAAAAAATGCGTTGAAAAAGCGGAAGAGAACGGTATTCACGTCGGCGTGCATACGCTTTCAAACTTTATCACGACCAATGACCCTTATGTAACGCCGATACCCGATAAAAGGTTAGGTCAAGTAGGAAGCTCTAACTTGACCGAAGCCGTTAATGCAACACAGACTGAAATACCCGTAGCATCGGGTGTTTTCTTTGCGCAATATGAAAACAACAACTTGCATACGGTACGAATTGGCACTGAACTCATTCGCTATAAAGAAGTCTCGGAATCATCGCCCAAAAAGCTAATCGGATGCCAACGCGGTGCAGGGGACACCAAAGCAACGCCTCATGAAACAGGGGAAGAAGTAGCTAAACTTGTCGATCATGGCTACAAGGTGTTCCTTTCAAACCCCGAACTGAGCATCGAAATGGCTCAAAAACTTGCCGAATTGTTCAATTATTGTGGCTTGCGCCAAATTTCATTTGATGGTTTAGAAGGCAATAAATCGACGGGTATGGGTAACTACGGCGAGATTATCTTCACGAAATCTTGGCACGACGCACTTTCCGAGAATATAAAAAAGCATACCATAATTGATGCGAGTCGAACCTCTCATTATTTTTGGCATATGTACAGCCGAATGAATTGGGGTGAACCCTGGTATGCCGGTTTTCGTGAGAGCCAAACAGCATACCGACTTAAAAATCAGGCCTATTTTCAGCGTAACCTCATGCCGGCCATGTTGGGTTGGTTCAGCTTACGCCCTACAACACCTATTGAGGATATTGAATGGATGTTGGCGCGAAGCGCAGGCTTTGATGCGGGTTATGCATTTGTAGCCTCTGAACAGGTGCTAACTGAAAATGGGCAAACCCCGAAAATTCTTGAATCAATAGGGCAATGGGAAAAAGCTCGTATGGCCAATGCTTTCTCCAAGGATCAGAAAGAGCGCATGAAAGCCATTGAAAATGAGTTTCATTTGGAAAATATTGGTCCGAATACATGGGCGCTAAGCCAAGTAGCTTCCTTCAAGTTTAAGCATGAAAATAAGGTAAGACAACCAGGCGAACCGCTATTCTCTTCATTTGACTTTCAAAATACAGTAGCGGATGCACAGATGCATTTTATTCTTACGGCCAAAGAGGCATCGATTTCAAACATTACGATGGAAATGAACAAAAGCGTTGATGTTATTTTTCCGGTTAAGCTTAAGGCAGGTGAATCGATTCGCTATATGGGAGGAGAAAAAGCAGCAATATATAGCTCGGATTTAAAAAAGATAAGGGAATTTAACATCGATCCGAACATTTTTCAGCTGCGTGACGGAAAGCAATCCGTAGTATTCGATTGTGATTTTTCACAAAAAAAAGAAAACCCTACCGCAGCACTTGAAATAAGAATCCCTGGTCTGGCGGAAGCCGTTGGCAGTGATTAAGATTATTTAGCTCTAGAGCGTTCAAAAATTAAAACTCGTTTACTTGAAATGCACTATATAATTCCATAGGTTGCAACTTAAATTTGAAATTCATCTAATGCTAACAACACCCCCCCAACTTTCGTATTATAAAATTTTAATGAAATGCTTTCTTTTCATTCTATCTGCCTTATTCGTCATATCCTGCACCTCCCCAGAAAAGTCAATATTGGTTTTCAGCAAGACCGAAGGTTTTAGACATGCCTCAATTGAACCAGCTGTTATAGCTCTTGAAAAATTGGGTCGGGAAAACAGCTTTAAGTTAACAGCCACAGAAGACTCGAAATACTTCGTAGAAGATTCCTTAAAGCAGTATTCAACTGTTGTTTTTCTGAATACTAGCCAAGACATTCTGAACGATGTACAGCAGGCCGATTTCGAGCGCTATATTCAAGCAGGTGGTGGCTTTGTGGGTGTACACGCCGCTACCGATACCGAATATGATTGGCCCTGGTATAACAAATTGGTCGGTGCGGTTTTTGACGGCCACCCTAAAATACAGGAAGCTGAACTTCAGGTGACGAATCCCTCCCATTTCTTGACAAAAGGTCTAGATTCGGTATGGGTCAAAACCGACGAATGGTACAACTTTAGAAATATCAATCCTGATATCAACATCCTATTAAAAATTGACGAAAAAAGTTACGAAGGAGGCACAAATGGGGCCGACCATCCGATTTCTTGGCACCATGAATACGATGGAGGCCGGGCATTCTATACTGAAATGGGGCATACTGAAGATACTTTTAAAAACCCTAAGTTCTTGGCACACCTGCTCGGGGGCATTCAATATGCCATGGGAGATAGTGCATTGAATTACGGTTTGGTAAGAACCGATCGCGTACCACCTGAAGACCGTTTTGTAAAAAAAATTCTCGATTTCAACCTCAATGAACCCATGGAACTTGACGAACTGCCGGGTAAAGGGATCTTGTTCGTTGAACGCAGGGGGGTCTTGAAACTCTTCGACTTCAGTACGGAAAAAACTGAAATTATCGCGCAATTAGACCTTTTCTATGGTAACGAAGACGGCCTACTGGGCATCGCAGTTGACCCTAATTACCAAGAGAATCATTGGATTTACCTCTTCTATTCAAAGGCTGGAGAAATATCGCAACAGCATATCTCTAGGTTTGATCTAGTCGATAATAAACTCGATATAAGTTCTGAAAAAATCTTGCTAACCATACCCACCGATCGCCATTGCTGCCATAGCGGTGGTGCCTTGGAGTTCGGCCCCAACGGTAATCTGTTCATTACCGTTGGAGACAATACGAATCCGTTTGAATCGTCGGGTTTTGCTCCAATCGATGAGCGCGAAGGCAGAAAACGTTGGGATGCCCAAAAGTCGGCCGCCAACACCAACGACCTCCGGGGAAAAATACTGCGTATCAAACCGGAAGCAGACGGCTCCTATTCCATTCCCAAAGACAATCTTTTCGCGGAAGGAACGCCAAAAACCCGACCTGAAATCTACGTGATGGGTAATCGTAATCCGTTTCGGCATTCTATAGATAGTGAAACAGGATACCTTTATTGGGGCGATGTAGGGCCTGACGCAGGGAAGGCCGACCCAAACCGTGGCCCTAGCGGAATGGGCGAATATGATCAAGCTCGCCACGCCGGGTTTTGGGGATGGCCTTATACCAGAGGGTACAACGAGCCTTATAATGATTTCGATTTCACTACAGAAACTGCTGGAGAAAAATTTGACCCTGAACATTTGATTAATGATTCGCCGAACAACACAGGGCTAAAGAAACTACCACCAGCTCAACCTTCGATGATACCGATGACTTACGCTAGATCGGAAGAATTCCCCTGGATGGGAGAAGGTGGTATCAATCCCATGGCGGGTCCGGTTTACCGTGCTTCCAAAAATTCCAATGCCGAAAGTCCCTTTCCTGATTATTTTGAAGGAAATCTATTCCTTTACGAATGGATGCGCGATTGGATATATGTCATAACCTTAGACGAAAACCAAGATTATGTCAAAGCGGATGCCTTTATGCCCAACACCGAATTTTCACATCCGATGGATATGCTCTTTGGTTCCGACGGAAAATTGTATGTTCTGGAATACGGCCAAAAATGGAATTCACAAAACTTAGATGCCCGTTTAAGCAGTATTTCCTATTTACCAGGCAATCGAAAGCCTGTCGCAAAAATCGCGAACGACAAGACGGTTGGTGCCGCACCATTGACCGTAAAATTTTCAGGAAGCGAATCGTTGGATTACGATAACGATAAACTGAGCTATGAATGGTTCTTTACCGACGATGCGGTGCAGTCAGCTGAAGAAAATCCTGAATTTGTTTTTAAAGAAAATGGAATCTATACTATACGCTTAAAGGTCACCGATACTGAAGGAAATACAACGATTGCCAATACGAAGGTGATGGTCGGTAACGACCCCCCGACGCTATCTATCCAAGTTACCGAAAATGATTCGACCTATTGGTATGGCAAAAAAATCGCTTATAAAATCATCGTAAACGACAAACAGGACGGAACCACACTGGATAGCTCCATTTCCCCTGAAGATGTTCGGGTAACCTTTGATTACATTCCCGAAGGGAAAGATATTGTAAAAGCAACTATCGGGCATCAAAGAAACATTGTCCCTGAAGGCAAAAAAGTAATCGAGGCATCCGACTGCAAGGCCTGCCATGCCATCGACGAAAAAGTAAACGGCCCGAGTTATACCGATATTGCCAAGAAATATGGAAAAGACGATACTGGTTATTTGGTATCGAAAATCATAAAGGGAGGTGGCGGTGTTTGGGGCGAAGGTGCGATGTCAGCACATCCTCAACTGAACGTGGATGAGGTAACCCATATCGTCGATTACATTCTCACCTTAAAAACGAATAAAGAAGACACGCAAAAGTCATTGCCGCTTGAAGGCACATTGACCTTCAACAAGCATCAGATTTCAAAGGGGGAAGGCACGTATATCTTAATGGCCTCCTATCGAGACCGGGGAAACCCCGATCAACCCGAATCAGAGCTGACCACCCAAGGACAATTCGTTTTTCGTAGTCAAAAGATCGAGGCCGAAGATGCCAACGAAATTACTGAAGGAACTGGAATTTGGAACACCAATCACTCGCGAGTAGTAGGTGCATTGGTGCACAACTCCTTTTTAAGGTTCGATAATGTAAAACTCGAAAATCTACGGCAGCTCAAGTATGCCAATTTCTACAATTCAAACTACGATTTCAAGGGTACGGTAGAAATCAGAGAAGGTGCTGTTGACGGACCTATTATTGGTAAGCAAGCACTAAGCCATAATGGCAAACAAGAAACGGTGTACTATAAGATTCCCGTGAAACCAGCACTAAACAAAGGAACTATTTTTCTTGTTTTCAAGAATCCGGAAAACGAATTACGAAACATCGGGCATGCCGATTGGATCTCGTTTGACTATAAACGATAATATATACAAAAGGTTCAAAGGGCGTATTTAAGACCCACAAATAGTATTTAAAAGTCCCCTCTTTTTTTACTTATGTCTTTTCTTGTTTTGCGTATGGCAGTAACTTCGGACTTGAAATAGAACAGACCGTAAATCCAGCTACCAAAAGCTGGTTGAATCCAAGAGGTCAATATTAGAATTTTATATTTTAATGCCCGAAATCTGTAAATTGTATAAATAAAAGAAAATGAACACTTTTTTAAAGCTTGTTTTTCTATTGACTTCAATTACTATCGTAGCAATTGGAGTTCGCGTAACGGACAGTTTCCATGAAAAAAATGAGGAATTCCCTTCCAGATCGATAAAAGAAAAAACCTTCGATCTAATTGAAGACGCCGACTGGATTACGGATGGGCAAAAATTACCAACTAACGATTCTTTATTTTACCAAGACCATCCCGCCCCTATTTTCCGAAAAGAGTTTGAACCAAAAGGGGAAATAAAAAGCGCAATTCTACATATCACTGCAGCGGGGTACTACAAGGCTACGATGAACGGTGTTCCTATAGGCAAAAACGTACTGGATCCAGCTTGGACGGATTATAGCAAAAGAACATATTATACGGAGTATGATATAACCTCACAGATAAATCAAGGAAATAATTGTCTTGGGGTAACCGTGGGCAATGGGTTCTACAATCCTCTACCGCTTAAAAAATGGGGTAGTAGAAATTTAAGGGAAGATCTAAGCGTGGGCAAACCAACCTTTATTGCCAAACTCCAGTTATTATACGAAAATGGAGAAACAGAAAGTATTGTTACGGACCACACTTGGAAATACTCCTACGGACCGATTGTAAAAAACAGTGTATACATAGGTACGGTCTATGATGCTACGCAAAAAATCAAAGGATGGAACGAACCCGGTTTTACCGATTCTTCATGGGCACCATCCATCATCGGAAAAGGGCCAGGAGGGAAATTGCAAAAAGCATTTTTTCCTTCCGTTCAAATAACAGAGGAACTTACCCCGACCGCTATTAGTTCACCAGAAAATGGAATCTACATTGTGGATATGGGGGTTAATTTTACAGGAACGTACAAAATAAGACTATCGGGTAAAGTAGGCGACACAATAACTTTTAGATTTGGTGAACGTATTTATGATGATGGAACATTGAACCCGATGACCTCGGTAATAGGACAGATCAAGAAAAAAGGTGTTGGCGGTCTTGGATCTCCTGAGGTTGCTTGGCAGACCGACAGCTACATTATTGGCGAGAAAGTACCATCTTGGTTCGAACCCCAATTTACTTATCACGTTTACAGATATATGGAAATCAAAGGTCTGGACATGGCACCGAAAATTTCAGATATCAAAGGCCTATTAATGAATACAAATGTTAAAGATGCCGGTGATTTCAATAGTTCTTCCGACCTGTTGAACAAAATCGAAGAAGTAGCGGAAAGGACTTTTTTATCCAATTTAATCAGTGTACAGTCCGATTGTGCGTCCAGAGAAAAATTTGGCTATGGTGGAGATCTGAACGCTATAAGCGAGTCTTATATCGTCAATTACGATATGCAAGATTTCTATCGTAAAACAATCTACGACTGGGTTGATGCCATGAAGGATTCTACTTTTGTGGACACAGCTCCTTTTGCGGGTATTGAATATTGTGGCATCAGCTGGGAGTCTGCTTTTCTCACCACACAGTACTACCTGTACCTGTATTATAATGATACGGATATTATTAGGGAACTCTATGCACTTGACAAAAAGTGGATGGAAAAGGTGGCCACAATCCATCCAGATGGCATAGTCAACAACGGACTTAGCGATCACGAATCACTAGAACCCGTACCCGTTCAATTAACGGGAACGGCCCACTATCTGCAGTGCGCAGAAATAATGAAAACGTTCGCGCTAGTAATGGATGACAAAGAAAATGAATTGAAATATGGTAAACTCGCCAATCATTTGCGAAAACTCATCAAAAATAAATTTTGGGACAAACCGATAACTGAAAAAATAAACCGTCAAACGCTATTTTCCACCTTACTATATCATAACGTTATACCCGCAGAAGAACTCCAAGCCGCCAAAGACTCCTTACTAAAAGCTTTGGGGAATGGTCCCTCAGGACATTTTAATACGGGTATTTTTGGCACTAAATACGTTCTTGAGGCCGTTTCGGTACATATTTCACCCGCTACTGTTTTTGATGTAGTCAACAGCAAAAAATATCCGGGATGGGGTTTTATGATCGATAATGGGGCAACCACTATTTGGGAAACCTGGAAAGAAAGTGATAATGTTTTCTCAAACAACCACCCTATGTTCGGTTCAGTTTCCGAATGGCTCTACAGATGGCTGGGAGGGATTCGCCCGGACCCGAAGCATCCAGGTTTCAAAAAGTTCTTACTCGCGCCCTCTAACCCAAATGGACTCGATTTTGTCAATACCAGATACCGATCGCCCTATGGTACAATTATTTCTAATTGGAAAAGAGAACCATCTGGCAGCTACAGGTATGAAATGAAAATCCCTGAAAAAAGTGTTGCCAAGGTACGTTTAGAAATGGTATCATCTCAAAAAATAAGTATATCGAAAAATGGCAAAACACTTAAAACGGGAACAATCAAAAACCTGGGAACAGGAAAATTCGAACTTAAGGAAGGGGATTACTTGATTGTTGTGTCGGCCAAATAAACTAGCCAGTCAGATGGCCGCCACACCCACTATAGGGTTTGAGTTCTAAATATGGCCTAAAAAAAAAACCTAATAGAAGACGTTCGAAGTTAAATTTGATGCGTTTTGGGTTGATTTGATATCTTACTCAAAAATACAAAATACTAAAGTTGGGCTGGCAGAGTTAGAATCTCCGCGCTATTCGGCTATATACCAAAACATTACAGTCATTTTTTTTAATTAGTAATCGAATAGATCTGCCGCTTACATGGTATAAATATTAAAAATGAATACCAAATCAATTTAAAGGAGCTTAAGTTTTATTAAACAGTTAATATGCTTGGGTCTAACGAAACCTTTAGTAAATATATTATGAATAACCCTGTAAAAAACATTTTCAAATTCCTGAAATAATGTACATTTAGGGGCGTTAGAACTGTAGATAAATCTGGTATGCGAATAGGTATTATAATTGGAAGAATTGGCGGTGTAGATGGGGTCGCTCTTGAAACAGAGAAATGGATAGACGTATTAAAACGACTAGGACATGAAGTGTTTGTTATTTCTGGTGAATTTGAATTCTGGAAAATGGATCAACAGCATCATGATCATTTCCACCTACTTTCATTTTTCTCTCCCGCAGTAAAATGGGAACAACGAAAGGCTTTTTATGAACCGGACAACGACCCTGGTCCAATCCTCGATCATATTGAAGATGTCTCTGATATGATATCAGACAAACTACAAAATTGGGTGCGAGTCCATAAGATAGAAGTCCTCCTTTCTGAAAATGCTTCAGCACTCCCCAGTCATCTGGCAATGGGAGTAGCCATTAAGAAACTGGTTCAAAATACAGGCTTGCCCATCGTGACTCATGATCATGACTTTCATTGGGAAAGAGGTACCCGTTATATTTCTGTACATGAAGAGGTGAATACCCTTATAAATGATACCTTCCCTTTACTACTTCCCGATGTGCGTCATGCTGTGATCAACACCTTTGGGGTAGAAACGTTTGCGAATAAATTTAATCTGGAAGCCATGTTGGTTCCTAATGTAATGGATTTCGACCGCACCTATGGAATTCCAAATAAAGACAATCGCTATTTTCTTAAAAATCTTGGTGTGGAAGAAGATGAGATTGCTTTGTTGCAGGTAACGCGAATTGTGCGAAGGAAAGGGATAGAAACCGCCGTTTCATTGATTGAAAAATTGAACGATAAAAAGGTAAAGCTCATCATTACAGGAAATGACAATGACGACCAGAATCGGGAGTATTATAATGAAATAGTAGATCAAATTCATGATTTGAACCTATCCAGCCAGGTAATCTTCGCGTCACATATGGTGCGTGACCATAAAGATCTTTCTGACGTTTATGCACACGGCAGGGCCTGTACGTATTTCAGTACTTATGAAGGCTTTGGAAACGCCTTTGTAGAGGCAGTATTGGCCAAAAAACCAATCTTTGTGAACAACTACAAACCGGTATATATGCAAGATATTGGCAGCAAGGGGTTTAAAACGGTTATGTTGGAAGACAATCACTTATCCAACGACAAAGTCAAAAATATGACGGATATCATATATAATGTGGATCGTTGTATAGAAATTGGAGAGTATAATTATACCCTGGGTAAAAAGTATTTTTCATTTGATGTACTAGAAGAGAAATTAAGCGAATTGTTTCGTTTTTAAATCTGAAATCTGGGCCTAAAATTAACACTATTGGCCAAAATTGACACTATTTTACGGGAATTTAGAAAACATGAAATCCGAACCTGGTTCGACCTTGGATTGTTTATCGATCGATTTAAAGAAAAGCACTCAAAAGCTGCTTTCAAAGAAGACCTTGATGCCTTCGACGGTCATCTAGAAACGGGCGGAATTGCTTTCATTACGTTTTACTTTGCCATCGACGGTATTACGGTTGAAACAGAAAAGTATGCCAAAACCTTCAAAAAGATCTACCCGAACATTCCTATTCATTATATCGCCGGAGAAATCAAACCCGAGGCGGATGAACTGATTCATAAAGATGCATTTAAGAAAGTGATCAAAGAAATGGACGGTTTCGATAACTGGGCATTGTATGATGATTTCTTTAAAATTAAAATGGAAAGGGGCAGCACAGAATATAATGCGCTTATTTTAAAGTTCTGGGATGAGGTATTGGTTCTGGTGGAAAAATTGGGCAGGTATATTGAAGAGAACAACATTACCTTACTTTATCTAATTAATGTTTGCTCCAATCCAGGTAATGTGTCTTTAGCGTTGGCGGCTGTCTTAATTTCTGAATACTTAGGCATCCCAGTGATTAGTAACAATCATGATTTTTATTGGGAAGGCGGCAACCGGGAAGTTGTCAGAAAAAAGAAAGGCTTGAAAAAAGGCCCCAGAGATTTTTTCTTTCATAACGCTCATGTAGGTGAGTTCTTTTCAGTGATCGACATGATCTATCCCTGGGAAAGCCGATCATGGTTGAATGTGAATATCAATAAGATACAACACACTCATCTAGTCAATAGCAAGGGGCACAATCCAGCAAATTCGGCGCTGATAGGAACCGCTGTAGATATGAAGCCGCATCAAATAAGCAGGAGAGACATCATCAAAGCGTTTTTGCAGATGGCCTCTATTTTTGCCCATAAAAAAGATACCATAACAGTGCATACGGTTGCGCATCATATTGAAAGCAAACGTTCATTGGAACCTATATTACTGGGGTATAAGACCATCAAGAAATTTGATTTCGTAAATAATAACATCGTTTTTTTACAGCCTACGCGGATTATAAGTAGAAAATCGATCGAACTTAATTTCCTATTGGTGAAACAGCTATTTGCCAATGCAGACTTCGCTAAGAAATTTCAGAACAACCCCCAACTGACACTCTCTTTATTGGTCTCTGGTCCTATTCCGCACGGCCAGCGAGACTATTACCAACATCTGTTAGAAGATTTTAAAGATTTTCTTGATGAAATTGATATTGAATTCAGGTCTAAAGTGCTCTTAGGGTTTTTCTTTAGTGAATTTGATAAGCACGAATTCAAAAAGAAATACAAGAAACCGCTTGAT